>FWWM01007143.1_pt1 | contig 22695 bp, 21 predicted proteins | sample 2228351 | NCBI WGS metagenome assembly FWWM01 (sample SAMEA103939774, study PRJEB20133) | metagenome
CGCAGCGATAAACCCTCTTTACCTCTTCTTTCCAAAAGACCTTGATGAAGGTGGAGAACTCGTGATAACCAATGTCCCCGTATTAAGATAACATAAAATGTCTTAAAAAGATTTCTTGTTAGAACATAATCAAATGGGATTGAAATGGAAAAACTCCTTCATGATACTTTCTCTATCTTTCTTCTTTAAATCCTTCATTATCATCTGAGTCTGATGAAGTAGAAGGGAAGATGAGAGTGCTCTTCTTAGTGAGATTTATGTGAGATCTGACATTCTCGAAACTTTTTATAGCTGTTTTAAGTTAAAGGAGAGGATCAAGGATGGAAGAGGGAGAAATAGGGGCATATTCTATAGATGAATTTTCTTAAACAAAAACTCAGGAAACTCCTTTGTAATTGACAATTGATATAGAATGAAGTATCATTATTTTTTGAAAAAATTGGAGGCGCGTGGCTCAGAGGTTAGAGCGCTACCTTGACACGGTAGAGGTCGGCGGTTCAAGTCCGCCCGCGCCTATTAATAATCATGAATAAAGACGAGGTTTTTACAAAGAGTGGAGAAAGAAAAAGAAAGCTTAGAAATATTAAGGCATAGTGCTTCCCATCTGCTTGCACATGCAGTTCTTTCCCTTTACCCAGAAACAAAAATAGGTGTTGGTCCTGCTATAGAAAATGGATTCTATTACGATTTTGAAAGGGAGGAATCTTTTACTCCTGAAGATCTCGAAAAAATTGAAAAAAAGATGAAGGAGCTTTCAGAGAGAAATTTAAGAATAGAACAATTCTTCCTACCAAAAAAAGAGGCTATGGAATTTTTCAGAAAACAGAGGCAGGATTTAAAAGTTGAGCTGGTTGAAGAAAAGGGAGAAGAAATAGTGAGTCTTTACAGACAGGGAGATTTTGTTGATTTTTGCCTGGGGCCTCATATGCCCTCAACAGGAGCTATCCAACACTTTAAACTTCTCTCAGTTGCGGGTGCTTACTGGAAAGGAGATGAAAGGGAAAGAAAGTTGCAAAGAATTTATGGAACTGCTTTCTTTACAAAAGATGAGCTGGAGGACTATTTAAAAGGACTGGAAGAGGCAAAGAAAAGAGACCACAGAAGGTTGGGGCCTGAGTTGGATCTATTTTCAATTCAGGATTCGATAGGAGCAGGGCTGATAATGTGGCATCCCAAAGGTGCGGTGATAAGGAAAATTATCGAGGATTACTGGAAAGAGGAGCATTTAAATAATGGATATGAGCTCCTCTATACTCCCCACATCGCTCGTATTGAGCTTTGGAAAATGAGCGGACATCTTGATTTCTACAGGGAGAATATGTATCCATCTATGGAACTCGAAAATCAGACATTTCAGCTTAAACCTATGAATTGTCCTTTCCATATCCAGGTTTACAAGACAAAATTGAGAAGTTATAGAGATCTACCAATTAGATGGGCTGAGTTGGGAACTGTGTATAGATTTGAAAGAAGCGGAGTTCTTCACGGATTATTAAGAGTGAGAGGATTTACCCAGGACGATGCCCATCTCTTTGTGACACCAGAGCAACTCGAAGAGGAACTCGAAAGACTTGTGAATTTCACTTTAAGTATTCTTAGAACCTTCGGATTTGAAGAGTATGAAATTTATCTTTCCACAAGACCCGAAAAGTTTGTGGGTGAGGTATCAGATTGGGATGCTTCAACCATATCTCTTGAGAATGCTCTTAAAAAGACGAATCTTCCTTATAGAGTGGATCCTGGAATGGGTGCTTTTTACGGACCAAAGATCGATATAAATATCAAGGACTCCATCGGGAGATTATGGCAATGCTCAACTATACAGGTGGATTTTAATCTCCCGAAGAGATTTGAAATTAATTTTGTGGGAGAGGATGGAAAATACCATAAAGCCATTATGATTCATAGAGCCATTTTCGGTTCTCTCGAAAGATTTTTCGGTATATTAATAGAACATTACGAAGGCAACTTTCCTCTTTGGCTTTCTCCTGTTCAGGTGGCAGTAATTCCTGTTTCTGAAAAGTTTTCCCCATATTCTTTGAAAGTGGCTGAAATTGCTAAAAAAGAAGGTATAAGAGTTGAAATCATTGACACAGCTGAGAAAATTGGATATAGAATAAGAAAGGCGGAGACAGAGAAGATTCCAGTGATGTTTATAGTTGGAGAAAGAGAGGAAAAGGAAGGTAGAGTCTCGGTGAGAGTTCACAGGAAAGGAGATCTTGGTTCCTTCAATCTTAAAAATGTTTTGGAAAAATTAAAGGAATCTATAAAAAAACGTTATATGGAAATTAACTTATAGGAGGTGAATCCCTGAATAGAAGACCTCATAGAATTAATAATGAAATAAGGGCAAGAGAGGTAAGACTTATAGACGAGAACAAACAACAGGTCGGGATAATGCCAATAGAGAGAGCTCTTACTATTGCAAGAGATAAGAACATGGATCTTGTAGAGATTGCACCCCAGGTTAACCCTCCTGTATGCAGAATAATGAATTACCAGAAGTATCTTTATGAATTGACAAAAAAAGAGAAAGAGGGAAAAAAGCATCAGAGAAATATCCATGTGAAAGAGATAAAGTTCCGACCCAAGATCAGTTCCCATGATTTTCAATTCAAATTGAATCACATAATGAGATTTCTTGAAGATGGAAATAAAGTTAAAGTATCGGTTTTCTTCAGAGGGAGGGAAAGAGCTCATCCAGAAATGGGCAAACAGATAATAGATAAAGTTATTGAAGAGACCAAAGATTTAGCAACAGTGGAAGTGGCTCCAAAATTAGAAAGCTCTTATCTTTATACAATGCTAATGCCAAAGAAAGGAGGAAAAGATGCCAAAGCTCAAAACTCACAAAGGAGCTAAGAAGAGGTTCAAAGTTACGAACAAAGCAAGGATAATAAGAGCAAAGGCTGGAAAAAGCCATATTCTAACAAAAAAGTCAAGAAAAAGAAAGAGAAACCTGAGAAAAGCTACCCATGTGAGCGAAAAGGAAATTCACAAAATGAAGCAAATGCTTCCTTATGAATTCTGAAAAAGGATATGTTCAGTATAAATTGTTTAAATTTTAGTGGTTAAGGAGGTTCGAGATGCCACGAGTAAAAAGAGGACCGAAAAGAAAAGAAAAAAGGAAGAAAATATTGAAGCTTGCAAAAGGATACTGGGGAGCAAAGAGCAAGAATTATCGTATAGCAAAAGAAGCAGTCGAGAAGGCCCTGCTTTATTCCTACAGGGATAGGAGGACAAGGAAGAGGGATATGAGAAGGCTGTGGATAGTAAGAATCAATGCAGCTGTTAGAAATTTCGGTTTAACATATAGTAAATTTATGTCAAGTTTGAAAGCTCTTAACATAAAACTTGATAGAAAAATTCTTGCTGATCTAGCTTTTAGAAACGATCCAGCTTTTACAGAGATTGTTAACAAAGTATCCAAATCAATTTCTTCAAATAACTAATCTGAGGAGACTAATGTGGGAGTTTTGGAGCAAGAAATTCAGGAGATCAGAAAATACTTTGAATCCATAGAAAGTAATGTTAGAGATTTTCAATCTTTTTTGAAATTAAAGGAGGAGTTTCTTGGTAGGAAAAGGGGTAAGATCACAAAACTCATAGAGACTCTAAGAACTCTACCTCGAGAAGAGAAATCTTTGGCTGGAAAATTAGTAAATGAGCTGAAGGACTATATCGAGGCAAGAATAAAAGAAATTGAAAAGAGAGTAGGGGAGTATGAAAAAGCTAAAAGGATAAAAGATTTTCTTGATCCTACTCTTCCTCCTTTAATTCCTGAAATTGGCTCCGCTCATCCCATAAGGAAAATGTCTTCCATGATCGAAGAGATCTTTTTAAGAATGGGGTACACTATTGAAGAAGGACCTGAGATAGAGTCAGATTGGTTCAATTTTGAGGCTCTCAATATTCCTAAAGATCATCCAGCAAGAGATACTCAGGATACCCTCTATATAGACAATGAAATGCTTCTCAGAACTCACACGTCTCCTGTGCAAATAAGGGTAATGCAAAAGAAAAAACCCCCTATAAAGTCCATTATGCCTGGAAGAGTTTTCAGGAAAGACGAACCAGATCCTACCCATTCTCCCATGTTTTTTCAGGTAGAGGGACTCCTTGTTGATAGAGGAGTGAGTTTTGCCCATTTAAAAGGAACTCTTGAACTTTTTCTAAGAACGCTTTTCTCAAAGGATATAAAAATTAGATTCAGACCGAGCTATTTTCCTTTTACCGAACCTTCTGCTGAGGTGGACATAAGTTGCCCCATATGCGGTGGAAACCAAAAAGAATGCAAGACCTGTGGTGGAACAGGATGGCTTGAAGTCCTTGGTGCAGGTATGGTCCATCCTTATGTTCTTAGAGTTTGTGGAATAGAATGGAATGAATTTACAGGGTTTGCCTTTGGGCTTGGTGTAGAAAGGCTTGCAATTATTAAATGGGGTATAACTGATATGAGGCTCTTCTACGAAAACGATCTCAGATTTCTAAAACAATTTGCGAGGCTATAAATGAAAGTTAGTTTGAACTGGCTCAAAGAGCTTGTAGAGATAGATGTAAAATCAGAAGAGCTGGCTTCCGCTCTCGAAATGAGAGGAATTGGAGTGGAAAGCATAGAGAAAATAGAAGATGATTTTATTTTCCATCTTGAAATAACACCAAACAGACCAGACTGTCTTGGTCATCTCGGAATTGCAAGAGAGATCTCAGCTATATTCAATAAACCCATGCGAGTCCCTGAAATATCTTATAATGAAGAAGATCATGAGATTGAAAAAATTGTATCTGTTGAAATTCAGGAAAAAGAGCTCTGTCCGAGATATTGTGGGGTTCTGATAAGAGATTTTAAAGTATCTTCCTCTCCTGATAAAATTAGAAAAAGGCTGGAATATCTCGGGATAAGACCAATAAATAATGCAGTGGATATAACGAATTATTGTCTTTTGCTAACAGGACATCCAGTTCATGCCTTTGACCTGAGGAAGATAAAAGGAAATAAAATAATTATAAGGCGAGCAAGGAATGGAGAGAGTCTACTCACCCTTGATGGAGTTGTAAGAAATCTGGACATCGAGACCCTTGTGATCGCTGATGAGCAATTTCCAATAGCTATTGCGGGAGTTATAGGGGGTGAGGAAAGTGGAGTTAAAGACGATACCATTGATATATTCTTAGAGAGTGCCTATTTTAATCCAGTATTCATTAGAAGAACATCAAAAAGATTGAGCATCTCCACAGAGGCATCTTACAGATTTGAGAGGGGGGTGGATTGGAATGTCCCTCCTTATTCTGCACGTATATGTGCGACTCTCTTCTATCAATTGGGTGGGAAAATTGCAAAAGGAGTTATTGATGTATTTCCTGAGTCAATTAAAATTCACCCTGTAAAGCTGAAAAGCAAGAAGTTATCAGAGGTTCTTGGCTTGGAGATTCCCTTCCGCGAGGTGGAAGAGATTTTCAGAAAGCTTGAATTTCGAATTCTTTCCTCAGAAAAGGAAAATAATGAGATTGTCTGGACTATTTTACCTCCTACATTCAGAGGAGATATAAAAGAGGAGGCAGATCTAATTGAAGAGATAGCCAGACATTACGGGTATGAGAAAATCCCTTCTACCATACCATTAATTTCTCTGGATTACGTATATATTGATCCAGTAAAAGAAAAGATTAAATTGCTCACTGAGTTTCTCAATTTTCAGGGATTTAATGAGGTTATTACCTTCAGTTTTATTGACCCTGATGAGGACATCCTGCACCAGGAAGTGGAACCTATTTCCATAGCAAATCCTATCTCCAGCAGATTCTCTAGGATGAGAAAAAATCTTTTAACTGGAATTTTAAATACAATAAGCCTGAATCTAAATAGAGAATTAGAGGAAGGAAAAATTTTTGAGGTGGGTAAGGTTTTCTGGAGAAAAGGAGAGATATTTGAAAAAAAACATTTAGCACTTGCATATTTTGGGAAAAAGAGGAAAAAATTTTCAGATGATATAGGGTTTTCTATTCTTTCTTTGAAGGGGGTAATATCATCGATTCTTTCGCTCCTTGGCTATAAAAACTACAGATTCGAGGAAGAGAATAACCCTCTTTACCAGAGGTTCTCTTCTCTTTCCATCATTGTCAACGAGAAAAGTATCGGCAGCCTCGGAAGAATTGAGGAGAAAATTCTTAAAAAATTTTCAATAGAAACAGAGGTCTATTATTGCGAGCTCTCTTTGGATGACCTCTTTGAACTGGAAACATCCCCTCTTTCGATTCAACCTCCACCTCGTTATCCATCAATTAAAAGAGATCTATCCTTTCTCATCTCAAAAGATATTCCATATTCCATGGTGGAATCAGCAATAAGAGAGGCTGGCATTGAGGAGCTTGAGGAATTCTTTTTATGGGATCTTTTTAAAGAGGGGGAAATTCCAGAAGATAAGGTGAGCATGACCGTGGGCTTTATTTTCAGAGCTCAGGATAGAACTCTTACCCATGCAGAAGTGAATGAAATGATGAACAAAATAGAAAAAATATTGCAGGATAAATTGACCCTTCTTATAAGAGGAAAGGATGTCAGATAGATTGACTTTCGATATGGAAGGGTTTAAACTATTGGAGGAGAGAATCTCAAAGATAGTTTCTCTTGCAAAGAGGCTGAAAGAGGAGAATTTAGTTGCAATGGAGGAAGTGGAAAGGTTGAGGAGAGAGAAAGAAGAATTGGAAGCTAAAATTTCAGAGTTAGAAAAGACAGTTTTAAATTCTTATAAGGAGGAAAGAGCTATGATAAAGAATATAATAGAAAGAATAATTAGCAAAATTGAAGAATTGGGCATATAAATGGAAAATATGATAAATATAGAAATTTTTGGAGAGTCATTGCAGATTATCGCTTATAAGAAAGAGGAGGAATTGAGGGAATTAATTTCTTACATCGAGGAGAAAAAGAGAGAGATTGAAAAATTTTATCCCTCTTTAGAACCCATGAAGCTCGCAATACTGGTTATGCTCCATCTGACCGACGAGCTTTTTACTTATAGAAATTGGCTGAAGTTTATTCAGCAAAGAGCTGAAGAAATAGAGTTCGGACTCGAAGAGGAGATAAAAAGATTAGCATGAAAATAAACGATTTTTATATAGAAAAAAAACTATTTTTTCTTCCCTCAAATCCCTCCTTATCATAGTTTACTAAAGAAAGGAGGCTGAAATGTGGAGCTCAATAATTCTTATAATAAGTATATTGCTTTTAGCAGGTAGCCTGTTCACTTTATTTTATGCAAAAAAATTTACCATAGATAAAATTAACAAACAAGCCCAGGAAAGAATCACAGCTCTCCTGGAGGAAGCGAAAAAAGAGGCTGAAAGAATTAAAAAGGAAGCCGGAGAGGAAGCAAAGGATAGATATAATTTCTTGAAAAATGAGCTGGAGAGGCAAAATAGAGAAAGAAAAAATAGACTGAATGAACTGGAAAGAAGATTAATTCAAAAAGAGGAGCATTTGGAGAAGAGAGCTTCCCATCTGGACTTAAAAGAAAGAGAGATTAGCAGAAGAGAGAGGGAAGTTTCTTTAAAGGAAAGGGAGATATCCGAAATAAAAAAGCAGTACGAGAGTATTCTGGAAGAGGCTAAAAAAGAACTCGAAAAAATTTCAGGTTTAACTTTAGAGGAAGCTAAAAAATTGATATTGCAAAAGGTGGAAAACGAAGCAAGACTTGAGATAGCGCAATGCTTAAAAAAAGTGGAGGAAGAGGCAAGAACAAGGAGTGCGGAAATTAGTAAAAATATAATTGCTATTGCCATGCAAAAAGTGGCTCCTGAGTATGTGGCAGAAAGCACTGTTACCATCGTGGATCTTCCTTCAGATGAGATGAAAGGAAGGATAATAGGAAGGGAAGGAAGAAACATAAGAGCCTTCGAAATGGCTACAGGTGTGGATCTTATAATTGATGATACTCCTGAAGCTGTTACTCTTTCCTGCTTTGATCCTTTGAGAAGAGAAATTGCAAGAATTTCCCTTGAGAGACTAATTATGGACGGGAGAATTCATCCTGCAAGAATAGAGGAGATAGTCGAAAAGGTAAGGGAGGAAATAGAGGAAAAGATAAAAGAAGAGGGTGAAAAAATAATGTTGGAGTTTGGACTCACTAACATTCATTCTGAGCTCTTAAAGTTGCTTGGCAAGCTAAAGTACAGGACAAGTTATGGCCAGAATGTTCTTCAGCATTCAAAAGAGGTGGCATACCTTGCTTCCCACATGGCAGTGGAAATTGGAGCGGATAAAAATGTTGCTCTGAGAGCTGGGCTTCTCCACGATGTGGGGAAAGCTATTGACAGAGAATCAGAAGGGACTCATACAGAGCTTTCCGTGGAATTATGCAGAAGATATGGTGAATCTGAAGCAGTTATTTCTGCTATAGCTTCCCACCACCAGGATGTGGATTTTCCATCTGTGGAAGCTGTTCTTGTTCAAGTAGCTGATACTCTATCTGCTGCAAGACCTGGTGCAAGAAGGGAGCTTCTTGAGAATTATCTGAAAAGGCTTGAAAAGCTCGAAGAAATAGCTCGTTCCTTTAATGGGGTTTCAAAATGTTATGCTCTTCAGGCTGGAAGAGAAATAAGGATAATTGTTGATTCTCAAAGAATATCCGATGAGGAGTCAGTGCTTCTCTCAAGGGAGATAGCCAAAAGAATAAAAGGAGAGATGGAATTCCCAGGTCAGATAAAAGTCACAGTTATAAGAGAAATGAGAGCAATTGAGTATGTGAGATAAAAATTGGAAATAGAAAAAAATTAATTCACTGGGTGAGAAAAGAATGATATGAAAGAAATAAATGTGCTTTTCATTGGTGATATAGTTGGTGAAACAGGAAGAAGGATGGTGAAGTTGCATCTTCCTAAGTTAAAAAAAGACAATCATATTGATCTTGTCATAGCAAATGGGGAGAACCTCGCAGGAGGATTCGGAATAACAAAGGAAAAAGCAGAAGAGATGTTCAATGCTGGTGTTAATGTTATGACTACTGGCAATCATGTCTGGGATAAAAAAGAAATTCTCACCTTAATCGAAAATGAACATAGAATATTAAGACCTGCCAATTTCCCTGATCAGGTTCCAGGAAGAGGTTCTATGATATTTCCCACCAATTCTGGCAAAGTAGGAATTATAAACCTACAGGGAAGAATATTTATGGAGCCTATAAATTCTCCATTTGAGATCTCTCTTGTAGAAGTTGAAAGGCTAAAGAAACAAACAAATGTAATAATAGTGGATTTCCATGGGGAGGCTACATCTGAAAAAACAGCTTTGGGATGGTATCTGGATGGTAAAGTATCGGCTCTCGTAGGAACCCATACTCATGTAATGACTGCTGATGAAAGAATACTCCCGAACGGCACCGCTTACATAACTGATGTAGGCATGACTGGTGCAAGAGATTCTGTGATAGGAATTAAGAAGGATCTCGCTCTAATAAGATTTTTAAAATCTATCCCTCAACGCCTTGAAGCCGAAAAAGGAAAAGGGATATTTTGTTCAGTTTTTATAAAGATTGATACAGAATCAGGAAAGGCGCTGGAAATTAGGCGAATAATTTTTGAGGAGAAATAGTTAACATTTGATTTGAAGATGGAAGTATAATATAAAATGAAAATGGATATAAAAAAGTATCTGGAAGATAAGAAGTCTCTTTTTGAGGAGAAGCTTGAGCAATTTTTAAATGAAAAGAGCTCCATTCTTGGAGATTCAATAAGATACAGTGTAATGAGCGGTGGAAAGAGGTTCAGACCCCTTCTACTTATTTCCATAGGTGAGTCCCTGGGAGCATCATTTAATGAGCTCGTTTACCCTGCATGCGCAATTGAGCTAATTCATACCTCCACTCTTATCCACGATGATCTACCAGCCCTGGATAACGATGATTGGAGAAGAGGAAAACCTGCAACTCATAAAGTATTTAGTGAGGGTGTCGCTCTTCTTGCAGGAGATTTTCTCATCGCTCTTGCATTTACATTACTATCCCTTTTTCCCCATAAAAATGGTCTTGAATTTGCTAAACTGAAAGCGATATCAATTCTTGGAGAGGAACTAAAAAATCTTTTGAAAGGCCAAGCTTTTGAGCTATCAGTAAACTCTCCATCAGAAGATGAGATTATTTATCTTTATATTTTAAAAACTGGTTCTCTGATTAGTGCATCAGCTAAGCTTGCAGGAGTTTTTGCTGGAGTGGATGAGCATTCAATAGAGTCTCTTAAAAACTTTGGCTCTAATCTAGGTTTAGCCTTTCAGATTACAGATGACATACTCGATCTTTTCCAGGATCAAAAAAAGAAAACCTATGCTTTTAACTACGCTTATCTTTTTGGACACGAAAATGCAAGAACAAAAGCACTTTATTTCAGAGACAAAGCTCTGGAAGATTTGAAAGCCCTTGGTATCAAGTCTCTCGCGGTGGAGCATCTTGTAAATCTATCCGTAGAGAGAGAAATTTAATGAGTTCCATACTGAAGAGAATTGATAAGCCATCGGATTTAAAAAAACTTTCTCTTGAGGAACTTCTTCTTCTATCTCAAGAAATAAGGGATGAAATTTTGAGAGTGGTTTCCAAGAATGGGGGGCATCTATCTTCAAATCTTGGTGTTGTAGAACTAACTCTTGCTCTTCATTTAGTATTTGATACACCAAAAGATAAGATTATCTGGGATGTGGGGCATCAGTGTTACGCCCATAAGCTTATCACTGGAAGAAGGGAAAAATTTGACTCTTTAAGACAATTTGGAGGGCTGTTGGGTTTTCCCAACAGAGAAGAGAGTGAGTTTGACTGTTTCAATACAGGCCACGCCTCCACAGCTCTTTCAGCAGCTCTTGGAATGGCTACTGCCAGAGACTTAAAAAAAGAAAAATTTGAAATAGTTGCAGTGGTGGGAGATGGTTCCCTCACAGGAGGAGTCGCTTTTGAAGCTCTTAATAACATTGGTTATTTAAAAAAGAAATTAATTGTTGTTCTTAATGATAATGAGATGTCCATATCTCCAAATGTGGGAGCGCTCTCAGGCTATCTTAACTACCTTGTCTCAGGACAGTTTTTCAGAAAATATCAAAGAATTGTAGAAGGAGCTATAAGGGATATCCCTGCCATAGGAGAAAAACTCTTTCGGCTTACAAGAAAGATCGAAGAATCAATAAAGAAGGTTCTCATTCCTGGCGCACTTTTTGAGGAGCTGGGGATAAAATATATGGGTCCTGTAAGAGGACACAGCATAGAAATGCTTGTAAAAATTCTAAAAGATGCGAAAGCATACGATGGGCCTGTGATGGTTCATGTGGTTACAGTAAAAGGGAAAGGTTATAGACCAGCCATGAAAGAACCAGATAAATTTCACAGTTCATCTCCTTTCAATATAGAGACAGGAGAATTTTACAAAAAGAGTGAGATTCCTACATACACGGCTATATTTGGGAAAACCATGGTGGAACTGGCTGAGAAAGATAAAAGAATAGTAGCCATAACAGCTGCCATGTCAGAAGGAACTGGATTGATGGAGTTTTCTAAAAAATTTCCTGAGAGGTTTTTTGATGTGGGAATTGCAGAGCAACACGCTGTTCTTTTTGCTTGCGGTTTAGCCTTAGAGGGACTTAAACCAGTAGTGGCAATTTATTCCACATTTCTACAGAGGGCTTATGACCAACTTTTTCACGATGTTTCCCTCATGAACATTCCTATTTTATTCTGTCTGGATAGAGCTGGCGTTGTTTCAGGAGATGGGCCTACTCATCAAGGGATAATGGATCTATCCTATCTCAGGAATCTTCCTAATGCGGTCTTGATGGCTCCAAAGGATGAAAATGAGCTCAGAGACATGATTTACACAGGCTTAAGGGCGAGTCTCCCTGTATTTATAAGATATCCAAAAGGAGAGGCGATGGGTGTTCCTATTAAAGAATTTGCGGAGATACCTATAGGAAAGGGAGAGATTTTAATAGAGGGCTCTGATCTAGCAATATTGGCAATAGGCTCAAGAGTATATCCAGCTTTAAATGCAGCATTGAAATTAGAAAAAGATGGAATAAGAGCAAGGGTTATAAATGCAAGATTTGTAAAACCTCTTGACACCTCTCTCATAATTGAAACTGCAATGAGATTTCCCTTAATTGTTACTGTAGAAGAGGGAATTGTGGAGGGAGGATTCGGTTCGGCGGTTAGAGAACTTCTCGGGAAGCATGGTTTACAGACAAAAGTTATTACCCTGGGAATTGAAAATGGAGTGGTTCCTGTGGGAGATTCACCCACTCTTCTTAAAATTTATGGCCTTGACGAGGAAGGGATTTACAACTCTATATTGAGAAGTTTTCTAAAAATCCATGAAAAAAGAGCCATTATCAAATGAAAGAGAAAGAGCTGATAAAGTTCTTTTCATCAGGGGGCTTGCAGAATCAAGAGAGAAAGCTGAATTAATGATAAGGGAAGGTCTTGTATACACAAAGGGCAGGAGAATAGAGAAGCCTTCGGAAAGGATTCTTTTAAATGAAGAAATTTTTATAAAAGCTTCCCTCCCATATGTAAGCAGAGGAGGATGGAAATTAGAATACGCATTAAAAAAATTTGAATTGAATCCTTCGGGCTGGGTTGCCCTTGACATTGGAACATCAACAGGAGGTTTTGCTGATGTTCTTCTCCAGAAAGGCGTTAGAAAAATTTACTGTGTGGATGTCAACTTTCTTCATCTCCATCAGAAAATAAGAGATAATCCTAAAGTGGTTCTTATAAAGAAAAATGCAAAATTTTTATGCAAAGAGGATATTAAGGATATGGTAGATATAGCTACAGTAGATGTTTCATTTATTTCTCTCCTCAAAATATTACCCGCTCTTAAAGAAATTCCCCCAAGATCAATTTTATGCCTGGGCAAACCTCAGTTTGAAGCGGGAAGAGACAAAGTGAGAAAGGGAATTATAAAGGATTTATCTGTTTTAAAGGATACATTGTTCAGACTTGGAGAGGGAATAGAAAGCCTGGGCTTTTTCATAAATGGAATTTGCGAATCCCCCATAAAAGGAGAAAGAGGAAATAGAGAGTTTTTCTTTTTTGTCTCCTTAAACCAGGTGAAAATTTTTGACTGGAAAAAATTTATAGAGGAAATTGAATGATAAAAAGAATAGGATTTGTGGCAAGACCAGCAACTGAGGGAATTAGTGATATTATGAGAAAAATTATAGATTGGGCAGAAAAGAAAAAATTGGAAATTTATTATGATATTGAAGCTGGGAAAATTCTTGGAATCCAGGGAGAAAAAAGAGAAAATTTACCTGAAAAATCCGATTTGATAGTTGCTTTCGGAGGGGATGGGACCATTTTGAGTATTGCACCGGAATGCGCCATAGCAGGAAAACCAGTAATGGGTATAAATGTAGGGACTCTTGGATTTCTTGCAGAATTTGGAAAAGATGAGGCAATCTCATCTCTTGAAAGAATAGTGACAGGAGATATTTTGATCTCCAAAAGATCCATGCTTGAAATAAACTTTAAAGAGAGAACCTTCCTTGCCCTCAACGAGGCTTCAATATCAAAGGCATTCCCCACACGATTGATCGAGCTCTCTGTTCATGTGAATAATATTCTACTCGCCTCCGTAAGAGGGGATGGATTGATTTTTTCAACAGCTACAGGTTCTACAGCATACTCTCTCTCAGCAGGTGGACCTATTCTTGACCCCTCCCTTGAAAGTATGATAATAACACCTATATGCCCTCACACTCTTTCTGTGAGACCCATTGTGATCCCCTTTTCCTCTTTAGTAAGAGTTGAATCCGAAGATATGGAAGATGACATTCATGTAATAATAGACGGTAAGTTCTGCACAAAAATGGAGGGCGGTTCACCTCTTCTAATTAAGAAATCTCTTCATCATCTTTTGCTTGTAAGTTCCTTCAAAAAGAATTTTTACGAACTTCTAAGAGATAAACTTCGCTGGAGTGGAAAGCTGGTGGACTGATGCGCTACTGAAAAACCATATTTTGAAGATAAACACCTGAGCTTTTTCCGGAGAAAGATTGATTTTTAAAATTTGATTGGATAAATTAATAAGGATGGATTCTGATAAGCCAAAAAGAGTAAATTTAGAGCTAACTTTTTTCCTTCTGATATCCATCTTCTCTTTTCTTTTAAATTTTGAATCAGGTAGAAGAGGTTTATTCCCTCGCGATCAATCAATAATTTTTGACGGAAGCTATAGGATTCTTCAAGGTCAGATTCCATATAAGGACTTTTTATCTCCGGTTGGGCCTCTCCCCTTTTACATTCACGCATTATTTTTCAAACTCTTTGGTATTAATTATTCCAGCTATATCTTAGGTTCATCACTAATAAATCTTCTTGCTACACTTCTCGGTTTTTACATAATCTCTGTTCTTTTTCCTTTGAGAAGATGGCTCGCTTTTTCAGGTGCTTTTTTAACAGCAATATGGTTTTACCCTCCTTCTGGCACCCCATATCTGGAACAAACCTCTTTTTTCTTTTCCATCCTTGGCATCACCTTTCTCCTCAAAGGGCTTATTTACGATAAGCTTTCAGCTTTTATTAGAGAGATCCTTTTGATTTTCTCTGGATTCTCTGCTTTTACAGCTATTTTAAGCAAACAGAATTCAGGCTTTTTCATATTGCCACTTTATATTCTATTGATGGTTTCTTTCCATTTGTATGATTTTAAAAACCTATTAAAAAATTTCCTTTTCTTTTTAGCAGGTTTTCTTGCAGGACTCTCTTTTTTCTTTCTCTTTCTGCTTATATTCTCGGATTTCAATGTTTTTTTAAAATATTTCTGGAGAATCCCTTCAGAATTAGGGTTTCAGAGATTGTTCTCAGGTAAACTGCTTCTACTTTTTCTGAGACCAGGACCTGCCCTGTTCTTGATTAGTTTTGTCGTCATTTTTTCATCCCTTCTTTTCATTTTGATTTATCTTAAAAACTATAGAGAACTTGAAAAAGAATGGAGGAAAATTTTTATCTCCTCGGTTCTTTGTTGCTATTTAATAATTTTCCATTATTTATTTACTTTCACCACCAATAATCATCCAGTAATGGGATTTCCTTTTATTGGAATAATTTTTTCTGCAGGTTCTGGAATAATTCTCAATTTATTTGAAATTATGAGGATTTCCCTGGAAATCAAAGATTTAAGGCTGAGATTGCCATCAAGAAAAACTGCGAAGGCAATTCTAATAATCGCGCTCTTTTTCATATTTGCTTACATTTCCTTCAAAGGAATGAAAACATCTTTAAAAAGGGAAGCCCATGACATATTCGAAAAATCTTCTTTTAAAGAAACCCTTTCCATAAAAGAGCTAAAAATATTGAAATGGGGAGAACCCACTCTAATAAAAGGATGCGAAATAAAAAGAGAAGCTTTTCTATCTCTTGTTGAGTTTTTGAAAAGAGAAAAAAAGAATTTTTTTGTTTTTCCAGATTTTACCCTTCTTTACGGAATCTTAGGTTCTCCTTCTCCCCAGCCAGTTTTATGGTTTCATAAAGGGCTCACATATCCTGGGAATTACGATCCATCTCTTGATGAATGGATTGTGAAAGATCTGAAAAAGAACAAGGTGGAAATTGTTGTGCAGGAGGATTGTTCATGGTCTGGCAATGAAGAGATGTTAAATTCTTTTTCCCTTTTAAAAAAATTCTTAAAAGAAAATTTCGAAAAAACTTCCCATATTGGCATTTTTAGCATTTACAAGAAAAAGGCTTTTCCTGGCATAGAAAGGGCATTTAAATAATTTGATAAAGCTCAGCTTTGAAAAATATCTGGTTTTCCTTTATGTTATCATTATTTTTCATTGCTCCTTCATGCATTGTTGACGGATTCTTAAAATATCTGTTATCATAAAAATGATGGTGAGCGTAGCTCAATAGGTCAGAGCACTGGACTGTGGATCCAGATGTTGGGGGTTCGAGTCCCCTCGCTCACCCCATCCAATCTTTTTAAAGAAAAACTCATCGCCTTCCTTTGATTTAATTTTAGATAAGCTTTAAATGAAAAGATAAGGTTGATTCTATTTTTTACAGAAGAGTTGGCGCCTTTAAATTACCCAGACAAGTTAAATTTTTGCAAAGATTTTTTAGTTCAAGCTATTATAAATGAAGTTTGGATTAATTTCTGAAATATCCTCAGTTTGATTGCTAACTTAAAAATAGTATGATAATAGTAAAATGATGAAGGATTTAATTAAGTCAGCTAAATCATCTATTCCTACGGTTGATTTTATTCTAAGTGAGACTTTTAAAAAATTGGGAATAAAAAGAGAGAGCGTAATAAATAAATTTGGTCAGGTTTTGGTGTCCATTGATGAGAAAGCCACAGAAACATTCAAATTTTACGAGAAAAATGCTTTTTTAAAGCTCGCTAAAAATTGGATCCGAGTTCAAAAACATGATATAAGAAGAAAGCTCGAAAGAATTGTTGCACAGAAAGGATGGGATAATTTTATAAATGAGGCGAGTAAGGTCTTTGCTGAGTTTGCTTCTTTGGCTCAGGCTCTCGAAAAAGATCTTGGCAACATGCGAAAAGCAAGGGGGGGTAAAACCTTCGAGAAAGCCATAATAGAATTGCTAACTTTCATGGATATTGCAGGGGAGATTCCGGTAGGCGAAGCTAAAGATAAATTGAAGAGAATCGATATAGTTATTCCAAACACAGATGTGGCATTGAAGACACCGGACAGAGCCTTCTTTCTGACTTGTAAACGCACTTTAAGGGAGAGATGGAAACAGGAGGTCCCTCAGGCGAGGCTAAATCAAAGAATTTATCTTCTTACCATTGATAAAGATCTATCTAAAAGCAAAGCAACAGAGATCAATGAAAAAGGACTAATTGCATTTGTAAGGGATGAGCTTGCTACCAACGAGGATCTGAAAGATATGCCATGGATTAGAAAATTAAGTGATTTACCTAAGGAGTTACATTCATTATGAGCCAACAAAGTCTTTTCGAAACAAAAAATGCAAAAAGAAAAGCTTTGACAGAATGGACTTATAACGAATTTAAAAGAATGAGGGACGAGAGTTGGGATTTCAAGAATATACCTGCTTCCACTGGCGTATATGGTATACATCCTTACCCTGCTATGTTTCATTTTTTAGTAATCAGGCAACTCCTTCAAGAATTTTCTAAAGAGGCTGACATTGTATTTGATCCTTTTATGGGTTCAGGAGTGGTAGGAGTAGAATGTCTAATTAATAATAGGCATTTTATTGGATATGACATCAATCCCTTGGCTATCCTGATTGCCAAAGTAAGATGTAAACCCCTTCCTTTGAAAAACTTGCTCACGAATTTAGAACTAATAAAAATAAGATATTTTAAGACAGAGCCAGAAGTCTTCGAATTTCCCAACATAAATTATTGGTTCAAACCCCATGTTATCCAGGAATTATTAAAGTTGAGAAATGCGATTTATAGTTTAGATGCAGAGCCTTTCATAGACTTTTATAAAGTGGCTTTTTCAGAAGTTGTAAGAAGAGTTTCAAATACAGACCATAATGAATTCAAATTATTAAGGAGAGACAAAACGGACAATTTAGATGTAATGGAAATTTTTACTCAAATAACTCTAAGAAACATAAATCTTATTTATGAGTTTTATAAAAAATCCCCACCCACCGGGTCAAAAATTATATTAGAAAAAAAGAATATCTTGGATGATATTAACACAAATAATGGCTTATTTGATCTGGTGATTACCTCACCACCTTACGGTGATTCCAGAACAACCGTAGCTTATGGGCAATTTTCGAGATTATCCTTGAGATGGCTTGGCTTCGAAGAAAATGTGGACAAGACTTCTTTAGGATGCAGACCTAAAGAAATTGCTTTTGATCTTCCTTCTAACTTACTTTACGAATATTTAAAAAGCATATCCTCTAAAGACGATAAAAGAGCAAAAGAAGTTTATTCTTTTTATAAAGACTTGTTCGAAGCTATTAAGGTTATAGCTCTTAAGGTAAAAAAGAGGGGCATTGTATGTTTTGTTGTAGGCAATAGAAGAGTAAAAGGTGTGGAACTTCCTACAGACATAATTTCAGCAGAATTTTTTGAAAATTTAGGCTTCAAACATCAAAAAACCGTTGTTAGGGCTATATCTAACAAAAGAATGCCTGTGGAAAATGCTCCATCTAACATAAAAGGAGAGAAAGATTTTACCATGCGTTATGAATATATTGTAATTCTCGAAAAAAGCTAATATTCCATCAAAAATATTCTCAAACTTTTCTTTCCTTTCCTAAAATGTTATAAAAACATATGTGTTTTTAAATTTTAGAAAAGCATGTTAGTTAACTTATTTTTGAAAAGAAAAGTCAAGAAAGCTCTGGACAATAAAAATCTTCAAAAAGCTCTTGAGAATGCATTGAATCACTATAACAGAAATTTCAGCTCCGCTGTTGAAAACCTCGAATGGGAAAATTTGAAAGAGAGGGTAAGAGAGATTAAAGAGAGATCGGTTTTAAGGATGGAAGAGTTACTGAAGAGGTTTGTAGAAGAAGCAGAGAGGGCGGGAGCAAAGGTTTATATTGCTGAAAGCAAAGATTCTGCTTTGAAGTACATCGGAAATCTAATAACGGAAAAGGGCGAAAAGCTTGTTGTTAAAGCAAAATCAATGCTCTCCGAGGAGATGGAGCTCAATGCTTATCTTGAGTCTCTCGGTATTAAAGTAGTGGAGACAGATCTTGGAGAATGGATTGTTCAAATGGGCTCTGAAAAACCCTCCCATATTACAGCTCCAGCTCTTCACAAGACAAAGGAGGAAGTCGCAGAGCTTTTTTCGAGGTATTTCGGACGAGAAGTTAAGCCGGATATTAAAGAACTTGTAAATTTGGCAAGGAAGGAGCTCAGAAACTATTTTCTGGAAGCGAACGTAGGAATTTCAGGGGCAAATATAGCCATTGCTGAAACAGGAACTTTGGTCCTTGTTTCCAATGAAGGAAATGCAAGGCTTGCCACTTCCCTACCCTCTCTTCATATATGCATACTCACACCTGAGAAAATTATTGAGAGCATTGAGGAAGCATCCACAATTTTGAAGGTTCTTCCAAGAGCGGCTACAGGTCAAAAGATAACCACTTACATTTCTTTTATAACAGGGCCAAGTAGAACAGCTGACATTGAGAAAGAAATAGTCCTTGGAGCTCATGGACCTGAGGAACTCCACATTGTAATAATTGCAGATAAAAGACTTTCAAAGAAAGATGACCCTTTATGGAAAAATGTTCTCTACTGTATAAAATGCGGTTCCTGCATGACCATATGTCCTGTGTATGGTAAAGTGGGAGGGCATGTCTTTGGTTCTCCTCCTTATCCTGGAGGGATAGGTATCGCTATAACCTCTGTGATAAAAGGAGAAAAAGAGGTTAATCACCTTTTAGACCTCTGTTCTGATTGTAAAAAATGTGATGCTCATTGCCCAGTTAAAATACCGATTTCAAAACTAATAATAGACCTGAAAAATAGAAGAGGAAAGGACATCCTCGATAAAATAGCCCTTTCAATTCTTGGAAACAATAGTTTAGTGGAAACAATAGTTAGAATCTTTTCCATATTCCAAATTCCCTTTGTCAAGAACAGGCATTTAACTCTTCCTCTTTCCTCCAGCAAACTCTTTCCCGCGTTTTCTTTGAGAGAACATCCAAAAACTCCTGACGAGGGTAATGTTCTCTTATTTTTAGGATGTCTGATTAAAAATTTCTACCCTGAAATCATAGATTCTGCGATTCGTCTGATTAAGAGGGCTGGTTTTAACCCTATAATTTCAGATGAACTTGTCTGTTGCGGAGCTCCTGCTTATCATATTGGAGATTTTTCATCTTTAAGAAAGCTTTCTGAAAAAAATATATCCGTTTTTGAAAAGTTGAACCCTGAATACATAATCACCCTCTGTCCCACAGGAAATGGGGTTATGCGAAAGGAGTATCCTGAAATTAATAAAAAGGGTGAACTTTGGAAGGGAAAAATTTTGGATATTTCAAAATTTCTTAAGATAAAGGAATTCAAAAAAAATATAGGTGAGGAACTGAAAATATACTATCATCATCCATGTCATTCTTTAAATTTTGCCGAGGTAAAGAAGGAACCTGTGGAGCTGTTAAAAAATTTTAATTTTTTAGTTTATGAAGAGGAGTTCCCATCATGCTGTGGTTTTGCTGGCCTTTTTTCTTTCCAGTTTTCTGAAATTTCCTCCAGGTTTCTTCAAAAGAAAATAAAATCAATAGAAGAAGTTTCTCCTGATTTTGTTGTTACAGCCTGTCCGGGTTGCATTTTAAATATAAAAGGTGGGCTCGCCAAAAGAGGTTCAAATCTTTCGGTTTTTCATATTGCTGAAATTATTGATAGGATTACTTCTTAAAGAGCTCTTTCAGTCTCAGAAGTTTTTTTCCAGCTTCGTGAAGGGTTTCCTCTTTTTTACAGAAACAGAATCTTATTTTTTGATCTCCAGAGTCGTCATGATAAAAACTACTTCCAGGAACGCCCGCTACTCCCACTTCCATTATCAGGAATTTCATAAACTCCCAGTCATTTGGAAATCCGAAATCTGAAATATCTACCATTACATAATATGCTCCAGAGGGTTTAAAGTATTTGAAGCCAGATTTGTCAAGATAATCTATCAGTATATCCCTTTTTTTCTCGTAATTTTTTATTAAATCTTTATAATAATCTTCATTTGTATTTAAAACCAAAGCACACGCTTCCTGAAGAGGCGCAGGAGCACAAACTGTAAGAAAATCATGGACTTTCCTTATAGCGGATGATATTTCAGCAGGAGCAATCGCATAACCAATTCTCCATCCAGTTATGGAAAAGGTTTTCGAGAGACCTGAAACAATAATGGTTCTTTCTTTCATGCCTTTTATGGAGGATAAAAGAACATGCTCTCTCTCATCATAAATGATGTGTTCGTAAATCTCGTCAGTTATTGCTAAGCAGTCATTTTTTATGCATAGCTCCGCTATTTCCTCCAACTCTTCTCTCCTGAACACTTTTCCTGTGGGATTATGAGGATTGTTTAAAATTATAGCTTTTGTTTTATCAGTGAAAGCTTTCTCCAGCTCATCTCTTTTGTAATTCCATTCAGGTTCGTAGAGTTTCACATAAACAGGTTTCGCTCCAGCAAGAATAGTTCCCGGGCCATAATTTTCGTAAAAGGGTTCAAAAATAATGACCTCATCCTCTGGGTTCAAGACAGCCATTAAAGAGGAAATCATTGCCTCGGTGGAGCCACAGCATATTGTTATCTCTTTTTCATGATCAAAAGAAAAATTATATTTCTTCATATATTTTTCAGAAATAGCTCTTCTTAATTTTGTCGAGCCCCAGGTAAAAGAGTACTGATTTATATCCCTTTTTATAGCTTCTATTGCAGAATTTTTTATAAAATCAGGAGCAGGGAAATCAGGAAAACCCTGGGCAAGATTTGTAGCATTGAATTCTCTGGAAAGCCTTGTCATTTCTCTTATCACAGATTCACAAAAAAGCTTTGTCTTTTGAGAAATAATTTCTTTCATACCCTCTCCTTAGATTAAAAAATATCAAGATTTTAAGACTCTTTCAAGAGAGTTTCAAAATAATTTACTCTCTGGCAGTTTTTTTTTCAAAAATTAAAAAAAGAGAGAAATCCGATCAGAAAAAGTGGAATAAAAAATCCTAAGATAATATAAAGAATGTTTTCTTTACCAGCATATGTGTGAGGTGCGAAAATAAAAGTAAGAGAAGGTATAAAGTATAATTACTGAGAGAGCAATAGCGTAAGAAAGTTTTAATCCTGATTGGATGATGAGAAAAGAAGTAAAAACAGAGAAAAGTCCTACAGAAATTTGGATTGGAATCTTATATCTGTAAATCATTTCATCAGTGCCGTAAAAAACAGAGGGGAGGTATATGGGCAAGAGAAAAAGAGCGGGTAAACCCAATGCATTTTCAAAATTGGTGGATCTGAATATCAAATAAATAATAAGAGGTAAAAGGAAGCAGAACAAAATTAGAGATAAAATTATAAGTTTTAACTTTGTAGTGAAAAGAACAAAGAATATCTGGAAGAAATAAACAAATGTGACTCCCAACCATGGGAAAGACCATGCTGGGAAATACTTTCTGTAATCAATTGTCAAGACAAAAAGAGATAACGCAAAAAATCCTGTAGTAAGGATGTGGGATAAGGGAATGGAGATACCCAGGAAAGATAAGGAAGAGTATAAAAGCATTAATAGAGTTCCGAGCAAAAGTGGGATGGCGAATAAAATGGAATCCATAAGTATAATCTCTGAGAATCCTCCAAAACCATGAATCCAGGAAATCTTCTTTTTGAATTTTCCGATGTCCCCGAATTTCTCAATTATCCTCCTTACCGCCTCTTTCTCTTCAAAACCTTTCTAACAAGGTCTTCTTTTTCCTCTTCCCTGTTTTCCATCAGCTCCTTTTTCAAAACATCTTTCTTACTTTTTCCCAAGGGGATACCTTTAAAAATCCTCTCAATGAAACCTCTTAATTCTTCCACGTTTATTTCCCTCCTTAAAAAAAATTTCACTAAGAGAAAATTTCTTAATTGTTATGCCTTGAGGGTTTAGAATAGGCAAAAGTTTCCCACTAACTTCTCCCATTCCTTCTTCGTTTCCCTCAAGAAATTTTGACCTCTCGAAGTAATAGAATAGTATTTTCTCTCTCTTCCATCCT
>FWWM01007149.1_pt1 | contig 22681 bp, 25 predicted proteins | sample 2228351 | NCBI WGS metagenome assembly FWWM01 (sample SAMEA103939774, study PRJEB20133) | metagenome
GGCGTGATAGCAATCCGGACTGAGACTATGGTAAAAAGGCGCTGTCAGGCTGAACCCGAAGTTTCAGCCGTTGTTTGCTTCGAGGTTTGATTATGTCGCAGTCCGTACCAGCCGAAAAAAAGTCGCAAGGCCTTCTTCCTAACCTTCTGTTTAATATTGCAATTCCGGTAATTATTCTCAGTAAATTCAGCACCGAAGCTTATTTAGGCCCGGTCTGGGGTTTAGTGGTGGCGCTGTGTTTCCCTATTGGTTATGGCCTGTGGGAGTTAAAACAGTCGGGCAAAATAAACTTTTTTTCGGTGGTGGGGTTAATTTCGGTGTTGCTGACCGGCGGTATGAGCCTGCTGCAGCTGGACCCCAAATATATCGCCATTAAAGAAGCGGCCGTACCCGGCATTATTGGTTTATTGGTGTGGTTCAGTCAGCACAGCAAATTTCATTTGATCAAAGCCATGCTGGAAAATGCCCAGCTGTTGAATATGGAAAAACTGCAGGCGGCGCTGGCCAAAACCAATAACACTGAAGTTTTTGAGCAAAAAATGAATGTCACCAACCAGTTATTGGCTGGTTCCTTTTTTGTGTCGTCGCTGCTGAATTATCTGCTCGCCAAATGGATTTTAGTCAGCCCACCCGGCACCACAGCCTATAACGAAGAACTGGGTCGGATGACAGCACTGAGTTACCCGGTGATTGCCCTGCCCAGCATGGTGTTAATGATGGCGGCGCTTTGGTATTTATTCAGTCAGATTGGCAAACTGACCGGCGAGGATGTGGAAAAGTTTTTGCAGTAAAAAACTGCCAGACCAGCGTGCTCAGTGCTCTTGCGGGTTCTGCGCTTTTAACGGTTTCAGCGGTTTTAACAGCGCATTGAGCTTTTTGACACAGGCCGCTGTGATGGTTTTTTTACTAAACATCAGATGGATATCGGCCTGATATAACACAAAGGGCAGCACCGCCAGCGCCGGTAATTCTCCCTGTTGCGCCTGGCGCTGCAAAAGCCACTGGCTGTCTACTATGCTGTAGTCGGCGCGCTGGCTTAATACCAGTTCCAGCCGCTGCTCTGCATCAAATATAGCCAACGAGCGTTGCATCACCTGCGGCAATTGTTTGAGCTGCTCAAACTCTTCACCGTAATAACCTTTGGGGTTATAAGCACCGGCCAGCCGGCGTGCTGCCAGCGCTAAAAAACCTGCTTTGTCGTTGATTTGCGGGTAGGTCTGCAGCAGCTGTTTATGCACTATCAGTTGATTTGTTTCAGTACGGTAAGCTTTGGAAAACCAGGCATATTCAGCCCGCTCTTTGGTATAAGAAGCGGCAAAAATTATGTCCACCTGCCCCTGCGCCAGCTGACTGAGCGCCCGCGATTCCGGCAGCGGCACCAACTTCAGTTCAGCACCTGCGCCACTGAGCAGATTTCGAATCAGTTCAATGTCAGTGCCTGTGACCGACTCGTCGTGCACTTCCACATAAGGCGCCCAGCTGCTGTTATAAGGCATCCGAAACTCAGCCGGGCACGGATCCGCCGCCAGCCGGGCACAAAAAAACAGTAAAGATAACAGCAACAAGCCCGAGCGCATCACAACCATTTCCTAAGCTTTATCAGATAAATATCACTATAGCCAAGATTGCTGGCTGCGGCCCCCGGTTTATCCTGATGCCGCAGAAGTGCGTCGCGAAGCGTTCAGACTCAGGACGCCAGAGTGTTGTTAAAACGCTCAAAAGCCGCGGCTAAATCCGCAATTAAATCGGTTGGATCTTCCAGGCCAATATGCAGCCGGATCACAGGGCCGGTATAAGGCCAGAGGGTAGCAGTTCTGATACTTTGTAAATTCAGATTAAAAGTCACCAGACTTTCATAACCGCCCCAGGAAAAACCCATTTTAAAAAACTGCATGCCTTCCACAAAAGCAGTCACAGCTTTGGCGTCGCCCTGTTTCAGTACCAGCGATAACAAACCATTACTGCCGCTAAAATCACGTGTAAATTCAGCGTGTCCCGGATGATCGGGCAAAGACGGGTGCAAAATACGGGCTATTTCCGGCCTTTGCTGCAGGTACGCCAGTACCTGCGCGGTATTTTGCTGATGCTGCGCCAGCCGCACGCCAATAGTTCTTAAACCCCGTGCGGCCAGATACACATCATCGGCCGACGCGCAATAACCCAGCAAATAACTGGCTTCCCGCAGCTGCGGCCAGTATTTTTCGTTGGCGCTGGCCGTACCCAGCATCACATCAGAGTGGCCAACAATATATTTAGTGGCCGCCTGAATCGACACATCTACACCATGGGCAAAAGGTTTAAACAACACAGGGGAAGCCCAGGTGTTATCCAGCATCACCAGTACATTATGCTGTTTGGCCACAGCACAAATGGCCGGCACGTCCTGCACTTCCATGGTAATAGAACCGGGTGACTCGAGGAAAATCACTTTGGTGTTGGGGCGGATTAACGCCTTGATACCAGCGCCAATCAGAGGGTCATAATAAGTGGTTTCAATACCGAGGTTTTTCAGAAGCTTATCGCACAAAGCCCGGGTGGGTTCATACACCGAATCCACCATCAGCAAATGGTCACCGCTTTGTAAAAATGCCAGCAAAGCACCACTGATAGCAGCTGCACCACAAGGATATAAAGCACAACCGGCGCCGCCCTCCAGCTCACAAATGGCGTCACTAAAAGCAAAATGAGTTTGGGTACCACGGCGGCCATAATAAGGTACCTGCTCGCCTCTTTTGGCTGTGGCATGCTTGAGTTCACTGACGGTCTCAAACACCACAGTGGAGGCCCGCACCACGGGCACGTTTACGCTGTAACCCGTCCATTTTTTATCGCGGCCAGCATGCACAATTTTACTTGCGATCTTCATAACTTCCCCTCAGACATCCGGATGCCTGCATTGTAGGCATAGCCTGAGCTCAATTGCCAGCAGCTGCAAGGGCCTGGTGCTGTAAGCCTGAGATCAGGTATTAGATAAAAACTGTTGTTTTTATTAAATATTGTTGGCAAGTTAGCTTCTTTACACCAACAAAAAGCAGCAGGATAACCAGTCTGAACAGAACAATTTTTTTTGCCCGGCAGCCACACAAGCTGGCTTTGTTATTGGCCTTTACTTTGAATGCCACTACAGCTTTGGCCACTGAAACTGAGCAGCCAGCACAGAGTAAATGCAGCGCGGCACTGTTGCAGGGTAGCTGGCAGTTAGAATCAGCGCTTTATCTGGATGCCAATGGCAAACTGCTGGCAGAAATTAAACAGCAAAGCACCTTGAGCCGCAAACTGATTGCCGGACGGCATTTTAGTTTTATCACCTGGCAACCCGACGGCAAATTTGAGGTGGCCGCTACCGGTACTTTTTATACCGACAGCTTGGGCTATCACGAACAGGTGGAAGCGGCATCACTGCCGCGGTTACAGAGCAAAACTTATCACTTTCAGTGTCAGCTCAGCGGCAATCAATGGTTACATCAGGGGATGGAAGATGGTGTGCTGATTAAAGAAGTGTGGCAAAAACTCAATGACAAGGCTGGCTAAATGCACAAGCAGGACAACGAAGCCGCAGAACCTCAGCCAGAATATGCGCCTTAAGCATTAATGCAATGCAGCTATCTCATCAGTGCGGATTAACTGCTCAAGCGCTGGCCTGGCAAAATAATACCCCTGAAAATAACGAATGCCGACGCCAGCCAGATAATCCAGTTCGGCTTGATGTTCTATGCCTTCGGCCAATACCTCTGTGCCCATATCCAGACAAAGCTTTTGCACATCCGCCACCAGCTGCTGTTTGGCCGGATGCTGGTTGATATCGCGGATAAGCCCCATATCCAGTTTCAGCACTCTGGGCCGCAACGATTCCAGCCAGGATAAGTCAGCATAACCAGAGCCAAAATCATCAATAGCGGTAATAAACCCTCTTTTGGCGTAACTGTCGAAAATCTTCAGCAGCTTTTTATGATCCACAATCTGCTCACTTTCGGTCACTTCAAACATAATATTGCGGATATCAAAACCAAACATATCGGCCGCTTCAATAGTGGCGCGAATACAGGTTTCAGGGTTATACACCGCATTGGGTAAAAAGTTGATGCTGAGCATTTTATCAAGACCAAGCTTAGAGGCGGTTTCAATGGCTTTGACTCGGCAGGCCTGGTCAAAATAATATTTGTTTTGTTCGTTAATACGTTCAAACACCCAACCGGCGCCTTCACCCAAAGGCCCACGCACCAGCGCTTCGTAACCTGCAACCTGCCGTGTTTGCCAGTCGATGATGGGCTGAAATGCCATGCGGATCTCAAACCCCAATGACTTCCCACTTAAGCAGTCCATACAACTTTGTTGTTTGATTTGACTCGGAAATTCCATTACAGCCTCGTTTTGGCACTTTTTCTTAGTGTGAGCACATTTAAACGCTTTGCAAAGCTTTATGCGAAAATTCGCTGTTATTGAGCCATGAATGCCGGGCAAAAGCAGAGCTGCTGTTGTGATACCAGCCATCACCTGATAGCAAACAGCGACGCTAAATTTTCCCGAAGAGTGCTACTGAACTTTGAAGGGGCAGAGGTACAAGGAACAGCAGCTCGCGCCCGCGATACCAAAGTCCCTCAAATACAGAAGTTTCGCTCCCCTCGCCTGCCGCAGTGCCACTCTCTGAGTTTTACAACATCATAACAGCAGCAAATCCAACTCAGAGGGATTGCCGTATCAGCCGAACATGGCAAGCGCGCGCTTGCCATGTATAATGCCGGCATTGTGCCCAATCCAACTTTGCTGTGGCCCAAGGCTGCAAATAACTTTTGGAACCTCATGAAATATAAAGATTTGCGCGACTTTATCGCTCAGCTGGAACAACGGGGTTTATTACACCGCGTGACAGTGGAAGTAGACCCGGTATTGGAAATGACCGAAATTGCCGACCGCACCCTGCGTGCCGGTGGCCCGGCGTTATTATTTGAAAATCCAAAGGGTTTTAACATTCCGGTACTGGCGAATTTATTTGGCACGCCAGAGCGGGTAGCCCTTGGTATGGGTCAGCCCGATGTCAGCGCTTTACGTGAAGTGGGCAAGTTGCTGGCCTTTTTAAAAGAGCCGGAACCGCCAAAAGGCTTAAAAGATGCCTGGGACAAACTGCCGATCTTTAAGCAAGTGCTGAATATGGCGGCCAAAGTGGTAAAAAAAGCCCCTTGCCAGCAAGTGGTGCTGGATGGTGACGCCGTTGATTTAACTAAATTACCCGTGATGACCTGCTGGCCAGGCGACGCTGCGCCACTGATCACCTGGGGTTTAACCGTGACCCGCGGCCCGCATAAAGAGCGGCAGAATCTGGGCATTTACCGCCAGCAGGTACTGGGTAAAAACAAAGTGATTATGCGTTGGTTGTCACACCGTGGTGGTGCTTTAGATTTTCTTGAATGGCAAAAAGCCCATCCGGGTCAGCGTTTTCCGGTGGCAGTTGCTTTAGGCGCAGACCCCGCCACTATTTTAGGTGCTGTAACGCCAGTGCCTGATACTTTGTCTGAATACGCTTTTGCCGGTTTACTCCGTGGTGATAACACCGAAGTGGTGAAATGTATCAGCAACGATTTACAGGTACCGGCCAGCGCTGAATTTGTGCTGGAAGGTTATTTAGAGCCGGGTGAAATGGCGCCGGAAGGCCCTTATGGCGACCACACAGGTTATTACAACGAAGTGGATTCTTTCCCGGTGTTTACCGTTACCCACATTACCCACAGAGAAGAACCGATTTACCACAGCACTTACACCGGCCGGCCGCCGGATGAGCCCGCCATTTTAGGTGTGGCGCTGAACGAAGTGTTTGTGCCTATTTTGCAAAAGCAGTTTCCGGAAATTGTTGATTTTTATCTGCCGCCAGAAGGGTGCTCTTATCGCCTGGCTGTGGTGACGATGAAAAAACAATATCCGGGCCATGCCAAACGCGTGATGATGGGGGTTTGGTCTTTCCTGCGCCAGTTTATGTATACCAAGTTTGTTATTGTCTGTGATGACGATGTGAATGCCCGCGACTGGCAGGACGTGATCTGGGCCATCACCACCCGGATGGACCCGGCGCGCGACACCACTTTAATTGAAAACACCCCCATTGATTATCTGGATTTTGCTTCACCCGTTTCAGGTTTAGGCTCAAAAATGGGGATGGACGCCACCAATAAATGGCCGGGTGAAACCAGCCGTGAATGGGGGGTGCCGATAGAAATGACACCAGAGGTGAAACATAAAGTGGACGAACTCTGGTCCAGCCTTGGGATTCAACTGCCGGCCAAAGGGCCAGTCCAGGGGAAAGGTTAAGCATGAGCCATCTGGTCACTATTTTACCCAGCGGCCTGAGTTTTCAGGTGCGCGAGGGCGAAACTATATTGCAGGCGGCGCTTGAGCATGGCATCGACTTTCCCAACCGTTGCCGGCAAGGCGTTTGCACCTCCTGTGTTTGCAAACTCAAAAGTGGCCAGGTGCATTATTTGCCACCTGAGCCACTCACCGACCTCGACAAAAGCCAGAATTTTACCTATTGCTGTTTGGCTTATGCTGACAGCGACCTGGTATTACAGCACCCTTTTATTCGCGGCTGATACCATCAACACCACAAAGCCAAAGCACTGAACCTAAGCACAGAACCAAAGAACAGAACCAAAGAACAGAACCCATGACAGAATCACAATTAAAAGCCGCGTCAAACAAAGTGTTATGCACCGTCAGCCGTATTCAGCCGCTGACCCCTACAGTGCAACAGGTGATTTTAACGCCCAAGGCACCAGTGGAATTTAAAGCAGGCCAGTATCTGCAGATTTATTTATCCGACAGCGACAAAAGGCCGTTTTCTATTGCCTGCGCACCTGGTTTTACCTTCGAAGGCAAACCAGCGCTGGAACTGCAGATTGGCGGCGCTGTAACCGACAATTACGCCAGTCAGGCCTTAGCGCATCTGAGCGATAACACTGAAGTGCTGGTGCAGGTGGGTTTAGGTGAAGCTTATTGGCGGGAAGATAGCACAAATCCCATTATTCTGCTGGCCGGTGGCACTGGTTTTTCTTATGTACACAGCATTGCCAGCGCTATTGCCAACGCCAATCTGAACCGCAGCGTGCAGCTGTACTGGGGTTTAAGAAACCCTCAGGCATTATATGCCGCCGACGAACTGGCCGCCTGGCAGGCACAAAATCCGCAGTATCAGCTGAATCTGGTGGTACAGGAACCGGATGCCAACTGGCAGGGCCGCACCGGTTTTGTCCATCAGGCGGTGTTGGATGACCATGCCGATTTAGCCGCTTATGACATTTACATCGCCGGGCCTTTTGCCATGGTCGGAGTGGTGCGCGACGCCTTTTTAGCCAAAGGCGCCAAACGTGAGCAGATGTACGCCGACGCTTTTGCCTGGCTCTGAGTGCCAGCTGCCACTGACGACCTTGTGGTTGTCGTCAGTGGCAATTTGCGGCACAATCCCGCCCAATAACAGCGCAACAGGTCTAACCAGAGAGAGCAATATGCCACACCTGACCCAGATTAAAGTTCGTGGATACCATTTAGATATTTATCAGCATGTGAATAACGCCCGTTATCTGGAGTTTTTAGAAGAAGCACGCTGGAGTTATCTGGAAGACAGTGGTGATGTGGCTTATTTTGAGCAGCTGAATCTGGCCTGGGTGATAGTCAACATCAACATCAATTACCGTTTTGCCGCCACCAATGGCCAGACTTTGGAAATTGCCACTCAATTCAGCCAGATCGGCAGTAAAAGTGCGGTGATCCATCAGGTGATTAAAATTCAGGGGACTGACACTGTGGTGGCTGACGCCGATATTACCTTTGTCTGCCTGAACCGCAGCACCGGCAAAGCCGCTTTGATTGAAGGTGCGCTCAAAGAGCGCCTGGAACAACATCTGAACGACTGAGTTTGCCATCCACTTGATTCATCTGGGTATTTGGCAGTAAAACGGCAAGTCTTTGCCGCAAAAAAGCGTTGAGTGATTGCACATTGCCAAGGCTTGGGTTAGGCTCAAGCCTGTTATATTCGATGGTGATGAAACGAAGATGCCACACCAAAGCAGCAAAAATCATAGCTTTCACAGTGCCTTATGGCGGCGCTCTTTATTCGTGCTGCTGTTCACCAGCCTGGGTCTGAGTCTGAATGAGCCTGGCAGCGAACTCTCCGCCCAAAGCGGGAAAAAACTGCCCTTATCCCAACCCGTCAGTGCGGTGCAGTTTCATTATCTGATGAAAGAAAATGCCGCCGCAGATGCAGCGGCACGGCAGGATGCATTTCCGGCCCGCAGTTTTGAACGCCATTCACGCCGGCTGCAGGTGATGACCAGCAAAAACACCACCCCCTATCAGCGCCTGGCATGAACCTGCCGGTTTTATCCTTCATTTACCTCAATTTTAAACAGCTTAATACCAACACAACAACACGGTTGTAAAACCTCTGGCAGGCTTTACAACCTGTTGTTCAGCGCTGTTAGTACGGACTCACAGGGCTATAAAAAGACGTGTTGCGGCCATCAATGCCAATACGGATGGGCGTCACAGTGGTGCTGTTGTCCAGCAGATTAAATCTGTCTCCAGGCAACAACTTAAAGCGCAATAAGTCTTTAATAATCACCGGCTGACCACAGCTGGTCTGAGTGTACTGGGTTTGGCTGTCGGCACGCAGCACATACACTTCGTTGGTGCCATCCACTATGCCCTGGCCGTCTGCTGTCACAAACAAAGACGTTGCTTCAGATACTGCAATCACCCGGCCATTTTGCCCCAGTTTGGCCTGAAACACCGCAGAGCGGCCCATCCGATCCCGCTGGCGGAAATGGGTGTCGTTCAGCGCATTAGCCAGCAACGGAAAATTCAGGAAATTGCTGCTGATGTTAATAGTGTTATGACAATAGTCTGTCACCACTTCACTGCTGATGGCACCACTAACCCCATCCGGATCATACACATACTGACTCAGCACATGATCGCCCGCCGAAGTGCCGCCAACAACACCCCCTTTGGCATACACATGGGCTATGGCGCTCTGCACTAAAGTGCCTTGCCAAGCATTCAGATAAGCCGACTGGTCGCCGCCGGCAATAAATACCGCCTCCGCACTTTTAATGGCCCACTCCACATAAGCGGAATTTGCTTTGGTTTGAGTATCGACAATCAGGGTTTCCACTGAAGCTGCACCTGTCAGTCCCTGCAGGTAGCTGTTGTATGCGTCTGTGCCGGCTGCGCGCAGCACCACTATATTGCCCCCTTTGATTTGTGGCGCCATGCGGTTGCTAAAGGCTGCGTCGACATCGGTGCCACCGCCCATCAATAACAATGAGCCCTGACCCGACGTTAACACCGGGCAAACATCACTGCTGCCGCCCATCAGATAGCTGGTCAGGTTACTGGGTTTGGCTGGCCTTACCCCATAACTGCAACTTGTTGGGGGGGTACTACCGCCGCCATCGCCGTTAAAAGTGACATTCAGGGTGTAACTGCCGGTGCCACTGTAACGGCTGACTTTTATAAAATGCGTGCCGGCGCTGGCTGCGCTGTAAGTACCGGTTTCTGGCCGGGCGCTGCTTTGACCGGACAAAATATAACTGCCGCTGCTGCGGTACAGATAAAAATCAAAATCGGCGCTGCTGCCATGGTTGAGGCTCACGCTGATATCGCCGGTGCTGGTGGTATCAAATTTGTACCAGTCAATATCACTGCTGCTGCCGATGCTGCCATTGACTGTCTGGCCACTGCACAGACCGCTATTGGCTTTGCTTTCAGTATTGTTATTTTCCGTTTCCTGTTGCAGACAAGCGGCACTGGCATGGCCAGGCGCAGACAACAGCGTCGCCAGAGCGACGGCTTTTATCGTTGCTTTCATTGTTGCTTTCCTGTTTTTGTTGTTTTGACGATCGGGATAAAAGGCCAGAATGGCCCATGGTTTCAGGCGTTATGCCGGCGCAAAACGGCATAACTCCGGAATTCCGGGTGCTTAAGCGGGGAAAAACTTATAGATCAAACCACTCCGATAAGTGGTAGTCGCTGGCGCAGGCGTGCAGATTGGCAGGTTTGTGCACCTGTTGTGACAGCGATAACCCTGAAAGTGGTGTTAGCTTTTTCACAATGACTCTGCATAAAAATTTATCAGTGGAGTTTTAATATGCGGCAGCGCTAAAGCGCTGTCAACCAACGAAAAACGGGAATTTGGAAAACAAAACATCAATTATTTTTGCTTTTTATGTAACAATGACGCCGATTTAAAACAAAACCGAAGAGGGAATTCTTATGCGTCAACTCGCTATGCTGTTGCTGTTATGCAGCACTTTTGTCAGTCGGGCCGACCTGCTGGATGCAATGAAAGCTTATGAAAACAAAGATTTTACCAAAGCAGCGCAAGAGTTTGCGGCCTTATTACCTTTAGCCAATGAACAAGCCGCTTTTAATTTAGGCGCCATGGCAGCTAATGCTGAAGGCCAAAGCCGTGATTTGGTCAAAGCGCAGGCTTATTTTGAATTTGCTGCCAGCCGTGAACACCCAAGTGCCAAAACAATGGCCGATAAAATCCGCAGTAAGCTGTCAGAGGCAGAACAACAACAGGCGGGGGCCCTGCTGGCGCAGCTGCAGCAACAAGTCAGAGTCAAAGACAAAGCCAAACCTGAACTGATGGCGCTTTTTGGCAGCGATCGCAAAGCAATAAAACGTATTGCACCGGAGTATCCAAAAGATGCGGCGGCCCGTGGCCTTTTTGGCTCTGTCATCATGCGCCTGCTGGTGAACGAACAAGGTGATGTGGAAGCCGTTGATGTGCTGAATGCTTTCCCCAAAGACGTATTCGACCGAGCAGCCATCCGCGCCCTAAAACGCTGGAAATATGAACCAGGCAACAGCAAATTTATCAGCCGGGTCATGCTGACCTTTAATATCGGTGACATTGATCACCGGAAGGTTGAACAGCTGGTTAGCCAACACAACATGTGGCAATACGCAGCCCTGGGGTCGCCGGCGCACCAGAATGCGCTGGCGCATATTCTCGATCTGGCACGAAACCAGAGTGACTACACACAATTTATCGATGATTCACTGCCACCTGCGCTCGGCCCTATCACTGCGGATCTGGTGAAAAATGGCAAAGTGGTCAGCAAAGAGCTGCAGCTGCCTGAAGGTTTTACACACGATGCTTTTGTCACCCTGGATGACCAGGCCGTCGTGCTGGCAGTGCATGACAATAATGCTGAACATCAGGCCAAACTGACAGCGCAGCTGCTGGGCAAACGCCTGACCACAGAGCAGGTGCCTGCTGGTTTTTATAAACTGCAAAATCAGGACGGCGATAAAAGCCCGAGGCTGCTGAGCGCACAGCGGATCCCACAAACTTATTCCGACAGCTACTGGCTGGAACAGGCCGCCCGTGGCGGTAGCATCGAAGCACAAAGAGCACTTGCGGCCTTAGAGCCACAGTGGGAGATGTATCTGCTGGAACAACAAGACCCTGTGGTGCAATCCTGGGCCGGTACAGCGCTGATTCTGGGCGGACAAAAAGCCGAAGGCGAAAAACTGCTGGATGCAGCTATTGCCAAAGGTCACGCCACAGCCAAAGAGCTAAAAGCTGCATTATAACTGCAACTCAGGCCAGCCGGGCGCCATTGGGCACCGGCTGGTCTGGCACCGCAAGCACCACAGCGCCATCGTCGCGATAAAAGCCGGTCACCAGGCATTCAGATACAAAAGGCCCGATTTGTTTTGGCGGAAAATTCAGCACCGCCAGCACTTGTTTGCCAATCAGCTGCGCTGGCTGATACAAAGCTGTTAACTGGGCACTGGAACGACGCTGGCCAATATCAGGGCCAAAGCTTCCAGGCCGGTTTACGCGCCTGTGGGAAAGCTTCGGCCGCCACTATAGTGCCAACCCGCAGTTCCACCTGCATAAAATCATCCCAGCTGATAGGGTCCATCTGTGCGCTCCGTTGTTGGCTTTAGCTTAAACTTTGCTGCCTGGCCTCTTGCCATTGCAACAATTTATCGCTGAAACTGCGGGCGGCATGCGCCGGACTGCTGGAAGGCAAAGACCAGACTTTGATGCTGGCAGGAAGAGTGACAGCAGATTTTTGCAGTTTTTGCCAGCTTTTGGCCGCTGTACCGCCGTTCAGCCAGATAGCCTGCAATTGCGGCAATTGTGTCAGCAAGAGAGCAATATCATTAAACTGCACTGACGAAGGCCGGATGGCACTGTCAAGACTACCCTGACGCTGGCAAACCCCAATCACATCCCACAAAGCAACACCGGCATTTTGCAGCGCCAGCAGCCGCTGTGGATAAGGCAGGCTGGCATCCACCGCAAACAGTTGCTGCATCAATGGCCAGAACTGATTGCGTGGATGTCCGTAATATTGCTGAGCGTCAAGCGACGCCTGACCCGGCATACTGCCAAGGATCAGCACTTTGGCATCGGGCCGGGCCACAGGCGCCAGCCCCGATAACAGCGGTAGTCTGATAGTCACAAGCCAGATGTTATTTTACAAAAGCGGCAGCGTTGGCCAGTTCAGGCTGGTACTGCAGCGCTTTTTCCCAGGCATGGCGCGCCTGATCCTGTTCGCCTTCCTGCTCGGCACAATAACTGAGCAGCGCATACAGATAACCATTGTTGTTATGGTCGCGTAACCAGTGCTGCACCTGTTTGCGCAGCGCCAGCACAGAACGCCCTAACGGAATTTGCCGGATCGCACTATAAGCCAAAGGCACATCCGCCAGCGCCAGGCTGTCCAGCAGCAGTTTTTCCGCTTGTTCGGCGTCACCACTGACCGCTTTGGCCCTTGCTTTGCCTAAAATGGCTGCGACAGATTTGCGTTCTTTGGCCGGTAAATTGCTCCAGTACGGCAGATTTTCATCAAACTGGCCGGCCTGTGCTAAACCCGCCACAGCAGCCGGATACAGCTGATAACGATACTGCTGCCACTGCGCTTTGTTCAGCCATTGTTGTTTGATGGCAACAGGCACCTGCTCCAGCAAAGTTTGCCACTGGCCGGCCTGCAATAAAGCCGCAAGCCAAAGCCGGCCCAGCGCACCATCTTTTTGATTTTGTTCAATACGTGGCGCCAGATAAGCCACAGCTTTCGCCGCATCTCCCTGCTGCAATAATAAATCTGCCACCACAACTGCACTGTCGTTGTCATCGCTGTCGAGTTGTGCCGCTTTTTGATTGGCTTTTTGGCTGTCACCGGCACGCTGCGCCGCATAACAGGCCATGATTTGTTTGATTTTGTCCCAGTCAGAGTCCGCTTTGGCCAGGTCAAAGTATTGATCGGCCTGTTGCCAGTCTTGCCGGGCAAAAGAGAGCAGCGCATATTGCATCGCCTGACGGGCGCGGCGCTCTTTGCGCGAACGCAAAAAACTAAAACTGAGCCGGGGCAAATGGAATAACCGTTTTAACACCCACCACAATAACCAGCAGGCCAGAATGGAGCCAAACAGCACCAGCATCAGGCCAATAAAAGTGGCTTCAATAGTAACACCGGCCACCACCAGCATCACATAACCCGGATGGTTGGCAAGGACTGGTCCCAGCAGCATGGCCAGGCCAAACACCAGGATAAAAAATGCCAGCCTGATCATAAGCTAAGCTCCGCTTCTGCCGTGCCCTGACGGTAAGCTTCAAACAGTTGTGGGCTTTTTAAGGGGGCCAATAATGGCAAACTGACCTGCAGCGCCGACAGCGCAACCAAGTCATCGGCCATTTGCTGCACAGCAGGTTCAGTGGCAGCAAAATAACGTTGTAAACTGTCAGCACTTTGCTGAATGGCTGCGGCATACACCGCCTGATTGTGCTGCATAGCGGCAAGCTCAGCCAGCAGTAATTGCTGGGTTAAGGTATTACGCACACTGATTTGTTGTTCGGCCGTTAAGCTGACACCATCTTCCGGCAAACTGGCCCGCACCTGCACCAGACCACGCCAGAAGTTACGCCAGTACAATCCCAGATTCGACTGCCAATCGGCGGCATCTTCAGTAATTTCTTCTTCGGTCTGATTATCCATCGCCCGCTCCGACTGGCGCAGTGGCAAAGTCAGGCTTTGCTGGCGCAGTGCCGACAAAGTCAGGTGCAGCTGGTGCATATCGGGTGTATTCAGCTCAGACAACATATGTTTGTCCTGACCTATAGCTTCACGCACCGCCACCAGACTGGCATCCTGCATTTGTTTTAAGCGTTGTTCGGCCAACTCCAGCACCTGCACCACACCGCTGATATTCTGTTCCAAAAACAGTTTTTGCTCGGCCAGACGAAGGAAATATTCCACTTCCAGCAGCTGCCAGCCTTTGACGTTGCCACTTTGCTGATCCAACTGGGTTTGCAGCCTGGCGATTTCCTGTTGGGTGCTTTGCAGCTGTTCCAGTTGTTTGTTATTCCAGTCAGCCACCACATTCACCAGCTGTTGCTGCATTTCCTGCTGCAATTCTTCCTGCTTGCTCTGAAACAGTGCTGTCTGGCTTTGTTGCTGATTTTGCAAAGTTTGTTGCTGTTGTTGCAGCGCAACGAGTTGCGGTTGCCAGACATAAAAAAACCAGCCCACCAACGCCGCTGAAGCCAAGGCGATCAGCAAAGCCATCATGCCCAGCATCACGCCGGAACCTGTTCTGGCGGCCGGTTTTGCCGGCGTTGCTGCCACAGCAGCAGGGGCTGCAGATTCGTTATTCAGCATTGGACTGAGCTCGCTCATGGAATTTCCTTCTTAACTGACAAATAGCTTCCAACAACGCCTGATCGTTGGCACTGGCTGCCAGAAAAATGTTGGTCATAGGGATCCCGCTGGCAACGGCCGTTTCCGCCATGCGCTGGCTGACCATAATCCATTGCCGCTGTGCCAGCCAGGGCCGGGCAGTTTCGGGCAGGGATTGTAGCAGCAGGGATAAAATTTCGTTACTGGTCACTACGATACATTGAATTTGTTGCTGGCGCCACTGGTCTGACAAGCGCTGACCATCCAGCGGCAGGGGCACTCTTTTATAACTTTGTACATAAGTCACTTTGGCGCCGCGGGCCAATAAACCCTGTTTAATCAGCTCCCGGCCACCATTGCCGCGCACTATCACTATGTCGCGGCCGGCGACATTCTGCAGTTGCGGCAGTGCCAGCACCCCTTCACTGCGCTGATCCAAAGGCGCAGTCACAGTGTGGCCACAACTACGCTCCAGCACTGAAGCTGTGGTTGCCCCCACCGCCAGCAGCGGTTGGGTCAGGCTTTTTAGGTCAAATTGTTGTTCCAGACAAGTCACGGCAGACACAGACACAAAAATCACCAGCTCCGCCTGTTGCAGATGCTGGATATCCCGGGCACGTAACGGCATCAGCTGTGTGGTGATCAATGGCTGATAGGTATAACCAATCCCCAGCTCATCCAGACCAGCCAGCAGATTATCTGCTTTGCCGGCGGGTCTGGTGATCAGCACCGGAAAATCTGTGGCGCCGGTAAGCTGAGGTATCTGGCTTGGCTGAAATGGGGCCGGGTTGTTCATCAATTAAGGGGCCGTCTGATAAACAGCTTTGAGAATAGCAGCTGCGCCTTGTTGCAGCAGCTGTTCAGCCAGCTGTAAGCCCAAAGCTTCAGCGTCGCTGGCAGAGCCTGTTACCTCTGCATGTAAAATTTGCTGGCCATCCAAAGAGCCCACCAAACCTCTTAACCACAGCTGGTCACCCTGATGCACGGCAAAAGCGCCAATAGGCACCTGACAACCGCCCTGTAAACGGCGGTTCATCGCACGTTCGGCCAATACAGCCTGACGGGTCGGCAAATGCTCCAGCGGCGCCAATAACGCATGAATAGCGCTGTCGTTGCTGCGACACTCAATACCCACAGCGCCCTGACCATTGGCCGGCAGGCTTTGCTCCACCGGTAAATGGGTGCGGATACGCTCGGCAAAACCAAGGCGAATCAAACCTGCTGCCGCCAGAATAATAGCGTCGTATTCACCGGCATCCAGTTTGGCTAAACGGGTGTTGACGTTGCCGCGCAGGTCGCGGATCTGCAGGTCCGGTCTTTTGGCTTTAAGCTGACATTGACGGCGTAAACTGGAAGTACCTACCACAGCGCCTGCCGGCAGTTCATCCAGGCTGGCAAAGTTGTTCGACACAAAAGCATCACGCGGATCTTCGCGCTCACAAATGGTTTGCAGCTGCAAACCTTCAGGAAACTCTACCGGTACATCTTTCATGCTATGCACGGCAATATCGGCACGGCCTTCTAAAATGGCAGTTTCTAACTCTTTAACAAACAAACCTTTACCGCCAATTTTGGCCAAAGGGGTGTCGAGAATTTTGTCGCCCTGGGTAGACATCGGCACCAGCTCCACCTGCAACAGCGGATGAAAATGCTGCAGCTTTGCTTTGACAAATTCGGCCTGCCATAACGCAAGCGCACTTTTACGGGTGGCGATACGGATCAATGAAGTCATGCAAAAAACCTGTGTCTGAAGGCTAAACACGGCAGTGCGTCAGGCCACACCGCCGGTTAAAAAACTGGCGCTAGTATAACTGCTATTGATATTGAAAGTCGTGTGAGTAGAGGACATTTTGCTGCTGATCAATAATTTCGACCCGCCAGGCCCCCAATTGGTCCGGTAACAGCCATTTTTCACTGTAGGTGCGCCAGGGCGAGTCTTCGATGGTGAGCAAGGCTTCGGTTTGCACTACACCATTAAAAGACCAGCGATGTCTCAGCTGTTGTCCGGCATACCCTTTCAGTTCAGTAAATAAATAAAGCCGCTGAATGTCTTTTTTCGCCACCAGTTGCGCTACAGGGCGACCCGGCTCTAACTGTTCCATATCGGCCGCCAGCACAATACGGCTAAAACCGTCCGGCAGTTTGGGCAAATTGTCGGACGCAACAGCGGCTGCCTGAGGTTCTGCCGCAGATTGTGGTGCCAGAGCGTCAGCCACCACGTTATGGTTTGGCATGGCCTGAGCTGAAGTTGCCAGCAAAGCGGCGCTGTTTTTAATATCGCTATTGTTGTTTTGTGCTGCAGGCACCAATTGCGCCGTGCTTTCTGCAAAGTTTTCCGCAGCTGGCGCCGTGCTGTCGTCTTCAACAGGACTGTTTTGTGCTGTGCTTATTTGCGATGTACTTGCACCGACGGCTGCAGTTTCAGTCGTTTCTGTGTCGGCCCTGTTTTCCAAAGCGGCCTGCTCCGCCTCAGAAACAGGCTCAGTGTTGTTTAACAGATCCGGTTGCTGCAAAACCTCAGCACTTAGCTCAGTATCTGCTGATTGCTCGCTCTGAGCACCGGCCTCCCAATATTGCCATAACCCAAAAGCGGCAAGCAGCAACAAGCCAGTACCAAACAGCAACCTGGTTTTTGACAGCGGTGCTTTGGCATATTGCAACTTTGGCGGCGGCTGGCTTGGCAAGTCGCGGTGCAAAGTGACTTTTACCCTGAGTTTGGCAGATTGTTCAGACACGTGTTTTCTCTGGCGTCATCAAAAGCCGGTGGTTCAGACCGGCCATTGGTTATAGGTTAGGGCTTGTTTGCTGGCATAAAACGCTGTTACACACAAAACAGCTGCTGAATAAAGCGGCTGATGTCATCCACTTCCTGGGCACAAACACTGTGCTCCATCCGGTAGTCCTGCCAGCGCACATTAAAACCTGCATATTTTAGGTTGTTAAATGCCGCCTGACCAGCCTGTAATGGCACCACAGGGTCGGCCACACCATGGGCACAAAATACCGGCGTGGTTTTATTCAGTGTATTCATTTCATCTTTGAGTTTATCCGGCACCGCCATATAGGTAGAAAGTGCCATGACACCGGCAATTTTATAAGGCAAGCGCGGTAACAGATGCAGCGCTATAACCCCACCCTGGCTAAAACCGGCCAGCATAATTTTTTCCGCCGGCACACCTGTAGCAATCACTTTGTCGATCAGCGCCTGCACTAAAGTAGCCGACTGACGCACGCCTTCTTCATCAGCACGGTTTTGTAAGTCCATGGTTTTAATGTCATACCAGGCACGCATCACATAACCATTGTTGATAGTGACAGGGCGCTCAGGTGCGTGCGGAAACAAAAACCGCACCCCATGGCCGGCTGGCAGACGCAGCTCAGGCACTATAGGCGCAAAACCATGGCCGGAATCACCCAGACCATGTAACCAGATCACGGCCGCAGTGGTTGGGCCAGGGGACTTTACATCAACAAAAGGTAACTGATTCATTTAACGCACAAACTCCACACTCTGCCCGGCCTGACGCGAGGCTGCGTCATTTAATAAAGTCCAGAACTCAGTGCCGGTTCTGTTATCAATCCACTGGCCGTTCTGATATTCAAAATGGTGGCCATTAAATTTGGTCGCCACCCACAGCTGATGCAGGGGTGGTTGTTTATTAATGATTATTTTGCTTTTGTCCGGAAAAGTGATGCTGAGCAAACCACCATGGTTCTCATAATCCAAATCCAGATCCATATTTTCGATGGCTTCTTCCACCGCCAGCAAAACACTGTCGGTCAACTCATCATATTCTACGTCATTCATCGGCTTCACCTGTTTGCTTTTGCTGCTAAGGATGCGATTATAGAGCGCTGAAAAATTAAAGAAACAGAAACGATGAAAGCTGTGACTCAATCTATGTTCTGCCTGCTGGCGCTTTGTCTGTTGCTCACCGGTTGTGGCCAAAAAGGGGATTTAACCCTGCCAAAAACCAAAGCAGCCACCAATACGCCACAATCACAACAACAGACCAGTGCCACTGCAACTGACTCTGCACAGCAAGACACAACCCAACAGCCCGGCCAATCGCAAAGGTAAATTTGGTGGATTATTTTAATTATCAGGGGCCAGAGCTGCTGGCCGAACAGGTCAAACTGGCCGATATCGCCGCCCAATACGGCACTCCCACTTATGTTTATTCCCGCGCTACCTTAGAGCGTCATTATCAGGCTTTTGCCAATGCGGCGGGTGCCCATCCGCACCTGGTGTGTTACGCGGTCAAAGCCAACAGCAATATTGCCTTGTTAAATTTGCTGGCGCGCCTGGGCAGTGGTTTTGACATTGTGTCTGAAGGTGAATTACGCCGGGTATTACAGGCCGGTGGCGACCCTGGCAAGGTGGTGTTTTCCGGTGTGGGTAAAGCCGAATCTGAGATTGAGTTTGCGCTCAATACCGGCATTAAATGTTTTAATGTCGAGTCCGAAGCCGAGCTGTACCGCATTCAGCAGGTCGCCAGCCGCTTAAATAAAATTGCGCCTGTGTCTATCCGGGTTAATCCGGATATTGATGCCAAAACCCATCCTTATATTTCCACTGGCCTCAAAGCCAACAAGTTTGGCATTGATATTAACGACGCTGTTGCTATGTATCAGGTGGCGGCACAGGCCAGCCACTTAAAAGTTTGTGGTGTGGATTGCCATATTGGCTCACAGCTTACTGAAACCCAGCCGTTTTTAGATGCGCTGGATAAACTGCTGTTGTTGATTGATAAACTCTCAAGCCTCGGCATTGTGTTATCCCATATTGATATTGGCGGTGGTTTAGGCGTGACTTATCTGGATGAAACACCGCCGCATCCGGCCGAATATGCCGCTGAAGTGGTCAAACGTCTGGCCAAATATCCACATTTAACGCTGCTGTTTGAGCCAGGTCGTGCCATTATGGCCAACGCTGGTGTGTTATTAACAAAAGTGGAATATTTAAAACCAGGCCAGGAAAAGAATTTTGCCATCGTTGATGCCGCCATGAACGACCTGATCCGTCCGGCGCTTTACAGTGCCTGGATGAATATTGTGCCTGTGCAGTTGAAAGCAGAACTGAAGGCCCAACGTTATGATGTGGTAGGCCCGGTGTGTGAAACCGGCGATTTCCTTGGCAAAGACCGCGACTTAGCCATAGCACCCGGTGATTTACTGGCGGTGCGTTCAGCCGGCGCTTATGGTTTTACCATGAGCTCGAACTACAACAGCAGGCCACGCGCTGCTGAAGTACTGGTCGACGGCAGCAGCACTTATCTGGTGCGCCGCCGTGAACAATGGCAAGACCTGTGGCAAGGTGAACAACTGTTGCCGGAATAACGGCAACAACTGCAATCAGGCAGCAACAGATAAGGTTGGCATGTTATTACAGTTTTCTAAAATGCACGGACTTGGCAACGACTTTATGATGGTCGATGCCGTCAGTCAGAACGTGTTTCTGACCAAAGAGCAAATCAAAGCGCTGGCCGACCGTAATTTTGGCGTGGGTTTTGACCAGTTATTGATGGTGGAACCGCCTTATGATCCGGATTTGGATTTTCATTACCGGATTTTTAATGCTGACGGCTCTGAAGTAGAACAATGTGGCAATGGCGCCCGCTGTTTTGCCAAGTTTGTCCGCACTAAGGGCCTGACCAACAAATACAAAATTAATGTCAGCACTAAATCCGGCAAAATTGTGCTTTATGTCGAGCAGGACGGCCAGGTCACCGTCAATATGGGTGTGCCGCAGTTAGAACCTGCCAAAGTGCCGTTTAAAGCACAAAAACAGGAAGTGAATTACATTCTGCACGCCGAAAATGCCACCACTTTGTGTGGTGTGGTGTCGATGGGCAACCCGCATGCGGTAATTACCGTTGATGATATCGACAAGGCGCCTGTGCATAGCTGGGGGCCTGAGTTTGAAAACCATGAACGTTTCCCCGAGCGCGCCAATATTGGTTTTATGCAGGTCCTTAGCCCTTCGCATATTAAATTGCGGGTATGGGAGCGTGGCGCCGGTGAAACCCTGGCTTGTGGTACAGGTGCCTGTGCAGCCGCTGTGGTTGGGCAACTGCAAAAAACTTTGGGCAATAACGTCAGAGTTGATTTACCTGGCGGAACCTTGCATATTCGTTGGAACGGTCCAGGCCAGCCGGTCAAAATGACAGGCCCGGCAGAACATGTATTTGACGGACAGCTGGTGTTATGACGGATGGAATAACCGGTGCCCAAACCGGGTTAAACGAACTGAACGATCAGGACAAAGCCATGCTGCAAGACGAGCTGGTGTATCAGTATTTACTGGAACATCCGGCGTTTTTTCAGCATCACCCCGAATTACTGAACAGGTTAAGACTGCCACATGCCCAGCGCGGTGCAGTCTCTCTGGTCGAACGCCAGCTGGAAATGCAGCGTGAACGCATCCGTGGGCTGGAAGAAGATATTACCCGGCTAATGAGTGTGGCGCGGCAAAACGAACATATCTTTTTTGCGCTGAATCAGCTGCATCTGGATTTATTGTCAGCACGTCAGCGCACCGATATCACCATAGCGCTCAGCGCTTTTGCCAATAAAATGCCGCAGGTGCATGCTTGCACCCTGCTCGACTTTAACCATGAAGCCATGGGCGAACATTTCAGCGGCCTGCAACTGGTGTTACAGCACCGGCTGCAACACCGCAGTTATTATTTTGGCCGGTTAAATAAAGACGAAATGGCAACCTTATTCCCACCCACTATTCATTCGGTGGCGCTGCTGCAAATCAGTCAGGTGGATAAACCACTGGCGCTGCTGGCCTTTGGCAGCGAACTGGACGACCATTTCCAGCCCAGTATGGACACGCTGTTCCTCGACCATATCGCCAAATTACTGGCCGTGGTATTGCCACGTTATGACAAAAACTGAACTGGCCGATTTCCAACCCTGGCTGAGCCAGTTTCTGGCTTATCTGCAGTTTGAACGCGGTTACAGCCAGCAAACTCTGGCCAGTTATCAGCAACAGCTAAGCGCTGTGGCCAGTCAGCTGCAAACTCAGGCCAGTCATTGGCGCCAGCTGAGCCAGCAACAGCTGCAACAACATTTATTATCCTGCCGTACCAGTTTAAAACCGCGCAGTCTGGCGTTACGGGCTGCGGCGCTGCGCAGTTTTTATCGGTATTTTGTTGCTTTAAAACAACTGAGCGACAATCCGGCGGCTTATTTAAAAGTGCCCAAATCGGCCAGGCCTTTGCCCAAAAATCTTGATGTTGATCAGATGAACCGGCTGCTGGATATTCAGGAGCCGGATGACGATTTAGCCTGTCGGGATCAGGCCATGATGGAGCTGTTTTACAGCTCGGGTCTGCGTCTTGAAGAGTTAGTAAATGCCAATGTGCGGGATATTTCTTTTAGCGAACAACAAATTCGCGTGCGTGGCAAAGGCAATAAAGAACGGATTTTGCCGATAGGCCGGCTGGCAATGCAGGCGCTGCAGCGGTGGTTAGCGCTGCGGCCCGCTTTTATCGGAATTGAGCCCGATGCATTATTTTTAAGCCGGCAAAAAAGCCGCATCAGCGCGCGCCATGTGCGCAGCAGAGTCAAACTCTGGGCAGCGCGCCAGGGGCTGGAGCAAAACGTACACCCGCATATGCTGCGCCACTCTTTTGCCAGCCATATGCTGGAATCAAGCGGCGACCTGCGCGCCGTGCAGGAACTGTTAGGCCACGCCAACCTCAGCACCACTCAGGTGTATACCCATCTGGATTTTCAACATCTGGCCAAGGTGTATGACGCTGCGCATCCCAGGGCGAAAAAATAGCGCTGACAGCCTGAGCTGCACACATAGCTGAATAACAGGCCAAAGGTTGTTGGCTCAGACAGCACGGAGAAATTGTTAGCCAGCGCAACATTGCAAGGTAACAAATACTGGAATTTTCCGGCTAAATCTTTAACAATGGCGCCCTTTTTACCACAAGGAGAGCACCATGCAATTTTGGAAGTTGATTAGCGCAGCC
>FWWM01006237.1_pt1 | contig 22674 bp, 19 predicted proteins | sample 2228351 | NCBI WGS metagenome assembly FWWM01 (sample SAMEA103939774, study PRJEB20133) | metagenome
TTGTCTGGGTTGCATGATCAGCGCGCTGGCCAGCATCCTGCTCGGCCTGCTGGCCAGCGCATGCTCTGCAACCGGCGCGCCGCAGCTCGACCCGCGCGCGCTGATCCTCAGCACCATCACGCCGCGCCCCTCCCCCACCGCTGCGCCGACGCCGGCTGTGACGCCGACCGCCACCCTCTTCCCGCGCTTCTACGTCGTCCAGCCGGGCGACACGCTGTGGTCGATCGCCCGCGCCTTCGGGACCGATATCGAGACGCTGGTGCAACTCAATGAATTGGAGGACCCCAACCTGCTGCGCGTCGGCCAGGAGCTGGTGGTCTCCGGTCGCACCACGATCTCCGGCCGCAAGCTGCCCACGCCCACCCCTACTCCCATCCGCTGCCCCGAAGGATGCCAGACCCAGTTGCCTGGCTGCACGATCAAGGCGGTAGTAGCGCGCCTCGACAACGCGCGCTACTATCTGTTGCCCGAAGACCCCCTCTACCCGCAGCGCGAGGCGGACCGCTGGTTCTGCCGGGAGGAAGACGCCCGGCGCGCCGGCTGGCTGCGCTGGACGCCGTACGGGCTGGAATGAGGAACCCCGACGAGCCGCCGTGTCCCCGCATTTCCAGGAGATGCCCATGCTTCCAGAAGTTCGCTACCACATGCTTCGTCCTGCGCAGATCGTGGCGCGCCGCAAGGCCTGTCCGGTCGCCTATATCCCCATCGGCACCATCGAATGGCACGGCGTGCACAATCCGGTCGGCGCCGACACGCTGCAAGCCGAAGGCCTGGCCATCCTATGCGCGCAGAAGGGAGGCGGCCTGGTCTTTCCACCCCTCTATTACGGCGAAACCCGTTTGGAGGCGCTGATGGAGGCCAACGCCGCCGATCGCGAGCAGATCGCCGCGCTCATGGAGCTGTCGCCGGACAACTTCACTGCGGAACGCCAACCCTTCTCAGCGACCGAACAGGCGCTCAATTACCACAGGCTGTTGTTGCACATCCTGGCCGAGGCGGAAACGCTCGGCTTCATGGTGGGGGTGCTGGTAGCGGGGCATTATCCGTTGATCGACCACGCGCGCGCGGCTGTCCTGCAGTTCAATCAGCGCGAATACTCGAAACGGCACGGCATGCTGGCCTGGGCCTGCGTCGATTATCTGCTCGTCCGCGACCGCTATCCTGACGCGGGCGACCACGCTGCTGGTTGGGAGACCTCGCACCTGCTGGCCCTCCATCCGGAGACGGTGGACCTCAGCCTGCTGCCGGCGAAAGGGGAGAAGCTGGTAGGGGTCGGCGGCCGCATGGCGCCGCAAGATGCCACGGCAGCGTTCGGTCGCGCGACGCTGGAGCTTGCCGCGGAGCGCGTCGTGCGCGAGGTGCGACATCGGCTGGAGCATCCGGAGCTGTATCGCAGCCACGGCAACAGCCTGCGCGAGCGGCTGTGGGAACAAGAGTGAACAACTAGAGAAACGTCTCGTCCCCCCACACCGCTCCGCGGCCACGCTCACGGGACCTCGTTCCCACGCTCCCGCGTGGGAACGCCTCCCATGGGGCGATCTTCCTCATCGGACTGCGCGGACGTCGGCAGTTGTCCCAACGCGTAGAGGCGATTCAGCCGCTCGCAGGCTCGCAACGCGGCGGCCTGGGCGGCGGCCTGCTTGCTCGGCCCCTCCCCTTCGCCGTACACGACGCCAGCGATGAGGACCTGCACCGTGAACGTCTTGGCATGATCGGGGCCGCGTTCCTCGGTCGTCCGGTAGATGGGCGTAGCCCCCAGGTGGGCCTGGCTCCATTCCTGGAGCCGGCTCTTGGCGTCCTTGTCGAGCGCCTCCTGCAACACCTGCTCCAGTTCCGGCTCGATGAAGGGACGGATGAAGTTGCGAACGGCCGTCAGGTCCTGGTCCAGGTAGATCGCTCCCACGAGCGCTTCGAACGCTGCGCACAAGGTCGCCGGCCGCTTGCGTCCGCCCGATTCCTCCTCGCCGCGCCCCATCAGCAGAAAACGCCCCAGATCGATCTGCCGCGCGAAGCGCGCTAGCGTCTCCCGGCGCACCAGCGCGGCGCGCATGTTGGTGAGAGCGCCCTCGCTCTGCTCCGGGAAGCGATGATAGAGGAATTCCGCCACCAGGAAGTCGAGAACGGCGTCGCCCAAGAACTCCAGGCGTTCATTGTCGCCCACCAGGAAATCGGGCGCCTCATTCACCAGCGAACGATGGGTGAGGGCGCGTTGGAGAAGGGTTTTATCCGTGAAAGACAATCCCGCCGCGGACTCAAAGGCGCGGATCAAATCGAATACCTGACTCAAAAGGTCATCTCCTGAACTATCCGACGGGGGGATTCGGGAGGGGTGGGCTTTTCAGCCCCGAGCCGGTGAGCGCTACGACGATCGTCTCACCCGGGAGGAGGTACGGCTCGATCTGGGGGAGGACAGCCGCCGCCGTAGCCGAAGTCGGTTCCACATACAGGCCGCGCCGCGCCAACTGGGCCTGGGCGGCGAGGATCTGCTCTTCGCTGGCGACCAGGACCAGCCCGTGGCTCTCGCGGATGGCGTGTAGCAGCGCGCGGCTGCGCACAGGCCGCACGATGGCGATCCCTTCGGCGACCGTCGGCAGAGGTGGGACGGCCTCCGCCTCTGGCGCCCCTTCCACCAGCGCGCGCGCCAGGGGCGCGCAGCGCTCTGCCTGGGCCGCGACCAGCCGCGGCAGACGCCCGATCAGGCCAGCAGCATACAGCCCCTGAAAGCCACGCCAGGCGCCCAGCAGAAGCATCCCCTGTCCCACCGGCGACACGAACCAGTCCGGGGCGCGCCCATCGAGCTGCTCCCAGACCTCCCAGGCGATCGTCGCCGCGCCAACGATCGCCAGAGGGTGCCAGACGTGGCTGGCGTAGACGGCCCCCTGGGCGGCGGCTGCCTCCGCCGCGCGCGTGGCCTCGCTGCGCGGACCAGGCACGGGGACCAGCTCGGCGCCATAGACGGCGATCTGCGCCTGTTTGACCGGGCTGGCGTGGGCGGGCGTAAAGATGCGCGCGCGCAACCCAGCGCGCGCAGCGTACGCGGCCAGCGAAGCCCCTGCGTTCCCCGAAGAATCCTCGACGACCTCGCGCGCCCCCTGCGCGACGATGTCACTGACGACGAGGGTCGCGTAACGATCCTTGAAAGAGCCGGTTGGGTTCAGGCCTTCCAGCTTCCAACGCACGTCAGCGCCCGGCCATCCTCCGGCGAGGAGAGGGGTGAACCCCTCGCCCAAGGTCACGGGAGAGTCGCAAGAGGGCAACAAGGCGCGATAGCGCCACAAGCCAGGCTGGCGAGGATCAATCGCCTGCGGATCAAAGGCAGGAAGATCGACCAGCTCGCGCGGCCCACCGCAAGGGCAGGGCCAGCGCGAGGTCGGCCAGCGTTCTGACGCGCCGCAATGTGAACAGACAAGGATCATGCGTCCCTTCGCCTTCCCGTCGAAAGTAGGGAGGAATCAGCCGCGCGATTATACCACAGGGACGCTCGCGACCCTCACCTTGCGATTAGGCGATCGGTTGCCAGTTGGCTACAATCACGCCAACCCAAGAGGGATCAACTCGCCGACAAGGATTGCGCATGTTGCCACAGAGCCATATCGCCTACACGCTGGCCGCCTATGATCTGCTCCAGGAGCGCGTGCCCGCCCTGCGCGGGGCCGATTATCGGCTGATCGCCCTGGCCGGCCTGGGACCCGATCTGATCGACAAGCCGTTGGCCGCCGTCTATTTCTATCGCCGTTACAAGTCGGCGGTGCTCTTCGCCCACACGCTGCTGGCGCATCTGACGGTGCTCGGCCTGGTGCGCTGGCGACGACCACACTGGCCTGGTGCGCTGGCGACGACCACACTGGCTGCCCTACGGGTTGGCTTTCATATTCCACGCCATCACCGACCGGTTGTGGTTCTTCCCCGACACGTTCTATTGGCCGTTGCGTGGCTGGCGCTTTCACGTCTGGCAGAAGCGCGGCAGCGAGCAGACCGACATCAAGCGCGCCTACTGGTACGCGTTCACGCGCCGGCCAGAGCTGTGGGCCTGGGAGGTAGGAGGACTGCTCGTCGGACTGTGGTTCATGTGGCGCCATCGTCTGTACCAGCCACGCCGGCTATGGCGGTTTCTGCGCAGCGGACAAGTCGAGGAGTAAGAACCCCCCAACCTGGCCCCTTCCCGCGGGTCTCGATACGGGCTGCGCCAGGCAGGCGCGCCGATCGAGTAGGCCCGTGCCGGGTGGGCGGCGCGCTGAGAGTGATCCGACAGGGCCGTATCGAGATCAAGCGCCGTCCCTAACCTGGCCCCTCCCCGCAGGTCTCGATACAGGCTGCGCCGCGGACATCTCAGCTCCTGCAGCCCCTTCTCGGCGCAGCCCTACTCGACCAGCGGTCTCGATACGGGCTGCGCCAGGCAGGCGCGCCGATCGAGTAGGCCCGTGCCGGGTGGGCGCCGCGCTGGGAGTGATCCGGCAGGGCCGTATCGAGATCGAGCGCCGTCCCCAACCTGGCCCCTCCCCGCGGGTCTCGATACGGGCTGCGCCAGGCGACTGGATCCGCGGTGTCGCTCTCGGCGCAGCCCTACTCGACCAGCGGTCTCGATACGGGCTGCGCCAGACGACTGGATCCGCGGTGTCGCTCTCGGCGCAGCCCTACTCGACCAGCGGGCGCGCCGATCGAGTAGGCCCGTGCCGGGTGGGCGTTACTCTGGGCGTGATCGAACAGGGCCGTATCGAGATCGCGCGCCGTCCCAACCTGGCTGCGCCAGCCTTTGATCTGAACGATCGTGGCGTCCACCCGATATGCTACAATGGGGATCGATCACTCCATCAGGAGAGGTGCTAGCATGTCGCCACGCTTTCTGCGCCGCATTGTTCTGCCACTGTTCCTCGCGCTGGTTGTGGTTGGCGCGATCTTGATCGCAGCCTTCACGCGCGGCGCAAACCGCCAGAGCGTGGCGCCCGCTCTCGGCCCCGACCAACGGCTGCGGATCGTGATCAGGGACGAAGGATTGTACCAGCTCACGGAGGAGGCTCTGCGCGCGGCTGGCCTCGACCCACAGCGCCTGGCTCCCGACAAAGTGTCGCTGGTCCATCGAGGCCAGCCGGTCCCCTTCGTGGCGGACGGCCGTTCCCTGATCTTCTACGGGCGGCGCAGCGATTCGCTCTACAGCCCCTTCAACGTGTATTGGTTGCAGCCGGAAGCGGGCGTTCAGCCAGCCGCGCAGCGCGTGAAAAGCCCCTCCGCCGACGCTGCGACCATCGGCCGGGCGCAGGTCCGCTTTGAGGAGCAGCGGCAGTATCTCTCCACCTTGCCCGCCGAGGAAGATCATTGGCTCTGGCAGCCGCTCTATGGACGGCGTAGCCTCACCGTCTCGCTCACCATAGGGCCAATCGCTGAAGGGGAAGCTTCCTTCAAGATCAGCCTGTGGTCCAACTCGAGCGCTCCTGTCGATCCCGACCACCATGTCGTGGCGCTCCTCAACGGCGTGGCGATCGCCGATGTGACCTGGGATGGCCAGGGGCGCCAGGAGATCAGCGGCGTCATCCCCCCCGGCCTCCTGCGCTCCGGCCCCAACGAGCTATCCTTGCAGGCGCCCGGCGACACCGGCGCGCCGGCCGAGGTCAGCTTGCTCGATTGGATCGAACTCCGCTATCCGCAACCCTTGCGTGCTCAGGATGGACGACTCGACTTCTGGGCGGCGGGGAGCGCTTTTCAAGTGGACGGTCTGCCGTCGGGGCCGGCGTCCATCTGGGATGTGACCGACCCGGAGCATCCGCTGCCGTTGGTGGGGACGGAGACACGCCCGACGCAGGAGGGGCAATCCCTCGCCTGGCAACGTGACGACGCCCCCGCTGGCGAGCGCAGATATCTGATCGCCGCGGGCGCGGGCCTGCGCTCGCCTGAAGAGATCTCCATCCGGCCTGCAGCCGTCGCGCCGCGCCCGGAACAGGGCGCCGACTACCTGGCGATCGTTCATCCTGATCTGGCGACCGCCGTGCAGCCATTGCTCGATGATCGGGCGAAGCAAGGGCTGCGCGTGTTCGCCGTGTCGCCGGACGCCCTCTACGACGCCTACACCTATGGTCTGACCGATCCGGCCGCCCTGCGCGCCTTCTTCAAAGACGCTCTGCAGACGTGGCCCGATCCCAAGCCTCGCTTCGCGCTCCTCGTCGGCGACGCCAGTTACGATCCCTACGGCTATCTGGGCGGCCCCGAGCGCGCGTTGATCCCTTCGGCGCTGGTGCAGACCCAGTTCGTCGGCCAGACTGCCAGCGACAACTGGCTGGCCGACGTCGACGAAGATGGACGGCCTGACCTGGCGTTGGGACGATTGCCAGCGCGGACGAGCGAGCAAGTCACGACGATGGTCAACAAAACCCTGGCGCTGGAAAAAGCTGGCGAGGGCGACTGGCTACGGCGCGTGCTCTTCGTAGCCGATGATGAAGAGCCGGTCTTCGTGCGCATGTCGGACGAGCTGGCTCATAGCTATCTGGAGCCGGCGTTCACAGTCGAACGCGTCTATCTGGGCCAGGTCGCCGATCCCCATGCCCGCATCGTGGATGTGCTCAATGAGGGGGTCGGGGTGGTCAACTACATCGGCCACGGCAGCCTGACGGTATGGGCCAAAGAGAAGATCTTCTCGGTGGACGATGTGGCCGCGCTGCGCAACCGTGATCGTCTGCCGCTGCTCGTCAACATGACCTGCCTGACCGGCTATTTTCATCACCCTCAAACCGTCTCATTGGCGGAGGCGTTGTTGCGAGCGGAGGGGCGCGGCATCGCAGCGGCCCTTGTGCCCACCAGCGAGTCGTTGCCCGATGACCAACGCCCGTTGGCCCATGCCTTCTACGCTGCGATGGTCTCCGGAGAGGTGTCCACCGTCGGTGAGGCGCTGGTCATGGCCAAGCAGCAAACCCCGCTGGAACGCCAGGGCCAGCGCGATGTGGTCGCGACCTTCAACCTGCTGGGCGATCCGGCGCTGCGCCTGCCCAGATAAAATCGCCATGGCCTGCGCCAGCCTGGCAGGCAGATCCCTCGGCCAATCGCCAAAGGCCTGTGGCGCTTCGCCAGCTACAGATCATCTGGTCAGGTTTGTAGTGGCGTGAAGTCAGCCATCGGCAGCTTCCACACGACGACGCAATTCCGACAGCGACACACCACCATCCATGCGCACTCGCGCGCGCGCGTCCTCTAGAAGCTGCCGAAGACGAGGGGGATGCGCAAGCAGTAAGCTGTCCCCATCGAGATAACGACGCATAATCGGGCGCTTCGGCGAACGCCGCGCGACCTCACAAAAGCCAGCTTTGCGGAAGGTCGAGGCGATCCCCGTGTAGAGGAAAGCGTCGGCCTGGCGGCCGCCGGTGGGATCGACCGGATAGCCTTCGAGGATGCGCGCGCCCTGGTCTGCCGCATATGCTATCGCCGCATGCAACAACGCCAGTGTCACGCCTCGTCGTCGCCAGGGTCGCGCGATGAAAAAACAGGGGATCGACCACACTGGCTGGTCGTCGACGCTCTTCAGGATGCGCGAACGCGCGAGGGCTGGGAAGTCGGCGCGTGGGGCGAGGGCGCACCAGCCGACCGCCTCATCGCCGACGTAAGCGAGCAGGCCTGGGCGGGCGCCCGCCTCCACGAGGGCCTGCAGGGCGGCGCGGTTGGCGGCGCCTTTCCCCTGCTCAAATTGGGCGCGCGGCAGCCGCCACCACATGCACCAACAGCCGCCGCATGCCCCGCGCGGTCCGAACAGGCGCTCGAGATCGGGCCAGCGGTCCGGCGTGACCGGATGGACCGCGTACTCTGTAACAGGATTGAGGGAAGAGGACATCGGATCTCCTTATGGATGCTTCGGCCGATAGGTCGTGATCGCCACGACGGCGGCGATGATGACGGCAGCGGCCAGGACGGTGCGCAGGGTGAGCGGCTCGCCTCCCAGCGCCCAGCCCAGGATCACGGCGATCAGCGGGTTCACGTACGCGTAGGTCGCCACGCGCGCGGGGGTGGTGACGCGCAGCAGCCAGACGTAGGCGCTGAACGCCACCAGCGAGCCGAAGACGATCAGATAGCTATAAGCCAACAGCGAACGCGCGGAGATGGCGCCCCAATCGACGTGCGACCATTCGCCGAGCAGGGCGCTCACGATCGCCATCAGCGCGCCGCCCCCCAGCATCTGCATGGCTGTGGCCAATAGCGGGGCGGTTGGCAGCGGCGCGCGGCGCGAATAGAGCGAACCGGTCGCCCAGGAGAGGGTCGATAGGAGCAAGGCCCCGGCGCCGGCCAGGTCGATGCGCTGGCTGCCCATCAGCTCGCTGGGGCCGATCAGCAACAAGATGCCAGCGAACCCCAACGCCAGCCCGATTCCCAGCCGCCCTTCCGGTCGCGGGCCGTTTTGCCAGACCCAGTTGAGCAGCGCCATCCAGAGGGGGACGGTAGCCACCATCAGCGCAGCCAGGCTGGAAGGCACGCGTTGTTCGGCCCAGACGACGCCGCCGTTGCCTCCTAACATGAGCAGTCCGCCGATGACGGCGGCCGCTCGCCATTGGACCGGCGTGGGCGGCGTTACGCCGCGCCCGAGCACCCAGGCGTACAGGATGGCGCCAGCGATCAGGAAACGCGTCCCGGCCATCAAGAAGGGGGGCATCGTCTCGATGGCGAAGCGGATCGCCAGATACGTTGACCCCCAGATCACGTAGATGGCGGCGAAGGCCGCGAAGAGCCGCGCTCGATCGGGGACGATCTCTGCTGTCAGTGTGGACATCGATCCTCGTGGGGGGACGAAACGCCGCCCTTCACAGGGCGGCCGTTGCTGCGCTCGTCGCTGCCGCCTGTTCCAGCTCCAACAGGAAGCGCTTCTTCTCCAGGCCGCCTGTGTAGCCGCCCAGGCTGCCGTCGCTGGCGACGACGCGATGACAAGGGATGACGATCGGGATCGGATTCGACCCCAGCGCCTGGCCCACCGCGCGGCTGGCATGGGGACGCCCCACCGTCTGCGCGAGCTGACCGTAACTTCGTACGGCGCCGTAGGGGATCGCGCACGCTGCCTGGAGCACGCCGCGCTGGAAGGGGGTCAGTCGCTCCAGGTCGAGGGGAAGGTCGAACCGTTGACGCTGGCCAGCGAAGTATTCCCGCAACTGCTCGGCCACGTCGGACAACCCTTGGGGATCGCGCTCGGCATGGGCCAGTGGATCAAGGTGGGCCAGAAATGTGTCCAGATCGGCCCCGGCGCCGAAGTCGAGGCTGCACAGGCCGCGGTCGCTGACCGCGAAGTAGAGCGGCCCCAGCGGCGAGTCGATCGCATCCCAACGCAGGCGCGGCGCGGTCTGCGCCAGCCAGCGTGCGAGGCGCCGTCGCGAGCGCGCCAGCGCGTCGGCAGGCGGCGTCCCCAGCGCTTCGTGCAGCCATTGGTCTCGTCGTTCTTCCATCATCATCGGTCCTCTTCCACGTACTCGAACGCGCCTGCGTCGCCCAACTCGCGCCGCAGCCGCCGCACAGCCTGCGATACGTTGGCCCGCGCGCTCTCCTCTGAGCAGGCCAGCGCCTGCGCAAGCTCAGCATAGGCCATCCCCTGCACATGGCGTAAAATGAAGGCAGCCTGTTGCTTGGGCGGCAGCGCAGCGACCGCTCGACGCACGGCGGCCATCGTCTCGTTGCGCATGGCCAGGGCGGGCGGCGATTCCCCTGCGTAGGAGGGGATGGCGATCGCTTCGTCAAAGCTGACGGCGGCGCGGCGCGCCGCCCGCTGGCGACGTTGCAGGGCGGTGTAGGCGCAACGCGTGGCGATCTTATACAGCCAGGCGCGCGCGTTGCTGTGCGGACGCAGGCGGGCGAAGGCCTGATAGGCGCGCAGGTAGGTCTCCTGCGTCAGATCTTCGGCGGCGGCCTCTACGTCGCCGTGGCTGCCGTTATCGCACAGGCGCCAAAGGTAGGCGTAGATCTCGTCGTGATAGCGCTCGATCAGCTCCTCGAAGCGCAATGGCCTGTCGGTCATCGTTTACCTTCATCTCCCTCGCAGGCTGGCCCGCGCGACCCGAGGAGGACCTGCGCCCTCGACTGGCCTCGGCGATGGGAAACGGGGGCCTTCAGTCAATATAACCACAGAGCGAAGGTTTTGTGAAAATGGGTGAGGCGATCATGCTGCAGGTTCTCGATTTCCTCCTGAGCGCGCGGGGGACGGAGGCGCTGCATTCGTTCAATCACAGAGCGAAGGTTTTGTGAAGATGGAAGAAGCGATCACGCTGCAGGTTCTCGATTTCCTCCTGAGCGCGCGGGGGACCGAGGCGCTACATTCGTTGACGCCGGACGACCTGCGCGACGCGGCGATCTTGGGCGCGCTCGAGCGCTTGCGCCGCGTCTGCGCGCCGGCTGAAGCGGCGGCGGTGGTCGCGCTGGCCCGCCTGCGCCTGCGCGCGCGAAGCAAGTTCACGCGGGCGGCGGAGATGTACTTCACGGCGGAGGCGCTGGAGCAGGCCTCGGGCGAGGTCATCAGCCGCTATCGCGCTCGCCGCTACAGGCCGTTCGCACGGGTGGCCGACTTGGGCTGCGGCATCGGCGGCGACAGCCTGGCGTTGGCCGCGGCAGGCCATGAGGTGATCGCCGTCGAACGCGATCGATTGCGGGCGCGCCTGGCCGGCGCCAACGCGCGCGTCTGCGGGGCGTCGCAGCTTCACGTCGTCTGCGCCGATCTGCGCGCGCAAGCGTGGGGCGCCGTCGCCGCCTTCGTCGATCCGGCGCGGCGGATCGAGGGACGGCGCGTCTTCTCCTTGCAGCGGATGATCCCTTCGCTGGATGAGGTCCTGGCCCTGCGGAAATGGGCGCCCCACCTGGGAGTCAAAGTCTACCCGGGCGTGGCGGACGCCGAGATCCCAGACGGCTGCGAAGTGGAGTTCATCTCCGAGGCAGGGATTTGCAAGGAGGCGGTGCTGTGGTTCGGCGACCTGGCGACCGCCGCCCGCCGCGCGACGTTGCTTCCCACTGAGGACACGCTGGCCTGGGAACCGTGCGCGCCCGCGCCCGTGGGGCCGCCAGCGGCCTACCTGTACGAACCGGATCCCGCCGTCATCCGCGCCCATCTGATCGACCAGGTGGCCTGGCAGATCGGCGCCCATAAGCTGGATGCGCAGATCGCCTATCTGACCGCCGACTACCTGACGGCGACGCCCTTCGCGCGCGCGTACCCGATCTGGGAGGTGCACCCGTTTCATCTCAAGCGCCTGAACGCGCGGCTGCGTGCGTTGAGGATCGGCGCCGTCACCGTCAAGAAGCGCGGCTCGGCGGTCGATCCCGATGAGTTCCGCGCGCGCCTGCAGACGACGCCCGGCGGCCCGCCGGCTGTGGTCGTGTTGACGCAGGCGCAAGGGAAACCGATCATGCTGATCTGTGGAGAACGCCTGTGAGCGATATCGGACGATTGACGGAACAGGTTGGAGAGAAGCTGCGCGCGCGCGGGCTGCGGCTCGCTTGCGCTGAGTCCTGCACAGGGGGACTGGTGGGACATCTCCTCACCAACGTCCCAGGCAGCTCAGATTACTTCTGGGGCAGCGCCGTGACCTATGCGAATGCCGCCAAAGAGCGCGTTTTGGGAGTGAACGCGGCTACCCTGGCCAGATACGGCGCGGTCAGCGCCCAAGTCGCTGCGGAGATGGCGCAGGGGGCGCGACGTCTCTTCGCTGTAGATGTGGCGATCGCCATCACGGGGATCGCGGGGCCGGGAGGCGGGTCGCCGGGCAAGCCGGTGGGGCTGACGTACATCCACCTGTCTGCGCCGGAAGCGGAGTGGGGGGAGCGCGCCGTATGGCCCTACGACCGCGAGGGGAACAAGCTGGCGTCAGCCGAGGCGGCGTTACGGCTGCTATTATGCTATCTGGAGCGCTCGGTTCCATGAACGCATGTTGACGTCGCTGCAGCCGGTCAGGAGACCGGCAACGAACAGGAATCCTGTCTGTAGCTAAAGTTTCTGCAGGCGCGCGAACGAGGCCAACAGCTTTTTCACGCCGCGTCCGGCGAAGTTGACCGTGACCTCTTCGTCATCCGTCGTCAGCGAGGTGCTGATCACCACGCCGTCGCCGAACAGCGCGTGGCGCACCCGATCCCCCGGCGCGAACTGCGACCCGCGCGGCGCGGCTTGCTGGCCATTGCCCGCGAGCGTAGACGCGGTCGCGGCCTGCTGCCCTGGCGCCCAGGCCACGGCGCGCCCCGTCCCGCCTGTGGTCCATGTCGTCTCGCGACGGAGCGCGGCGCGCGCCGCCTCCTGGCGTTCGCGCGCTCCTCGCCCCTGGACCAGCCGGTTAGGGATGTCGTCGAGAAAACGTGAGCGGGCGGCCGTCTCATCGGAAGCGAAGACGCGCCGACGGAAGGCGTGCGTCAAAAAGAGATATTCGCGGGCGCGGGTGATCCCCACGTAGAACAACCGTCGTTCCTCTTCCATCTGATCCGGATCGTCCAGCGCGCGCGCGTGCGGCAGCAGGCCCTCCTCCAGGCCAGTGATGAACACGGCTGGGAACTCCAGGCCCTTAGCGGTGTGCAGCGTCATCAGCGTGGGCGCGTCGGCCTCGTCGCTGAGGGCATCGACGTCGGCGACGAGGGCCACCTCTTGCAGAAAGGCGCCGAGGGCCGCGCGCGGGCCAGCTCCTTCCTCGCCAGCGAGGCCGTTATAGCCGGCCGCGACGTTGCGCAGCTCCTGGATGTTCGCCCAGCGATCTTCGCCCTCCTCGCTGCCGTCGCGCACGAAGGGGGTGTAGCCGGACTGGTCGAGGATGCGATCGAGCAATTGCGCAGGAGTCAGCCGCGCGCTGGCGTCGATCCATCCTTCGAGGAGGTCGAGGAAACGCAGCAAGGGCGCGCGCGCCCGATTGGTGAAGGGGCCATCCTCGCCTGCTTTGAGCCGGCGCAGGGCGGTCACATAGGACATCGCGTTGGCGCCCGCCCAGGCGTCGAGGGTGTTGACCGTCTGGGCGCCGATGCCGCGCGGGGGCACGTTGAGGATGCGCCCCAGGCTCACGTCGTCGTTGGGGTTGTGGACGACGCGCAGGTAGGCCAGCAGGTCTTTGATCTCGCGCCGCTCGTAGAAGCGGGTGGCTCCCACCAGGCGATAGGGCATACCGGCGGCGACGAACGCGTCTTCCAGCGCGCGCGACTGGGCGTTGGTGCGATACATCACGGCGCAGCCCCCCAATGGCGCCGCGCCGCTCTCGCTCAGCCGCCGAATCTGCTCGACGACGTAGTTGGCCTCGTCGCTCTCGTTGTACGCCTCGTAGATGGTGATCGAAGGCCCCTGGCCGCGGTCGGTATGCAGGCGCTTGGGGGTGCGGTGCAAGTTGTGGGCGATCACGGCGTTGGCCGCGTCGAGGATGATCTGCGTCGAGCGGTAGTTGCGTTCGAGCAGGATCACCCGCGCGTTGGGGAACTCCTCGCGAAAACGGAGGACGTTGCGGTAATCGGCGCCGCGAAAACGGTAGATCGACTGATCCTCATCGCCCACCACGAACAGGTTGCGCCAACGCCCACAAAGAATGCGCACCAGCTCATATTGCGCGCTGTTCGTGTCCTGGAACTCGTCGACGAGGATGTGTTGGTAGCGCTCCTGATACTCTGCGCGCACGGCGGGCGCCTGGCGGAAGAGCAGGACCGTCTGCATCAACAGATCGTCGAAGTCGAGGGCGCTGTTGGCCTGCAGGATCTCCTGGTAGCGGCTGTAGACGCGGCCGGCCACCTCCTCCCAGTACGTGCGCGCCGTGTACTCCTGCGGCGCGATCATCTCGTTCTTGGCCTTGGAGATGGTGGAACGCAGCGCCTGGGGACGGAAACGCTTCTCGTCGAGCTTGAGATCCTCGAGGGCGCGCTTGACCACAGCCAGTTGATCGGTTTCGTCGAAGATGTTGAACTCGGGGTTCAGGCCGATGGCGGGCGCCTCGCGTCGGAGGATGCGCACGCAGATCGCGTGGAACGTGCCGATGGCGAGGCCGCGCAGGTCCTGGCCGAGCAGTTGCTCGAGGCGCGCGCGCATCTCGCGCGCCGCCTTGTTCGTGAAGGTGACCGCCATGATGCGCCAGGGCGCGATGCGCTGCTCGGAGACGAGCCAGGCGACGCGATGGGTGAGCACGCGCGTCTTGCCCGAACCAGGCCCGGCCAGCACCAACACCGGCCCGTCGCCAGCCGTCACGGCCGCGCGCTGCTGTTCGTTGAGAGAGCTGAGAAGATCGCTGATCATTGGCCCATCCATCCCCTGCGACTGAACGATCACCCGGCTTCGCTGATGCGGGGCGACGGCATTGTATCATCGATGAAGGGCGGGACCAAACGCCAGCTCCCCCAGTTGGAGATGCTCCGGCCTCGCGGTATAATCGTTCCCAATCGCCCCCGATCCCGTGACGAGTTCGATGGAGGAGCGCCCCATGTCGACCATCTATTTTGGCTGGCGCCTGCCAGCCTTCCCGGCCGATGATAGCCGCGGCGCGACGTTCGTGCAGCAAATCCACGCCGCCGCGTCTGTGGCCAATCAGTATTTCGACTCCGTGTGGGTCGCCGACCACTTCGTCCCCTGGGCGACCTGGCAACAGCCACAGGTGGATACCCTCGAGTGTTTCACCACGATGGCCTACATCTCGGGCCTCTGCCCGCGGCTGCATGTGGGCAGCATCGTCATGTCGAACTCGTACCGGCCGCCCGCGCTCCTGGCGAAGATGGCGGCCACCCTGCAGGCCCTCACCGGCGGCCGGTTCATCCTCGGCATCGGCGCCGGCTGGAAACAGGATGAATATCTGGCGTATGGCTATGAGTTCCCTCCCGCGGCAGTTCGCATCCGCCAGCTCGAGGAGGGAGTACAGGTCATGCGCGCGCTATGGACGCAGTCGCCCGTCACGTTCCGGGGGCAATACTATCAGGTGGTCGACGCCTGTTGCGAGCCGCGCCCTTCTCCCATGATCCCCATCCTGATCGGCGGCGGCGGCGAGAAGCTGCTGTTGCGCGTGGTGGCCCAACACGCCGATTGGTGGAACTTCCCGGGCGGGTCGCTGGAAAATTACGCCCATAAGTTGGAAGTGCTCAAGGACCATTGCCGTGCGGTCGGCCGCGACTACGACACGATCGTCAAGACCTGGGCCATCGAGACGGTGGCTGTGGCGCGGACGGAGGTAGAGGCCCGACGGATGGCAGAGGCCAGCCGGTTCTATGACGGCGAACATGGCTTGATCGGCGCCCCCGATCAGGTGGCCGATCAAATTCGCGCCTTTACGCGCTTGGGGGTGACTCACTTCATCCTGCGTTTCGCTGACTTCCCGCGCCGGGAGGCGATGGAGCTGTTCGCGGCGGAAGTGATCCCTCAATTCCGAGGAGGAAATCGTCCATGATCTTGTATGATCTCAATGGCGTCTGGAAACTGCAGGAATTCGACCCTGGCGCAGGGGTGGCGGCGGGCGCCTTCGCCCCCGCGTGCGATGACAGCGCCTGGCTTCCCGCCAGCGTCCCCGGCGACGTGCACACCAGCCTGGTCGCCGCTGGCCGGATTGCGCCTCCTTTCTATCATATGAACGTCGAGGAGTGTCAGTGGGTCGAGCGGCGCGAATGGTGGTATCGTTTGACGTTCCCTGGCCCTGATCTCGCCCAGACCGATCGGCAGGTCCTGCAGTTCGATGGCCTGGACACCTTCGCCACGATCTACCTGAATGGCGAGGAGATCGGCAGCCACGCCAACATGTTCGTGGCTGCCGAGTTCGATGTCACCGGACGGATCAGGCCCGGCCAGCCCAACGTCCTCGCCATCCGCTTCGACCCTGTCCTCGATCGCGTCGGCGACTGCCAGGTGCCCGGCCAGTGGGGAGGCTATGGCTGCCCGGAGCGCGCCTGCGTGCGCAAGGCGCAGTGCAACTTCTCCTGGGACTGGGGGCCGCGCCTGGTCAGCATCGGGCTGTGGCAGGGCGCGCGCCTCTCAGGATACCGATCGGGACGCCTCAAGGACCTTTGTTTCCGCACCGACGCGATCGGCGCCGACAGCGCGCAGGTGCGCGTCATCGCCGAAGTGACCACCTGGAGCGATGACGCGTTCTCCATCCAGGTCGCCCTCCGCCGCGGCGACCAGGTGTACGCGGCGGAACTGCCGGTGAACGGCGGCGTTGCCGAGACCACCTTTACGGTCGAGAGGCCGGCGCTGTGGTGGACGCACGACCTGGGCTATCCCGCGCTGTACGAATTGGAGGCGCGCTTGCTGGCCGATGGCCGCACCGTCGACCAGCGCGCCGAGCGCGTGGGCATCCGCACGATCGCCGTCGACCAGTCGCCGGACCCCGACGAGCCGGGGACCAAGTTCTTCACGTTCGTCCTCAATGGCGTTCCCATCTTCGCGAAAGGCGCCGACTGGATCCCCGCCGACTCTTTCGTCGCCCAGATGACGGAGGCCCGCTACCGCGAGCTGCTCGAGCTGGCGGTGGAGGGCAACATGAACATGCTGCGCGTCTGGGGCGGCGGCATCTACGAGAAGCCGGAGTTCTATCGCCTGTGCGACGAGTTGGGCATCCTGATCTGGCAGGATTTCATGTTCTCCTGCGCCCGCTACCCCGATCACGATCCCGCTTTCTGCGCCGAAGTGGAGCGCGAGGCCGAGCTGGTGGTGCGGCGGCTGCGCAACCGCCCCTGCCTGGCGCTGTGGTGCGGCAACAACGAGAACGACTGGATCGATGACATGGTGATGTGGTGGGAGCCAGGCCATGACTTCGGCGGCCGCAAGATCTACCACGAGATCCTGCCGCGGATCGTGGGCGCGCTCGATCCCACGCGCCTTTACTGGCCGTCCAGCCCCTACGGCGGCAACGATCACAACGACGAACGCGAGGGAGATCGCCACAACTGGCAGACCTGGCACGGCGCGATCTACCCGCGCCGTTTCGGCGAGCAGCCCAGGCGCGACTTCTCGCCCGCAGGGGTGTCCTATCGCCATTACGCGGAAGACCCGGCGCGCTTCATCAGCGAGTTTGGCATGCACGCCGCCCCCATCCTGGAGACGCTGCGCCGCAACGTGCCGCCGGAGGAGCTGTACTTCGGCAGCGAAGGGTTGCTCTATCGCAACAAGGACAACCCCAAGGACAAGGGCAACAACCTGATGCTGGCCCACACCGGGCTGCCCAAGGACCTCGATCAGTACATCGACTTCTCGATGATCGCCCAGGCCGAGGGGTTGAAGTTCGGCATCGAGCACTACCGGCGTCGCAAGCCGCACTGCTCGGGGACCCTGTTCTGGCAGCTCAACGACACCTGGCCGGGGCTGAGCTGGAGCGTCCTCGACTACTACGCGTTCCCCAAGGCCGGCTATTTCTATGCGCGCCGCGCCTACGCGCCTGTGCTGGCCTCGTTCAAGAAGGAGGAGGACGGCGGCTACTCGTTGTGGATCACCAATGACACCCTGGAGGCGGTGGCCGATGTCGTCACGTGGGGGGTAGCTACCTTTGAAGGCGAGATCCTGCGCCAGGAGACGATCCGCGTGGCGACGCCGGCCAACTCCTCACAGGCGGTCGCGCGCATCGCTGGCGATGAGGTGCCCGGCGACCCCCAGCGCACCTATCTCTTCGTGCGTTCGGGCGACGCCCGCTTCCCCGATAACCGGGAGTTCCGCGTGGAGGTCAAGGACCTGGTGCGGCCCAAGCCGGCGTTGAGCGTGGGCCTGATCCAAAATGAACCGTCTCGACTCACGGTCTATCTCAGCAGCGACGTCTACGCCTACTTCGTCAAGCTGGTGGCGCCGATCGAGGGGACGCGCTTCAGCGACAACTACTTTGACCTCTTCCCCGGCGAGGAACGCGTGATCACCGTGTGGAATGCGGCCAATCGGCCGCTGGCGCCCGCGGATATCGCTGTGTCGTGTCTGGATTGTCTGTGACCGGGAGCGACATGGCTACTTACGATCCAGCCATATACGAACAAGAGATCGAGCGCCATTTCAAGTGGAATTTCGTCGTCAACTCGCTGGATGGCGCGTTCTTTTGGTTCGCCATGACCTTCGCTTCCACCAGCACGATCCTGCCCGTGTACGTCAGTCGTCTCACCGATTCGCCGGTATTGATCGGTCTGGTGCAGACGATCCCGGGATTCGGCTGGCTGGTGCCGCAACTGTTCACCGCCCCCCTCGTCGAGCGCATGCCGCGCAAGAAGCCCTACTTCATTTGGGTCAGCCTGGCGGGCGAGCGCATGGCGTTCCTCGCGATGGCGTTGGGCGCGTTTTTCCTGAGCACAACAGCCCCCAAGTCGGCCCTCATCGTTTTCTATGTGGCGCTCGTCTGGCACGCCTTCGGCGCCGGCATGATCGCCACCGCTTGGCAGGAGCTGGTGGCCAAGATCATCCCCTTGCGTTGGCGCGGACGTTTCTTCGGCGTCGCCAACTCTCTGGGCGCGGCGATGGGGGTGCCCGGCTCGCTCGCCGCCACTGCGATCCTCAGCCGTTACGAGTTCCCTACCAATTTCGCCCTCTGCTTCGCGATCACCTTCATCGGGGTGATCATCTCGTGGATCTGCGTCGCCCTGACGCGCGAGCCGCCTGGCCCTGCGCGCCAGGAGAGCGAGCCGGTGATGGTGTTTCTGGGGAGATTGGGGCAGATCCTGCGCACCGATTCCAACTTCGCTCACTTCCTGTACACGCGCATCGTGGGCGCGCTGGGGGGGATGTTCTTCGGCTTCGTCACCGTCTATGCCGTGCAGCGTTTCAACCTGCCCGATTCCATCGCGGGCGTGTTCACCACCTGCATCGTGGTGGGGCAACTGGTCGGCAACCTGGCCCTCGGCCCGATCGCTGACCGTCGCGGCCACAAGCTGGTGATCGAGATCGGCGCGCTCTGCAACATCGGCGCGTTGATCTTGATCTTGACGGCCCCTTCCCCGGCAGCGACCTATATCGTCTTCGGTCTGTTGGGGATCAATATGGCGTCTTACCTGATGTCCGGGATGAGCATCACGTTCGAGTTCAGCGAGCCGGAGGTGCGCCCCACCTACATCGGACTGGCGAGCACGATCGTCGGCCTGTTCAGCGGCCTCTCGCCCATCCTGGGAGGCTGGCTGGCTGGCGTCGTCGGCTACGCCTGGCTGTTCGCGATCTGTCTGGCCATCCTGCTGGCGAGCTGGGCCATGCTGCACTGGTGGGTGGTCGATCCCCGCTTTGCTGTAAGGAGGGCGCTGGAGGCGTCGCCGGCGCATCCATGAGAGGGCCGCGTTCGTGACTGATCCCCTGATCGGCGGAGGCGGCGGGTCGGGAGGCCCGCGCGAACGAAACGGGGGCGCCGTATGAGTCCCCCCTGCAAGGGGGATCGCTGCAAGGGAGGGAGATGATGCGAGCTGCACTCTACGAGGGAATCCACACGCTGCATCTGGTTGATCGTCCGCAGCCGCAGCCGCGGGCTGGCGAGCTTCTGATCCGCGTGCGCGCGGCGGGCATCTGTGGCACCGACCGTCACATCTACCATGGCGAGTCGACGGTCAGCCCGCCCGTCATCCTCGGCCACGAGTTTGCGGGCGAGGTGGTCGCGGTCGGAGATGGCGTGGACGCGGGATGGGTGGGCCGTCGCGTGGCCGTCGATCCGAACATCTATTGCGGCCAGTGCGCGGATTGTCGCGATGGGCGCCTGCAGCTCTGTTCCAATCTGACTGCCATCGGCGTCACCCGCGATGGCGCCTTCGCGGAGATGTGCGCCGTCCCTGCCTCGCAGGCGCTGCCGGTCCCGGAGAGCTTGAGTTGGGAGGAGGCGGCCATGACGGAGCCGGTCGCCTGCTGTCTGCACGGCATCGACCTCTTGGGATTGCGCGCCGGCCAGACGGTCGCCGTGTTGGGCGGCGGCGCGATCGGCCTTATCCTGGCGCAGTTGGCGCGCGCGCAGGGGGCTTCGGACCTCGTCGTCAGCGAGCCGGCCGCGCCGCGTCGCCAGATCGCCGCCGCATTGGGGCTGGAGACGGTGACGCCGGACCGCCTGGCCGAGCGTCTCCCGCAGGGCGCCGACGTCGTGATCGAGGCGGTGGGGGCGACAGCGACGGCGACGCAGGCGCTCGAGATCGCGCGGCGCGGCGGCGTCATCCTGTTCTTCGGGGTCACCCCCATGGGCAAGCAGATCGCGATCGAGCCGTTTCAGATCTTCCGCAAAGAGTTGACGATCAAAGGATCGCACATCAATCCCTTCACGATGCGGCGGGCGTTGACCGTGATGAGCAGCGGCCAGGCGCGCGTGGCGCCGCTGGTCACCCATCGCATCAGCCTGGAGGAGTTAGCGCAGACCTTGGCCACACCCGCGCCGCCGGAGATGATGAAGGCGATGGTCGTGGGATAGCTGATTCGCTGATTCGCTGATTCCTGTGTTATCATTTCGCCCTAATCTACTGATCGAAGGAGTCCTCCTATGAAAGTCGGATTTTACGGACACGTTCGGCAGTACCACAATATCAAAGCCGAGATCGACGCCAACATCCAGCAGGTGCTGGAGAGCGGCGAGTATGTGATGGGCCCCATGCTCAAGCGCTTTGAGGGGGAACTGGCTGCTTACCATGGCATGAAACACGCCATCGGCGTTGGCAACGGCACGGACGCCCTGTGGCTGACCTTCATGGCCCTGGGCATCGGCCCCGGCGATGAGTGCATCACCACCACCAACACCTTCTTCGCCACCGCCGAGGCGATCTGGATCGCCGGCGCGACGGCCGTCTTCGTCGACAGCGACCCGCGCACGAACTGCATCGATCCGACCAAGATCGAGGCCGCGATCACTCCCAAGACAAAGGCGATCGTCCCCGTTCACCTGTATGGCCAGATGGCCGACATGAGGGCCATCCGCGAGATCGCCGATAAATATCATCTTCTGGTGGTCGAGGACAACGCCCAGGCGATCGGCGCCGCTGGCGATGGCTTCAAGATCGGCGAGCTGAGCGACGCCGTGTGCACGAGCTTCATCATCCAAAAGAACCTGGGCACCTTCGGCGACGGCGGCGCCGTCATCACGAACAACAGTGACGTGGATCGCGCCGTGCGCAAGCTGCGCAACCACGGCTCCGAGAAGCGCTCCGTGCACAGCATGGGCTTCAACAGCCGCCTTGATGATATTCACGCTGGCGTCCTCAGCGCCAAGCTCAAATACATCGACAAATGGAACGATCAGCGTCGCCAGTGGGCTGCCCGCTACACGGCTGGCCTGCAGGAAGCGGAGACGATCACTCTGCCTTATGAGAAGCCGGGCTATCGCCATGTATACCACCTTTACGTGATCGAGACGCGCCGGCCGGAGCACCGCGATCAGTTGTTGCAGTTCCTGAACGACAACGGCATCGACGCGAAGTGTCACTATCCGATCGCCATCCATCAACAGGCTGGCTATCCCTGGGGCAAATCGGCGCGCATCGTCGGTCCGATCCCCAACTCCGAGCGCAACGCCGCCTGCTGCATCTCGCTCCCCATGTACCCTGAGCTGACGGCCGACGAGGTCGATTACGTCATCGAAAAGGTCCTGGAGTGGGATCGGGCGCATGCGTGACGAGCGGTGAGTAACAAGTGATGAGTAACGATTGACGAGTAACGAGTGACGAGTAACGATTAATCGTCAATCGTCAATCGTCACTCCTCCCTGGAGAGTGAGCATCATGACCACCCCTTATCGCGTCCTCGTCGTCGGCATGGGCAAGCGCGGGATGCATCACGCCACGTGGTTCCATGCCAACGATCGTTTCGAGTTGGTCGGCATCTGCGACATCGATCGCGCTCGGCTGGAGGCCGCCGCGCCCAAGCTCGGTTACCCGGCGATAGGGACCGACGCGGCTGAGATGGCTCACACCCTCCGCCCCGATGTCTTCTGCTTCGCCACGCTGCCCACCCTGCGCCTGGAGATGGTCAAGATCGGCGTGGACAGCGGCGCGCGCCTGATCGCCTTTGAGAAGCCGGTGGCGATGTCGAGCGCGGAGGCGATGGCGATCAAGCAGCTTCTCGACGCCGCAGGGGTCAAAGCCGTCGTCAGCCACCAGCACCGCTACGGCGTCCACTACCAGAAGGTGGCCGAGATCGTCGCCAGCGGGGCGCTCGGCCGCATCCACACGATCTACGCCAGCGCGACCGGCTGGATGTTGCACATGCTCAGCCATTTGATCGACTACATGCGCTGGTACAACGGCAACGCCGCCGCCGAATGGGCGATGGCGCAGGCCGCTGGCCGCGGCAAGCTGGCCGACATCCACACCTCGCCCGACTATCTGGGCGGCTTCATTCAGTTCGCCAATGGCGTGCGCGGCGTCGTCGAGTGCGGCGCTGGCGCTCCTGATGTGCCCGAGGTCGATTACTGGTGGCGCAAGGCCCGCATCAGCGTCTACGGCACAGAGGGATATGCGGAAGTGCTCACTGGCAGCGGCTGGCGCGCCGTCACCAGTCGCGGCGCATGGTCTGGCCCGGGCTGCATGAACTACGACCTCGACATGCCGCCCTATATTCAGGACATGGCCGATTGGCTCGATGGCGTCAAGGAACACCCCTGCAACTTCGCCAGCGCATACGCAGGCCATGAGATCATGATGGCCCTGGTGCGCTCGGCGGCCGCGGGGGGCCAGGTAGCATTGCCGCTGACGGACGGCCAGGATGAGTTGGCCCTGCTGAAGGAGAAACTGCCGACGCAGCCCGTGCTGCTCTCGTCGCCGGTCAACGCGAAGGAATACCTGGGGTAAGAACCTACCCGCAAAGTTTCGGCGCGGTCAGGA
>FWWM01007158.1_pt1 | contig 22646 bp, 22 predicted proteins | sample 2228351 | NCBI WGS metagenome assembly FWWM01 (sample SAMEA103939774, study PRJEB20133) | metagenome
TATCGAAATCGTCCTCAAAGAGGATGACAAGCCTGATTTCAGTGGTTTTTTCAACAGCCTGCTAAAGGCGTGTGATTTTCTCCCTTTCCCTGAAGGGGATATTAACCAGGAATTTGAGAAGCGCCCCTCATTCAGGCGCCATCACCGCAGGGCAGGGTATGATCGAGGCCATCCACACCGCGGTGCCGGGAAGAACCCGCTACCGCATCCCCGGACTATACCGCTCCGAGGCCCTGAAAAGGTGGTTGGAATTACGATTATCCCGGATCAAGGCTATCACGCAAGTCTCAGCCAGCACCCTCACCGGCACCATATTGGTGTGCTATAACACCAGCAACACCCACGAAACCATCGCCGAGCTGGTGGCCGGCATCGTCGCCGAGCATGAAAACCAGTCCTCCCCAGAGCCTGCCGGCACGGAAGTTCCCCGGTCCACCGGCCGCCTGGGAACCTTCCCCGACCTTATCCCAGGCGCCGCCCTCCTGAAGGGCCTGTTTGCCGCGGCCGCGGACCAGCCCCGGGAGCCCTGGCATCTGTGGGAGGCCGAAGCGGTGGCGGACCGCTTTCACACCTCCAAGGAAACGGGGCTGACCCTCCGCCAGGTCGCGGAGAACCGGGAAACCTATGGCCCCAACCTCCTGCCTGAATCCGAGCCCCGCTCCGGCTGGGAGATCTTCGCCGACCAGTTCAAGTCCCTGCCTGTGGCCCTTTTGGGGGCGGCCGCCGGTTTGTCGGTGGTCACCGGCGGCCTGGTGGACGCCGTCCTCATCATGGGGGTGGTGGTGCTCAACGCCGCCATTGGCTACAAGACCGAAAGCGAATCGGAGAGGGTTATCCGGTTGCTGCAGACCTTGGTGCGCCCGGTGGCCCAGGTGGTGCGCCAGGGGGAGATGCAGGAGGTCCTGGCCGAGGACGTGGTGCCGGGAGACCTGGTGGTCCTGCGCCCCGGCAGCTATGTTCCTGCGGACGCCCGGCTCCTGGCCGCCAGCCACCTGTCCGTGGACGAATCGGCCTTAACCGGGGAAAGTCTCCCCGTTCTGAAATACCCCCAGGTTTTACAAGAGGAGAACATTCCCCTGGCCGACCGGGTGAATATGGTATTTATGGGGACCTTGGTCACGGGAGGTGAAGGGCTGGCCGTGGTGGTGGCCACCGGTACCTTCACGGAGATCGGCCGGATCCAGACCATGGTGGGGGAAGCCGCCGCGCCGGAGACGCCCCTCGAGCGTCAGCTCGCAGTGGTGGGAGATCAGCTGGTCCTGGTGTGCCTGGGGGTATCCGGTCTGGCTCTGGTCATTGGTCTGGCCCGGGGGCTGGCCTTTCTGGAGATGTTGCGCAACGCCATCTGCCTGGCCGCGGCCGCAGTGCCGGAGGGCCTGCCCGCTGCGGCCACCACCACCCTGGCCCTGGGCATTACGAACATGCGCCAGCACCACGTCCTCATCCGCCGCCTAAACGCCGTGGAAACCTTGGGCGCGGTAAACACCGTCTGTCTCGACAAAACCGGCACCATCACCAAAAATCAGATGTCGGTGGTCCAGGTCTATGCCGGCATGCGGGGGATCGAGGTAAACAACGGCCGCATCCTGGAGGCGCAGGACGCCCCCTCCCCCCTGAACCACAAGGATCTTAAGCGCCTGCTCATGGTCTCAGTGCTCTGCAACGAAACTGAGATTTACCGGGATAACGGCGCCTATTCCCTCCGGGGCACGCCCACGGAAAAGGCCCTGATTGAACTGGCCCTGAACGCCGGGGTGGACGTGGACAGCCTGCGGGCCCGTTACCCCCTGCTCAAGACCAATCACCGCGCCGAGGGCCGCCAATACATGGGCACCGTGCATCGGCACCCGAGAAAAGGGCGGTTGCTGGCTCTCAAGGGCGCCCCCACTGAGGTCCTGGGCTTGTGCGACTGGCAGCTTAAAGGCGGCCGCCGGATACCCCTCACTGAAGATGACCGGCTCATCATTGAGGCGGAAAATGAACACATGGCCGGGGAAAAAGCCCAACGGGTCCTGGCCATGGCCTATGCCGAAGGCGAAAACGCCGGAGACCCGGAGATCGGGAACGGCCTTACCTGGATCGGTATGGTTGGCATGATCGACCCCATCCGGGAAGGAGCGAAGGAGGCCATCGCCGCCATCCAGGGGGCCGGCATCGACACGGTGATGATCACCGGGGACCAGGGGCCCACCGCCTACGCCATCGGCAAGGAGCTGCAACTCAGCCAGGATATGCCGCTGGAGATCCTGGACTCCTCTAACCTGGCCGAGATGGACCCCGAGACCCTGCGGGCTTTGGCCGGACGCGTCCACGTCTTCTGCCGAGTAAGCCCCGCGAACAAGCTGGAGATCGTCCAGGCCCTCCAGCAGAGCGGGCGGGTCATCGCCATGACCGGGGACGGCATCAACGACGGCCCGGCCCTCAAAGCTGCGGACGTGGGCATTGCCATGGGCCACACCGGCACCGACATCGCCCGGGAAGTGGCCGATGTAGTCCTGGAGGAGGACAACCTGGACACCCTGATCGTGGCCATCCGGGACGGGCGCACCACCTACAACAACATCAGGAAGTCGGTGCACTTCTTTCTGGCCACCAACTTAAGCGAAATCATGGTCACCTTCACGGCCCTGGCGGCGGGCCTGGGCTCGCCCCTGACTGCGGCCCAGCTCTTGTGGATCAACCTCATCAGCGACATTTTCCCCGGCCTGGCCCTGGCCCTGGAAGAGCCGGAGCCCGACGTCCTGGACCGCCCGCCCCGGGACCCCCAGCAGCCCATTTTCAGTCAGCAGGACTACAAGCGCATGGCCCTGGAGGGGGCCACCCTCGCCGCCGGCTCCCTGGGGGCCTTCGGCTATGGCGTCTGGCGCTACGGCCTGGGGGCCCAGGCCGGCACCCTGGCCTTCCACAGCCTCACCGCCGGCCAGTTGCTGCACGCCGTCAGCTGCCGCTCGGAGAGGCACGGCCTGTTCAGTTCCAGACGGCTGCCGCCCAATCCCTATTTGAACTGGGCCGTGGGAGGCTCCCTGGCCCTCCAGGGGCTTACCATGTTTGTTCCGGGCCTGAGAAGGCTTTTGAACCTCACCCCCGTCGGGCTCCTGGACAACCTGGTCATCGGCGCCACCGCAATATTGCCGCTCCTGGTGAATGAAGCCACTAAGCTCCCTCCGGCCCAGGCAGAAGATGAGTTGGAGGAGACGGATTGCCAAAGATAAATTCTGGGGGGAGGGGCGACGTCTGAGTCCCCTCTCCCGAGCGCTCGGAAAAAATTTTTGGCAAGCGCTCCAGGACCCCGAAGCAAGGACCAGTCCATGAGAAAAGACTTTGTCTTCACTTCCGAGTCAGTGACGGCGGGACATCCTGACAAGCTCTGCGACCAGGTGAGCGATGCCATCGTTGATCATTTCCTGGAACTGGACCCCTACGCCCGGGTGCGGGCCGAATGCGCGGTGGCCACCTCCATCCTGTTCATCGCCGCCCGGTTTGCCTCTGAAGTCAAAGCGGACTTGGCCTACCTGGCCCGCAAGGCCATCAGGAAAATCGGCTACCAGGACGCGGATTTCGATGCCCACAAATGCAGCATTCTCACCAGCCTCCAGGAATATCCCCCCGATGCGGACATCTATTTCAATGAACAAAAGCTGACCGACGAGGACATCAACCGGATTCACGTGCGGCAAAACGCCAATGTCTTTGGCTTTGCCTGCAGGCAGACGCCGGACCTCATGCCGCTGCCCATCTGGACAGCCCACAGGTTGGCCCGCCGGCTCGACCAGGTGCGCCAGGAAAACCTGATCCCCTATCTGTCCCCGGACGCCAAGACCCAGGTGGGCGTGGAATACCGCAACCGCCAGCCCTACCGCTTCCACAGCATCACCATTGTTGCCAGTTCCACCAAAGGCGCGGCCGGGTCGGTGCCCGCCGGCCGGGTTCACGCCGACATCATGGAGGCAGTTATCAAGCCGGTTTTTGCGGAGGCGGAGATGCAGCCGGACCAGAACACCAGGATTTTCATCAATCCGGTGGAACACCTCATGGTGGGGGGGCCAGCGGTGCATTCCGGGCTCACCGGCCGCAAAAGCGACGTGGATACTTACGGGGAATATGGCCGGCACGGCAGCAGCGCCCTAAGCGGCAAGGACCCCCTGCGCATCGACCGGGTGGGAGCCTATGCCGCCCGCCACGCCGCCAAGAATCTGGTGGCCGCGGGGCTCGCCGAGACCTGTGAAGTGTGGCTCTGCTATACTATCGGCCTGGCCCGGCCGGTGAGCATCCAGGTGGACAGTTTCGGCACCGGCGTCCACTCCGATGAAAGGCTGACGGCCTTGGTGAAGGAGCACTTTGACTTCCGCCTGGCCGGCATTCTCAAAGCCTTCAACTGCCGGAACCTGCCGGCCCTCAACAAGGGCAAGTTCTACCGCCTCTTGGCGGCCTACGGCCACCTGGGGCGCTCTGACCTGGCCCTGCCCTGGGAGGCTACCGACAAGGTCGAGGCCCTGAAATCATAAACGCCCCAAAACTACCATCCCCGGCGACAAGCAAGAAAACTTATGGCGAAAATGGCGACGGGCAGCTTGCCCGTGAGCAGGGTTTCTCCAATATAATTAGCCTATTAGGCGGATCCACCAAGAATCCGGCCCGCACTTCTGCTACTCCCGACCGCTCGCCCTGTACCGGGGTGATCTGGTGGCTTTGCTGGCGCAGGGACGGAATTCGGAATCACACCGAAGACTGATCATGCCTAAGACATAGGGCTTCCCCCTAGTCCTCCTGCCCTCCGCCAACCTGCCGTACTACCGTGAATGGTCAGTTTATTTTTGAGATTACGATTGGGTTGTGGCTTCCTCACCCCTCCTCCATGATTTTTTCGCCGAAAAATAATCTTCAGCTCACCATCGGATGGGTATAAAGGCTGAGTGCGTAGCCTGGCGGCAAACGTGCAGAAGGATCAATGCGCGACCCTGGCCCTTCTGGGAGCAGGGGTCTTCAACCCGGCAGGGGAACCCTTGTGTCCGACCCCGGGAATTCACCGTCACGACAGCCCCCATGGTCGCTTTTGCGAGTGGCCTTGGTCTTGTTCTTCCTCATCTGGCCCGTGCTCTTCATCTGGTTTAACTCCAGCGCCTGGGACACCCTGAAAGAATGGCAGCAAAATGGCGCGGCCTTTGCCGCTTACCAGCAGAAAATCCGGGATTGGCTGGAGTCCCTGGGGACCTGGGCACCCCTGGGGTTCATCCTCATCCAGGCCCTTCAGGTGGTGGCAGCCCCCATTCCGGGAGAAGCCACCGGATTCATGGCGGGCTTTCTGTTCGGCGCGGCGCCCGGCTTTATCTATGCTTCTCTGGGCCTCACCCTGGGTTCCGGCCTGGCCTTCCTGATCAGCCGTTGGCTGGGCTCATGGGTCGTGGAAAGGGTATTCCACACCGAAGCCCTTAGAAAATTTGACGCCCTGTTCGAAGGGAACGGCGCCCTGGTGTCCTTTCTCCTGTTCCTCTTCCCCGGCGCGCCGAAAGATTACCTCTGTTATCTCCTGGGCCTGAGCAAGATGCCGTTCAAGGTGTTCGTGGTCCTGGTGGCGGCAGGCCGTATGCCAGCCACCCTGCTCCTCGCCCTCCAGGGAGCCCAGGCGTACCGAGGCGATTATGGGTCGTTCCTCGCTCTTTCGGCGATCCCGGTGCTTGTCGGGGTGATCCTCGTCCTCTTCCGGGAAAGGTTTTACCGCTGGCTGGGGCGTCGGCGCGGCGGTGAAAGAGGTGGTGGAAAGAAGCTACACCCACTTCATCACCGGCGTCTTCGAGGGTGAGTCCCATTCCCCCCTGGAATTCCACCCCCGCCTCCCGGGCTTCAAGGTCATCGGCCAACACCTTTACGGCGGGCTCAAGTGCAGCCAGACTCGGATCATCCTCACCCTGGACATGTTCAAGGCCCACCAGCGCCTCAGAACCCCGCAGAACCATATCACCTGGTGCCTCACGGAAGGCATCCGGCGGCCGCGGGAGGCTAAATTGGTTGGGATTCCGGCGGCTCAGGGGATGCTTGCCCCTTAGCCTGCCGGGAATGCCCGGATGAGCGGCAGGAATAAACCAAAGATTCATTAAACAAAAGTACCGGTCAAATAAAGACAGTGTAAAAAGGGGGGTTAAAAAGGCTTGCCATCATCCAGAGAGGAAAAAAAAATGGATTACTTCAGTCTGAGCGACAAACTCTTGAAAGACATTCTGCATTTTGCCAAACCCTTCGGGCATCGGGAGGATGCCAAAAGCCTCAACCTGGGGTTCGGCTTTCTGTATTACGCCCTGGTGCGGGCCCTGCGTCCCCAACACACCTTGGTCATCGGCTCAGGGTACGGCTTTTCCGTGGTCTGTTTCGCCCTGGGTCTGAAGGACAACGGCAAGGGCTTCCTCACCTTTGTGGACCCGTCTTACTCCCTCCTCCAGAACGGCCCCCTGGCCACTCTCGGCGGCCGCAACATGTGGTCCGACGAAAAGGCGGTTTACGCCCATTTTCAGCGCTTCGGCGTGCAGGACATCGTCAGGCATTACAAGCTGCGCAACGATGAATTTTTCCCGGAGTATGAGCGGTTCAATCTGCCCCCCCTGGACCTCGCCTTCATCGACGGCAGCCATGCCTTTGAGGACGTTAAATATGACTTCACCAACGTCCTGGCCCATTCCCGGAAAAACACCTACATCCTCCTGCACGACACCAACCTCTACATCCGGGAGCTCTTGCACCACTCCGGGGTCAAAAAATGGCTGAGGTGCATCAAGAAAGAAAAGGAGTTCTTTGAGGTGGTGAATTTCCCCTTCTCATCAGGGTTGGCGATGGTAAGAGTGCTCGATCCCGCCATCGCCCGGGAGCTCCATTGAACCCCTGGTGGCTCGCCCCGCCGCTCACTGTGGCGGCAGGCTACCTCTTTTGGCGCTATGTCTGGTTTTTCCGCAACCCGGCGCGGATTACCCCTGAGGGCGATAATATCGTCAGCCCCGCGGACGGCACCGTGGTTTATGTCCGCCTGGTGAAGGCTCACCACGAAGTCATGAGCATCAAGCAGGGAGTGAAGGCCCGCCTGACGGACATTGTCAAGGAGGATCTGGATTACCCCAAGGTCGTCATCGGCATTTTCATGAGCCCTTTCGACGTCCACTACAACCGTATTCCCCTGGCCGGCCGGGTGACCGCCATCCGGCATCATCCCCCCGAGCCCGCCAATCTGGCCATGACCGCCATGCATTGGCGCACCATCTTGAAGCGGCCGCCATTGTATCGCCACTCCCGTCATATTATCCAAAACGAGCGGCAGGTCATGCGGGTGGAGGGCATCTACAAGGGGGAGCCTTTCCCCTATTACGTGGTTCAAATCGCCGGAAAAAACGTCAACGGTATCGACAACTACGTCCAGCCCGGGGCTGAGGTGGCCAAGGGCAGCATTTTCGGGATGATCCGTATCGGCTCCCAGGTGGACCTGGTGACCCCCTTTCTGCCGGGATTAGAGATCAAGGTGCGGCCGGGGGCCAAGGTGCGGGCCGGGGAAACGGTGCTCTTGGCCTGACCGACCTGAAGGAGAGCGTATGAAAATCGATCTGCATGTGCATTCCAAGTATTCCACCCGCCCTTCCCTGTGGGTGCTGCGAAAACTGGGGTGCCATGAATGCTACACCGAACCCCTGACCCTTTACCGCATCGCCCGGGAAAGGGGCATGGACCTGGTGACCATCACCGACCACAACACCATTGCCGGCGGCCTGGAAATCGCCCACCTCCCGGGCACCTTCATCAGCGAAGAGGTCACCACCTACTTCCCCGACGGCTGCAAAATCCACGTCCTGGCCTACCAGATCAGCGAAGCCCAGCACCGGCAAATCCAGAAGGCCCGGGAGAATATCTTTGACCTGACGGCTTACTTGCGGGCGGAAGGCATCGTCCACAGCGTCGCCCATCCCTTCTGGTCCATCAACAACCGTCTGCGACTGGAGCATTTTGAGCAGCTCCTCCTGCTGTTTAAGAACTTCGAGCTCAACGGCGGCCGGGATGAACTGCAAAACCAGTGGCTGCGGGCCATTTGCGCCGAGCTTACCCCCGAAACCATGGCTCAGCTCATGGACAAGCACGGCATCGAGCCGGATTTTCCCTCCCCCTGGCAGAAGAATTTCACCGCGGGCTCCGATGACCACAGTTCCCTGCACATTACCCAGATGTACACCCAGGTGGAGGGGGCGGCAGGGGTGGAGGATTTCCTGGCCGGGCTGAACGCCGGGAAAGCCGTGGTGCGGGGGGCGGCTTCCACCCCCCTGACCCTGGGCCACACCATTTACAGCATCGCCTACCAGTTTTCCAAGAAAAAGTATTCGTTATCCTCCCAGGACGCCGGCAACACCATGGGGATTTTGCTCGATAAGATCCTGGAAGCAGGCGACCAAGCCAGGAAATCCTTTCCCCGGTATCAGCTCTATTACAACCGCATCAAGAACTCCTTGTGGTCCGTGAGTCAGGACGAAAGCTTTCTCAATCTGGTCAAGAAAGAAACTTCTTGCCTGCTCACCCAGGAGGCCCTGCCGTCGGATGAATATGAGTGGTTCTCGGTGCTCAATCGACTGGCCCAGAAGCTTCTCCGCCAATTCCACCGCAAATTGAGCAAGGCGCTGACCGAGGTCAATTTCATCGATCTGCTCAATTCCGTAACCTCCAGCGGACTGGTGTATCTGGCCCTGGCCCCGTACACTGCGGCTTTTTCCTCTTTTTCCGCCGACCGCCGGTTCGGGATGAGCCTGCTCAAGAAATTCCTGCCTCCGGACCACGAGGAGCGGAAGGCGGCCTCTCAGTTCCTCATGGCCCATTTCACCGACACCTATTATGAAGTGAACGGCGTGGCCCTGTCCCTGAAGCAGCAGATGGAGGCGGCCCGCCGGACCGACAAGGACTATGTGATCATCACCTGCGACCACAAGAAACGCCCGGACCGCCCGGGGATCAAAAATTTCACCCCCTTGGGCGTCCTGCATCTGCCGGAATACCGGGAGCAGAAGCTCTTTCACCCGCCCTTTCTGGATATCCTCCATTACTGCCACCTGCGTCGGTTCACGCACATTCTCGCCGCCACCCCCGGCCCCCTGGGGCTCACCGCCATGGCTGTCGCCAGGATTTTGCACCTGCACCTCTGGGGCACCTACCACACGGCCCTGCCCCAATATGCCGACTACTTGACCCAGGACCCCACCATCGTCCAGCTCATCTGGAAATACATCGTCTGGTTTTACAACCAGATGGAGCTGGTGTTCGTGCCCTCCCGGAGCACCGCCGATGAGTTGCAGGAAAAAGGGGTGAGCGCTGACAAGCTTCGCATTTTTCCCCGGGGCGTGGACATCGAGCGGTTTCATCCCGCCAAGCGCAACGGGTTTCTGGAGGGCCGGGTGCCGGGCAAGGAGGTGGTGAAACTCTTGTATGTGGGGAGAGTATCCCGGGAGAAAAACCTGGAGATGCTGGCCCGGGTCTTTAAAAAGCTGGTCCAGGATAAGGCCCCGGTCCACCTGGTGGTGGTGGGGGACGGCCCCTACCTGGCGGACATGCAGAAGGAGCTGGCCGGCGCCCCCTGCACCTTTACGGGCTATCTGCACGGGGAAGACCTGGCCGCGGCCTACGCCTCCTGTGACCTGTTCATTTTCCCCAGCACCACCGACACTTTCGGCAACGTGGTCCTGGAGGCCCAGGCCTCGGGGCTCCCGGTCATCGTCACCGACGCCGGGGGGCCCCAGGAGAACGTCCTGAACGGCAAAACGGGCTTGATTGTCCGGGGGGACAGCGAAGAGGCTCTGCTGAGAGCCATCAAGAGCCTCCTGGCGCACCCGGAGCGGCTCAGAGAAATGGGCATGAAGGCTCGGCGCTACATGGAAGAGCGCCCCTTTGACGCGGCCTTTCAGTCCACCTGGGGCCTCTTTGAACAACACGCCCAGGATTAGGGGGAGGCTGAGACACCCTCGTGTTTCTATGTTAAATAAGGGCAGTTATGCCCAGGGTTATCTATGGCCATTTGGCAAAATCATCTACGCCACCGCCATCGATTTGTGCACCGCGAGCTTGCCCTGGGCCTCGTTCCTGAGCCGCAATGGGGCCATCATTCTCCACTCCGTACTCACCGGGCCGTTGCCCCAGGGTGTCCTGGTCACCGAGTGCAGGACCCAAGACCGCCGAGCTATCCAAAACTTGCAGTTCGAGCCGGGGAGACTTGTTGATTTTTGACCGGGCCTATCTGAATTATGCCTGGCTTCAATTTAAAAATAAGGTGGGCTGGGGCCTATTGGAATTCATCCGTCTGGCCCAAACTATGCTCCTGGAACCCCGTGCCCTTTGGCGGCTGATGAATCCCCTAACCACAACACACCCGCAACTAGTCGGAATTATTCACGTAAAATGCTTAAACAAGCATGGGGTATCTGCTAAGATGCTGAAGTCGCACAACAAACAGCTTCTCAGACCTGATACCCTATGGAAACAGTCTGCCATGACCAGCTCATCTTTGAAAGCCTTTTGAACAAAGAAGTCATCGCCGATTTTGCCGGGGGCGGATCACCTCCGATGCCGGCGGCTTGCTGCTCCGGGAGGTGGACCAGCGCTATCGGCTTGCCGGACTTGCCGCCCAGTGCCTCCACGATCCCTGTGATTCCCACAAGCTGAAACATCATCTCCTGACCTTGGTGCGGCAGCGGCTGTTCGCCATGGCCCTGGGCTACGAAAACACCAATGATGCCGCCTGGCTCGTCAAGGATCCGGCCCTCAAGATCATGGCCGGCAAGGCCCCGGAGAGAGCCGCGGACCTGGCCTCGCAGCCGACCTTGTCCCGGTTTGAGAACCGGGTTATCAGCAAAGACCTGCGCCTCCTCTCCTATGGGCTGCTGAAGTTGTACCTCAAGACCCCTCCCGGCCCCCGAAAGGCAATCGTCCTGGGTATCATCCGCTCCTCGTTCTCGACGGCCAGGACGGCTTCCACCTGGCCGCGAGGCTGCGCCCCGGCACCACCCACGCCTCCAAGGGGGCGCTGGCGGTACTCAAAAGGTTGATCAACCAGCTGCGGCAGGCTTACCTAAAGGCCCTCATCCTCTTCCGGGCCGATGCCGGTTTTGACGTGCCAGGACTCCATGACTATCTCGAGGAGCAGCACGAGGTCCGCTACGTCATCGGCTTTCTCACCAACAACCGGGTGTTGGAAAAGGCCGCCCCGCTGCGGGAAAAGGCCCAACGGCAGTACCAGGAGACGGGAGAAAAACCGCGCCTCTTCACTTCCTTCAGCTACCAGGCGGAATCCTGGACCCAGTCCCGCCGCATCATCGCCAAGGTGGCATACACCTATCTGGGCGCCAATCAGCGCTTTGTGGTCACCAACCTGGTGCGCCGCCCCCAGTTCATCTATGACGACCTCTACGTACTGCGGGGCGACGTGGAAAAACGTATCCAGGAACTGAAGCTGGAACTCAAGGCCGACCGCTTAGCAGGCTGCTGAAAAAAGCAATGAAGATAGCTGGGTCGTCCTCATCGAGGACAATTTTGACATCCTTATGAAAGGCAAATTCTTGGAGAAATCCGGGTGGTATCCTCCTTCGGCGGTCAGTGGCCGACGCAGCCCTGGTTTATCCGGCCTTGGTTTCGTTTCAGGAAGACACCGCCATGGTCAGGTTGCGCATGCGCACCAGATTGTAAGCCGCGGCGGTGAGGGTGAACGCAAAACCCACCCGCTCCTGGCCTCGGTGGCGGGTCTTCCGGAGGTTCCCCACGGTCTTCATCAAGCCGAAGATCTCCTCCACCCTCTTGCGCAGACGCTGACTGACGGCGTAGCCCGGATGGCGGGTGGTGCGGCCGTCGATGGCCGATTTCCTCCCCTGATTGTTTTAAGCCCCGTGGGACACCGCCTTCAGGGCCCGCAGCGACTGGCCAAATTCCCGGGTATCGTAGGTCTTGGCGGTGCCGGCCGGAAACGCCCTCCACCAGGCCCACTGCCGCCTCCCCCTCGGCCGTGCTGGTGGCCAAGGTGAGACGGGGGGAGCGGATCAGGCCGTGGCGGTTCTCCATCAGCACCTGCCCCATGAAGCAGAGCTTGGCCTCTTTGCCTTTGCCCTTCTTGAGCAGCCGGGCCTCCGGGTCGGTGGTGGAGGCGTGGGTCCGGTTCAGGCGCTTCTCCCCATGAAAGTCCACTGCCGGATTGCGCCCGCCGCCACCCTCGGAGGGCGGGGCGTCTTTGGGGCGGAAACTGTTGAGCGAGGCCCAGGCCTCAATTAGGGTGCCGTCCACGGTGAAATGCTCATCAGAGAGCAGCCCGGCGGCCGCCTGCTCCAGGATGCAGGCGAAAAAGGCCGCGGCCAGGTCCGAATCGAGGAAGCGCTCCTGGTTCTTGGAAAAGACGGGATGGTTTCAGACCTTGTCGTCCAAGGAGAGGCCGACAAACCAGCGGAACAGGAGATTGTACTCCAGCTGCTCCATCAACAGCCGCTCGCTGCGGATGGTGTAAAGGATTTGCGGCAACAAGCGCGCAGCAGCTTCTCCGGGGGGATGGAAGGGCGCCCCTCCCGGGAATACCTGGCCTGGAACTCTCCGGACAGTTCGGCCAGAGCTTGGTTCACCATGCTCCGGATCGGCCTTAAGGGGTGGTCCTGGGGCACGCGAGCTTCCGGGGAAAGATAGCTGAACATGGCTTCCTGCTGCACATCGTTGCCGCGCATACAGGCTGCCTCCGGATAACCTATTGTTATCATTGACTATAATACCTTTTTTGGCCAGATGCACAGCATTATTGAATGCCCCCCAATAAGAGGGGTTGTTCAACAGCCTGTTAAGTCTAAGGGACTCTTGAGTTTAGCCCAGAAGAGCAGAAGGTAAGCGATCAGGGCCGTCCACACCTGGATGAGCACGGCGTTTTTCGAGGTGCCGTAGAAGGCCTTGATATTCAGGTGTTGCTTGATCCACTTGAAAGAAAGCTTGATCTGCCAGCGACGGCGGTAGAGTTCGGCCACCTCCAGGGCCGGCAGGTCCAGGCGGTTCGGCACGAAAACATATTCCCTGCCGGTCTCCGGGTTCCGGCAGTGCACCCGGCGCAGCTCCTCCGGGTAGGCCGCCCGCCCCCGGGGCGAACTCAGGCGGATATGCGCATCGGCCAGGATGGGCCCGTCAGCCGTGGTGGGCCGGTTTTCCACGACTTCGCAGCAGGCCGAGGCCTTGAGCCGGGTGACGAACCAGACGCCTTGGCCGTGCAGGCTGGCGAGCCAGGCATAGTCGACATAGGCCCGGTCGAAGATCAACAGGTTCCCGGCTGAAAGCGCAGGTCTTGGATGGCCCGGCAGTCGTGGGTTTTGCCGTTGGTAACCAACATGCACTGGGGCAGCGTTTCAGTAAGCACGGTATGGGGCTTGATGGCGCCTTTGTGGGCTCGAAATTTGGCCCAGGGAAAGACATTGGCGCACAGGTCAATGGTGGTGGCGTCCAGGATCTTGACCTCGGGCTGCCCCAGCCGCCGCGGTGCATCTCCCCGGCCACCCGGGCCAAGAGCCGGTGGTAGGTCTGCTCAAAGACAACCGGGCGCTTTTCATTGGCCTCGGCCAGGGTGGAGCGGCGCACCCGGCTGTGGCCCTGGTGATAGAGCTTGTGGGCCTGGCGGTTCAGGCCGACCACCAGGTCCCGGAGGCTGGTCCGGCTGGCCAGTTGGCCATAAAGCATGGCCACCAGCTGGGAGCAGTAAGAGAATTTCCGGGGTTTGGGCCCCTGCCAGGCATGGGTGTCCACCTGGTGGTCAAAAACATGTCCCGGGATTTGTTGTAGCAATTGACTCATGATGGTGTTACCATGCGCCATAAGCCCCTTAACTCCTATCAACGTTTAGGTTATCAGCGAACCCATTTTAGCATTGATCGGCTGTTGTGGGGCTGTCTTACTTGCTATCTCTAATAATTTCTGCCGGACAGCATTGGTTAATGCTTTCATTTCCTACGGTGAGGTTCTTAATTATGATCTATGCCCATTCTGAAAATGCTAGGGGAGAAAAACATTGCCTGCAAAAGCACTTACAAAGGGTGGCGCATTTAGCCAAAGAATTCGCTGATAAGTTTCAGGCCAGCCCCTGGGGGTACCTGGCCGGTTTGCTGCATGATGTGGGGAAATTCAATTTAGCTTTCCAGAGATACCTGAACGGCAAAGAGAGCAGAGGTCCGGATCACAGTAGCGCCGGGGCAGTCTTGGCAGTCCAGCGGCATTACTGGGAAGGCTTGGCTTTTCTAATCGCAGGCCACCACGGCGGCCTGCCCCAGCCGGAAGCTTTGAAGCAACGCCTCCAGGAAAAGGTCCATGATCCGGATATTCACGCGACATGTCAGCAAGCCACCAAAATCCTGTCCCTCCCCGAACCACCTCTTCTCCCTGATCTCACCTCACCGCTGAGGGTGGAATTTTTTCTGCGGATGCTCTATTCCGCCCTGGTCGATGCTGACTTCCTTGACACCGAAAAACATTTCCAGCGGGAAAGGAGCCAGGTTCGCAGCAGAGTCTATGACCTGGCTTCACTGGCTCCCATCTTGTCCCGGAACCATGAGAGGATGCTTGCCGATTGTCAGGCCAGTCCGGTCAACCAAGCCCGTCAGGAAATTTACTTGCGGTGCTTAAAGGCCGCTGCTCTTCCCCCCGGCATCTTCCGCCTCACGGTGCCTACCGGCGGCGGCAAGACCCGCTCCGGCCTGGCTTTCGCCTTAGAACATGCCGCCAACCATAATAAACAGCGGGTGATTGTCGCTCTGCCCTACACCAGCATCATTGACCAAACCGCCCAGGTGTACCGGGACATTCTGGGGGATGAGTATGTTCTGGAGCACCACAGCGCGGTGATGTTCTCGGAGAGCGAAGCCGACTTTCTTCTGGATCAGTGGGCCCGCCTGGCCGCGGAAAACTGGGACGCCCCCGTGATCGTCACCACCACCGTCCAACTTTTTGAGAGCCTCCTGGCCCATAAGCCCTCCGCCTGCCGCAAGCTGCATAATCTGGCCCACAGTATCATCATCCTGGACGAAGTGCAGACTTTGCCGCCGCCGTTGCTGGGGCCTATCCTCGAAGTAGTGCAACAATTGGTGGATTATTACGGTGTCACCCTGGTGCTATGCACCGCCACCCAGCCGGCCCTGGCTGAGGTCAACTCCCCTTATTTAAAAGGCCTTAAGGGGGAGATCCGAGAGATTGTGCCTGATCCCGCCCGCTATTTCCAGGCCTTGAAGCGAGTCACTTATGAACGTCCCCAGGAGCCTTGGTCTTGGGAGCGGGTCGCCCAGGAGATGCGGCGCGCCCCCCAGTGTCTCGCGGTGGTCAACACCAAAACCGACGCCCTGGCTTTGCTCGGTGCCCTGGATGATCCTGACACCCTCCATCTTTCCACGCTCTTGTGCATGGCCCACAGGCGAGAAGTTATCGCCGAGATAAAGAATCGTCTTAATCCGGAAAACCCCAGGCCTTGCCGGGTGGTGGCCACGCAGGTGGTGGAGGCCGGGGTGGACCTGGATTTTCCCCTGGTGTTGCGGGCCCTGGGCCCGTTGGACCGCATTGTCCAGGCTGCGGGACGTTGCAACCGGGAAGGGCGCCTCTCTCCCGAACAGGCCCGGGTCATCATCTTCCGGCCCGAAGCCGGCAAAATGCCGCCCAAAGCCTATCGCAGCGGCAGTGAAATCGCGGACGCCATGCTCAAACAGGCGGCAGTGGATCTCCATTCCCCCGCCACGTACGAAAACTATTTCCGGCAGTTGTATCAAGTGGTTAAAACGGATGAAAAAAACATCAACGAGCTTCGGGCCAATCTGAATTTTCCCGAAGTGGCGGCCCGCTTCCGGCTCATCGAAGACGACACTGTGCCGCTGGTGGTGCGCTGGCCCCGTTCAGTTTCCCCCGTGGAAGGTTTGCTTACCCGGTTGCAGGCTCAGCGAGGCGCCACGGGCGGCGGGGGACGCATCCTATTGCGCCGCTTGCAGCCGTATCTGGTGAATGTGCGCCGCCGGGCACTGGACGATTATCAGCGGCAGGGTTTGGTGCGGCAACTCCCCCTGGGCCTGTGGGAGTGGCTAGGGAATTACCATGAGACCCGGGGCCTCAGCGACCAAGCCATTGATCCGGAATTCTTGGTGATTTAAAGGTCATTTCGGACATGCTTTGTTGGGAATTCCAGCGAACAGGAGGAACATTATGAACTATGACCGACCCTTGGAAGTGAAGGTTTGGGGCGACTGGGCCTGTTTCACCCGCCCGGAAATGAAGGTGGAGCGGGTGAGCTACCCGGTCATGACCCCGGCGGCGGCCCGGGGGGTCCTGGAGGCCATCTTCTGGAAGCCTGAATTCTCCTGGCGGGTGCGGGAAATTCTGGTGCTGAAGCCCATCCGCTATTTTTCCGTACTGAGGAATGAGGTCAACAGCGTCGCCTCCCAGCAGAGCGCCCGGGGCTGGCGGGAAAAGGGGGGCGGCTACTTCGCCGATGAGGACCGGGCCCAGCGCCACACCTTGGCCCTGCGGGAGGTGGCCTATGTCATCAAGGCGGACCTGGTCCTTAAACCCCACGCCGACGCCGACCCGGCCAAGTACCGGGACCAGTTCCGGCGCCGGGTGGCCAGGGGGCAATACCATCACACCCCTTACCTGGGCTGTCGGGAGTTCGCTGCCCGGTTCGGGGAACCGGAGGCCACAGAGCGCCCCCTGCCCCTGGATATGGACCTGGGGCTGATGCTCTTTGACCTGGATTATGAGCAGAACCGGGAGGGCAAGGGCATCCGGGGCAAACCTAAATTTTTCCAGGCCAAGCTCCTGTCAGGGGTGCTCCACATTCCCCAGGAATTGTTTGGGTAAAGGAGGGGAAGCATGCTCCTGCAAAAGCTCCGCGAATATTCCCAACGTTTGGAAGACCTGGCTCCTCCTGGGTATAATCCAACTCCCATTCGCTGGCTGATTAATTTGGACGGCGAAGGGAATTTCTTGGGATTTATTACCACCAGCAGCGGGCGAAAAAATGATAGGGGCAAGGTGTTTTTGGCCCCGAGTGTAATGAAATCCGTCAACGTGAAGGCCAGCCTCCTGGTGGGCAATGGTGAATACGTCCTGGGGAAGCCTCGCTCCTCCTCTAAAACCGAGAGAGTGGCCCAATGCCATGAAGCCTTTATCCAAGAGGTGCGGAATTGCGCCGCAGCCACGCAAAATCCTCAGGTGCAGGCGGTTCTGGAGTTTCTGGAATCCTCAGACCTGAAATCCCTGAGTTTGCCGGCCGACTTTGATCCTTCCATGAACCTTACATTTCAGGTGGATGGAGTCCTGTCCATAGACCTCCCGGAGGTTCGAGCCCATTGGGCTCGGGTTCAGGGTGGGGACGATCCCTCTGATTTACCCGGCCAGTGCCTGGTCTGCGGATCGGCTTGCATTCCCACCGACCGCCATCCGGTCAAAATAAAGGGCATCCCCGGGGGACAACCTTCCGGCATGGCCCTGGTGTCCGCCAATGCCCAGGCCTTTGAATCTTACGGGCTCCAGGCCTCCCAAATCGCCCCGGTATGCCGGGATTGTGCTGAACGCTATGCCAAGGCCGCCAATGCCTTACAGGAAAAGGAAGATTCCCGTTTGGTGGTGGGCTCCCTGCTCTACTTATTTTGGACCCGCCAGGCTACCGGCTTCAACATCGCCACCCTCTTCTCCCAGCCCAAACCGGAAGAGGTAAAGGAGCTCCTGCGTTCGGCTCCGAAAGGCAGGCTTTACACCGCCCTGGACACCGAGGCCTTTTACGCCACCGCCCTGTCCGCCAGCGGCGGCCGGGTGGTGGTGCGGGACTGGCTGGAAACCACCGTGGGCGAGGTCAAAGACCACCTGGCCCGTTGGTTTTTGTTGCAAAGACTGGTGGATTGGGACGGTGCGGAGGGGCAGCCCTACGGGCTTTTTGCCTTGACCCGAAGCTTGATCCCCCCAAAAGGGGATCTGCAGCGGGACCTGCCCCCCAATGTCCCCAAGGTTATGCTCAAGGTCGCCCTCCAGGGCGGCCCCTTGCCGTCCTGGCTCATGTTTCAGGCCATCAAAAGAAACCGGGCCGAGCAAGCCCTCACCCGGCCTCGGGCCGCACTCATCAAGATGGTTTTGCTCTCCCAAGAAAAAAACTTCAAGGAGGATGCCATGGTGCGTTTGGATGAAGACAATCAAGAACCCGCCTATCTCTGCGGCCGCCTGCTGGCCGTCCTGGAGCAGGTGCAGTTTGTGGCCGTCAGCCCCAAAGCCACCCTCATCGACCGGTTCTACGGCACCGCCTCTACCGCCCCGGCCTCGGTCTTTTCCCGCCTGCTCAAAGGCGCCCAGGCCCACTTGGGCAAACTGCGCAAAGAGAAGCCCGGCGCGTATCAGGCGCTGCAGGACCGATTGGAGGGCATTTTAGGCAATCTCTCCGGCTTCCCTAAAATCCTCTCCCTGGAAGAGCAGGGCTGGTTTTCCCTGGGCTACTATCACCAGCGGGCCTGGGACCGCGCCCAGGCCAAAGCCCGCAAGGCCGCCGGGGAAGTTGTCCTCGAAGCTGAGAATGCCATCGAAGAACAAGATTAAATGAAGGAGGAGCAGACCATGGAATCCGCCATTCATACCGACCCCAGCCGCCGCCAGGACTTTGTCCTGGTCTTTGAAGTCATCGACGGCAACCCCAACGGCGACCCCGACGCTGGCAACCTCCCCCGGGTGGACCCCGAAACCATGCAGGGTCTGGTCACCGACGTCTGCCTGAAGCGCAAGGTCAGGGACTATGTGGACGCCATCAAGGGCGACCAAGCCAATTTCAAGATTTATGTGCAGAATAAAGGCATTGCCTTGAGCACCCTGAACCGGCGGGCCTATGACGACTTGGCTATAAAGTCCACCGGCACCAAGCAGAAACGCAGCGAAGTGGAGCAGACCCGCGCCTGGATGTGCCGCAATTTTTATGATATCCGCACCTTCGGCGCAGTATTGACCATTGATCCCAATTGCGGCCAGGTGCGGGGGCCGGTGCAGCTCACCTTTGCCCGTTCCGTGGACCCCATCGTCCCCCTGGACCTCGCCATCACCCGGGTGGCCATCACCCGGGAGCAAGACGCAGAATTGGTGGAAACCGAGAAAGGCGGTCTGGAAGGCGGCAAGGTCACCGAAATGGGCCGCAAGGCCCTGGTGCCCTACGGCCTCTATGTGGGCTACGGCTTCGTCAATCCCCATTTCGCCGAGCAAACCGGCTTCTCTCAGGAAGATTTGACCCTCTTTTGGGAAGCCCTGACCCGCATGTGGGACCTGGACCGCTCCGCCAGCCGCGGCCGCTTGGCTATCCGGGGTCTGTATGTCTTCACCCATGAAAATAAATTGGGCAAGGCCCCGGCCCACAAGCTCTTCGATCTGATTAAGGTGACCCGCCGGCATCCGGAGACGCCGCCGCGCCGGTTTGCGGATTACGAGGTGTCTCTGCCCACACCCGAAACTCTACCCGATGGCGTCACCCTCACCGTCCTGGAGGGCTGAAGATGGCCGAGGATTTTCCTGAGGAAATCGGCGACCCTTGGAGCGATCATGACCTGGTGCCCATCTCCGCCCTGGAGCACTTCAGCTATTGCCCCCGGCAGGCCGCCCTGATTCATCTCGAGGCCGTCTGGGACGAAAACCTCTACACCCTCAAAGGGCGCTTCGTGCATGAGCAGGCTGATGAACCGGGGGAAGAACACCGGGAAGGGGTGCGCCTGGAGCGCGGCCTGCCCCTGTGGTCCCGCCGCTTCGGCCTGGTGGGCCGGGCCGATATCGTCGAGTTCCATGGGGAGGTCCCCTACCCGGTGGACTACAAACACGGTCCCCGCCGGCAGCACGAGCATGACGATTTGCAGCTCTGCGCCCAGGCGGTCTGCCTGGAGGAGATGACCGGCAGGTCCGTGCCCCGGGGAGCCATCTTCCATGCCTCTTCCCGCCGCCGCCGGGAAGTGGAGTTCCATGAGGATTTGCGGCGTCGCCTGGCCGCGGCCGTAGCCGACCTGCGCCGCCTGCTCCGGCAAACCACACTCCCGCCCCCCGTGGACGACGCCCGTTGCCGCCACTGCTCCCTCCATTCCGCCTGTCTTCCCGGGGTGGTAGCCCAACAGAAAAAAATGGCCCATTTTCTCTCCACCCTCTATCAGCTTGAGTACAACCCATGAAAATCCTGCTCAACACCCTCTATGTGCAAACCCAGCAGGCCTATCTGCGCCTGGACCATGACACCCTGAAGGTGGAGGTGGACGGCCAGGTCCGCCTCCAGGTGCCTCTTCTCCATCTCGGGGCCATCGTGCTTTTCGGCGAGGTCATGTGCACCCCAGCCCTCATCGCCCGCTGCGCCGCCGACGGCCGGGGGCTCACCTGGCTGTCCTCCTCCGGCCGCTTCCGGGGACGCCTGGAAGGCCCGGTCTCCGGCAACGTGCTCCTTAGGCGGGCTCAGCATGAGGCCCTCAGTCAGACGTCGCGCACCCTGGACATCGCCCGACATATGGTGGCCGGCAAGATAAGGAATCTTCGCACTGTCGTGATGCGGAGCGCCCGGGAGGCGGAGGCGGCCCCGGATGAGGAGGCCCTGCGGGGGGCGGCCGCCCTACTGGCCGATGTTCTCCAGCGCCTGCCCGACACCTTTGACCTGGATGCCCTGCGGGGTTTGGAAGGTGAAGCGGCGCACCACTATTTTGCGGTTTTCCGCCACATGATTTTGGCGGATCGCCGCGCCTTCCCCTTCAATGGCCGCACCCGCCGCCCGCCCCTGGATCCGGTGAACGCCCTCCTGTCTTTTTTATACGCCCTGCTCCTAAGCGATTGCGCAGCCGCGGCCCAGGGCGTGGGCCTGGACCCCCAGGTGGGCTTTTTACATGCTTTGCGGTCGGGAAAACCAGCCCTAGCTTTGGATCTCATGGAGGAATTCAGACCCGTGTTGGCCGACCGCCTGGCCCTTACGCTAATTAACCGCCGCCAGGTGACTGAAGACGACTTCGACCGCCGTCCCGGCGGCGCCGTGCTCCTCAATGAGTCCGGCCGCAAAAAGGTGGTGGTGGCTTATCAGGAAAGGAAACAGCAGGAGATCACCCATCCCCTGGTGGACCAAAAGATGCCCCTGGGGTTGGCGCCCCATCTCCAGGCCCGCCTGTTGGCCCGACACCTCCGGGGGGATTTGCCAGCCTATCCACCCTATGTCCATCATTGAAGGAGAGCATCACTATGCATATCCTGGTCGCTTACGATGTTTCCACCGAGACCCCGGCCGGCCGCCGCCGCTTGCACAAGGTGGCCCAGCAGTGTAAGAACTTCGGCCAGCGGGTGCAAAAGAGCGTCTTCGAGTGCGCCCTGGACGAAATGCACTACGAGCGCCTGGTCCGGGCCCTGACCAAAATCATCCATAAGGAAGAGGACAGCCTGCGGCTTTACCGATTGATGGAACCCCTGGAAAAGTATGTCCAGGTCTTCGGTTGGGACAAGAAAGTGGATTTTGATAAACCGTTGGTGATATAAAGTGCGAACTCCCAGCGTGCCCCCAAACCGGGGAGGTTCGCCAAGGCCGAATTGTTAAGGATTTCAGGAGAATGCCCTCAGAAGAGGGGAAAAATGGGGTGACGGCGGGAGCCACAGGCCAGGATTCGCCTTTTCAGGTCCCAAAGAGCCCATAAACCGAGGCTCCCCAGACTCCAGGGGGTTGCGCCCGATCAGAGTATCGGGCGAGGATTGAAACGCTTTCGCCCACGAGCGACCCGAACACCCGACCCATGGGTTGCGCCCGATCAGAGTATCGGGCGAGGATTGAAACTTTAACTGTGAGGTGGCGGTTGTTGATCCACCACCGGTTGCGCCCGATCAGAGTATCGGGCGAGGATTGAAACAAAGATCCCCATGGCCTCGTCACAGCTTTTGCCCTGGGTTGCGCCCGATCAGAGTATCGGGCGAGGATTGAAACTGCCGCTGCGGGGCATGCTGGATCCCCCCGCAGCGGGTTGCGCCCGATCAGAGTATCGGGCGAGGATTGAAACATCAGATACGCCTGCCAGCAGGCCAATGGCCGCACGGTTGCGCCCGATCAGAGTATCGGGCGAGGATTGAAACAAAATAAATTATAGCGGCAAACTGCCTGATCTGGCAGGGTTGCGCCCGATCAGAGTATCGGGCGAGGATTGAAACACCAGACCCCGCAGAACCTTTACGGCTATAAGGGGGTTGCGCCCGATCAGAGTATCGGGCGAGGATTGAAACATCCGCCATGTCGAAGAGGTCCCGGTTGCTCAGATTGCGTTGCGCCCGATCAGAGTATCGGGCGAGGATTGAAACCGCCGGCCCCTGCGAGAGTGGGGCATTTGAAGACGTTGTTGCGCCCGATCAGAGTATCGGGCGAGGATTGAAACGTTAACGGGTCTCGGCACCTGCATCATCACCCGGAGTTGCGCCCGATCAGAGTATCGGGCGAGGATTGAAACATCCGACAGCAGCCCCCACGGCCAGGTCAAAAAATCAGGTTGCGCCCGATCAGAGTATCGGGCGAGGATTGAAACTGTTAACGGGTCTCGCCATCATCGCCCGGCTGATCCGGTTGCGCCCGATCAGAGTATCGGGCGAGGATTGAAACACGGCCTGCCCAGGCTGCTGAGCCACAACCGCAGCAAGTTGCA
>FWWM01007160.1_pt1 | contig 22644 bp, 24 predicted proteins | sample 2228351 | NCBI WGS metagenome assembly FWWM01 (sample SAMEA103939774, study PRJEB20133) | metagenome
TGAGGAACCCGCCGACCGCGGAGAGGACTCCGAGGATCCCCATGGGCCAGCGCATTACAGGCGGGGCCTCGTGAGGTTGGGGCGCGGGGGATGAGGGCGGGTCTGCGAAGGTCAGGACCGCCGCCCGGGTGATGTAAAGGGCGGTGATCCCCGCGGTGAGCACCCCCACGCCCCACAGGCCCACGAGGCCGTGCGCGTAGGCGGCACGGAGGATGTGCTCCTTGCTGAAGAAGCCCGCAAACGGCGGGATCCCGCTCAGGCTCACCGCCCCGAGGAGGAAGCAGGCGGCCGTGAAGGGCATGGCGCGGCCAAGCCCCCCAAGCCGCCGCACGTCGATCAGCCCGTGCATGGCGTGCATCACGCTCCCCGCGCTGAGGAACAGCAAGGCCTTAAAGAAGGCGTGGGTGGTGAGGTGGAACATCCCGGCCACCGCGGAGCCCGCGCCCAGGCCCAAGAACATGTACCCGATCTGGCTGATGGTGGAGTAGGCGAGGATGCGCTTGAGGTCCACCTGGGCTACGGCCACGGTGGCGGCGAAGAGGGCGGTGAAGGCCCCCACGGCAGCCACCACGGGGAGTACGCCGCTTCCGAGGTAGAGGGGCCACAGCCGGGCCACCAGGTACACCCCCGCGGTGACCATGGTGGCCGCGTGGATGAGGGCGGAGACCGGGGTTGGACCCTCCATGGCGTCCGGCAGCCACACGTAGAGCGGCAGCTGCGCGGACTTCCCCGTCGCCCCCGCGAAGAGGAGGAGGGCCGCGGCGGAGAGGGCGGCGGGTGGAGCTTGCGGGAGGCGCTCTGGGATGGCCTCGAGGTCCAGGGTCCGGAAGAGGACGAACAGCAGGCACAGGCCCAGGAGGAACGCCGCGTCCCCGATCCGGCTGGTGACGAAGGCCTTGCGGCCGGCCGCGGCCGCGGACTCCCGCTCGAACCAGAACCCGATGAGGAGGTAGCTGCACAGCCCCACGAGCTCCCAGCCCACGAAGAGCACGAGGAGGTTTGAGGCCAGGACCAGCAAGAGCATGGAGGCCACGAAGAGATTGAGATAGGTGAAGTAGCGGCTGTAGCCCGCATCCCCGTGCATGTACCCCACGGAGTACACGTGGATCAGAAACCCGACGCCGCTGACCACCAGGACCATCACCGCGGAGAGCCGGTCCAACCGGAGCGCCCAGGCCACCCGGAGGTCCCCGGAGCCGATCCACTCCCACAGGACCGCCCGCAGGGCCGCCTCCGGCGGGGCCGCCAGGAGCTCCCGGAACCCGACCACGCCGAGCCCGAAGGCCCCGAGGACCACCAGGCACCCGATCCCGCTCACCGCCCGCGCGCCCAGCCGGCCGCCCAGGAGGCCGTTGAGGAGTGCGCCCGCAAGGGGGACTGCCACAATCCCCGCTACGACCCAGTCCATCCCTAGCCTCGCAGGAGGTCCATCTCGTCCACGTCCACGATGCGGTGCGCGCGGAAGAGACTCGTGAGCATGGCGAGGCCCACCACGACCTCCACCGCGGCCACCACCAGCACGAAGAAGACCACCAGCTGCCCGGAGAGGTCCCCGTGCATCCGGGCGAAGCTCAGGAACGCCAGGTTCACCGCGTTCAGCATGAGCTCGATGGACATGAACACGATGAGGGCGGTCCGCCGCAGGAGGACCCCGAGCCCGCCCAGCACGAAGAGGAGGGTGCTCAGGAGGACGTACGCGGAGAGGGGAACCGTCACCGCGTCCTCCTCGACGCCGCGACCTCCGCCCGACGGGCCTCCGCTTCCAGGGACACCCGGCGCTCTGGGGCCTTGCCGAGTACGACGCCCGCCACGATTCCCACCAGCAGCAGCACCCCCGCGAGCTCGAGGGGGAGAACAAAGGTGGTCAGGAGCTCCCGGCCCACGGCTTGAGGGGTGCCGAAGTCCGCGGCCACGGCGACCTCCGCGGTGCGGCCTCCCAGCTCCCGGAGGACCGCGAAGGCGGCAAGGGCGAAGAGTCCCCCCGCGGAGGCGACCGCCACCGCCGCGTGCAGGCGGCCCGGTCCGGGAGAGGGCCGGAGCTCGGGACTGTGGGCGTGCAGGAGCATGATCACGAACAGGAACAGGACGAGGATGGCGCCCGCGTAGAGGATCACCTGGAGCACCGCCAGGAACTCCGCGAGGAGCGTGAGGTAGAGCACGGCGAGGGACACCAGGACCACCAGCAGGCTGAGGGCGCTGTGCACCGGGGCCCGGGCCGCCACCACGCCCACGCCTCCCGCGAGGCTCAGCGCGGCCGCCAGGACGAAGAGCACGGACGCCACCTTAGACCTCCCGGCGGGGATCCCGGCCGGAGGCCCCGGGATAGGGTTCGGTGAGCATCTCCTTCGTGTAGATGAGGGCCTCCCGGGAGTAGTCCGCGAGCTCGTAGTCGTGTCCCAGGACGATGGCGCCCGTGGGGCAGGCCTCCTCGCAGAACCCGCAGAAGATGCACCGGAGCATGTTGATCTGGAACTCCTCCGCGTACCGCTCTCCCTTGCTCACCCGTTTCTCCGGGGTGTTCGCCGCGGGCTTGACGTAGATGGCCTGAGCAGGGCACACGATGGCGCACAGCTCGCAGCCCACGCACCGCTCGTCCCCATCCTCGTACAGGGTGAGCCAGTGGCGCCCCTTGAACCGGGGCGCGACCCGGGGCCGCTGCTCGGGGTACTGGATCGTGGCGGCTCGCCGGAAGAGGTACCGCAGGGTCACCCCGAGCCCCTTCAGCACCGCCGCGCCTTCGATCATCGCGCGCTGCACCGTCCGGTTCACAAACACCCTCCTACACCACGAAGAACGAGGTCACCACGAGGTTTGCGAGGGCGAGCGGGATCAAGAGCTTCCAGCTCAGCCCCATAAGGTGATCATACCGCACCCGCGGAACCGTGGCGCGGATCCAGATGAAGACCACGACGAACACCGCCGTCTTCAGGAGGAACCACACCACCCCGGGCAGCACCGGGCCAAGCCACCCTCCGAAGAACAGGAGGGTTGTGAGGGCGCTCTGGGTGATGATGGCGAGGTACTCCGCGATGTAGAACATCACGAACTTGAGCCCGCCGTACTCCGTGTGGTAGCCCGCGATGAGCTCCTGCTCCGCCTCCGGGAGGTCAAAGGGCGCCCGGTTGGTCTCCGCGAGGGCCGCGAGGAAGAACACGGCAAAGGCGAGGGGTTGCCGGACGACGAACCACACGCCCCGTTGCGCCTCCACGATCCCTACGAGGCTCAAGGTCCCCGCGGACAGCACCACGCTGAGGACCGAAAGCCCCCACGCCAGCTCGTAGCTCACCACCTGGGCCGCGCTGCGCAGGGAGCCCAGCAGGGCGTACTTGCTGTTGGAGGACCAGCCGCCGAGGATGAGGCCGTACACCCCGAGGGAGGAGGCGCCCAACACCAGCAGGACGCCCGCGCTGGGGTTCGCGAGGTACAGGTTAATCCGCCGGCCGAACAGCTCGAGGGGCGGGCCGAAGGGGATCACCGCGTACGCGAACAGGGAAGCGGTCATCACGAGGAGGGGGGCCGCGAGGTACACCCACCGGTCCGCGGCCCGGGGCATGAAGTCCTCCTTGGCCAGCAGCTTGATACCGTCCGCGAGGGGCTGCAGGAGCCCAAACGGGCCCACCCGGTTGGGGCCGATGCGGTGGTGGAACTTGCCCAGAAGCCGCCGCTCCAAGAAGACCGTGTAGGCGGTGGCCGTCAGCAGCAGGAACGCCAGGACGGCGCTCTTCAGCGCGGCCTCCAGGACGACCGTCACCGCACGCCCTCCAGGGCCCGCACCCGGACCCGCACGACCCGCCGGAAGACTCCCCACCGGCTCAGGGGGATCTCCCGGAAGCCGATCGGGACGAGGATCTGGCCCGGCAGGGTCGTGCGGGAGAGGCGGCAGCGAACCGCGGCCCGGACTCCGTCTGCCTCCAGCTCCACACCCTCTCCGTCCCTGATGCCCAGACGTGCGACGTCCTCCGGGTGGAGGACCGCGTACGGCTCGCCGATGAGGTCCGGAATGCCCCGGCACCGCTCCGCCATCTCGCCCTGGCGGTAGAGCCGCACCTCCGGCACCACCACCAGCCCCTCCCCGGCCTCATCCGGCACGGTGAGGTCGGGGGGCTCCACCTGCGGCGCACGCCGCGGCAGGGGATATGGACGGTCGAGCTCGAGGCCCGGGATCACCCGGCGCATCTCCGCGAAGATCGCCTCCGGGCTCGGGTACTCCAGGGAGATCCCCAGGTGGGCGGCAAGGGCCTGGAGGATGGTGCCGTCGGCCCAGGCCCCTTCCGGGCCCAGCCGGGCCTGCTCGATGCGCTGCGGCCGGCCCTCGACGTTGCCCACCGTCCCGGACCGCTCCGCAAACGCCAGGGCCGGGAAAACCACGTCCGCGGATCGCGCGGTCTCGGTCCAGAAGAGGTCACTCACCACCAGGAATAGGTTCTTCCGGGCCCGGGTCCAGAGGTCCGCGTCCGGGAAGTCCCGGGCGGGATCCGCTCCCGCCACGTACAGAATGCGGAGCGCACCACGGGCGGCCACCTCCAGCATCTCCACGGTGTTGAGGCCGGGGTTCAGACGTGGCCGAACCCCCCAGACGGCCTCGATCCGGCTCAAGGCCTCCGGATCGTCCAGGGGCCGTAGACCCGGTAGCACATCCGGGGCCATCCCGGCGATGGCGGCTCCGATGGCACTCCCCCGGCCCTGCAGGATCGAGAGGGTCCCCCCGCACAGGGCCCGCAGGGTGTTCACCGCGCGGAGCACCGGCTCCGCCCACGGACCGAGAAGGCTTGTGCGGCCCACGAAGAAGGCCACGGGGCCCTGGCACAACGCATCCGCGGCCCGCTCCAGGGCTTCCACGGGGACCCCAGCCTGTTGGGCCACCGCGTCTACGTCCACGGCGTCCAGGACCTCCGCGTCCGGCGCCGGCGCCATTCGGTCCCGTACCAGGCGCGCGAGGGCCCAAAGCACCCGGTGCTCATGGCCGTACCGGTGGAGGATGGGGTGCGTGCAGTACGGCTCGATCTCCAACCGCTTGGGCGCGAGCACCACCGCATTCATCCCCCGATCCAGGCCGCGCTTGGCACGCAGCCACAGCACCGGGTACTCCTCGGAGAGGTCGCAGCCCACGAGCACCAGGGTTCGCACGAGGTCCAGCTGATCGACGGGCCCGCCCACAGGTCTCCGCGGAAGCCCCCGCTGCCGGCTATCGGGGTCTGCCACCGTGCCCTCCGGGATCCCCTCCATCCCCCAGGCCCACTCCCGGGTGGGGAGTAGGTGGAGGGTGTCCGTGCGGAAGTCCAGGTTATTTGTGCCTAAGGTGCGCAGCAGTCGGCTTAGGAGGTAGGACTCCTCCAGGGTGAGGCGCTCCCCGCCGAGCGCCCCGATAGCCTCGGGCTTTACCTGCCGGATCTGGGAGGCCACGAGCGCGAGGGCCTCCTCCCAGCCGGCGGGCTCCAGCCGGCCCCCCCGGCGCACGTAGGGCGTGCGCAGCCGGTCGGGGTGGTTCACGTAGTCGTACCCGAAGAAGCCTAGATCGCACAGCCACACGTCGTTGAGAGCCCGGTGCTCCCGCGCCCGGATCCGCACCACCTCGCCGTCCCGGACGTCCACCCACACCGCGCACCCCAGGCCGCAGTGGGTGCACACGCTGGGGACAGGACGGTTGTCCCAGGGCCGGGACCGGAACCGGTACACCCCGCTCGTGAGGGCTCCCACCGGGCAGATGGCGATGGTGTTCCCGATGAACTTGCTGGGGCGTTCCTGGGTGATGGGCGGCGCGTCGATGTGGGTGAGGTATCCCCGCTCGTGGCCCTTGAGGGCGTGGTCCCCGGCCACCACCTCCCCGAACCGGACGCACCGCCAGCACAGGATGCACCGCTCCCGGTCGAGGGTGAGCACGGGACTGAGGGGCACGGCTTTGGGGAAGTGGCGCTTGGGTTCCACGAACCGGCTGACTCCGGGCCCGTACTTGAAGGTGTTGTCCTGGAGGGGGCACTCCCCGCCCTTATCACAGATGGGGCAGTCGAGGGGGTGGTTGATGAGCAGGAACTCCAGGATGGCCCTTCGTGCTTCCACCACCTCCGGGGCCTCCGTCCACACCACCATGCCCTCCTGGGCCTCCAGGGTGCAGGCGGTCTGCAGTCGCGGCATGTTCTCCACCCGCACGAAGCACATGCGGCAGGCCCCAAGCGGAGGCATCCGCTCGTGGTAGCAGAACACGGGGATCTCGATGCCGAGGCGCTCTGCCGCGTGCAGCACCGTGGTCCCCTTCGGCACCGTCACCGTGCGGCCGTCGATGGTCAGGGTCACCGAACCCGGCTCGGTCATGGCCCTCCTCGGTTTCCGCGTGGGCTATCCGCCCGGTGCGAGGATCCCTTCCCGGATCCGCACCGGCATCTCCACCGGGGCGCGGGCGCCCCGGATGTAGGCGACGAACTCATCCCGGAAGTCCTCCAGCCCTGCCCGCAGGCTCGGCGGCACGCTCTCCCCGAGCGGGCAGAAGCAGGTCCCGGTCATGTTCTTGGCGATGCTCTCCAGGAGCTCGAGGTCCTCCATCCGGCCGCGGCCGTGCAGGATGCGCTCCAGGATCTGGGTCACCCACCGGGTGCCTTCCCGGCAGGGCGTACACTTCCCGCAGGACTCTTCCTGATAGAAGGCGCACACGCGGGCGATCACCCGGACCATGTCCGTCGTCTCGTCCATGACGATCACGGCCGCGCTCCCCAGCATCGAGCCCAGCTTCGCCAGGGACTCGTGGTTGAGGGGGACGTCGAGGTACTCCCCGCGGAGGGGCCGGCTGCTGGTCCCGCCCGGGTAGAAGGCCTTGACCCGGCGGCCACCCCGCACCCCGCCCGCCCGCTCGATGAGCTCCCGGGCCGTGGTCCCCAGAGGCGCTTCGATGACGCCGGGCCGGTTCACGTGCCCGCTCACGGAGTACAGCTGCGGCGGCCCCTGCTTGAGCCACCACTCCGGCCCATACTTCACGATCCAGGGGATGCAGCACACGGTCTCCACGTTATTGAGCACCGTGGGCTGGTGATACAGCCCCATGACCGCGGGGAAGTAGGGCGGCTTCAGGCGGGGCATGGCCCGCTTGCCCTCGAGGGACTCCAGGAGGGCCGTCTCTTCGCCCGCGATGTACGCCCCGGCTCCGGGATGGAGCACGATGTCACAGCTGAAGTCCGTGCCTAAGATCCGCTCTCCCAGAAACCCGTGCTCGTAGGCCTGGGCGATGGCCCGCTCGAGCTTCCGGTGGGCCTGGTAGAACTCCCGCCGCAGGTAGAGGAACGCCTTCCGGATCCCCACCGCGTAGCAGATGAGGATCATCCCCTCGATGAGCAGGTGGGGATCCCCTTCCATGAGGGTGCGGTCCTTGAAGGTTCCCGGTTCTCCCTCGTCCCCGTTCACCACCAGGTACTTCACGGGCGCATCCTTGGGCACGAACTTCCACTTACGGCCGGTGGGGAACCCCGCGCCGCCTCGGCCCCGCAGTTGCGACCGGTCCACCATCTCCACCACGTCCTCCGGGCGGAGCTCCCGCAGGGCCCGGCGCAGGGCCTCATAGCCGCCGTGGCGCATGTAGGTCTCGATGTCCTCCTGGCCCGGAACCCCCACGTACCGAAGCAGGACCCGCTCGCTCATCCCTCTTTCCCCTCTCCGAACAGGATTCGGTCCACGAGCTCTGGCGTGAGCGGGCCGTAGCGCTCGGTGCCCACGATCATGCAGGGCGCCTGATCACAGGCCGCTAAGCACTCCGCGAGGCGGAGGGTGTAGCGGCCGTCCGGCGTGGTCTGGCCCGGCCGGATCCCCAGCCGCTCTTCCACGTGGCGGCGGATCTCCTCTGCGCCGTTCAGCAGGCAGGAGATGTTGGTGCACAGCAGGATGACCCGCTCGCCCACGGGCTCCGTGAAGAGCAGGGAGTAGAAGGAGGCCACCTCCGCCACGGCCTCCACGGGCAGGTCCAACAGCGCCGCCACCTCTTGCTGGACCTCCGGCGGAAGCCACCCCACCTCCTCCTGGGCCCGTAGCAGGGCCGGGATGAGGGCCGACCGCGCTACCGGGTAGCGGGAGGCGAGCCGGCGGATGCCCTCCCGAGCGGCTTCAGAGAGCATCACCGATCCACGTCCCCCAGCACGATGTCGATGGAGGCGATGGCCACCACCACGTCCGCCAGCATCCCGCCCTGCACCATCACGGGCAGGGCCTGGAGGTTGCTGAAGGAGGGAGAGCGCACCCGGACCCGCACAGGCCGGTTGGACCCGTCGGACACGATGTAGTAGCCCTTCTCTCCCCGGGGTGACTCCACCGCGGCGTACACCTCGCCCTTCGGCGGGTGGATCCCCTCGCTCACCAGCTTGAACTGGTGGATCACCGCCTCCATGCTCCGCACGAGCTCCCGCCGCGGCGGGAGTGCCACCTTCCGGTCCGCCACCATCACGGGACCGTCCGGGAGCCGGTCCAAGGCCTGCAGAATGATGCGGCGCGACTGCCGCATCTCCTCCATGCGCACCAGGTACCGGTCGTAGGCGTCCCCGTGCTGGCCGACGGGGACGTCGAACTCGAACTCCTCGTAGGAGGAGTACGGGAACGCCTTGCGGACGTCGTACGGGATCCCGCTGCCCCGCAGCACAGGTCCCGTTACCCCGTAGTTCAGGGCGTCCTCCGGGCGAAGCACTGCCACGCCCTCGTTCCGCCGTCGCCACACGAGGTTATTGGTGAGCAGGGCCTCGTACTCATCCAGGCGCCTGGGGAACTCGTCCAGAAAGGCCCGGACCTGGGGGAAGAACTCCTCCGGAAGGTCCTGCTGCACCCCGCCGATGCGGAAGTAGCCCGGCATCATCCGCTGCCCCGAGACCATCTCCGACAGCTCCAGGATCTCCTCCCGGTCCCGGAAGCAGTACATGAGGAGGCTACTGACGTTGAGGTCCAGGGCCGAGGTCCCCAGCCACACCAAGTGGCTCGCGATGCGGTTGAGCTCCGCCATGATCACCCGGATGTACTGGGCCCGCTTGGGCACCTCGATGCCCAGGAGCTTCTCCACCGCAAGGCAGTACGCGAACTCCTCGTGGTAGCTGCTGAGGTACTCGATGCGGTCCACGAGGGTGATGTTCTGGTGGTAGGTGCGGTACTCCATCTCCTTCTCGATGCCTGTGTGGAGGTAGCCGATCACGGGCCGGCAGGAGACCACCACCTCCCCTTCCAGCTCCAGCACCAGGCGCAGGACCCCGTGGGTGCTGGGGTGCTGCGGCCCCATGTTCAGGGTGAGGGTCTCTCGCTGGATCACGGGTCGTCCCCCCGGCGAGGCGGAACATGAGGAATCGTCTCGCTGGGGACCTTCGGGGTATACCCCTTAAACTCCACGGGCTCCTCCGTGAGGGGGTAGTCCTTCCGGAGGGGGTGGCCTTCCCAGTCGTCCGGCATGAGGATCCGGGTGAGGTCCGGGTGTCCCGTGAACCGGATCCCGAAGAGGTCCCACAGCTCCCGCTCAAACCAGTTGGCGCCCGGAAAGAGGGGGATGGCCGTGGGGAGCACGGGGTCTGAGCTCGGGACCCTGGTCTTGAGGCGCAGCCGCTCCCTGCGGCTCAGGCTCAGGAGGTGGTAGACCACCTCAAACCGGGGCTCCGCGGGATACCGGTCCCAAGCCGTCAGGTCCGTGAGCATCTCGAACCGCCACGGATCCGCCTTCACCGCCGCGAGGGCGTCGAGGATGGACTCCGACCGGACGAGAACCGTAGCGTCCCCCCGGAACCGGTGCACCTCGAGCACCCCTTCGTTCAGGCGCTCCTGGAGGAAGACCTGGACGGGTGTAAGGTCCAGTTCCGGCGCCATCCCTACTCCACCCGGACGGGGGCGAACCGCCGAAGGGTTCCCTGCTTGCCCTGCTCCCGGATCTTCTCCTGGAGCTTCATGAGGCCGTAGAGGAGGGCCTCCGGCCGCGGGGGACAGCCGGCCACGTACACATCCACGGGCACCACCTTGTCCACCCCCTGCACCAGGGCGTAGTTGTTGTACACCCCGCCGCAGCTGGCGCAGTCCCCCATGGCGATGACCCACTTGGGCTCCAGCATCTGCTCGTAGATGTGGCGGAGGACCGGTGCCATCTTCTGGCTCACCCGGCCCGCCACGATCATGAGGTCCGACTGGCGCGGGGAGGCCCGGAAGGCCTCCATCCCGAACCGGGCGATGTCGAACTTGCTGGTGGTGGTGGCGATCATCTCGATGGCGCAGCACGCGAGCCCGAACTGCACGGGCCACACGGAGGAGCTGCGGGCCCACGCCAGCATGCGGTCCAGGGTGGTGGTGAGGACGTTGCGCTTGAGACCTTCCACTTCCGCTTCCAGGTCTACTCTTGCCATTCCAGCCCTCCTTTTGCCCACTCGTAGGCGTAGCCCAGGCCGAGCAGGGCGATGAACAGAAGACCCGCCCCCAGGGCCGGTGTCCCGAGTTCCCGAAGCACTAAGGCCCAGGGGTACAGGAACACCGCCTCCACGTCGAACAGCAGGAAGAGCATGGCCACGAGGTAGTACCGGATGGGTACCCGCTCCCGCGCGGACCCTGTGGGCCACACGCCGCTCTCGTACGCCTCCAGCTTCTCCGGGGTCGGGTACCGGCCGCCGAGGAGCGCGTGGAGCGCCAGTAGCCCCATCCCAAGTGCAATGGAAACCCCCAGGTGCACGAGAACCGGGACGTACTCAGCCATCACGGAACTCCTGCTTGATGATGGCAGACCCCGACCGGCGGATCAACACCGGACGGATGCAGAAGACCGCTTCCCCGTCCAGGAGCGGCGGATCTGGGCGACGGCCTCCTCCGTGGCCCGGACGGCCTCCTCCACCTCCTCCTCCGTGGTCCACCGGCCCAGGGTGAACCGTACCGTCCCCCGCGCAAGCTCCTCCGGCAGGCCGATGGCCCGCAGGACGTGGGAGGGCTCCAGGCTCCCCGCCGTACAGGCAGACCCGCTGCTCGCGGCGATCCCCGCGAGATCCAGGTTCAGGAGTAGGGTTTCGCTGTCGGTCCCCGCAAAGGAGACGTTGACGTTGTTGGGGAGGCGATCCGTGGGGTGGCCGTTGAGGCAGGCGCCCTCGATCCGGAGGAGCCCCTCGATAAGCCGGTCCCGCAGCCGCCGGATCCGCGCCTGCTCCTGCTCCCGCTCCTCCAGGGCGATCGCGATGGCCCGGCCGAACCCGACGATCCCCGGGACGTTCTCCGTCCCCGCCCGCCGGCCCCGCTCCTGGGAGCCACCCCGCAGGAGGGGCAGGATCCGCGTCCCCTTGCGGACGTACAGCAACCCCACCCCCTTGGGGCCGTACCGCTTGTGGGCGCTGGCGGAGAGGAGGTCTACGCCCAGCTCGTCCACGTGGAGGGGAAGGGCGCCGAAGGACTGGGTGGCGTCCGTGTGCACCAGGACTCCGCGCTCCCGGCAGATGCGGGCGATCTCCGGGATGGGCTGCAGGGTCCCGATCTCGTTGTTGGCGTGCATCACGGACACCAGCACCGTGTCGTCCCGCAGGGCCCTGCGGACGTCATCCGGATCCACCCGACCGTACCGGTCCACGGGCAGGTAGGTGACCTCCCACCCGCGCGCCTCCAGGAACCGGCAGGGCTCCAGCACCGCGTGGTGCTCGACGGCGCTCGTGATGAGGTGCCGCCCTCGCTCTTCGTTGGCCCACGCCACCCCCAGGATGGCCCAGTTGTCGGACTCCGTGGCCCCGCTGGTGAAGACCACCTCCGAGGGCTGGGCCCCCAGGGCCTGGGCGAGGATCCTCCGGGCCTCGTCCGCCGCGGCCCGGGCTTCCTGCCCGAAGGCATGCACGCTGCTGGCGTTGCCGAATTGTTCGGAGAAATACGGCAGCATGGCCTCCAGGACCCGGGGGTCGAGGGGCGTGGTGGAGGCGTAATCCAGGTAGATCCGAGGCATACCGAAGACCATTATACGGCCGCGGCACCCATCTTGCTTATCTTCCCAGACCAGGTGGGCCGGAGATGGGTGGCCAGCGGCTCAACGACAGGCAGCGGACGCTCCTGCTGGTCGCAGGGCACACGGCCTTCTGCGCCCTGCTGGCCCTCGGGGTGGCAAAGGGGCTCCCGTACTCCGCGGCCGTGGTCCTGATCGGGCCCGTGCTGCTCGTGGCGGCGACCCTGGAGCGCCGGGTCTACCTCGCCTTGCTCCCGCAAACGGCCCTGGGAGGGCTCGTCAGCATCCTGATCCGGGCGCCGAACCGTGAAGAAGCCTTCGTGGCCCTCTCCGGATTGGCCTTAACCGTGTCGCTCCTCGCGGAGCTCCTCTTCCGGATTGCCTCGGCGCAACGCCGCACCGCCGCCGAGCTCAGGCGACGGATCGAGCTCCAGGAGGCCCTCCACGCCACGGCCCTCGATCTCCTCCAGGGAAGCGCCGTGGAGCCCCTTCTGGAGGAGATCCTGCGCCGGGCCTGCGCGCTCCTCGGCACTCCGCACGGCAACCTCTACCTGGTGGAGGGCGAGGTACTCCGGGGCTGGATCGGCCTCGGGGAGATGCGGTGGATCGGGGAGGAGCGCATCGCGGTCCGAAAGGGCGAGGGGATGGTGGGCCGGGTTTGGGAGACGGGAAGGCCCCTCGTGGTGGAGGACTACGCCCGATGGCCGGGACGCCTACCGGACCCCAGGTTTGACCGGCTGTACCACGCGGTGGCGGTTCCCCTCAAAGTCCGAGAGGAGGTCGTCGGGGTCTTCTCCGTGGCCCGGGATGACCCGAATCAGCCGTTCCGCCCGGAGGAGCTGGAGGCCATCCTGTGGTTCGGGGAGCTCGCCTCCCTCGTGCTCCAGAACGCCTCCTTGTACCGGGCGGCCCAGGAGGAGCTCGAGCGCCGGTCGGCGGCGGAGACGGCGCTCCGGCACCGCCAGCAGCTCTTGGAAGCCCTGCACACCGCCACCCACGCCATGCTCCAGGGAATCCGGACGGAGGACCTCCTCCACGCCCTCACCCACCGGGCCTCCCAGCTCCTGCGCAGCCCGCACGGGAACGTGTACCTGCTGGAGGGGGGAAGGATGCGCTGCAGGGTAGGTCTGGGGGCGGTCGCCTGGACCGCGCAGGAGGGGCTCGAGATCCGAAAGGGCGAGGGGATGGTGGGCCGGGTTTGGGAGACGGGAAGGCCCCTCGTGGTGGAGGACTACGCCCGATGGCCGGGACGCCTCCCCGACAGCCGGTTCGACGTGATCGGGAGCGCGGTGGCCGTGCCCCTCGCCGTAGGAGGGGAGGTCATCGGAGTCCTCCTGCTCACCCGAGACCGGTCCGAGGCCCCCTTCACTCCGGACGAGGTGGAGACGGTGGTGCGGCTCGGAGAGCTTTCCGCCCTCGTGCTCCAGCATGCTCGGCTGGTGGAGCAAACGGAGCAGGCGGCCCGGACGATCCAAGAGCAGAAGGCGTTCTACGAGGCGATCCTCCACACCATCGACACCAGCATCGCGGTGTTCGACCTCCAACTCCGGTACGTGTACGCAAACCCCTCCGCCGTCCAGGACCCGGACCTCCGGGAGTGGGTGATCGGCCGGGACGACTACGACTACTGCCGCCGCAAGGGATGGGATCCCGCCATGGCGGCCCGGCGCCAGGAGACGCTGCGCAAGGCCCTGCAGGAGAGGCAGGTGGTGGAGTTCGAGGAGACGGTCCCCACGGCCACGGGGGAGGATCGGTACTTCCTCTGGCGGGTGTGCCCGGTCCTGAACGCCCGCGGGGAGGTCGTGCGGCTCATCCGCTACGGCCTGGACATCACGGACCGCAAGCGGATGGAGCTACAGCTCCAGCACCAGGCCCTGCACGACGCCCTCACAGGCCTGCCCAACCGCACGCTTCTCTTGGACCGGCTGCGCCAGGCCCTCGACCGCGCGCACCGCATGGGGACTCAGGTGGCGGTCCTGTTCGTAGACCTGGACCGGTTCAAGCTGGTGAACGACAGCCTGGGACACGCGGCAGGCGACCAGCTCCTGGTAGAGGCGAGCGAGCGGCTTACCTCCTGCCTGCGTGCCTCCGATACCCTCGCCCGCCTGGCAGGGGACGAGTTCGTGGTGCTCGCGGAGGTGCAAAGCCCCGCGGACGCGGCCCGGATCGCGGAGCGTCTCCTCGCGTCCCTGCGGCCGGCCTTCCACCTGGACGGGCAGGAGGTGTACCTGACCGCCAGCATCGGGATCGCGGTGGGAGACGGGACCCGTAGGCCGGAGGACCTGCTGCGGGAGGCGGACACGGCGATGTACCGGGCCAAGGCCGCGGGGCGCAACCGCTACTGGTACTTCGAGGAGGCCATGCACGCAGAAGCCCTCCGCCAGCTCCAGCTGGAGACCGACCTGCGCCGGGCCTTGGAGCGGGAGGAGTTCGTCGTCCACTACCAGCCCGTGGTCCGCATCACAGACCGCGTGCCCGTGGAGATGGAGGCCCTGCTCCGGTGGAACCACCCGCGGCGGGGGCTCGTGCCCGCCTCGGACTTCCTGGCGGAGGCGGAGCGGATGGGGTTCGGGAGTGCGATCGGCAACCGGGTGATGGAGCAGGCGTGCCGGCAGGCCCGCTCCTGGGCGGACCGGTTCGAGATCGCGGTCAGCGTCCCGCTCACCGCCTCCCAGCTCAAAGATCCGGCGTTCGCGGACCACCTCACCGAACTTCTGAGGTCCACCGGAGCACCCTCCCACGCCCTCCGACTCGAGATCCCCGCCGCAACCCTCCTTACCCTCCCCCCGGAAGCCATCGACCGCCTCAGGCACCCGGCCTTTCCGGCCGTGGGCATCCGCGTCGGCGAGGAGGGCATCCCCCCCGAGCTCTTCTCCCGGCTTACCGTCTGTACGGTGAAGGTCTCCTGGCCGTGGGTGTCGGGATCCCCGGAGGGGCAGAAGACCTTCGGGCACCTGCTCGGCCTGGTGGATGCGCTCGGGGCCACCCTCGTCGCGACCCAGGTGGAGGACCCCGAGGAACTCGGGAAGGCCGCGGCCATGGGCTTTGCGTACGCGGAAGGATACGGGGTCGCCGCCCCCATGGACCCCGAGGCCGCAACACGGTACCTCGCGCAAGGCGGAAAGAAGAGGGGGACGGGTGCTCCTCTGTAGGAGGACCCGTCCCCCAGCGGCCGGAACGTCCGAGCCGCCCGTTCCGGCCACCCCCTAACCCATTTCGCCCCTACGGCTCGAACTCCTCTAGGACGCCTGCAGAAACCGGGACCACCGCGACCCGGCTCCCGCCCCGCCGGGGCGGGCGGTTCCTCCGACGCCACAGCTCCCTCTCCCAGCCCCTAAACCGGGGCCACCCCTCCTGGATGGCGGCCCGGGCCTGGAGGGGTGAGAGGCCCTCCGTCTCCATGAGGTGCCGGATGAGCTGGATCTGCTCGATGTCCCGCCAGGAGTACAGGCGTAGCCGCCTCCGGCCGCTGCGGACCGGTGCGATGAGCCCCCGCTCCTCCCACCTCCGGAGGGTCGAAGGCCGAAGGCCCGTGAGCAGGGAGACGAGACCAATTGGGAAGAGCTCGTCTGTGGGACTGGACATAACCGGCTCCAGAGGACCTAGGGGTCTCGGACCCAGTATACCAGGGGGAGGGGCCCGTCAACACGCGACGTGCGTTCGCCCCCCCTTAGGCGACACCTGTTCCCATTCCTTAGGGAGACTTCTCTCCGGTTCCGGCGGGTAAACACGCACCGGGTCCGGTAGCCCGCGGCGATGGCCGCCGCCTCGGCCAGGTCGAAGGCATAGCCCACGTGCCCGGGGAAATGGGCGTCGGAGCTGATGACGATGGGGACATCCCACCGCCGGAGCACGGCCAGGAACTCCGCCGCCGGATAGAGCTCGCCCACGGGCTTCCGCAGCCCCGCGGTGCTCACCTCCGCGCACGCCCTGGCTTGGGCCATGGCCCGGGCGGCCAGTTCATACCAGGGGTGGGGGTCCTGCCGGGGTCGGTACCCAAACACCTTCACCACGTCCGGGTGGGCGAGGACATCAAACAACCCCGTCTGGGCGGCTTCCGCGAGCAACCGGAAGTACTCCGCGTACACCTCGTCCACGGACCGGACCTCCCACTCCGCTTGATGGTCCGGGAGGTCGAATCCCCACCACCCGCCGTCTCGGCCCCGCAGCCAGTGCACGCCGCCCAGGGTGAAGTCCCAGTCGTAGGCCTGGATCCACCGTTCCAGCTCCCGTTCGCGTCCCGGGCAGTAGTCCCACTCCATGCCCGCCTTGACGGGAAGCCCTTCCGACCGCGCCCGGTCCAGCAGCCGCACGTACGCGTCGAAGTCCCAGTTTCGGCGCTCCGGGACGTCGCGGTCGTGGACCCACGCGTTGTCCGGAGGATAGATGGTGCGGCACTGGACGAAGTTGTGGGCGTGCTCCGTGATCCCGATCTCCGTAATGCCGGCCCGCAGGGCCGCCTCCACCAGGCGTGCAAGCCCGTCCCAGCTCAGCCCCACGTTCTCTAAGTGGGTGTGGTAGTCGGGCCTGGGGATCACCGCCACCGCTCCAGGAGCGCGGCGAGGGTTCTCAAGATCCGGGCGGTGGCCCCCCACACCACGTGGGGCCCGTAGCGGTAGAAGTACAGGACTCGACCGGACGCCTCCCGCTCCACCTCGAGGTTTTGGGGATCCAAAAAGAAGGCGAGGGGGATCCGCACGACCTCCGCGATCTCCTCCTCGGCAGGCCGGAGGGGGTAGGGATGGGGGATCCGGGCCACGAAGGGCCGGATCCGGAAGGCCGAGACCACCGTACTCTCCTCGTCGAGCTGCCCGAGGATCTCCACGTCCTCCGGCTCAAGGCCCAGCTCCTCTTGTGCCTCCCGCAGGGCCGCGTGCAGGGCATCCTCGTCCTCCGGCTCCACCGCCCCACCAGGGAACGAGATCTGGCCTTTGTGCACCGCCACCCGATCCGTGCGCCGGGTGAGGAGCACCCACAGCCGGCCGCCCTTCTCGTACAGGGGGACGAGGACCGCGGCCGGCCGGAGGGTCGGGTCGTCCACGGTGCGGGGCACGTGCTCGGCCAGGGCCCGACGGATCTGCTCCAGGGTCGGCTCTGGCGGGCTTGCGCAGGCAGGTCGGGAGGCCATCGGCATCCTAGGCAGAGGGCGAGGTGGGCCAGGTACCGGGGCCACCCCGGAGGCGGCGGGCCATCTCGTCCACCGCCGCCTCGTCCGGGCTCCCCCTCCGGAAGGGCGCGGAGACCATAGCGGTCAGGCGTCGGATCGGGTGGTGCGGAGGCAGGGAGGTGGAGAGGTCAAATAACCCGGCTACCACCACCATGCCGTAGATCAGCACGAGGACGATCCCCACGACGACCCAGAAGAGCGCCACCGGATCACCTCCGCCCACATCATACCAGACCGGCCCAGGATCGATCCTGGAGGGAAGGCAAACGTCTGTTCACGCGGAAACGTCCTACAATAGCCTGAGAAGACGGACTTCGGAAAGGGGGAGCCATGCAGACCCAGCCCCGCATGCGGATCGTCCGGCCACAGGTCCGGCTGGTGGCGGAGACCCGGTTTGCGCTGCGTCCGGAGGAGGGGGTGCCCTGGCAGGTGTGGGAGACCCCCAGTGCGCGGGACGCGGAGGTCCTCGCGGAGTTCGCGGGACGGCTGTGCTACCAGAGCTGGCACCGCCCAAACCCCGCCACCGCCCGGAACGAGGACTACCTCCGCAACATCCTCGCCTCGGCCCACTACTCCGTGCTGGAGCACGCGGGCTTCACCGTGGTCCTCACGGGCGTGAGCCGGGCCTTCACGCACGAGGTGGTACGGCACCGACACTTCAGCTTCTCCCAGCTCAGCCAGCGGTTCGTGGACGAAGCCGGATGTGCGGTGGTGGTCCCCCCGCTCCTCCGGGACGACCCCGAGGCCCTGAGCGTCCTCGAGGAGGTCTACCGGGTGACCCAGGAGGCGTACGGGCGCCTCGTGGAGATCGCCCAGCGCCGGCTCGCGCACCTGCCTGACCGCCGGATGCGGCGGAAGAGGGCCCGGGAGGCGGCGCGGTGCGTGCTGCCCAACTACACGGAGACCCACATCGTGATGACCGGGAACCACCGCGCCTGGCGGGAGTTCTTCGAGAAGCGGGGGAGCGTCCACGCGGACGCGGAGATGCGGGAGGTCGCGGTGATGATCTTCACGGAGGTGGCCCGGCCCCTCGCACCCCACATCTACCAAGACTTCGAGGTCGTCGACCACCCCCTCCCCGGCGGCGAGACGGTCCGGGTCCTGGAGCGGAGGCCGCTTTCCGGGCCCGGGGAGTGAGCTAGGCCTCAAGCTCCCGGACCATATACACCAAGCGCCTTGTCCCAAACAGCAGGCTCCCGAGGAGGAGGGGAACGGTGCGCTCCTTGCGGAATCCCAGGGACGTGTAGAGCCGAACGGCGGGCTCGTTCCCCTCCACCACGTACAGGGCGACCCGCCGGCGGCCGGCCCGCCGGGCCTCCTCCAGGGCCCGCGACATGAGGGCCCTTCCCACGCCCCGGCCTCGAGCCTCCGGCAGGACCGCCACCGCCTCGATCACCGCGGTGTCCGGATCCGGTGCCGCGGTCCCCAAGAGGAGCAGGATGAGGAGGGCCCACAGGGCACGGGCGAACGGGAGGTGGCGCCGCAGCACGGGCCAAAGCGGCGAAGGCTTCTCCTCGCCCGTCACCAAGGTGAGGGTCCCCACCACCTTGCCCCCGAGTTCCGCCACGTACACGCGGCCGGAGGGCGGGAGTTCCGAGAGGATGCCCTTGACCCGCTCGGGGTGCGGGCCGAAGATCCGCGCGAACTTCTCGAAAAAGCCGCTGGTGAGGATCTCCCCAACCGCCCCTCGGTCCGCGACGGACGCCGGCCGTACGAGGATCCGATCCTCCATCCCGAATGCCCTCACGGCGCCGCGGCACGCAGGGTACGGTCGAGCAGGAGGGCGGCCAGGATCGTGAGACCGCCCCCGACCGCGAGGGCGTGGGCCGTACCGATCGCCGCGCCCAACAGCCCCATGGGGAACGTCCCCAGGGTGAACATGCCGAAGGCGGTCACGGAGTACAGCCCCATGGCCCGGCCCCGCATCCGGGGATCTACGGTGGTCTGCAGGAGGGCGTTGGCCGCGGCCAGGGCTGCGGACTGAAATAGCCCGGAGGCCACGAGGAACCCCAGGCACGGCCAAAGGCTCCGGGAGAGGGCGAACCCGCCGACGCTCAGGCCGAACAGGGCCGCAGAGGAGGCGAGCAGGCGCTGAGGCCGCCCTCTCCTGAACCGGGCCACGTACCAGGCGGAGAGGATCGTGCCCACGCCCGGAGCCGCCTGTAACACCCCGAGCGTCAGGGCGTCCGCGTGCAGCACCTCACGGACAAAGGCGGGCATGAGGCGGAAGTAGGGGCGGCCGAAGAAGTTGAGGGATGCCACGATCCCCAGGACCACGAGGAGCGTTCGGTCCTCCCGGAGGGCGCGGACGGCGTCGAGGAGGTCCTCTCGTACCGAGCCCGCAACCGGGGTGTGGGCGAGGGTGTTCATCTGGAGGACCGCCGTCACCACCGCGGCGTAGCTGAGGGCGTTCAGGGCGAAGCACGTGGCCTCGCCTACCCACGCGATCACCATGCCCCCGAGGGAGGGGCCGATGACGCCCGCGCCGTTGAAGGCCACGGAGTTGAGGGTCACCGCCTGCAGGACCTCCTCCTCGTCCACCAGCTCCGGGACCATGGCGTGCCGGGCCGGCATGTCGAAGGACATCAGGAGCGAGTTGAAGCCGCCCAGCAGGATGACGTGCCACACGGTGGCATGCCCCGTGGCAACGAACAGCGCCAGCACCATGGCGCTTGCGGCCAGGAGGAGGTTGGTCCACAAAAGCAGCGTCCGGCGGTCCACCCGATCTGCCACCACCCCGCCGATGGGGGCGAACAGAAGCCGCGGGATGGCCTGGGCGAGGGCCAAGAGGCCGAGGTAAATGGGCGAGAGGGTGAGGCGGTCCACGAGGTAGCCGGTGGCCACGAACTGCATCCAGGAGCCGGTGTTGGAGATGAGGAGGCCGATCCACAGGAGCCGGAAGTCACGGTGGCGGAGGGGGCCAAACGGGGTCACGACGGCTACGGTTCCGTCCCTCCGGCGTCCACCGGCTCCTCGATCACCACCTCGTCCACGCCGTCCGTCTCCACCAGCCGCACCGTCACCCGCTCCCGGGACGAGGTCGGCAGGTTCTTGCCCACGTAGTCGGGCCGGATGGGAAGCTCCCGGTGCCCGCGGTCCACCAGCACCGCCAGCTGGATGGTGGCGGGCCGCCCGAGGTCCATAAGGGCGTCCAGGGCCGCCCGCACCGTGCGCCCCGTGTAGAGCACGTCGTCCACCAGCACGATGTGCCGGCCCACCACGGAGAAGGGGACGTCGGTGCCGTGCACCGTGGGGGCCGCCGCGTGACGGTCGCGGTCGTCCCGGTAGAGGGTGATGTCCAGGACCCCCACCGGAACCCGAACGCCCTCGATGCGCTCGATGGCCTGCGCGAGCCGGCGGGCCAGGACATCCCCCCGCGTGCGGATCCCCACCAGGGCGAGGTTCACGGTTCCCCGGTTGCGCTCCAGGATCTCGTGGGCGATCCGCACCAGGGCGCGGGAGATCGCCTGCGCATCCATCACCCGGGCTTTCTGCCGCATCCCGCTGTTCCTTTCCTCCTGAGGGCCTCCAGCACCTGCTTCAGCTCTTCAGGGAGCTCGGACGTGAACACGAGCCGTTCTCCGGTACGCGGGTGGTCGAAGGCGAGCTCGTACGCGTGGAGGAACTGCCGCCCAAGACCCAGCTCTCCCCGCGACCCGTACACGGGATCCCCGGCTACAGGATACCCCATGTGCTTGGCGTGTACCCGGATCTGGTGCGTGCGCCCGGTCTCCAGCCGACAGGCCACGAGGGTGTAGCCCAACAACCGCTCCCGCACCGTGAAGTGGGTGGTGGCGGGCCGGCCGGTCGGTACGACGGCCATCTCCTTGCGCCGCACGGGGTGCCGCCCGATCGGGGCGGACACCCTCCTCTCGCTCCAGGGTACCTCCCCCCGGAGCAGGGCGAGGTAGGTGCGTCGCGCCGTATGCCGGGCGAACTGGACGGAGAGGGCCAGATGGGCCGCGTCGTTCTTCGCCACCACCAGGAGCCCTGAGGTATCCTTGTCGAGCCGGTGCACGATCCCCGGCCGCAGCTCCCCGCCCACGGTGGAGAGCTGGCCCAGCCGGGCCAGAAGGCCATGGACCAGGGTCCCCCGCATGCGGCCCGCGCCGGGGTGCACCGCGATTCCCGCGGGTTTGTCCACCACGGCCAGGTCCTCGTCCTCGTACACGATGCGGAGGGGAAGGGGCTCCGGGACCAGCTGAACAGGCTCGGGAGGCGGGACCCAGACCTCCACCACCTCGCCCGCCCGGACCCGGTAGCCGGGCTTGACCACTCGTCCCTCGACCCGCACCGCCCCGGCCTCGATGAGGCTCTGGATGCGGGAGCGGCTGAGGGGCAGCTGCCGGCTCAGGTAGACGTCCAGCCGGAGGCCGTGGGCCTCAGGGGTCACCCCGAACCGATGCCGTTGCTCAAGGTCTGGAACCGCTTCTGTGCCCATGCCGCAGGGCTTGGAAGGCCAAAAGCGCCCCGCCCACCACGACGGAGACATCCGCCACGTTGAAGACGGGCCAGTACGGGAGCGCGAGGAAGTCCACCACGTACCCGAACCGCACCCGGTCCAGGAGGTTCCCGGCCGCGCCGCCTAAAACGAGCCCGAGGCCCACCTGGACGAGCCGGTCCGCCCGCCACCGGTCCCGGTGGTGCACGAGCAACAGCAATGCTACGAACGCGGCGAGGAGCCCGGCGAGCGCGTTGGCACCGCTCAAAAGCCCGAAGGCGATCCCCGTGTTCCGGTGGAGGACGATGTGCAGGACGGGCGGGAGGACCGGGATCCCCTCTCCGAAGGAGAGCGCCCGCAGGACCAAGGCCTTGGTCAGCTGGTCAGCGAGGAGGGCGAGGCTGGCGACCACGACCACGGGCACGCCGTCCTCCGGTCGTCTCCGGCCTTACAGCCGGTGGGCGTACTGCCGCTCCCGCTCCTCCTCGGTCTTGCACCGGATGCATAAGGTGGCGAACGGGAGCGCCCGCAGGCGCTCGATGCCGATGGGCTGGCCGCACCGCTCGCAGATCCCGTACCGGCCGGTCTCCAGCTTGCGGAGGGCGTCCTCGACCATCCGGAGCATGCCCTGGACGGAGGTCTCGAGGGCGAACCCCTTTTCCCGCTCGAAGGCCTCCGTGGCCACGTCTCCGTAGTCGTCCTCCGAGGACTGCTCCACGAGCCCCAGCTCCTCCACCTGCCGGAGTTGCTGCCCCATGGCGGCGAGCTCCTTCAGGAGCCGTTCCCGCTCCGCCAGCAGAAGGGCCCGGAACTCCGGGTAGTCGCGCTCCGTGATGGGCTGCGGCCCGACCGGCGGGACAGCCGGCTCCTGCGGGGAGGAGGCGGTGGGGGACGAGGCCCCCTGCGGGGCAGCCGCCTGGAGCCCACTTCCCGCAAGAGGTGCTGGCTTGCGCCGCAGGATCAGCTTCTTCCCCTTCAGGCGCTTCGCCGTCCGCTTCATGGCCTTCTTCGCCGTTCCCTTCTTCGGCATGTTCCCTCCCGGGCGATCCCCCTCGCGTCACGGTCCTTCCTGAAGACGACCCACCACCCCAGGTCCATTCCCGAGTCCGAAAACGGCGGTGCGCACGGTCACCTGGGCCA
>FWWM01007161.1_pt1 | contig 22641 bp, 23 predicted proteins | sample 2228351 | NCBI WGS metagenome assembly FWWM01 (sample SAMEA103939774, study PRJEB20133) | metagenome
CCGCCCTCCGTGCTGTGTTGGGATCTGTACACCCCTAACCTTGCCACGAAGGGCGTTTCTTTTCAACTCGCCTCGAACTTGTGGATAATCACCAGTGTCTGAAGGAACGGACACCCATGGAACCAAAACCTAAAAAACTCCTTGACCAACTCCGAGATGCCCTGCGCCGCAAACACGACCCCTACCGCACCGGGCAAGCCTACCTCCGACTGGGCGCGCCGCTACATCCTGTTCCATAACACGCGCCATCCCGCCGAAATGGGCGCCCCTGAAATCCAGCAATTCCTCGCCCACCTGGCCCACGAACAGAATGCCTCCGCCTCCACCCAAAACCAGGCCCTCAGCGCCCTCCTTCCCACCGCCAAACGTCCCCAACACCTGTCCACCGTCCTCAGCCCTCAAAAAATCCGCCTGGCCCTCGGCCAGGGGGATGGCAAACGCGCTAAAACCGGTTCCCCCGATTTGTGAGGAATCCCCAGCCGTATTACAATGAAAATACAATGCCGACGAAACTCAGCCTGGAACAGGTGGAACATATCGCCGAACTGGCCAAGCTGCGCCTGACGGACGAGGAGAAGGAGCGCTTCCGCGAGCAACTCTCCGAAATCCTGGCTTACGCGGAACGGCTCCAGGAACTGGATACCGGGGCCATCCCACCGACGGCCACCGTGCTGCCGCTGCGGACGGTCTTGCGCCCTGACGAGCCGCGCCCCTCTATGCCACGTGAGGACATCCTGGCAAACGCTCCCGCAGCGCAGGATGGCTGCTTCGCCGTGCCAGCGGTGCTGGACTGACGTTCTCTACCAGGGGGGCGAGGGGTGGAACTCACCGATCTCACTATTCTGGAAGCGCATGAGCGGCTGCGCCGCCGTGAGATCTCCAGCGTGGAGCTGACGCAGGCGTGCCTGGACCGCATCGTGGCGGTGGACAACGAGGTCAAGGCCTTCCTGACGCTGACGCCGGACCTGGCGCTGGAGGGGGCGCGCGCTGCTGACGCGCGCCGCGCCAGGGGGGAGGACGATCCGCTGCTGGGCATCCCCCTGGCAATCAAAGACGTCATCTGCGTTGAGGGCGTGCCCACCACGTGCGGCTCGCGTATCCTGGAGAACTTCATCCCCCCATATCATGCCACCGTGATTGAGCGGCTGCTGGCGCGCGGCGCGGTCATCCTGGGTAAGACGAACACCGACGAATTTGCCATGGGATCCTCCACGGAGAACTCGGCCTTTTTCACCACGCGCAACCCCTGGGACCTGGGGCGCGTGCCGGGTGGTTCCAGCGGCGGCAGCGCTGCGGCGGTGGCGGCGCGCATGGTGCCGGGCGCGCTCGGCTCGGATACGGGCGGAAGCGTGCGCCAGCCGGCGGCTCTGTGCGGCATCGTGGGCCTCAAACCCACCTATGGCCGGGTCTCGCGCTACGGGCTGGTGGCCTTCGCCTCGTCGCTTGACCAGATCGGCCCGTTAGGCCGGACGGTCGCCGACGTGGCGGTTCTGCTCACCGCCATCGCTGGCTGTGACCCCCGCGACTCCACGTCCATGAACCTGCCGCTGCCGGATGTTCTCAACGCGCTGAAAGGGGGGAATGGGGCCTCAGCGGCCATGCCCCTCCGGGGCGTGCGCCTGGGCGTGCCCAGGGAGTATTTCATTGAAGGGATGCAACCGGAGGTGGAGGCGGCGGTGCGCCAGGCGATTGCGGTGATGCGCGATCTGGGCGCAGACGCCATTGAGGTCTCCTTGCCCCACACCGATTATGCCCTGCCTGTGTACTACCTGATCGCCCCGGCGGAGGCCTCGGCTAACCTGGCCCGCTACGATGGCGTCCGCTACGGGCTGCGCGTCCAGGGCGCGGACATGTGGGATAACTACCGGGCGACGCGGGGCGCAGGCTTTGGCGCGGAGGTCAAGCGGCGTATTATGCTGGGGACGTATGCGCTGTCGGCAGGCTATTACGATGCCTATTACCTCAAGGCACAGAAGGTGCGCACGCTCATCCGCGCCGACTTTGACGAAGCCTTCAAGCGCGTGGATGTGATCGTCTGCCCCACCAGCCCGACGACGGCCTTCCGCATCGGCGAGAAGACGGACGATCCGCTGCAGATGTATCTGTCGGACGTGTTCACACTGTCATGTAACCTGGCTGGCCTGCCGGGGATCAGCCTGCCCTGCGGCTTTGACTCCAACGGCCTGCCTATCGGGCTGCAACTCCTGGGGCCAGCGTTCAAGGAAGAGGCCATCCTGCGCGTGGCCTACGCTTATGAGCAGGCGACGGAATGGCACAAGGCCAAACCGCCGATATAGATCATGATATGGAGGTTTTGGAGTGAAAGTCATCATTCCCCTGGCCGGGTTTGGGACGCGGTTGCGGCCCCATACCTATACCAAGCCGAAGCCTTTGATCAATGTCGCAGGTAAGGCCGTGCTGGGGCATATTTTGGATGAGTTCGCCGGGCTGGAGATTGAGGAGTTCATTATCGTCCATGGCTATCTGGGCGAGCAGATCAAAACCTACATGGGCGAGAAGTATCCGCATTACCGGGCGCAGTACGTGGAGCAGAAGGAGTTGCTCGGCCAGGCGCACGCTATCTGGCTGTGCCGCGACTATGTGGATGGGCCGGTGCTGATCGTTTTCGTGGACACAATTTTCAAGACTGATCTGCGCGTTCTGGAGCGGGAGACAGCGGATGGCGTGGCCTATGTGAAGGAGGTGGAGGACCCGCGCCGCTTCGGTGTGGCCATCGCCGACCCCGATGGCTTTGTGGTGCGCTTCATTGAGAAGCCAACAAGCATGGAGCACAACCTGGCCGTCATCGGCCTGTATTACATCAAGGACTCACGCCTGCTGATGCAGTCGTGCGAAGAATTAATGCGGCGCAACATTCAGACGAAGGGCGAATACTACCTGGCCGATGCGCTGAATCTGATGATTGAGGCGGGTCAGAGGTTCCGCGTGCGCACGGTGGATGTATGGGAGGACTGTGGCAAGCCGGAGACGGTGCTGCACACCAACCGCTATCTGCTGATGAACGGCCATGACAACAGCGCCGAGATCCGCAGCGACCAGTTCATTATCGTGCCGCCGGTGCATATTGACCCCTCGGCGACGATCATCAATTCGGTGATCGGGCCGTACGTGACGATTGCGGAGAATTGCCGCATTGAGCGCTCCATCATCCGCAACTCCATCATTGATGCCGGGGCGGTCATTCTGGATACGACGCTGGACGAGTCGCTGATCGGCAAGGAGGCGTACGTGGCCGGGCGTTACCGCAGGCTGAATGTGGGCGATTCGGCCAGCGTGGACTTTAGCTGACAGAGGAAGTGAAATATGACCACAGACGAAGCGAAATCCATACTGGAGCGCGAACGGGAGATGATGAACGCGCTGATTGAGCACATCAATGGCTTCATTGAGCTGTATCACGGCGGCAGCGTGGAGATGGTGGATTACGATGGCGACACGCTGAAGGTGCGCTTCGGTGGCGCCTGCGTGGGCTGCCACATGGCGGCATGGACGCTGCGTATCACCGTGGAGAAGACGGTGCGTCAGTTCTTCCCCGGATTGAAAGAAGTCATCGCGGTATGACGGCGAACGCCCTTGTGGAGTGCTACGCCGGTGCGACCTACCCGGAGCGGCCCCGCGCCTTTGAAGTGGGCGGGCAGCGGCATGAGGTGGCCGCAGTGGAACGGCAGTGGCGCACGCCGGAGGGGGTCGCGTTTCGCGTGCGGACAGGGACGGGCCAGGCCTTCACCCTATTCTACCATTCAGCCGACGACTCCTGGTCGGTGATACCAGAGTAATGTCATCCTGAGCACAGCGAAGGAGAGGGAGGGAGCTATCAACATGCGCACATTCGTTGCGGAGCGGGTGGCCCGTGTGCCACCCAGCGGCATCCGCCGCTTCTTTGACATCGCGGCCACGATGAAGGACGTGATCAGCCTGGGCATCGGCGAGCCGGACTTTGTCACGCCGGAGCCTATCTTGAAAGCCGGGATTGAGGCCCTGGCGCGGGGCGAGACGCACTATACCTCCAATTCCGGCATCCTGGAGTTGCGCCAGGCGCTTAGCGAGCATTTGCAGCGCCTTTACCAGGTGCATTATGACCCTGAGACCGAGTTGCTCATCACGGTGGGCGTCTCTGAGGCGCTGTACCTGGCCCTGACTGCGGTGGTGGACCCCGGCGATGAGGTCATCGTGCCCCAGCCCTGCTTTGTGGCCTACGCGCCGGAGGTCGTCTTCGCCGGGGGCCAGCCAGTGATTGTCCCCACACGCGTGGAAGACAATTTCCAGGTGACGGGCGACGCGATTGAGGCCGCCGTCACCCCGCGCACCAAAGCCATCCTGATCGGCTATCCCAACAACCCCACCGGCGCGGTAATGACCCGTGAGCGCCTGTTGGAGGTCGCCGACGTCGCCGAACGCCACGACCTGCTGGTCATCTCCGATGAGATTTATGACCGGCTGGTGTATGGTATCACGCACACCTGTTTCCCCTCCCTGCCGGGGATGCGTGAGCGCACCATCCTGTTGGGCGGCTTTTCCAAGAGCTATGCCATGACCGGCTGGCGCATCGGCTACGCGGCAGCGCCCGCGGAGGTCCTGGCCGCCATGCGCAAAGTGCACCAGTACACCATCATGTCAGCGCCGACTGTGGCGCAGATGGCGGCACTGACCGCCCTGAAGGAGGGCGAGGAGCACGTGCAGGCCATGCGCGCCGAATACGACCTGCGGCGGCGGACGATTGTGGCCGGGCTGAACGCGCTTGGGCTGGATTGCTTTGAGCCGCGCGGCGCCTTCTATGCCTTCCCCTCCATTGCCCGCAGCGGCATGGACGACGAGACCTTCGCCCAAAGGCTGCTGGAAGAGGAGCGGGTGGCAGTTGTGCCGGGGAGCGCCTTCGGCGAGAGCGGCGCGGGCTTTGTGCGCTGCTCCTACGCCACCGCCCTTCCTCAAATTGAAGAGGCGCTCAACCGTATTGAGCGCTTCATGCGCCGCCATGGATGACTGCGCCGGCTGTTATCCTCAAGCCGGGCCGCGATAAACCGGTCCGCCAACGGCATCCCTGGGTCTTCTCCGGCGCGATTGCCCGTATCCAGGGCGATCCAACAGATGGGGATATTGTAGAGGTGCGCGATGCCCAGGGCGCATTTCTTGCCCGGGGCATGTTGAACCGCCGTTCCCAGATCGTTGTCCGCCTGCTCACCTGGAAGGCGGACGAGGCTATTGATGAGGGTTTCTGGCGGCGGCGCCTGGAGCACGCCATCGCGGCCCGCGCGCCTCTGGCGGCGGACCCGGCCACGAACGCTTATCGCCTGATCAATGCCGAGAACGATGGGCTGCCGGGGCTGGTGGTGGACCGTTACGACCGCTTCCTGGGGGTTCAGTTCCTGACCCTGGGCATAGATCGCCACAAGGCGCTTCTGGTGGCCCTGCTGGCCGACCTGCTGGCGCCGGAAGGCATCTTTGAGCGCAGCGATGTGGAGGTGCGCGAGAAGGAGGGGCTGGCGCCGGTCACGGGCCGGCTGTGGGGCGTTGAACCCCCGGCGCGGGTGGACATCCGCGAAAATGGCCTGCGCTTCCTGGTGGATATGCGGGGCGGGCATAAGACGGGTTTCTACCTGGACCAGCGGGAGAACCGGCGGATATTCCAGCGGATGGTGAGTTCGTGGCCGGGCGCGGAGGTGCTTAACGCCTTTGCCTATACCGGCGCCTTTGGTGTGTATGCAGCAGCGGCGGGCGCCGGGCGCATCGTCCACATAGATTCCAGCGCGGAGGCGCTGGCGCTGGCGCGAGAGCATATGGCCCTCAACGGCTTTGTCGGGCGCGATGACGAGTTCATTGTGGGTGATGTGTTCGCCGAGTTGCGCCGTTTCCGCGCCGCAGGCCGCCGCTTTGATGCCATCGTGCTTGACCCGCCCAAGTTTGTATATAGCGCCGGGCAGTTGCCGCGAGCCACACGAGGGTACAAGGACATCAACTGGCTGGCGTTCCAGCTCCTGCGCCCCGGCGGGCTGCTGTTCACTTTCTCCTGCTCTGGGCTGGTCACGCCCGACCTGTTCCAGAAGATCGTCTTCGGCGCGGCGATAGACGCTGGTCGGGAGGCCCAGATCATCGCCCGGCTGTCGCATGGGCCGGACCATCCTATCTTGTTGAGCTTCCCCGAAGGGGAATACCTGAAGGGGCTGGTCTGCCGCGTAGGGGAGACGGAGGACGGAATGTAGCCGTCGGTTAGAAACCGACGGCTACGCGATTTATCGCGCCCTTTGATGCCAGCAGCCGTCGGATTTTATCCGATGGCTCGCTCACGGATACAGTCTGTAGAGCATACGCGGGAAGGGGATGGTCTCGCGGATATGCTCCACGCCGCAGATCCAGGCCACCGTGCGCTCAACGCCCAGGCCGAAGCCGGAATGGGGCACGCTGCCATAGCGCCGCAGGTCAATATACCATTGATAAGGCTGCAGGGGCAGGTTGTGCTCCTGGAGGCGCTGGATCAGCAGGTCGGGGTCGGAGATACGCTCGCTGCCGCCGATGATCTCGCCGTAGCCCTCCGGCGCCAGCAGGTCCACCGATTTGCATACCTCCGGTCGGCCCGGCCAGGGTTCCATGTAAAATGCCTTAACCGCCGTGGGATAGCCGTAGACGAAGACGGGCTTATCAAACTGTTCAGAGATGGCGGTTTCATGCGGGCTGCCGAAGTCATCCCCCCACTCAAAGGCCAGGAGGGCCTTCTGTTCCTGGTCCTCGGTGGCGTCGCGCAGGCGTTTGAGGAGGGCTACAGCTTCATCATAGGAGATGCGGGGGAAGGGCGGGGTGACGCGCTCCAACGCCGTTGTGTCCCGCTCTAACAGCTTCAGTTCCCTCTCGCGCTCGCGCAGGCAGGTCTGGACAATGTAGGAGACGAACTGCTCTTCAATCTCCATGAGCTGGTCCAGGTCGCAGAAGGCGATCTCCGGTTCCACCATCCAGAACTCGGTCAGGTGGCGGCGGGTCTTGGAGCGCTCGGCGCGGAAGGTCGGGCCGAAGCAGTACACCTTGCCGAAAGCCATGATGTTGGCCTCGTTGTAAAGCTGGCCGGTCTGGGCCAGGTAGGCTTTATCATCAAAGTAGTTCACCTCAAACAGCGTGGTCGTGCCCTCGGCGGCGGCTGGCGTGAGGATAGGCGTATCCAGGTTAATGAAGCCATGGCTGTCCAGCCAGTCGCGGATGGCGCGGATGACGGTGGCGCGCACGCGCAGGATGGCCCACTGGCGTGAAGAGCGTATCCACAGGTGGCGATGGTCCATGAGGAACTCCACACCGTGCTCCTTCGGCGCGATGGGGTAGTCCTCAGCACGCTGCACAATATGGAGATCGCTCACGCCGATCTCGTACCCGCCGGGCACACCCGGCGCGCGCGGGTCGGCCCGCACCGTGCCCGTGACGATAAGCGACGATTCCTGTGAGATGGTGCGGGCCGCCTCAAACACCGCTTCGGGCACCTCCTTCTGAAAGACGACGGCCTGGGCGATGCCTGTGCCATCGCGGACGAGCAGGAATTGGAGCCGGCCCTTGTCCGTCTTGTTGTACAACCACCCCTGGATCGTGACAGTCTCGCCGGTGTGTGCGGCGATCTCCTCAATGCGGATAATGTTCGCCATACCCTCTCTCCTTACCACTCTGCAGCATAAAAGGCCAGGTATTCGGCCACATGCGTAGCCCAATAGGCTTCGTCATGGGCGCCGGGATTGACGATGTAGATGTGGGGCACGCCATTGGCGTCAAGCAGCGCGTGCAGGCGCTCCGGCCCCTCGCGCAGATAGTCGTTCTCGCCCGTGTCCAGGTAAATGCGCAGGTCACGGATGGCGGGCGAGGCGGCCAGCTCATAGGGATGATAGCCGGGGGGCGCGGTTGCCACAGACAGCGCAGCGCTATGCCCCCCCACTGCTCTGAATAGATCGGGGTGGCGGAAAGCGATCTCCAGCGACCAGTAGGCGCCGCGCGACAGGCCGCCGATGGCCCGCCCCTCCCGCGTCGGGATCGTGGGATAGGTCTGATCAATGTGCGGGATGAGATCGTTCACGACAACCGCTTCATAGGATTGCGACCCACCGCCGCTAAACATATACAGGCCGCGCAGAGGCGACACCGGCATGACGATGAGGAAGGGGGGCAGCACGCCGCTCACAATGCCGGCATCGGCGGCTTCGGTCAGGCCCAGGTTGATCCATTGCCGCCCGTCGCTGGAGTTTGAGCCGTGAAACATGTATAGCACCGGATAGCGGTACTCCGGCTGCGGATAGCCAGGTGGCAGATAAATCCAGGCGATCTGCTCCCCCTCCAGTGCGGTGAGGAAGCGCTCCCCCTTGACGCACCCTTTCGTCGCCTCCGGCTGGCAATCCGTGACGATCACCAGAGGCGTCGCCGAGGCTTCCGGCGTTGATGGGGGCAGGATGGGTAAGAGGGTGGCCGTGGCCGTGGCTGTAGGGAGGGGGGTCGGCGTCGCCGTCGCGGGCTCCGCTGTGGGTGTCGGCGAGGGGCTTGGGGGCAGCGGCGTCCACGTGGGGCGCGGCGGCAGCAGCGTGGGTGTATCCACCACAGATGACGTCGGCGTGGAGAAGGGCGACGGATCGGTGTGGGCCAGGGCCAGCGGGCTGTGCGGCGCCGGCGGGCTGAGAAAGGCCAGGCTCAGCGCCACCCACAACATCAACAACAATACCAGGTAAGGCAATCCCCATGTTCGCATGGCCTAAGGATACCAGCAGCCTGCCTTAGCGTCAACTTTACCCCAGAAGTCCTATTGACCCCAGGCAGGCGCATGGGGTATGCTTCAAGTACTATAATCAGTGGTCAGTAGCCAGTAGTCAGTACTCAGATAAAAAGCTGACCGCTGGGTGCTGAGCGCTCAGTATGCAATTGCGGCCGGGTGCCCGCCGTGCCGGCGATGGAATAGTCAATGAGGAGATGCGCATATGTCGGAGCAGATTGAAAGGAAGTTACGGATTGTGCGCTTTGCATTGTCGGCCCTGCCACCGTTGGTTTGGGCGATCTGGCTGGCCTACACCGCCAGCGTGGGCAGGTTAGAGCACGATGCCTGGGGGGCCATCATGGCGAACATAGGGCCGGCGTTCCTGATCGCCATTATCGTGGGGATCGCCTGCATCGGGATTTATTATGCGTATCGGGCCGCCATCACACGCGGCCAAACAGCCCGATAACGACAGCAGGCAGCAGGTAACAACAGATAGGCGCAGGCAGCCTGTCAGCGCCAGGCTGCCTGCGCTTGTTTTACCAATGGGTGAGCCCGGTACTGGGTGAGCATCTATGTCCCCTTCTCTGTGTTGGCCACCTTATGGCCCCCAGGCGAGAACACGGATACCGCCTATCTCAGGGAGATTTCAGCAGCACCGGCATATAGTGCCAATAAGAGGGGTTGAAGGCCGGGTTGCTTGGCTGCCAGCGGCCCGTCTGATCGGTGTAGATCCAGGCCAGGTTGCACACCTGGGCGTTTGCCGAGCAGCCGGCCACAGGCGTGGGGGTGTCCACGAGGGATGAGGGACGGCGGGCGATGGACGGCGGCGTGGGCGTCTCTAGCGGGGGCGCCGTCGGGGAGGGGAGCAGGACCGAGAACCCCACCTGCTGGCTGGCCCCCGGCATCAAGGCGGGAAGCTGCCAGTAAATGAGATCAGCCGTGACAATAGCTGTAGGATAGATAGAAGCCGGGTCCAGGAGAGCGCCAGCCGGCACTGTGTCCGTGATGATCACGCCGGTGAGAGGCTCGCTGCCGGTGTTGGCATAGCCGATAGTGTAGGTGATCCGCTCGCCGGGTTGGACAGCGCCATGGGGGTCGTTGAGCTTGGCAATGGAGACCGAGGCTGACCACAAGCGGTATAATGTGCCGTTGGACCAGCCGCCACCCTCAATATAGTAGATGGAGCCATCCGGCCCTATCTCCATATCCAGCGTGCAGGGAACACCCTCTACGATAACCTCCTGGATGATGTTCTGTCGCCCGGCGTCCAGGATCAGGTGGCGCAGTTGCCGGTCAAGGAAGCTGCACATGAACAATTGGTTTCGCCATGCGGGGATCGCACTGGTGCTGTAGAACTTCACGCTCGTTGGGGCGATCACGGGCGTCCAGCCCCACTTGGGGTCCACATACCTGGGATCAGGCGGGTCGCAGGGGCCGATACAGATCGGCCAGCCGTAGTTGCTGCCGGGGAGCAGGAGGTTGATCTCATCATCGTGTGTGGGGCCGTTCTCCGAGGCCCACAATCGCCCGGTCACCGGGTCAAAGTCAAAGTCAAAGCTGTTGCGCAGGCCCAACGACCAGATGCTCTGGACCGCGCCCGGCGTGGAGTAGAAGGGGTTGTCGGGTGGGGGAGAGAGGGGAATGGTCGCGTTGAAGCGGTGTATCTTGCCATGCGGGCTGCCCAGGTCCTGGGCCAGGTTGGGGGTGCCGTCCTCGCCGATGGTCGCATACAGCTTGCCATCTGGCCCAAAGTGCAGATTCCCGCCGATGTGCATATCCCAGCTCCTGGCCCGATGAGGGAATGTGTACACCATCGTGGGGTTGATACCTGTGCCGTTATATTCCTCAAAGCGTACGATCCGGTTCTCCACCGGATCAGGCGAGGTGTAGTAGATATACATGGCGTGATTCAGGGCATAGTCGGGGTCAAAGGTGATCCCGATCAGCCCGGCCTCGCCCACCGTGCGCACGGGCACCGTGATCACGGCCTGTGGCTGGAGCTGGCCATTAACGATCAGGCGGACCTGCCCTGTTTCCTTCTCCGTGTAGAAAATGCGCCCTTCCGCGTCAATCGCCAGTGCCACAGGGTGGGCCATGTCCGTCAGGATAACGCTGTCCTGGACGCCGGGGGCAACGGTTCTGTGGGAGGATACAGCATAGACGCGCCCGCAGAAGCAAACAGGCGCCAACTCACAGCGGTCAGGCCGATTAGCACAGCCCCTAACACCAGGGCAGGCAACCTGAGGCGGCGTGGTGGCAATCCTTGCGGTTGCTCTGCGAAGCGCCGGATTGAAACAGACACGATAGACCCCTATTGGCCGTACAGGGTTCGGTAGATGGCGTAATGCTCAGCGATGCGCTTGATATACGTCTGCGGTTGCTCCAGGGTGATCAGTTCCAGGAACAGGTCCTGATCGCCGCCGGCCTGCTCACGCCATACCGCGCTGCGCCCTGGCCCGGCGTTGTAGGCCGCCAGCGCGGCATACAGGTCGCGCTCAAAGCGGTTGCGCTGCACCGCCAGGTAATACGTGCCGAAGGTGATGTTGATATAAGGTCGGTACAGGTCTTGATTCTGGTAGTTAGGCCAGCGGAGTTGCTCGGCGATCCAGGCGCCGGTGGGGGGGATGACCTGCATCAGGCCCTGCGCCTGGGCGTAGGATGTGCCGATGGCCTCAAACAGGCTCTCCTGGCGGACCAGGGCGAACATGAGCAGCGGGTCCAGCCCGTACTTTTGCGCCTCCGGCACGATGAGATCGGCGTAGTAAATCGGGTACATCAGCCGCCCCAGGAAGCGGGGCGCAGTGGTCGCTGTCGCGCCAGCAAGGCGCACGGTGGTCGTCGCCGCCAGGATAGAGGAGCGGTACAGACCCAGGTCGCGGAAGGTCAGGGCAAGCTGGTAACTGGCCAGCGCGTCCTGCACATAGGCTCTGCGCAGGCTCTCCAATTCCGCCTTGGCCTCGGCGTATAGCCCCAGCCGCCAGAGCGCCTGGCCCCGTCGCAGCCGGGGGTCTGCCGCGATCTGGGGGTTGAGCCTGCCCAGGCCGCTTGAGCGGGGCAACTGCAAGCGCGCAGCCAGCCAGCGTTCGGCCTCGGCCTGCTCCGCCGCCGCGTCAACGTTCGGGTTGAATGTCACCGGGCGGCTGAAGGCGCGGTTAAAGCCCTCCGCCAGTTCAGCTGCCCGAAGCGCGTAATAATTGTCTGGCGCAAGCTGTTGTGCCCTGGCGAAGTACTGGGCTGCGGCCTGGGGATCGCCCTGGCGCTGGGCCACCCGCCCCAGCCAGAACGCCGCCGCTGCAGAGCGCTCCCCGCCCGAACGGGCCGCCAGGTTGCGCCAAAACCCGGTGGCCGTGGCCATGTCGCCCTGGCGATAGGCGCTAAACGCCGCCCGCCACAGGCCCTCCGCAGCCCGTTCGTGGTTGGGATAACGGTCGGCCAGTTCACGGAAGAGCATGCCCGCCGTGGCCGTATCGCCGTTGGTCTCTGCCAGGAGGCCGGCCCGCCACAGCGCCTCCGGCGCCTGGGGGTGGTTTGGCGCCTGGTCAACGAAGGCGCGGTAGGTAGCCAGGGCCGCAGCGACGTCGTTCGCCCCGGCCTGGATGCGCGCCTTTTCCAGCCAGGCGTCGCCCCAGCGCGCCGAGGCGGGATAGGCGTTGAGGAGTGTATCCAGGGCAGCCAAGGCTGCGGCAGTGTTGCCCAGGCCAGCCTGGGCGCGGGCGAGGAAAAAGAAGGCGTCGGCACGGCGCTCTTCACGCCCGGAGGCGATATAGCGATTGAGGGCATCCACGGCGGGGGTGTAGGCCCCGGCATAGACGTCCACCAGCCCGCGCTGGTAATCGTCCACCGGCACGCCGGCATTCACCAGCGCGATCAGCGCCTGGTAAGCGTCACCGGTGGCCGGATATGTGTTGACCAGTGTCAGGAAGCGATTGTAGCCGGCCTCCATCTGGCCTGCGTTAAGCAGGGCCTGCCCGGCCAGGAACAGCATTTTGGCCTTGAAGGTCGCGTTCGTGGTCAGCCCCAGGTTAGCCTCGTAGTGGGCGATGGCCTGGGCCGTGTTGCCCGCGGCGACATACGCCTGCCCCGCTTTCTCGTGCAGACGGAGGGCCTGGTCAGTTCCTGCCTCCGCCAGGGCCGTTTCATAGGCGGCGGCAGCCTGTCCGGGCGCGTTCAGCGCCAGATAAGCGTCCCCGATACGCTCCTGGGTATACGGTGCGGCATCAGCGACGGCGGCGGTCTCCAGGTAATTGCGGTAGGCCGCGATGGCCCCTGCGGGGTCGCCTGCCCCCTGGCGGGCCTCTCCCATGAGGAACCAGGCGTCGGCGGCGCGGTCATCCTGGGGGGAACGGTTGAGGAAGTCGGTGAAAGCGGCTATCGCAGCGGCGTAGTCACCGGCCCGCAAGGCGGCCACACCCAGGCCATAGCGCGCCTGGTCGGCTTCGGCGGCTGTCAGCGGCGCGGCCAGGATACTCTGATAAACCGACTCCGCCGTCGCATAGTCGCCGTTATGCATTAGCCGCCGGGCCTGCTCCAGGCGTTCGCTGGTGGGCGTGGTTGGCAGCGCTGTCAATTCCGGCGCCTCGCCCGTACCGGGCTCCCCAGTGCCGGGATTCAGCTCCGTTGCTGACGCCGTTGGCGTCCTTGTGGGCGGGACAGGCGTGTCGGTTGCTGTCGGCGGCACGGGCGTCGCGCTGGGCCTCTCCTCTGTCGCCGAGGGAGAAGGGGTAACCGTCGGGCGGGGTGTGATCGTCGCCGGGATGGTGGGGAGGGGAGTGGGGGGATTAGCTTGGGGCTGAATGACGTGGGCACAGGCAACAGCCAGCATCAGGACAGTCGTTGCCACGATTACCGCCACACCATAGCGCGCATTCGCCATCTGTCCCCCGTCGCCTGTCACTGGCGCAGTGCGGCCAGCCTTTCCTGGGCGTGGACGTTTTCCCTATCCAGGCGCAGCACCGCTTCATAGGCGGCGATGGCCTCGGCGCGGCGGCCCTGGGCCTGGTAAGCATCGCCCAACTCCAGCCAGAATGCCACGTTGTTTGGCTCCAACTGGACGGCGCGCTCATAGTGGGCGATGGCCTGATCGGTCTCGCCGTTGTGCCACTGGATCACGCCCAGCCAGAAGTGGGCCGCGCCCAGGCGTGGGTTGTTCGCCAGGGCCTGCTGGAGCGCGGCTTCGGCCTGGGTGTACTCGCCCGCCTCAATCAGTGCCTGGGCGCGATAGACGAGCGGCAAAGGCTCGTCAGGGGCGCGTTCCGCCGCAGCATCGGCCCAGGCAATGGCCTCTTCAAGCAGCCCCTGTTCGCGGCGGAGCTGGCTCAGCATCAGGCAGGGCCACATGTCCTTCGGGTCAAGTTCCGCTGCGCGCTGCAAGGCCTGGGCAGCCTGAGCCAGGTCGCCGCCCGTGCGATAGAGGGCCCAGCCGAGCTTATATTGATACGCCGCCGAATTCGGCGCCAGTTTGACGGCGCGCTGGAACTCGGTCAATGCCTGGTCCCACTGGTTTTGCTCAATAAACTTCTGTCCCAGCACCTCATGGCAGCGCGCCAGCACCTCTGGGCTGGGGGGTGTGGTGGGCTCCGGGCTGATAAACACGGCCCTCTCAGCCTCCTCGCCGCTCAGCCCGCCCAGCAGGCGGCAGTAGATCAGGTCCGTCATGGGGTCAATCTCGCTGGCCAGACGGTAGAAAGCCAGGATCGCCTGGGTCTGGTCTGGCTCTCCCATGCGCATCATTCCCTGGGAGAACAGATAGGCTGCTGCCTGCGGGTCGCCGCGGAAAGCCATCTGGGCCTTGTCTGTCTGCCCCAGGGATAGATAGGCCATCCCCAGGCGGCGCGCCGCCGCGCCGGGGCGCAGGCCGGGCGCGTCCAGGGAGGACGCCAGGTGCTGGAGTTCGGGCAACACCTGCTCTATCTGCGCGTTTCTCTCCTGCGGAGACAGCCCCGGATAGAGGCGGGCGTGGTCCAGCCATAGCGCGGCGCGATTCAGCCGGAGGCCGCTGCCCCAGCTTGTGGGCAGGGTGATCGCGCCCAATAAGGCCATGGCAGCAGCGATGACCAGGACGGAGGAGGGCCATCTTCCGTCTTCCGTCGTCCGTCTTTCGTCCGCTGCACCGTGAACGCTGTAGCCACACCAGTCCGTGCTCTGTCCTCCGTCATGCGTGCTCCAGCGCATGACCGCCACACTCAGCCCAAGCATGGCCCATAGCAAGGCACCCGGCTTGGCGCCGAAGGCGATGGCATCCACCAGCCCGTGCAGCAAATGCGCCAGAACCCCCCCGGCCAGCCCCAGGAGTAGCCAGCGGTGCTCAGCGGACAACCGGCGCAGGCTGTGGCCCACGCTAGCAAAGTACCCCAGCAACAGCGCCAGGAAAGCGATCAGCCCCGGGACGCCGAAATTCACCGCTGCCTCCAGGTAAATATTATGGGCGTGGGTCATTTCGTTCAGGACGAACTGCGCGCCGCTGACCTGATAGACATAATTGGCGGCAGAAACCTGGGGCCACGCGGCCAGGCCCACGCCGCTGAGGGGATAGTCAGAGAGGGTCAGCAGGGCGTTGCGCCAGATCTCCAGGCGATTCAGCCAGTTGGGTGAGTAGCCTTCCCAATCGGGCCGTGTCAGGTTATCCATGTCCATGACGATGCGGGCGAGGTCTGAGGGGAGTATCTCGGAGGGGCGCAGTAAGGCGTCGGCGTCCAGGCGGGGCAAGACCTCGGCGGCCAGCGCAGCGCACACAATCAGGGTGAGGGCCAGGGTCGCCCAGGCAAGCCAGCGCCGGCGCATCACTGCGCCAGCGACAAACACCCCCAGGACGCCCAGCCAGGCACCCCGCGATTGGATCAGCAGGATCAGGAGAGCGATGAACGTGGCCACGATGAGGATCAGCGTTGGCGGCACCCCCAACAGGCGCTGTAAGCGCGGGGTGCGCCGCAGCGCCAGCCACACCCCCAGCGTCGGCGGTAGCATGAGCGCAAGCGTTCCCCCGATCTCGTTCGGGTGGATGCCGCCGGTTCTAGAGCGCGGGATAAAGGTGATCAGGCGGGGGAGTGCCTCATAAATGGGCCGAAGCGGCAAGGTCTTGCCGCCGGTCCACCAGCTTGTGCCGAACAGACCGATAAGCGCGAGGAGCGCACCCACAGCGACGAGGAGGCCAGCGGCAAACCACAGACTGGACTCGCGTCGCACGGTGTTGACAATGGCATAATAGACAGCGACCCCCAGAATGATCCCGGCGCCTTTTTCCGCCGCCAGCGCCGGCACAACGGAGAGCCACACAGCGACCGCGACCATCGCCAGCAGTATGACGATGGGCCAGTCCAACGGCGTAGGTACGGTCAGGCGCCCACGAGCCCGCCAGCGCGCCAGCCAGAGCAGCGGAACGCAGGCCAGGGCCAGCCCGGCCAGAGGCGGCGCGAGCATAGGGAACAGCAAGATCGGCGCCAACAGCGCCAACAAAAGCAATTCGTGGTCGGCGACCCAGGCGGCACTGCTGGAAAAGCGCCGCTGAGGGCGGGTGGCGGCCCGATGGACCGGGTCGCCTGTCTGTGTGATGGATGTCATGAACAGTTATTGGCCGGAAGCCGAAAGCGCAGCCTCAATATGCCGGATGAGCTGCTCCATCGGGATAGGCTTGGTCAGATAGGCGGTCGCACCAGCCTCCAGCCCCTCGGCGATGTCCTCATTCTGCGCCTTCGCCGAGACAATGATCACCGGCAAATGCGCGGTCTGGGGGTCGCGCCGCAGGTAGCGGCAGACCTCCAGGCCGCTGACGTCAGGCATCATCACATCCAGGAGCACCAGGTCAGGGAGCTTACGGCTGAGTTTGAGCATGGCCTGGCCTGAGCCGTGAGCGACATCCACCTGATAGCCGTGCAGCTCCAGCATCTGCCGGAAGACAGATGCGGTCTCCGGATCGTCTTCAACGATCAAGATACGGGCTGGTGTTGGGACAGTCACAGTGCGTCCCCCCTGTTTACGAGTTGCCATTATACTGGGGTCAGCCAATAGCGCAAGCCAGGCAACGGAGGGGGAAGCCATCCGGATTTGACGCGCCCGCCAGCCGCCGGTACAATAGGCCCATGTTATAGGCGCACACTTTTAGGGAAACCGAGGGGCGAGGAGAGAGTCGTATTATGGCAAAAATGGAGGTCAACCAGACCGGGCTCTACTGGCCGTGGTGGACATCTTTGGCAACGATACGAACAAACTTCTGGAGTGAGGGTATGAAAGGCAAAGCAAAGAGGAAAGCACCCGGGATTGTCCTTCGGGATGGCAAGCCAGTGGCGGTGATCCTGGATATTGGTGAATACCAGGAGCTACTGGAGCGCCTGGAGGACGTGGAAGACCTGAAGATGGTGGAGCAGATGCGCCGAAAGCCGCTTCAGTTCAGGAGGCTCGAGGACTTCTTGAAGGAGTATCAACCGGGTGCATGAGGTCTATCTTGAACGGCTGGCAGAACGGGACCCGAGAAAGCTCTCTGCAGAGGATTTCCACCGCATCATCGGCCATATCAAAGCCCTGGCTGAGAACCCCAGACCTCCCGGATGCCGCAAGATCACCGGGTCAAAGAGCGATTGGCGGATTCGGGTTGGAGACTACAGGATCATCTATGAGGTTGACGACAAGGCAAAGGCAGTGAAGGTTATGCGAGTCAGACACCGGCGAGAGGCGTGTGGTTAGAAAATGGCACAGATTGAGTTAGACCAAAACAGGCTGTTCAGTCCTGGCGGGAAAGAGATTATGAGGGGACAAGTCCCACCACAAAGAGGCTGCTTGCGTTTTGGTTCAAGGAGGAGCACATCCTGCCCGGCGGCGCGTAGCGCCGCTGCTAATGCCGAACCGATCGATCTGGCAAGGGAGAGCATATGTCAGCGCTGATCGCCTGGGGGAAAAGGCATCCTTACCTGACGGGTTGGATTGCCTTAGCTATCGGGATGGTCGCCTTGCTGGTCTGGGAGGCGCGCGATGTAGGGCTTCAGCCTGGCCAGTGGGCGGCCTTGATCGTCGCCACCATCCTTGTGGCCGGGGCATGTATCTGGATTATCAGTTGGGACTCGGAGGAGGAAGGTTCGCCCGCCGAGGTCGGCCCTGCTTCGCCGCCGGAGGAGGCCGGAGGTAAGGACACGCCCCCCGGTTAGCCTCACCGCGTTCTGGTTATCGCCTTCTCCATTTCCTCTTCTATCTCCGCACGCAGGCGCAGGAAGCTGTCGTAGCGGGCCGGATGGATCTGGCCGCGCGCCAGCGCAGCGCGCACAGCGCAGCCGGGCTCATGGGTGTGCGTGCAGTCACTGAATTCGCAATCGGCCACAAAGGGGCGGATATCGGGGAAATACGCCTCCAGCTCGCCCGGCTCAATGTCCCAAAACGCCATAGCCCGTAGCCCCGGCGTGTCTGCCACATAACCGCCGCCCTCAATGGGCACAAGTTCGGGGACAACGGTGGTATGGCGGCCTTTGGTTGTGGCCTGGCTGACCTCGCGCACGTGCAGGCCCAGGCCGGGTTGCATGGCGTTCAGCAGGCTGGTCTTGCCCACGCCCGATGGCCCGGAGAGCACCGAGATTTTGCCGGTCAGCCGTTCGCGCAATGCCTCCACGCCCACGCCGGTCTTGGCGCTGGTGTACAGCACCTCGTAGCCGATGGCCGGATACAGGCCGAACAGCGCCTGAGCCTCTTCCAATGTGACCAGGTCCACCTTGTTGGCGCAGATAAGCGCAGGCAGGTGAGCCGCCTCGGCAGCCACGAGGAGGCGGTCCAACATACGCAGATGGGGCGCAGGCTGGGCGCAGGCGAACACGAACACCGCCTGGTCGGGATTGGCCACGATGACCTGTTCCACCCGGCGGCGGTCATTTGGCTGAGCCGGTGGGGCGCGGCGCGAAAGGACGCTGGTGCGTGGCAGCACCTCCACGATCAGGCCGGTGCCATCGCCCACAGGCTGCACAACGACCCGATCGCCTACAGCTACAATGTCGGTGTCCAGCCGCTCTTTGCGCAGCCGGCCCCTCAGCCGGCAGACGAGTGCCCCTACAGGGGTTTGGACCGTGAAGAAGCCGCTCTGAGCTTTGAAAACTGTGCCAGTAAGTCTCTCCATCAGCACACGCCAGGCGCTAACATACCCTAGATGGGGTGAACTGTCAAGGGAGCTATAGCAAGGGGTGTTAGGACCAGTAAAGCGGGCAATTAACCCCGATATATATCTTTGCGATGCTTGCAGTGCAACAAGATAACGAGGGATTCATGGTCGCGAACTTCATACCGAATCCGGTAGTCGCCAATGCGGATACGGTACTCGTTCTCGTAGCCGCGCAGCTTGACAGACCCGCGTGGGCGCGGATTGTCTTTCAGTGCTACGATCACTTTGATGATCCTGTCGCGAACGTTACGCGGCAGCTCATCAAGCTGTTTCTGCACGGGCCGTGGGATGATAACCTGATAGCTCATCAGGCTTCATTCTGCTGTTGGGCCAGATATTCATCCAGGGTCACATAGTCTCCTGCCTCGTAAGCGGCGCGTGCCTCGCTAATCTCAGCTTGAACCCTTGCATCTCGCTCCCATAGTTCCTCTTCTGCCTGAGCAATTTGCTCATCAAGCAATTCCCACAGCCGGCGCTTCTCTTCAAGGCTGAGCTGTCCAATAGACTCAATAAGCGAGTCAAAGGGGATCACGAGTTTCACCATAGGCTGTGCCATCCTATCTTCTCCTGCTTAAGGCTGTACGTGCGCTAACATACCCCAGATGGGGTGAACTGTCAAGGGGCACACAATGGAGTATAATGGGGTCTGATCTCACCCTGACAGGATACGACATATGACCGAAGCCCACCCGCTTGACATCATTCATCACCCGGAGAAGATCGCGCCTTCCGCCTTTATCGCCCCGAACGCCACCGTCCTCGGCGATGTCACCATAGGCGACCAGGCCAGTATCTGGTATGGGGCCATCCTGCGCGGCGACACCGCCCCCATCCGCATCGGCCCGCGCACCAACATCCAGGACAACTGTGTCCTGCACGCCGACCCCGGCCAGCCGTGCACTATCGGCGCGGGTGTGACCGTTGGCCACGGTGCCATTGTCCACGCGGCCACCGTGGAGGACAATGTGTTGATCGGTATGCGGGCGGTGATCCTCAACCGCGCGCACATCGGGCGGGATAGTGTGATCGGCGCGGCGGCGCTGGTCACCGAGGATACGGTCATTCCCCCTGGCTCGCTCGTCCTGGGCATCCCGGCCCGCGTGGTGCGTGCGCTCCTGCCGGAGGAGATAGAGCGCGTTCGCCGCGCCGCCCAACACTATGTGGATTACAGCCGCCAGTATCTCGCCAGGGAGACCCTCTTTTAGATGCCCCTATGGCCAACTCTGGCCTTCTCCGGAAGAGTCAGTTATAATCGGGTATGTCCTGACCATAAAGGGGCCTTATGGATCTTCTAGACGGGCTGAATCCGCAGCAACGGGAAGCAGTGACCGCCGGGCCGGGGCCGGTGCTCGTCCTGGCCGGGCCGGGCTCCGGCAAAACCCGCGTCCTCACCCATCGCGTCGCGTATCTGGTGCGCGAAGTGGGCATCTCCCCTTACCATATCCTGGCGGTGACCTTTACCAACAAAGCGGCGCGGGAGATGCGCCAGCGCCTGGAGAAGCTGCTCAGCGGTCGGGTGCATGGCCTGTCGGTTGGCACGTTCCACGCCATGTGCGCCCGCCTGTTGCGCCGGGAAGCCGATCATCTGCCGTTCTCACGCGACTTCGTCATCTACGATGAAAGCGACCAGCAGGCGCTGGTGCGCCAGGCGCTGGCCGACCTCAACCTGGACGAGAAGCGCTACCGCCCGGCCAGCATCCTGGCCGCCATCTCCAAAGCCAAGAATGAGCTGGTCACGGCGGAGCACTATACGCCGGGGTCCTACTATGGCGAGGTCGTGCGGCGCGTGTACGAACGCTACCAGCACCTCCTGTTGGAGAACAATGCGCTGGATTTTGACGACCTCTTAATGCACCTGGTGCACCTCTTCCAGAACCATCCCGATGTGTTGGCGAAGTACCAGGACCTGTACCAGCACATCTTGGTGGATGAGTTCCAGGACACCGATCCCAGCCAGTACACGCTCCTGCGGCAACTGGCGGAGCGTCACCGCAACCTTTTCGTCGTCGGCGACGAGGACCAATCTATCTATCGCTGGCGGGGCGCCGATTTCCGCAATCTGATGCGCTTCCGCCAGGACTTCCCCGAAGCCACCACAATTCTCCTGGAGCAGAACTACCGCTCCACACAGACGATCCTGGACGCAGCCAAGGGCGTGATCGCCCGCAACCCGGAGCGCACGCACAAGGCCCTGTTCACCGAGCGCGGCCAGGGGCTGAAGATTGTCGTCCATGAGGCCTACAACGAGGTTGAAGAGGCCCAGTTCATTGTAGAGACCATCGCCACGCTTGTGGCGCGGGGCGAGGCCCAGCCCGGCGAATGCGCGGTTCTCTACCGCACCAATGCCCAGTCGCGCGCGATTGAAGACGCCTTCATCCGCGCCGGCCTGCCTTACAAGCTGGTCGGCGCCACCCGCTTCTATGCCCGCAAGGAGATCAAGGACCTGGTGGCCTTCCTGCGCCTGGCGCACAACCCCCATGACTCGGTCAGCCTGTTGCGTGTGCTGAACGTGCCCCCGCGGGGCATCGGCCTGAGGACCGAGGAGCAATTGCGCGAGTGGGCCGCCCAGGGGGGCATCTCGCTTTATGCGGCGCTGAAGGAGTTTAAGGACCGCGTTGAGAGAGGAACGGGGGAGGCTGCGGACGCTTACCTCATCCCCATCACGGTGACGCCCAGGGCGCGCAAAGCGCTCCTGGATGTCCTCAGCCTGATTGAGACCTGGGTGGCCGCGCGCGAGTCGCTCAAGGTGGTAGAGCTCATTGACCTCATCCTGACAGGGACGGGGTATGAGCGCTATATCCGCGATGGGACCGAGGAGGGCGAGGAGCGCTGGGGCAACGTCCTGGAGTTGCGCGGTGTGGCCGCCTCGGCCCCTGAAGCCTCGCTGGCCGAATTCCTGGAGGAAGTGACCCTGGTCTCGGAGGTGGATAACCTGGCTGAGGAAGGCACAGCGCCTTCGTTGCTCACATTACATGCGGCCAAAGGGCTGGAGTTTCGCGTGGTATTTATCGCCGGGATGGAGGAGGGCCTGTTCCCCCACCAGCGTTCTTTGGAGGACGCCGAGGCCCTGGCCGAGGAGCGGCGGCTGTGCTATGTGGGCATGACGCGGGCCAAAGATCGGCTCTATCTCCTGCACGCCTTCCGCCGCACGCTCTACGGCGAAAGCGCTGTGGGCATCCCCTCCCGCTTCCTGGCCGATATCCCCCAACACCTGATTGAGGGCTACACCCGCCCTGATGCACGCCAGCAGGCGGCCAGCGAACGGGCCACCCGCTGGGAGCGCCCGGCTCCCTCCCCCATCGGGCGTTTACCCCGGTTCCGCAGCGGTCAGCGCGTCCGGCATGCCCGCTTCGGCGAAGGCATCGTCCTGGAGAGCAAGGTCGCCGGTGACGACGAGGAAGTGACCGTCGTCTTTGAAAAGGTGGGTGTGAAACGGCTGGCCGCCAGCCTGGCGAACCTGCGCCCCCTGACAGCGGACGACTCCCTGTCATTCTGAGCGCAGCGAAGGATCTCGTCGTCCTTGTCATTCTGAGCGCAGCGAAGAATCTCGTCGTCGGCACCTGAGATGCTTCGCTACCGCAGATGCTTCGCTACCGCTCAGCATGACATCCTTGCTCAGCATGACATCCCGTTGTCATTCTGAGCGCAGCGAAGAATCTCGTCATCGGCACCTGAGATGCTTCGCTACCGCAGATGCTTCGCTACCGCAGATGCTTCGCTACCGCTCAGCATGACATCCTTGCTCAGCATGACATCCCGTTGTCATTCTGAGCGCAGCGAAGAA
>FWWM01007162.1_pt1 | contig 22640 bp, 14 predicted proteins | sample 2228351 | NCBI WGS metagenome assembly FWWM01 (sample SAMEA103939774, study PRJEB20133) | metagenome
CGCTTCAGCGCGGGCACGTTCGTCGCGAACCGCTTTCCCTGCTCGTACAGGAACAGGTCCTCCGTGCACAGCGTGATCGTGTCCGCGCCCTGCGCCACCGCCCGCCGCACGTTCTCCAGGATGTGCTCCAGCGGAATGCTCTTGCCCGAGCGCAGCGCCACCGATCATAACTGGCAGCCGCGCCCGCAGCCGCGCGTGATCTCCACCACCCCGAACGTCGAGCGGTTGATCCCGGCAGGAATCGAGCTGAGCTTCGGCGACTTGCACTCGATCCTCTCCGGCAGCGCCTCCCCGCGCACCGCCCGCTCGAACAGATCCACCGCCACCTCTTCCGCCTCGCCATCCACCAGGGTGTCGATCCGCCACTGCGCCTGCAGTCCCTTGTGCGCGATCTGCCAGGCGCCGGGGCCGCCGAGGATGACTTTCAGGTGGCGCTTGTGGCGCCGGATGGCCGGATGGGTGATCAAACGGCGGAATTCGGCGGCATTGATCGGTTCCACGTCGCGGCCCCAAAAGCCGGCGTAGACGTCAGTGGCAAAGGTAATCCCGAGCGGGTTGTGGGCGTGGATACCAAGGACCCGGGTGTCCTCGCCGACGAAGTCCAACTGGTCCGGATAGCAGACAGCGATGTCCGGTTCGGGGAACCGCTCCAGCAGGAGCGCTTCAATGACACGCAACCCGTTGGGGACGTACTTCGCCTGGCCGTCGGGCCGCGTTTCGACCTCGGTGGACCAGTTGACGCCGAGCAGGCCGGCATACCTGGCCGGCAGGGTGGCCAGAAGCATCTGTCTCCAGAAGCTGCGCAAGTACTCGCTGGACTCGGAGGTACAGGCTGCGAGAACAACACGTCTTCCTCGGGTGGACAATTTCGGACCTCCACGTCAAAATCATATAGAATAGTCAGCAAGTGCCCGCCCCCCCCAACAGGGTCTTGCTATCTCATTCTGGGCAAACCGGAAACTCGGAATCCAAGCCCAGTTAGATGCAAATATACAACTTCGTCTCGGGTTTCGTCAACCCAGCACGACCGCCGCGATGGCTGTTCGGGGTTGACGTGCTCGGACACGGCTGGGTTGGTGAACAACCGGTGCGGGCGGCAGGAATTTACAACGCCACAGGCGAAGGGGCTTGACAGGGCGGATTTTAGGCAGTAGGTTGGAGGTAGGTAGCTTGGTCCGGTGAACTCGGCCGGCGGCTGCCGGATGATCGCCGGGACCGGGTTGGGGTCTGATTCCCGGTCTCGAGCAAAGTGGGTTCAAAGATGAGGAAATTTGTGAGGTTGTCCATAGCGTTAGTGTGTGTTTTGTTCGCTAGTGCTGTTTTCGGACAGCAGTTTCGGGGCACGATAACGGGTTCGGTGATGGATCCGCAGCAAGCGGTCATACCCGGGGTCCGGATCATTGCCGTTAACTTGGACACGCAGGCCCGATATGAGACGGTTTCGGGTCCAGCCGGAGGGTTCACGCTGCCGTTTCTGGCGCCGGGACCGTACCGGGTGGAGGCGGAGTCGTCCGGGTTCAAGCGGTACGTGCGGGAGCGGGTGCAGGTCAGCGCCAACCAGCAGGTGGGGCTGGACATCGTCATGGACGTCGGGGACGTGATCGAGACCGTGACGGTGAGCGCCGAGGCGCCGCTGCTGGTGACCTCGACGGCCTCGAGCGGCCAGGTGATCAGCGAGCGGATGATCGCTGACATTCCGATGAACGGCCGCACGCCGCTGGTGCTGGCGCAGCTTGCTTTTGGGGTGATTCCCAGTTCGGACCCGCGCTTCACGCGGCCGTTCGACAACGCGGGCCCGTCGGGGTTTTCCATGGGCGGCACGCCTAACCGGTCCAACGAGCTGCTGCTGGACGGTTCGCCCGACACGACCCAGAACCGCCGCGTGGCCTACAACCCGCCGGTAGATACGGTGCAAGAGGTCAAGGTGGAAACGTTCCAGGCGGATGCGGCGTACGGCAACACCGGGGGCGGCACGGTAAACGTCGTGTTAAAGGGCGGCAGCAACGATTTTCACGGCAACGTGTACAACTTCAACCAGGTGTCGAAGCTGGCGGCGACGGACTTCTTCGTCAACCGGTCCGGCGGCAAGAAAGGGCAGTTGGTTTACAACCAGTGGGGTGTGAACGCCGGCGGCCCGCTCCTGGTGCCGAAGATTTACAACGGCAAGAACCGCGTCTTCTGGCATTTCGCCTATGAAGGCATCAAGGACCGCATTCCGGAGCCGGATCAGCGGACGGTGCCGACGGCGGCGGAACGCCGGGGAGATTTCTCGGCCTTGCTGGGGCTGGGCGGCAACTACCAGATCTACGATCCGGCCACGGGCGTTCGGGAAGGCGGGCGGATTCGCCGGCAACCGTTTCCCAACAACGTGATTCCGCAGAGCCGGCTGAACCCGGTGGCGCAGAATTACCTGAAGTTTTACCCGGAGCCCAACATTGCCGGGGAGCGGGACGGGCGGAACAACTTTCAGGCGAACGCCACCCGCGGGGACGATTTCTACAACGTAATGGGGCGGCTGGATGTCAACGTCAGCGACAAGCACAAGTTCTTCTACAACTTCCGGACCAACACGCGCACCGAGTTCCGCGGCTTTGCGTTCGGGCTGGACAACATCTCCAACGGCAACTTCCTGCGGCGGATCAACTACGGCTCGACCTTTGATGACGTCTACACGTTCAATCCGACGACGTTTCTGAATGTGCGGGCCAACTGGACGCGCTTCACCGAGGGGAGCCGGCGGCCGAGCCTGGGCTTCGACATGACCAGCCTTGGCTTCCCACAAAGTTTGGCCGCGGCGGTCTCGCAAGCGGTGATGCCGCAAATCGACCTTCGGGACTTCAACGACCTGGGGCAAAGCGGGGATGCTCCGTTCCCGTTCGATCAGTGGCAGATCTTCGCCACGGTGAACAAGATCGTCGGCAGCCACAGCCTGAAGTTCGGCGCCGACCTGCGGCTGCTGCGGGAGAACCGCGGCAGCTTCGGCAACTCGAGCGGCTTCTACCAGTTCCGCGAGAACTGGGTAGTCGGTCCGCTTGACAACTCGTCGCGGGCGCCGCTGGGCCAGGATTTCGCTTCTTTTCTGCTGGGTCTGCCGACGAGCGGAGGTTTCGACGTGGCCTCGTTCTTCAGCACCCAGGCCGGCTACTGGTCCTTCTTCCTCCAGGATGACTGGAAGGTAGCGCGGAATTTCACGCTAAACCTGGGCGTGCGGTGGGAGAAGGAAACGGCGACGACGGAGCGCTTCAACCGGCAGGTGGTAGGCTTCGACGAGGTGACCGCCAACCGCGCCACCGACGCGGCCCGGGCGGCCTACGCGGCCAACCCGATTCCGGAGCTGGCGGCGACGAACTTCAACCCGGTGGGCGGCGTACTCATGGCGACGGAGCAGAACCGGGCGATTACGACGACGCCCTCGGACCTGTTCAGCCCGCGAGTGGGCTTTGCCTTCACGCCGGCGTCGCTGGGGGGCAGGACGGTGCTGCGGGGTGGCTTCGGCCTGTTCTACTTCACGCAGGGCGTGCAGCGGCCGCAGCAGCCGGGCTTCCAGCAGCGGACTCAGATGGTGCCGACGCTTGACAGCTTTCTGACGGTGAATGCCGATCTGAGCGATCCGTTTCCGGGGGGCATCCTCCAGCCGAAAAATGAAGGCATCAACACGTTCCTGGGCCAGAGCGTCACGTTTTATAACCCGATCTTCGACAATCCGTACTCGGTGCGGTGGACCTTCAACATCCAGCACGAACTGGCCCGCAACCTGGTGCTGGAGGCGGGTTACATGGGCAATCACGCGGTGCGGCTGGCTGACGACCGGGACCTGAACTTTGTGCCGCGGAACTTTCTGAGCACGAGCCCGTTCCGCGATCAGGCGGTGATCGATCGAATGACGCGGAAGGTGGCGAACCCGTTCAAAGGGCTGCTGCCGGGCACGTCGCTGAACGGCAGCACAGTTTCGGCGTCGCAGTTGCTGCGGCGCTTCGCCCAGTTCTCCGGCGACGATGGAGTGGTGATTGATCTGGACACTTTCGGCAGCTCGTACTTCCACATGTTCCAGACGCGGCTGGAGAAGCGTTTCTCCGGCGGGCTCCAGTTCATCGCCAACTACCAGTTTTCAAAGCTCATTGCCCGGACCAGCTTTCTGAACCCCTCCGACTTTGCGCCTGAGAAGCGGATCGCCGACGAAGACCGCCCGCACCGATTCGTCTTCAGCGGCACCTATGAACTGCCGTTCGGGGCCGGCAAGCCGGTGCTGGGCGGCGCGCGGGGCGTGGCCAATCAGATCGCGGGCGGCTGGTCGGTGAGCGGCGTTTACACGTACTCGTCGGGTGACGCACTCGACTGGGGGAACGTGATTTACTTCGGCGGCCCGCTCGACTACGAGGCGCGGAACGTGGACCGAGCGTTCGACACGTCGCGATTTGAGACGGATTCGAAGAGGCAGTTGGAGTGGAACATCCGGACGTTCCCGTCGCAGTTCACCACCTACCGGGAAGCGGCGACGAACAACTTCGATATCTCGGTGCTGAAGAACTTCCCGATCAACGAGCGCTTCAAGCTGCAGTACCGGGCCGAGTTCTTCAACACCTTCAACCATCCGGCATTCGACAACGCGAACACCAGTCCGACCAGTTCGAGCTTCGGGCGGATCACCCGGCAGCGGAACTTGCCGCGGGTGGTTCAGATGGCCCTGAAGCTGACCTGGTAAGGGAAATCGGCGAGAAACTGCGGCCTGGGGGTAACCTCTCGCGGGCCGGCGGCGTTATACAGGTATAGATCCCCGTTACGCGATTGCGGGCGCGCCGTTGGGCCCCACCCGGCGGCGCACCCGCCTTTTTTGTCAGCGGTGCGTCAGAACTCGATTCGCAGGTTGAACTGGATGATCCGGCTCAACCCATTCTGTGAGGTGACGCGGCCGAAGTCCCTGTTGGTGGGATCGGTAACGGGCGCACCGAAATTGGTGTGGTTGGTGGCGTTGAGCAGGTCGACGTCGAAGGTGACCCGCCACTGTTCGGTGAGGCGGATGGCCCGCTTGACCTTGACGTCCCAGTTTCGGATGCCGTCGGCGCGTAGCTCGGCCAGCCGGGTCGGGAAGACGCGCACGTGGAAGTTGCCGGGTTGGAGCTTCGAGCGGCCCTCGAAGCCCTGAAAGCCGGCCGGGATGTCACCGCTGCCGGTGTAAGCGATCTTGGGTTCGAACCAGGCGTGAATGTCCTTGGAGTGGACGTCGCTGTGGTTGAACAGGTCGGCGAGCTTGTTGATGTCACCGTAGAAGAAGCGGTTGCCCCACTCAGTCGGAGGACCATTCTGGAACTGGTAGACCCAGCTCAACTGCCAGCCGCCCACGATGTGCTGGAGCGGCCCGCTGGTGACCCACCGGCGGTCCTTGCCGAAGGGGAGCTCCCAGACGGCGCTCCACACGAACCGGTGGGGCCGCAGGGCGTTCTGGGGCCGGAACGAGGGTTCATCGTCGAACTCGTTGTGGTAGTAATCGGACTCCTCGCCGGAGGCGTAGGTATACATCGCCGTGGTCTGGAAGCCGCGCGTAAACCGACGGTTGAAGACGACTTGCAGGTCATGGTACCGGTTTTCGCCGCGCGAGTCCTTATAGTCCAGTCCCGGACGCAGGCCCCGCAGGTTGCCCGTTCCCATATTTGGGAAGGCCCGCAGAAGGTTGTGGACCCGGAGAGTCTTGCTGGTGAAGAAGCCCACCGTGCTGAGGTAGTTGTAGACCTGCGGGTGGGTGTCTTTGAGCGGGGCCAGGTTGGAGATGTGGAAGGGGTTGGGCACGCTTTTGTTCATGGCGTCATCGACGGCCTGGTTGCGGACGTTGCCGGTGGCCCAGTACTGGGCGGGCAGATAGTTGACGCGCTGGATGTTGTTCCAGCCGATTTTGGACAGCGCTCCGCTGTAAGCGACCTCAATGACCATGTGGGCCGTGATTTCGCGCTGCACTCCGACCCGCCAGCGCTGCTGCCAGTCAGGTTCGAAGTCCCGCGGGAAGAAATCCCAGTTCCGCCCCTGGCGGATCAGCGGGCCCAGGGTGTTGCCGTACGGCGCGTCAAAGCGGGTTCCATCGGCCCGGACGGGGAAGGGGTCCACGAGCGGGTTCAGGGAAGCCGAGAGGTTGGCGACGGGCCCCACGCCGCAACAGAAGGTCAGGCCGTTGTCCGTGGTAAGGATGGTGCTGGTGCTCTTGCTGAAGCCGTCCTGGCTGGGCCGGTTGTTGTTGTTCGAGTTGAAGGTGTCGTAGTACCAGCCGTAGCCGCCGCGTAGAACAGTCTTGGAGTTCAATTGGTAGGCGAGTCCGACCCGGGGGAGAAAATGGTGGGTGCCATCGGTGAAGGTCTTGTGCGTGGTGCCGAGGTACTCGGTGCCGCCCCGCACCTTGAACTCGGAGGGTGGCAGCATCGGGAGTGGATTCTTGGCGTAGGCTGCCTCGGCCAGGTCGGCGAACACCGGGCGGTAGTCGTACAGGAAGCCGCCGGCGATGCCGCGGTTGAAGCGTTCGGTGATGCCGGCCTCGCGCTCATAGCGCAGCCCGACGTTGAGGTGGAGCTTGTTGGTGAGCCTCCAGTCGTCGTGGATATAGAGGGCTCGGAAGCGCGTTGACCAGAACGCCGAATCATTGGTGTCGATCGTCATGTTATAAGGCAGGCCCATCATGAACGCGGCCCATTCGAGGCCCTGGTGGGCTGCGGTGGTGGTGTCATCCCTCTGCTTCACATACCGGTTGTCGAAGTAGAAGCGGCCGGAGGTGTAGCCTGGGCCGCCGGTGGTGGTCCAGTAGCGGCGCTCGTCCCAGCCGTACTTGAGCGAGTGGGAACCCTTCACGGTCGTCATCTGCACGCGGGCGATGCCGGTGGTGCCGCGGGTGCCGATCACCGGGTAGCCAGCACCGAAGTCTTCGAGCTCGACGAATTCGAGCCGGGGCAGCACATGAAGGTCGCCTGCCTTGTCGTCGAGGTAGGAGGGCAGGCCGACATCGCTGGGCTTGTACTGGAGCTGGACAGGGCGCTCACTGCCTTCATTGAAGCGGGTGAGGCTCAGGCCGATGTCGAGTACGCTCGTACTGCTGAGGGTCCAGATGTAGTTGCCGCCGCCGCCTTTGTTGATGCGCACGAGCCCGTTCGTGTGGAGCCCGCGAGCGGTGGGGTAGGTCCAGTCATACTCGTCGGCGAGCCGGTGGTTCCAGTACCAGCGTCCGAACAGCCGGTGGCGTTCCGAGATGTTGTAATCGAAGCGGTTGACGATGGAGTTGAAGCGTTCGTCCTTGGGCATGGCGGCCGCGTACCAGTTGCGGAAGCCCTCGGGTGAAACGAGCCCGGGCACATCGTTGGGCTTGGGGTAAAGCGGCTCGTAAAATTTGTACAGCGGGTTGAGTATGGGCACGCCGCGGTTGCCGGGGAACGGTGTACGAACGACACGGCCGCCTTCAAGCCGGGCGGATCTGGGATCGTAGACGGTATATTTGACCGGGTCGATGGCCAGCAAGTCGGAGAAGTCCCCTTGGCGCCAAGCCATCTTGGGGACGTCGCGGTTGATGGCGTCGGTATCTTCGGCCTTCTTTTGATAGATCCCGTTGTAGCTGACAAAGAAGAAGATCTTGTCCCGGGCGATCGGACCTCCGAGGGTGCCGCCGAAATTGTTTGACCGGCCCGAGGCCTGCTTGGGCGTGTCTTTGCCGATCTTGCCCTGCCGGACCTGGTCCTCCCAAGCCAGCCGGGTGAAGTGACGGGTGGCGTTCCAGCGCTGTTGCCAGTGCTGGTCGTAGAGTGTGCCGTGGAACGAGTTGGTCCCCGCCTTGGTCATGACGTTGATGATGGCGCCGGAGGTGTGGCCGTAAGAGGCGTCGAAGCTGGCGGTTTCCAGCTTAAACTCCTCAACCGAGTCGGCCGGCGGCACGAAACCGACGCGCCGGTTGGTGCCGGTCACCGGGGCGTTGTCGATGGTGTATTCGTTCTGGCCGACGCCGCCGGCAGTGTTGAAACTGGACGTGCCGGCGTTGTCGAAGGGCCGCCGGTAGGCCGGCTGGCCGGTCCAATGCATGCCTGGGGCGAGCGTCGCCAGGGCGAACGGGTTGAGATCGTTGAATGGGAGTTCCATGATCTGCCGGTTGTCGAGGATCCGCCCGGCCGACGCCGAGGTCGTCTCCAGGAGGGGCGCCTCGGCGGAGACCTCGACCGTCTCGGTGACCTCGCCGACCTGCATCTGGAGCTCGATGTCCAGACGGGCGCCGACATTGAGTTCAATGCCGCTGCGTACCGTCGTTCGGAACCCCGGGGCCTCCACCGTGATGCTATATCGCCCGGGGTTTAGCAAGCTGACTTCAAAGTAGCCCGTTTGATTGGTAACCGTCCGGTTGGTAACGTTGGTCTCCACGTTGGTGACGACGACCGTAGCGCCCGGAATTAGGGCGCCCAAAGGGTCAACGACCCTGCCAGTGATGCTGCCGCGCCATTCCTGCGGCCAAACGAGCCCGGCCAGAGTAAGCAACAGAGCCAATCGGGCCAGCAACAAAGGCAGGCATCTGCGCTGTTTCTGTGTCATGTTCGCACCTCTCTGTTGTCGGCTATGTGGGAATCTTTCGGGTCGGGCGAGGCGCCGCCGGGAGCGCGATGCGGGTGGTCCGCCATCAGGCGGACGGTCAGGGCCGAGCACCTCCTGCCTGCCCGAAGCAACTCCTAACAAGCCACGTGTATTATCCACCTGAGCGAAGCCGCGGTCAAGGGGATCCGTTTACTATGTCAGATGGGAACGCTTTAATCGGGCAGGCCGGCGGTTCGATGGCCCGCCGGGCAGACAGCCCGGCCCAGACCTGCTGATGTGGACCCAGGCGGCGCCGGGATTTCGGGAGGAGGGAGGCGAATTCCGACACGAGCTCCGTGGGCCGGCGGGCGGGATTGACGAGCGCCGGGTTGGAGGGTAGGCTTGTAGATGAAGGCGGATGACGCGCTACGTTCCGGCGGCCAGTTTTCGCAAGGCGAGCGGCATTGCGTTGCTGCTCGGCGTGGTTTCGGTCTGGTTTGCGCTGGACTGGACGCCGGCCTTCGTGGCCGTTGTGCTTTTCTTGCTGAGTGCGGCGGCGCTGCTGTACCTGGCTACCCGCCCCCCCATCGAGGCGTATGAGGACCGGCTGGTGATCGGCCGGCGGCAGATTTTCTGGTCGGACATTCGGAGGGTGGACCGGACGAACTGGCTTTCGCCGCTCGTCGTCCGGCTGACGTTGGCGGGCGACTCGCGCGTTCTGCTGATCTATCCCGGGGATCTGGAATCGGGCAACCTTTTTCTGCGCCACCTCAGATGGGCCGCCACCGGGGCGCTCATCGACGGCATTCCGCACCACATCTTCTGGGGCAAGGACGAGCCAACGCAGGAGCGGCGCAAACTTCCGTCCCCTCGCTACCGGCTGCTTCGCGAGGAAGATGAAGCCGAGGTCGAGCGGCTGTACGAACGGCTCAAGACGGCGGGCCGGCTGGATTCCGGCAACGGCGGCGACGAGAAGTGAGGGCTTGAGCGGCCGGCGGGAATGATCCGGCAAACTTTAATCACCCTGGGACCCTACTTACGCCGATATCAGCCAGGTTTGGTCCGTGGGGTCGCGGCCCTGCTGGCGCGAAACATCGCCGGGGCCGGGATTCCGCTGCTGATCGGCTACGCGGTGGACTCGCTGGCGGCATCGTTCGACTTCCGCCGGGCGCTGTGGCTGGCGGCCGGGCTGATCTGCCTGACGGCGCTGAAGGGGCTGTTCCAGTATTGGATGCGGGTGATCCTGATCGGGATCTCGCGCGACATCGAATTCGACCTGCGCAACGATCTGTTTGGGCACATGGTGCGGCTCTCGGCGGACTTTTACAGCCGCTTCCGGACGGGCGACATTATGGCCCGGGCGACCAACGACCTGAACGCCGTGCGGATGATGCTGGGACCGGGGATTATGTACACGGCCGACACGTCGCTGACGGCGGCGCTGGCGATTTTCGTCATGGCGGCCGTGGACTGGCGGTTGACGGCGGTAGCGCTTTTGCCGGCGCCGCTGGTCAGCGTGATGGTGGCGTTTTTCGGGCGGTACATTCACGCGAAGTTCAGGGCGATTCAGGAGTTGTTCTCCGACATCAGCAGCCGGGTGCAAGAGAACCTGGCCGGGGTACGAGTGGTCCGGGCCTACGTGCAGGAGGAGGCCGAGAAGCGGCTGTTTGACGAGCTGAACCGCGAATACATCCGGCAGAACCTGAAGCTGGCGCGGGCCTCGGGGCTGTTTTTGCCGGCGCTGCACAGCCTGACGGGGCTGTCTTTTCTGATCGTGTTGTGGTATGGCGGCTACCGGTTGTTGGAAGGCGAGATCACGCTGGGCAGCTTCTTGATGTTCAACGTGTATCTGGGGATGCTGATTTGGCCGATGATCGCCATGGGCTGGGTGGTCAACCTCATGCAGCGGGGCAACGCCTCGCTGGCGCGGATTAACGAGATCCTGCACGAACGGCCGTCGGTGGCGGATCCGCCGGCGCCCCGTCCGTTGCCGGCGCCGCTGCGGGGCGAGATCGAATTCGACGACGTCTGGCTCGGCTTCGGCGAGGCGGAGGTGTTGCGCGGAGTGGATCTGCGCATCCGGGCCGGGGCGACGGTGGCCATCGTCGGGCACACGGGGAGCGGGAAGACGAGCCTGGTGCAGCTCATTCCGCGGATCTGGGACCCGAGCCGGGGCTGCGTGCGGCTGGACGGGATCGACTTGCGGGAGCTTCCGGTCGAGCAATTGCGCCGGCAAATCGGCTTCGTTCCGCAAGAGACGTTTCTGTTCAGCGCGACGCTGGCCGAAAATATCGCCTTTGGTGTGGAGGGGGCCACCGAGGAGGAGATCCGGCGGGCGGCCGAGCTGGCGGGGCTGGCCGGCGACGTGGCCGGATTCCCGGACGGGTACCAGACGCTGGTCGGCGAGCGAGGCATCACGCTGTCCGGGGGGCAGAAACAACGCACGGCGATTGCGCGGGCCATCCTGCGCGATCCGAAGATCCTGATCCTGGACGATGCTCTGTCGAGCGTAGACACGGAGACCGAAGAGCGGATATTAACGGGACTGGCGGCGCTAATGCGGGGGAGGACGACGATCCTGATCTCGCATCGGGTGTCGACGATTCGGAACGCGGACCGGATTTTCGTTCTTGAGGGCGGCCGCGTGGTCGAGCAGGGCACGCACGGCGAGCTGGTGGCGGCGGACCGTTACTACGCCGATCTGTATCGGAAGCAGTTGCTGGAGGAGGAGCTGGAGGCGATCTGAGGCGGGGGCCTGCCGGGCCGGCTTTACGGGGTGGCTTTGGAGAAGAAGGAGCGGAGGATCCCTCCCAGGAAAGGCATCCGGGAGCGGCCGGCAGCCGGAGCGTGGCCGGACAATCTGCCGGCCAGGGTCGCGACCGCTTTGCCGAGGGGGCTTGCCGGACTGACGGTTTTACCGTCCACCAGGGCGGCGCGGATGGCGTCAAAGTCGGCGGGAAGGAACTCGTAGACCTCCGCCTGGAGGGCCGCGGCGATGGCATCTTTGCTGAGGGCGGCATCGCGGGAGTAGCGGTTGACGATGAGCCGGAGCTGATCCTGGGCGATTCCGGCGTTGTGCAGGTAGGCGAGGGCCTTCTGGGTGGCCAGCAAGGAGGGGAGTTCGGCGGTGGTCACCACGAGGACGTGGTCGCTGAGGGCGGCCAGCAAAGGGAACCAATCCGAGAACACGCCGGCGCAGTCGACGACGATGGCGTCGTAGAGGCCGCGGGCAAATTGCAGGATGGGGGTTGGATCCCGGAATTCCTGGGCGACGTCGACCGGATTCTCCGGGGCCAGCAGAACGTCCAGCTCTCCGCAGCGGGCGACGGTGGCGCGCCAGAGGTCCTGGTCGAGGGCGGAGGCGCGGCTGAGGACGTCAGTGAAGTTGAAGTGCGCGTTAAGCTTGAGCTGGAAGGCGAGGGTGCCGGCCAAAGGGTCCAGGTCGACGAGTAGCATTTTGTCGGCCTCGAGCCGTTTTCGCTGGAAGGCCAGGGTGGCGGCCAGGGTGCTGGCGCCGCAGGAGCCCTTGACGGGGGCGACCAGGATGATCCTGGCGCGATGTCTCCGGGCCTGAGCGGGACTGAGCTGGGCCACGCGCTCCAGGACCGGCTCCAGTTCTGCCGTAGTGAAGGGCCGGATCAGGAACTCTGAGGCGCCCTGGCGGAGGCATTGCAGGATTCGATCCGGGGACTTGTTCGACAGGAGTGCAATCACTTGGACGGAGGGGGCAGCCTGCTGCAACTGGCGAATCAGGTCCCCACTGCGCCGTTCATCGGAATCGGCGTCGACGAAGCACAGGTGGACGCCGCCGGCAAGGCCGACGGCGGGGCCAGGATCGGGATACTGTTTCAGGATTGTCAGCCGCAGCCCAGGCAAAACATGGCTGACGAGGGGAGCAAGCTCGGAGCACATGGTTTGGTCGGGACAGATCAGGAGGGCCTGAGCGCCGGCATCCGTCCTCGTGGTTGCAGGAGTGGGCATGGGGTCCTGGCGTTCCTGGCAGTCACGAACCCAATCGGTTTGATCGGCGGGAGGGGGAGAAAACATGAGAGGCGAGGTCGGTCGGGGGCACTACTATTCTGTACCAGCCCGCTCGGCCGCTGCCATGTCGAGACTGCGATGACTAGCTTAGCCGCCTGCGAGACGCAGCCGCTCACCGCCGAAGGGGTGCGGTGTGTGGTGGAGAGGACCGGAGAGTTCCGCTATGTGGGCACGAGCCGGACGTTACGGGAAGCGGGGCTGGTGGTGCTGCGGTGGGCCCCGGACATCTTATTGCTGGACAAGACATTCGGTCTTCCGGCGCTGCTGAACTGGTCGGCGGAGCTGCGCCGGCGGGGGTGCCGGAGTTCGATCGTGGTTTGGGGCACGTCGATTTCGGAAGCCGAGGCGGTGCGCCTGTTGCAACAGGAGGTCCGGGGGATTGTCCGCAAGACGTCGGAGCCGGAGACCGTGTTGGCGTGTCTGAGGGCGGTGGCGGCGGGCAAGAACTGGATCGAGGATTCGATTTTTCGCGAACCGGTCTGGAATGGCCGGCGTCCGCGGAGCGAACTAACGGCCCGGGAGCAGCAGGTGCTGGAGCTGGTCGAGCAAGGGCTGAAGAACCGGGAAATCGCCGCCGAGCTGGACATCAGTCCGGGGACGGTCAAGATCCACCTCAAGCACATTTTTGAGAAGACGGGCGTGCGCGGGCGCTACGGGCTGGCGCTGTCGGGGATGCGGGATAAAGGGCTGGCCGGCGTGGCGGGTGAGGGCGAGCGCGCTGAGTCGGGCGGACGCCAGGCAGTCAGCCAGCAGCGCTGAGCGAAGGGGAGAGCCGCCACCGTTCCAAGTCCGGCGGTCTGCCGCCGGCGCCGTTGATTCGCGCTACCATCGAATCCAGTGACGACGATTGCGGGGATTCACGCCGTGCGCGAGGTCCTGCTCTCGGGACGGCCGGTGGAACGGGTGTTGGTGGCGCGCGGCGCCGGGGGTTCCCGCCTTCAGGAAATTATTGAGCTGTGCCGCGCTCGGTCGGTTCCGGTGCGGTTTGCGGAGCGCGACAAGCTGGACCGGGCCTGCCGGGGGGCGGCACATCAGGGGGTGGTGGCGCTCGGCGCAGCGGCGCCCTACGCGACGCTGGGGGAGGTGGCCGGCCGGGCGCGCATAGTGGTTGTGCTGGATGGGGTGGAGGATCCCCACAATCTGGGCGCGATCATCCGGACGGCGAATGCGGCGGGCGCCGGAGGTGTGGTGATACCCACAAGGCGGGCCGCCGGGTTGTCTGAGACGGTGGCGAAGACCTCGGCCGGGGCGCTGGCCTACGTTCCGGTGGTCCGCGTTTCGAATGTGGCGCGCGCCCTTGAGCACCTGAAAGAGGGCGGCTACTGGATTTACGGGCTGGACGAGCGCGGGGACTGGGACTACGACGCGATTCGGTACGGTGCGCCGGCGGCCCTGGTGCTGGGTGGGGAAGGCGGGGGCATGCGCCCGAACGTGCGCCGGCGCTGTGACTTTCTGATCCGCATTCCGATGGCCGGCGAAATCGCGTCCTTGAACGTTTCTGTCGCAGCCGGCATCGCGCTGTTCGAGTGGCGAAGGCAGACCAAGCATGGCTGAGGCGGTCCGAGCGTCACGAGGGGCCGTCCGGGTCCGAGGCGGCGGAGCGTGGTGCCGGCTGGGCGCGCTGTTTCTGATTCCGGCGATTCCCATTGCCGCCCGCGAGCCAGTGCGGGCGCGGCACGCCATGGTAGTGGCGGAGGAACCGCTGGCGGCGGCGGCGGGCGTCGAGGTTCTGCGATCCGGCGGCAACGCCGCCGACGCGGCGGTGGCGGCGGCCTTCGTGCTGGCGGTGACGCATCCGGCGGCGGGCAACATCGGGGGTGGCGGGTTCCTGCTGGTGCGTTTGGCGGGCGGGCAGGCCACTTTTATCGATTTCCGCGAGCGGGCGCCGGGGAAAGCTCACAGGGAGATGTACCTGGACGCGGCGGGAGCTCTGACCCCGGACAGCCGTAAGGGGTGGCGGGCGGCGGCGGTGCCCGGGACGGTGAAGGGGCTGGAGTATGCCCATCGCAAGTTCGGCCGCAAGAGTTGGAGGGAACTGCTGGCGCCGGCGGTGCGGTACGCCGCCGCCGGCTTTGAGGTTTCCTGGGCGCTGGCCAGGTCGCTGAAGTCCTCGGCGCGGCTAGCCGAGTTTCCCGAATCGCGCCGGATCTACTTAAACCACGGGCGGTACTACGAACCCGGCGACCGCTTCGTGCAGCCCGAACTGGCGGGCACGCTGGCCCGCATTGCCCGGCACGGCGCCCGTGATTTCTATGAGGGGGAGACGGCCGTCCGGCTGGCGGCGGAGATGGAGGCGCACGGCGGGCTGATCACCCTGGAGGACCTGCGGAGCTACGAGGTCATCGAACGGGAGCCGCTGAGGGGCTCCTACCGGGGTTATGAGATCCTGACAGCCCCGCCGCCGAGCTCCGGGGGTATCGGTTTGCTCCAGATGCTGGGGATGCTGGAGGGATCCGGCTACGAGCGGCACGGGGCGGGTGCGGCGGCGACGATTCACTACGTGGCCGAGGTGATGCGCCGCTTCTACGCCGACCGGAGCGAATATCTCGCCGATCCTGCCTACTACGCCGTTCCGACGGGGCGGCTGCTGGAGAAGGACTACCTCGCGCGGCGGCGGGCATCAATCGATCCGATGCGGGCCTCCTCCAGCGACGAGATCCGGCCCGGGGCCGGCCTGGCGGCGGAGAGGAATGAAACGACGCACCTGTCGATCGTGGACGCTGAAGGCAATGCGGTGGCGCTGACGTATACGATCAATGGGTCGTACGGCTCGGGGGTGACCGTGCCCGGGCTCGGTTTCCTGCTGAACAACGAAATGGACGACTTTTCGGCCAAGCCCGGTGAGCCGAACATGTTCGAGCTGGTCCAGGGTGAGGCGAACGCCATTGAGCCCGGTAAACGCCCGTTGTCGTCGATGACGCCGACAATTGTGCTCCGGGACGGGAAGCTAAACATGGTGCTGGGGGCGCCGGGCGGGGCGCGCATCATTACCGGGGTGCTGCAAGTATTGTTGAATGTGGTGGACTTTAAAATGAATGTTCAGGACGCTGTGGACCGGCCGCGTTTCCATCATCAGTGGAAACCGGATCAACTGTTTCTGGAAGAAGGATTTTCTCCGGACACAGTGGCGCTGCTACGGCAGCGCGGCCACCGGATCGCGACGGTGCGCTCGGTGGCGCAAGTCGAGGCGATCGCAGTGGAAGAGGGCTGGCGAGCCGGGGCGACGGACGGTCGGGGTCACGGCAAGGCGGCTGGGTACTGAACTGAGGTATGAAACACGCGCTCTCAACGCACTTGTTCGTCAATCACCGCCTGACCACGGTCTGGCTGGAAAAGATTTGGAATGCGGGCATTCCGGCGGTGGAGATGTTCTGCGCCCGCCAGAGCCTGGACTACCACAACCGGGCCCAGATCAACGAATTGGCGCACTGGTTCGGCGACGCCGAACTGAAGCCGCTGGCGCTGCACGCGCCGATGTATAGCGACGACTGCTGGGGACGGACCGGTACCAACGCTGTGATTTCGATCACCGAGACCTCCAAGCCGCGCCGGATTCAGATGGTGGACGAGATCAAGAGGGCGCTGGAGATTGCCGAACGGATTCCATTCCGGTACCTGATCCAGCACCTGGGCGTGAGCGGTGAGGAATGGGACGAGCGCAAGGTGGATGCCGCTTTCTCGGCGCTGGAGGATCTGAAGCTGTTCGCCGGGCAGCGGGGCGTTGAGATTCTGTTGGAGAACATCCCCAACGGGTTCTCCACCTCCGAGCGGCTGGCAATGTTCCTCGAGCTGACGCACCTGGATCTGAATTTCTGCTTTGATGTGGGGCACGCGCATATCAGCGAGGGCGTCGAGGCGGCCTTCCTACGGATGAAGGAGCGAATTCGCTCGACGCACCTGCACAACAACGATGGGGAAAGCGACCTGCACTGGTTCCCGTACCTGGAGCCCCGGGGCACGATCGACTGGCGAAAAACGATGGAACTGCTGCGCTCGTGTCCGGATCAGTATTCGCTGGTGCTGGAGCTCCGGGAGGTGGAGGGGATGGCCAATCCGCTGGCGCGGGCGCAAGAGGTGTTCGAGCGGCTGGAGGAGGAATAGATGAAACGGATCACGATCGCCAGCGCGGGGCAGCACGTGGGCCAGACCGTCCAGATTGCGGGCTGGTTGTACAACTTGCGCCGTTCGGGCAAGATCCTTTTCCCGCAACTCCGCGACGGCACCGGGATCATGCAGTGCGTGGCGGAGAAGAAAGCGCTGGACGAGGGAACGTTTCAGGCGCTGCGCCACCTGACGCAGGAATCCTCGCTGATTGTGACCGGCAAGGTCCGCCAGGAACCACGGGCGCCGGGCGGTTACGAACTGGAGGTGGAGGGCGCCGAGGTCATCCAGCGGGTGCCGGAGGATGATCCGTACCCGATCACGCCGAAGGAGCACGGCATCGAATTCTTGCTGGACCACCGGCACCTGTGGATTCGCAGCCGGCGCCAGCACGCCATTTTGCGAGTGCGGCACGAAGTGGTGCGGGCGATCCGCGATTACCTGGACAACAGCGGTTTTACGCTGGTGGACACGCCCATCTTTACGCCCGCGGCTTGCGAGGGCACGACGACGCTGTTCGAGACGAACTATTTCGATGACGAGAAGGTCTACCTGACCCAGTCCGGTCAACTGTACAACGAGGCGACGGCGATGGCCTTCGGCAAGGTGTACTGTTTTGGGCCGACGTTCCGGGCCGAGAGGTCCAAGACGCGGCGCCATCTGACGGAGTTCTGGATGGTGGAGCCGGAGATGGCGTATGCCACGCTGGACGATGTGAAACAGGTGGCCGAGGAACTGATCGTGTACGTGGTGGGGAGGGTGCTGACCAACCGCCGGCCGGAGCTGGCGGCGCTGGAACGGGATGTTTCGAAGCTGGAGAACGTGCAGGCGCCGTTTCCCCGCATCAGCTACGACGAAGCGGTCGAGATTCTGCGGAGCAAGGGAAGCGCGATCGAGTGGGGCAGCGACTTCGGCGGCACGGATGAAACGCTGCTGGGGGAAGCCTTTGACCGGCCGGTGATGGTGGACCGATACCCGGCACAGGTGAAGGGCTTCTACTTTGAGCCGGCCCCGGAGCGGCCCGAAGTGGTGCTGGGCGTGGATGTGATCGCGCCAGAAGGTTACGGGGAGATCGTGGGTGGGGGCCAGCGGATCCACGATCCCGAGCTGCTGTTGCAACGGATCGAAGAGCACAATCTTCCCAAGGACGCCTTCAACTGGTACATCGACCTGCGCAAGTACGGGACCGTGCCGCATGCCGGATTCGGCATGGGGGTGGAGCGGTTTGTAGCCTGGATGTGTGGGCTGGACCACGTCAGAGAAACGATCGCCTTTCCTCGGATGCTATACCGGACGCGGCCGTAGTTGGGCGGCGTGGCCGGATAATCCGCTGCTGAGAAATGCGCTACACGCACATCGCGGTAATCGGGGCTCCGCTGGACCTGGGGGCGGGGCGCCGGGGTGTGGACATGGGGCCCTCGGCGATGCGGGTGGCGCGCCTTCACGAACGCCTGGCGTCACTCGGGTACAAGGTAAAGGATTACGGCAATGTTGCCGTGGAGCAAATGGAGTCCGCGCCGGTCGGGCAGGAGCAGGCCCGTTATCTGGCGCAGATTGCCGATACCTGCCGCCGGCTGGCGCGCCGGGTGGAGGCGGTGGTGCGGCGCGGGCACTTCCCACTGGTGCTGGGGGGAGACCACTCGGTGGCCGTGGGGACGGTGGCGGCCATGTCACGATGGCTGCGCGAGCGGGGTGAGAGAGTAGGGCTGATCTGGATCGACGCTCACGCCGACATGAACACGCCCGAGACGAGCCCCAGCGGCAACGTGCACGGCATGCCGTTGGCGTGCTGCCTGGGGATGGGGCCGCCGGAGCTGGTGAACCTTTACGGCTACGCTCCGAAGGCGGCGCCGGAAAATGTGGGGCTGGTGGGGATTCGGAAGGTGGACCAGCTCGAGCGGCCGCACGTGCGGGAGTCCGGGGTGCGGGCCTTCACGATGCGGGACATTGACGAACGCGGGCTGCGGGCGGTGATGCGCGAGGCGATTGAAATGGCCTCGATGGGCACGGCGGGGTTCCACGTTTCGCTGGACATGGACGCCGTCGATCCGCAGGATGCGCCGGGGGTGGGCACGGCCGTTCGGGGCGGGCTGACCTACCGCGAGGCGCATCTCGCCATGGAGATGATCTGCGATTCCGGGGGAATGCTCTCGATGGAAGCGGTGGAAGTCAATCCGGTGCTGGATGAAGCGAACCGGACGGCGGAGCTGGCGGTGGAACTGGTGATGTCGGCGATGGGGAAGAGGATCTTATGAAGTTGACGGTCGGAGTGATTTACGGCGGCCGCAGCGGCGAGCATGAGGTGTCCCTGCGCTCGGCACGGTCCATTCTGGAGGCCATTAACCGCGACAAATATGACGTTGTGGAATACTTCATCGCCAAGGATGGCAAGTGGCAGCCGCGGGCCATCATTCCCGAGCCCGGCGCTAATGGCGGTATTGACGTGGTGTTCCCCGTGCTGCACGGCACCTTCGGCGAGGACGGGACGGTGCAGGGGCTGTTGGAGCTGGCGGATTTGGCCTACGTGGGGGCGGGCGTGCTGGCGTCGTCCATCGCGATGGATAAAGATGTGACGAAGCGGCTCTGCCGCGAGCGGGGCCTGCGTGTGGTTGAGCACATCGTGCTGCACCGAGGCGATCCCGAGCCGAGGGACGTGGAACGGCGGCTGGGATGGCCGGTGTTTGTCAAGCCGGCCAATCTCGGCTCGTCCGTCGGCATCTCGAAGGCACACGATTGCGAGCAGCTCCGGGCCGCGATTGAACTGGCGGGGCGGTTCGACCGCAAGGTCATTGTGGAGCGGGCGGTGGACGGCCGCGAGCTGGAGTGCTCGGTGCTGGGCAATCACAACCCGATGGCGTCGGCGCCATGCGAGATCATTCCCTCGCGGGAGTTTTACGACTACGAAGACAAGTATCTGCTCGACAAGACGGAGTTTCGCATCCCGGCGGAGCTGACGGGGGAGAAAACCGAGGAGGTACGGCGCCTGGCCATCGAGGCGTACCGGGCGGTGGAGTGCGAGGGCATGGCGCGGGTCGATTTCTTCATGGACCGGGTGTCCGGAGAACTTTACGTCAACGAGCTGAACACGATTCCCGGGTTCACGTCGATCAGCATGTACCCGAAGATGTGGGAGCATTGCGGTATCCCGTTTTCCGAGCTGATCGACAGGCTGATTGAGCTGGCCTTGGAGCGCCACGTCGAGCGACGGGCGACGCGGTATTCGCGGTGAGAAGACCCGGTCAGCATAGCGAAAGATCTCACCGGAGGAAATCTCGACGCTGAACTCGGGCCGGACAAACGCCGGGACGTGGAGCAAGCCGGCCTCCGGGTAGAGGTAGAGCCTTTTTGCAGCGGGATCCGCCAGCCCGACGTGCGGGACTCCCCAGGGATGGAATTCCTCGAGCTTCCGGACAATCTCTGTCAGCCGGTCGTCGCGCGAAGCGATTTCGATGACGGCGAGGGGAGGCTGCGAGGGGACGTGCTCTGCGGGTTTGTCTGGCGCAAAGATCGCCGAGTCGGGAATGGGAAGCCGAGTGGGACCGAGGCGCAGCCTGAGTTTCGGCCTTGAGTAGAGGGGCTTGGCCTTGCGAAGTTCATAGAAGATCTCGAGGAGGCGGGCCTGCACTTCGCTGTGCTGGTTGTCGCCCAGGTTCCTCTCCCCAATCCTGCTGTTCAGATACTCGCGGTGCGGGCGTTCACAGCTGGTTCGAAGGTAGTCTTTTGCCGGTCAGAAGAGTTTGGTGGCGATGGCCTTCACCGTCTCATTGGGTGCCCGGGCAGTCCCGGGGCTCCCTGTTAGACTGGGAAGAGGGTTGCTGACGCATTTCCCTGTGTTGCTGCTCTTGTTTGGAGCCCCCGAACCAGCCGCTGACGCGGCGAGTTTGGAGGCTGCGGTCCGCCGTTTCACCGAGGCGTACTTCCTGGTGGAGCAGGAGGCCGCCGAGCCGGTGGATTCCTACAGCGCCTTTTACGGCGGCGCGATTCCGGGGATGCTGAAGCGGCTCGATCCGCACTCGGTTTTTTTCGATCCCGACCAGTTCGCACAGCTCCAGGAGCTGGAGAAGGCCACGCGGAAGGGCTTCGGGAGCGTGGTGGCGGTCTTGCCGGGACGGGTTATCGTGCTGCAAACGCTGCCGGAGACCCCGTCGGCCCGGTCGGGTATGTCGCCGGGCGATGAGATTCTGGCGATCAATGGGATCCGGCTCGACCGGCTGAGCGTGGAGCAGCTTGTGGGCCTGCTGGGAGAATCGCGGCGGCGGGAGGTGAAGCTGGACATCCGGCGGCCGGGCAGCAGCCGGCTGGTGCAGATTACCATGTCGCCGGAAGATGTGGAATCGCCGGCGGTTGACCTGGTGTACTTTTTGCGAGCGGGGCTGGGCTACATTCGTGTCCGCAGTTTCGACGCCGCCACCGGCGGGCAGGTGCGCGAGGCAATTGAAAAGCTGGGAGGCAATCATCTCAAGGCGCTGGTGCTGGACCTCCGGGGCAACCCTGGCGGGCTGATGGCAACGGCGCTGGAGACGGCTTCGCTGTTCCTGGAGCCAAAGGCGGTGATCGTCAGCGTGCGGGGGCGGGGCTCGGAAGTTGAGGAGATCCGGGCGGCGGAGGGGACGCGGCCCTACCGGTTCCCGGTGGCGGTGCTGGTGAACGAGCAGACGGCCAGCGGCGCCGAGATCGTCGCCGGGGCGCTCCAGGACCACGGCCGGGCGGTTATCATCGGCAGTTCGAGCTTTGGCAAGGGGCTGGTGCAGAGCGTTTTCCCGTTGTCCGAGGGTACGGGGCTGGCGCTGACGACAGCTTATTACTACACGCCCAATGGGCGCTCGATACAGCGCCCGCTGCGTGCCGGGCGGCTGGCGGGGGCGGTCCAGGACGGAGCGGGCGGGATCGTCCCGGACCACGTGGTGTACGCGGCGCCGCCCACGCGGCTACGAATGGTGCTGGAAGCCACGGGTTCGTTCACGTCCTTTGCTACGGTGTGGCTGCACAGGCAGGGGCCGATCTCAGAAGAATTCACGGTCACGAACGCAGTGCTGGATGAATTCCAGGCGTATCTGGCGCAGCGGAACATCCAGCCCGGGGTGGGCGAATGGTCTACCGAGCGCGAATGGATTCGGAGCCGGCTTAAGCAAGAGATCTTCAATCAAGCCTTCGGCGTGGCCAAGGGCGACCAGATCGAGCTGGAACGGGACCCGGTGGTGGGTAAAGCCATCGAAGTGCTGGTTGGGGGACAGTAGCCGGCAGGGTTCGGCTCAGCCTTTGTACAAGGAAACGAGCCGGTCGATGTTGCGGTTGAAGATCTTGACCTTGCCCTCGTTGATGAGTTGAGTCAAGATCCCGTCCTGGAAGAGCTCCCGGCGCATTTCGGCTTTCCGTCTGCGGAGCTCTTGCCGCAAGGCGTCACGTTCGGCGGCGAGCTGGGTCATGTCGGCCGGGATCTTGGAGATCACTTTGCAGACGACCGCTTGGCCGGCGGCGTCGATCGGGCCGACAATGGCGCCCTCGGCCGCGTCGAAGACGCTGCCGAAGTAGACCGCCTGGAGGCTGTCGTTCAGGTTGCCTTCGCGGGTGAACTCTTCGCTGGTATTGACGGAGGCACCCAGCATTCGCGCGACCTTCTGCAGGTCGTTACCCGCCTGTTTGAGGGCCGCCTCGAGCTGTTTCCGTTTGTCCTCAAAGATCTGCTGTGCTTTGGTGGTGGTCAGCGTGTTACGGACCTGATCCTCGACCTCAGCCAGTTCGGCCGGCCGCTCCGGGTAAAACTCCGTTACCACGGCCACGCCCAGCCGGTTCTGGCCGATCTCGTAGACGGGGCTGACGCCGCCTCTGGGGAGGGTGCGGATAGCGTCTTGCATGTCGGCGCTGGCTGCGAGTTGGGGGATAGGGGCCGTGGCGGTGACGCCGTTGACGCGCAGGAGCTGGATACCGAGCCGGTTGGCGATTGCTTCGCCCCGCAGCGGGTCTTTCACCAGTTC
>FWWM01007163.1_pt1 | contig 22639 bp, 24 predicted proteins | sample 2228351 | NCBI WGS metagenome assembly FWWM01 (sample SAMEA103939774, study PRJEB20133) | metagenome
TGAGATAAATATATAAGAATAGAAAAACAACCTAAAAATCTTAACAGATTACTACTTTTAAAACATTTCTTAAATAATTTCTTAAATACCTTTATTCTTAATCTTTGAAAGTCCAATATGTTGTAAGCATTGATAAAAATTTGACAGAGGTTTTTAAATTTATTATAATAGAATTGTTATGAAACATTTTACTTTTGATTTTGGCTTTTTCTTTGAAAGCTCCGATGGAGGAGCGGGCTAATCTTTTGGTTTTCTTTGGTCAGTTGCCTCCTTCGGGAGGTTTTTTAATTTAAAAGCAAGGAAATATGATGAAGAAAAAAATTACTACCTTAGGACCAAAAGGGACCTTTTCTCATCAGGCGGCTTTGGAGTATAATCAGCAGGCAGAAATCATTTTCAAAAAGACGATCTATGATGTTATGTTAGCTGTCTCTTTAGATGAAGCCGATTTTGGAATAGTGCCTTTAGAAAACTCAATTTCTGGTTCTATGGGGCAAACTCTTGATTCTTTAATGAATTTTGATTTGAAAATCAAAGCTGAAGAAATTATACCAGTTAGGCATAACTTAGCTGTTTGCAAAAACAAGAAAATAAGAGCAATTAGGAAGATTTATGTTCATCCCCAGACTTATGCTCAGTGTGAAAATTTCATCCAGAGATACTATAGCGATGCTGAAATTATTGAAACCTCTTCCAATGGAAAATCAGCTGAAATTTTAGCCAAGAGTGGCCAGGAGGGAGAGGCAGCTATTATTGCTCCCTTAGCTGCTAAAATTTATAATCTCGAGATTGTGAGAGGGAACATCCAAGACAATCCTTTTAATGTTACTCGGTTTATTGTTCTTTCTCAAAAAGACGAAACTCAGCCAACAGGTTACGACAGGACTTCTATTGCTATCTACCCTCAAGTTGACAGGCCAGGTCTTTTACATGAATTATTGGGCGAATTTGCCAAGCGTCAGATTAATCTCTCCAAAATTGAATCACGACCGGCTAAAGGTAAATTGGGAGATTATATCTTTTTTATAGACTTTCAAGGCCATATTGCTGAAGAAAATGCTAGGGAAGCCCTGGAGGCAATTGAAAAATCAGCTTTTGTTAAAATGTTTGGTTCTTATCCTAGAAAGTACTAACTAAATTCTTATGCCTATTTCTAAAAGCTCAAAAATTTGGTTTAGAGGTAAATTCGTAGATTGGGATAAAGCTAAAATTCATGTTTTAACCCATGGCTTACATTATGGTAGTGGGGTTTTCGAAGGTATAAGAGCTTATAGGACCAAAAAAGGTCTAGCTGTATTCAGGCTGAAGGATCATATTAAAAGATTATTCAGGTCAGCGGAAATCTATCGAATGATAATTCCTTACTCCCAAGAAGAACTTTGCAAAACTACTAAGAATTTAATTAGGATTAATAACCTAGATTCCTGTTATATTAGACCTATTGTTTTTCGGGGCTATGGAGAAATGGGACTCTCTCCATTAAATGCCCCAGTCGAGGTAGCAATTGCCGCCTGGCCTTGGGGCGCTTATCTGGGCGAGGAGGGAATTAAAAATGGTGTTAAGACCAAGATAGTTTCCTGGCGGCGTATCTCTAAGGATGCCTTGCCTACCTCGGCTAAGGCAACAGGTCAATATTTAAATTCAATTTTAGCTAAACTTGAAGCTTTGGATAATCAGATAGATGAAGCTATCATGTTGGATGAGGAAGGTTTTGTTGCTGAGGGTCCTGGTGAAAATCTTTTTATAGTTAAAGATAAAGTTTTATATACTCCTTCTCTATCTTCGGGTATTTTGCCTGGTATTACTCGCGATTCAGTGATTAAAATTGCCACTGATTTAAAAATTAAATTCCAAGAAAAAAATATTACTCCCCGTAAGCTCAAAGAGGTAGATGAAGCCTTTTTTACTGGTACGGCGGCCGAGATTGTTCCTATTAGAAAAGTTGACAGTCAGACAATTCAAAAACCTTGGCCCCTAACAAGGAAAATTCAAAAAGTTTTTTACAGTATTGTTAAGGATGCCAATCCCCAATATCAGAATTGGCTTGATTTTATCTAATACTTGACAGGCAACAACTTCTTGTGTTAGATTTATCAATGGAGAAATTATGATATCTAACCTTCTCAAAATTATTAAAGTTATTGTCTGGATTTTTAATTATCCGGGAGGAAGGTTAGTATCAGTCTTTCTTTAATTCCCAGTTAAGAAAGATTCTAATCTTCCCCACAAGGAAGGTTTTTTATTTTAGATTTTTGAAAATTAAATAAAGAGTTTAGTTCCCAGTTAAGAAAGGGGGTGATAAAGCATGTGGGAGGGAGAATTACCTCCTCAAGATAATATCTTTCATAGCATAGGGGTGGTCTCAGCGTCAGCCTTCAAAGAGATGGAAAAAGCCTATAATACTACTATAGAAATTGAGGCTATTCGAAAAAAGCTGGAGCGTCTTTTGAGGGAGTTGGATAAGATTTCTCAAAAACTTGAAGAGTTTCCTCATGATCCCTACTGGATAAGACAGGAAAATATTGTAAAAGGAAAAATGGAAAAGTTGCAGTATCGATTGGAGATTCTTTGTGCAACCTTTAACAAATAAAATAAATTGAGATAATAAGTGGAAGTGGCCGCAGGAAGGTCTAATTAGCCTTCACTTTAGACCCTTGCGGTTTTTTATAAAGTATTTTTTTATCTTGTCATAATCTCTTTTTCTTAAACATAACCAAATTTACTGGTTATGTTGAAGTTTGAGTTTGTCTAAGACAAAAGATAATTTTTATTTTGATTATATTTTTATTTATTTTATTATAACTTGAGATTTTTAATTTAGATATTTGAGGCAATTATTATGCAATTATTATGTCAGAGACATATATCTGAGTGTATCGGAGATACGATCTCCGATTTTCAGAGATTGTTAGAGATTGTCGGAGATACGATCTCCGATTTTTTAGTCGGAGATACGATCTCCGATTTTTTATGATCTCTGATTTTTCTGGGGTCTGGGTTGACAAGATAGGATTTTTATTTTAAACTTATTGTTGTAAGGATTGGGTAGTTATGGTTGCAAGGTCAATTCAGCTTGTTATTAACATCATTATTAGTCCTTTTAGAGAGGATTAGTTTTAGGTATTTATTTGTAGTGAAGCTAGTCCTCTCTGGAGGACTTTTTTGATTTCGGGGGAGAGGATCATATGAAGCCGAGGAAAGTTCAAATTTATGACACCACCCTTCGGGATGGTAGTCAAAAAATTGGAGTTTCTTTTTCTTGTGAAGATAAATTAAAAATCGTCAAGGAACTTGACAGATTTGGTATCCACTATATTGAAGGCGGTTGGCCCCAGCCCCAATTTAACAAAGAGAAAAACCTAGATAATGAATTTTTTAACCAAGCAACAAAGCTAAAGCTGAAAAACGCAAAATTAGTTGCTTTTGGCAGTACCTGTCGGGTTGGCTTAAAACCAGAAAGCGATCCCCTAGTTAGACATTTAACAAAAATTGCATCTGATGTTGTAACTATAGTGGGTAAAAGCTGGGATTTTCAAGTGAAGCGAGTTTTAAGGACTTCTTTATCTGAGAATTTAAGAATAACGAATGCCGACGAGCTCTTCCTTTTTCTTTTTTATCTTTTCTACTCTGTAGCTGATTTCTCTTATTTTCTCAAGAGATATTTTGGGGAGGTGTTTTTTGATGGAGAGCATTTTTTTGATGGCTTTAAGGATAATCCTCGATATGCTCTGGAAACTCTTAAAACAGCTGCAGAGGCGGGTGCAGGAGTTCTTGTTTTATGCGATACCAATGGAGGGAGTCTGCCCAGAGAAGTTTATGATATTACAAAAAGAGTTAGAGAAAAGTTAAATGCTCCCTTAGGCATTCATGCTCACAATGATTCAGATTGTGCAGTAGCTAATAGTTTAGCGGCAGTTGAGGCTGGTGCCACCCAGGTTCAAGGAACAATCAATGGTTATGGAGAGAGGTGCGGTAATGCTAATTTATGTTCAATTATCCCCAACCTCTCTTTAAAATTGAAGATAGCTACCATTCCTAAAAACAAATTACGAATGCTTCGGGAGGTTTCTAATTTTATCTGTGAGTTGGCTAATCTTAATCCTTATGATTTCCAGCCCTATGTGGGTAAGTTTGCTTTTGCTCATAAAGCGGGTTACCATACTGATGGCGTTTTAAAAAATAGCAAGACTTATGAGCATATAGATCCAAATTTGGTTGGTAATTGGCGGCATTTTGTCGCCTCCCAGCATTCCGGCAGAAAAGCCATCAGAAGAAAAGCTTGGGAATTTGGCTTCAGCTTAACTGACCAACAGGTTGATAAGGTTTTAAGAAAAGTAAGGTCTCTGGAAGCTTTGGGTTATCATTTTGAAGTTGCTGAAGGATCTTTGGAGTTACTAATTAGGGGAATTTTAGGGAAATTGCCAGAGTTTTTTAGAATTGAAAGCTATAGAGTAATTATTGAAAAAGAGAATGGTGACTTGCCTGAAGCCACAGTTAAAGTTTGGGTAGGGAACAAGAGAATGGTTCAGGTAGCTGAAGGTGATGGTCCAGTTAATGCCCTAGATAATGCTTTAAGAAAAGCTCTTTTGCCTTTTTATTCCCAACTTTCTAAGATAGAACTTGTAGATTATAAAGTAAGAGTGCTCAATGCTCAGGCAGGAACAGCAGCAAGGGTGAGGGTCTTAATTGAGACTTCAGATGGTAAAAAGAGCTGGGGTACAATTGGAGTTTCGGAGAATATTATTGAAGCTTCTGCTAAGGCGCTGGCAGATAGTATTATTTATGGGTTGATCCAAGGTAAAGATTAAAAATCTTATAAGGTATATGTAGGCACTTTGATAATGTAATAATCCTTTAATAATTAAAATCAATAGATTTTGGAGGTGGGAGAATGGAAGGAAAGGATGTTAATGTTTGCCCCCGGTGCGGGGCACCGTTGGAAACAAAGGAGGGAGGGGAGGAAATAAAGATTTGTAGCAACCCTCATTGTATGAGGGAAGCGTCAGTTCACAATCGGAAGATCAAATTTTCAAGTTTAAAATACCCCAATAAATATCAATAACTAAACTACTATTAGCCATAGTATTGAGGCAGAGCTTTCTGCTGAGCTATGGCTTTTTATTTGACATTTTATTTAATTTTGTTGCTGGGGCGGAAGCTACTTATGAGAGCTAGCCTTCTTAATTTAGTCTCCAATGTCGACCTTCTGGGGAGGGTTGGTTCTTGGATGATTGCAGATAAATAAAGAAACAATAAACAAAGACTAACCTTCCAAAATTGGAAGGTTTTTTGTTCTTTAAATGGTTAAATAGATTTTAGTACCGACCATTTAAGGTAACCAATTATTTAATTTATAAGGGAAAAATGGTAGAATAAATATTGAACTATTGAACAAGGGGAGTTTATATGTCCGGCCACTCAAAATGGCATCAAATAAGACATAAAAAAGGTATTACTGATAAAAAGAAAGGGCAAGTTTTTTCTAAAATTAGTCGCATGATTCAGGTAGCTGCTCGAGAGGGGAGTAATCCGGAAACAAATTTTAAGCTTCGTTTGGCCATTGATAAGGCTAAGGAAGTTAATATGCCCAAAGAAAATATCGCTCGGGCTATTAAAAAGGGGGTTGGCAAAGCTGAAGGAGAAGAATTTAGGGAGGCAATTTTTGAAGGTTATGGGCCAGGAGGAGTGGCTTTATTGATTGAAACTTTAACTGATAATAAAAATAGAACCTCTTCAGAAATAAAAAATATTTTAGCTAAATTTGGAGGGCACTTGGGGGAAGCGGGGTCGGTGGCTTGGATGTTTGAAAAAAGGGGTGTTATTAGGGCTGATGTTTCAAAACAAAAAGATATTAAAGAGGAAGCCTCTCTTTTGGCTATAGATGTTGGAGCTTTAGATATTAAAGAAGAAAAAGATGCCCTTGAAATTTATACTCAAGTTCATGATTTTGAAAAAGTTAAGGAGGCTTTAGGGACTAAAGGCATTGAAATCGATGCCGAGATTTTAATGATTCCCACCCAATTTGTTAAAATAGAAGATGAAAAGATAGCTTCTTCTATTTTAAGACTGGTAGAATCTTTAGAAGAATTAGATGATGTTCAAAGCGTAAGTTCTAATTTTGATATTCCAGATGATTTAATGGAGAAGCTGATAAAATAAAATTTGTACACTTCTAAAAAGAGGATAATTTATGATTATTTTAGGTATAGATCCAGGGGTGGCTACAACTGGCTATGGAGTAATTCAAACCATTCGAGGTGGTAAGATAAAATTTATTACCTATGGTTGTATTAAGACAGCTCCAGATAATAACCCCTCGGAAAGGCTTAAGGATATTTATAAAGAGATTAGAAGTTTAATTAAAAAATACAAACCCCATGAAGTGGCTGTTGAGGAAATTTTCTTTTGTCGGAATGCTAAAACAGCCATTTCAGTAGGTCAATCCAAGGGGGTTATTCTTTTAGCTGCTTCCAATGCCAAGAAACGAGTTTTCCAATATACTCCCTTACAAGTTAAACAGCTTGTAGGAGGCCATGGTATGTCAGAAAAGAAAAAAATTCAAAATCAAGTTAAAAGAATTTTGGGGCTTAAGAAAGTACCTAAACCCGATGATGCTGCTGATGCCTTAGCTGTGGCTTTGTGTCATGCCTTAGCCTTTAGAGATGGTGTAAGAAGAAGAGTTTAATTTTTAGGAGGTTTTATGAAAAAAATTGCTATGTTGGCTCCCCTTGTAGTTCGAGTTCCTCCCAGAACCTATGGAGGTATAGAAAGGGTTGTTTATGATCTAACTCAAGGTTTAGTAAAGGATAATTATAAAGTGGTTCTTTTTGCTTCTGGCGATTCCCAAACTAGTGCTGAATTGGATTCTATATGGCCCTATTCTTTGAGGTTTGATAAAAGAATCAAAAATCCAGTACCATTAACCCTTCTTCATGCTATAAATTGCTTTAGGAAGGCTAATGATTTTGACTTGATTCACAATCATTTGGGTCATTTTGGGTTGTCTTTTGCAAATTTTGTAAAAAAGCCGATCCTTACTACACTTCATGGCATAATCCCTTTTGATTTTAAGCCCCTTTTCAGAGCTCATAAGGAGCTTCCTTTTGTCTCTATTTCCAACAATCAAAGAAGAGAACTTCCTGAGCTTAATTATGTTGCTACGGTTTATAATGGGACAGATACCAAACTTTATTCTTTTGGGGGTAAACCAAAAGATTACCTTCTTTTTATGGGACGCTCATCTCCAGAAAAAGGCCCCCAATTGGCTATTGATATTGCGGAGGCTTGTAAAATGAAGTTGATTATGGCTCTAAGAGTAAATCCTGAAGATGAAGAGTTTTATGAAAAAGAAGTCAAGCCCCGCCTCAAGAAGGCTAAATATGTCAAACTTTTGGGACCTATTCCTGATGAGGAAAGAGTAAGGCTATATCAGGAGGCAAAGGCTACTCTTTTCCCTATTCAATGGGAAGAGCCATTTGGCTTGGTGATGACCGAGTCTATGTCCTGTGGCACTCCAGTTATTGCTACTCGGATTGGCTCAGTACCTGAAGTTATTGTTGATGGAGTAACAGGTTTTATCTGTAGAGATGTGAAGGAGGCAATTAAGGCTGTTTCCAAAATTTCTAAGATTTCAAGACAAGCTTGTAGAGAGCATGTGGTGAAGAACTTTTCTATAGAGAAGATGGTGAAAGATTACCAAAAAGTTTATAGTAAAATTTTAAGTGCTAGGGGAAGGTGATGAGAAAGCTAAAAGTAGCTATTATTGCTCCTCTATGGGAGCAAGTGCCTCCAAGAGGATATGGAGGAATTGAGAGATATATCTATGATCTTCTTGAAGAGTTTGCCAAATTAGAATTTTTGGAGGTCACAATTTATTGTAGTGACGACTCAAAAATTCCTAAAGGTATTAGGAAAGTCTCCATTTGCCCTAGTGCTTTGCGAACTGACTCCTTGGTAAAAAATCCTCAAGCTTATTATTCTTTAATGATGGGTCGGGTATTTAGAGAGGCAGATAGATTTGATATTATCCACAATCATACAGATCATAATGCTTTGCCTTTTGCTCAGTTTATCAGAACTCCTCTGGTTACTCATCTCCATTCACCCTTAATACCCGAGAGAATTAAAATCTATAAAGAATATTCCCCCATTACTTATTTTGTCTCCATTTCCTTGTCTCAACAAAAAAAATGTCCTAATTTGAATTATGTGGCTAATATCTATCATGGAGTACCAGTTGAAAAATTTCCTTTCAATAATGAGCCATCAGAGAATCTTGTTTGGATTGGCAGGATCTGTCAGGAGAAGGATACCAGAGGGGCTATTGAGGTGGCCCGAGCTACAGGCCGGAAGCTGATTTTAGCGGGGAAAATTGATCCTGTAGATTGGGATTATTATGAAATAGAAGTTAGGCCCTTTATTGACGAGAAGCAGATTTTTTACATTGGAGAGTTGGGTTTTGAAGATAAGGTGAATTTTTTAAAAGCAGGTTATTGCTTGTTAATGCCTTTGACTTGGGAGGAGCCTTTTGGGTTGGTTTTGATTGAGTCTATGGCTTGCGGTACCCCGGTTATTGCTACTGGAAGAGGTTCAATACCAGAGATAGTTAGAGATAAAAAAACAGGCTTTATTGTAAATTCCATTTCTGAAATGGTGAAAAGAGTAGCTGAGATTCCTAAAATTAAGAGAAGAGACTGCCGACTCCACATAGAGAAAAATTTCCATATCCAAAAAACAGTTTCAGAGCATATTGAGATGTATGAAAAAGTAATAACTTTGCATAAAAAGAGGAGTAAAAATTTGTAAGCCTTTATGGAAGAGAAACTTCTTTTGCATATTTGCTGTGGGCCCTGTGCTAGTTATGTAAGTTACCTCTGTAGTTTAAAATTTTCCATTGTAGGCTATTATTATAATCCCAATATCTATCCTAAAGAAGAATATCAAAAACGAAGAGGGGCTTTAGAAAAATTATCCCGTCAGACAAAATTAAAAGTGATCTTTGAGAGGTATAACTTAGAGGATTATTTCAACAGCCTTGGAGATTTAGGGAACAGCAAGGCCCGAAGTCTTATTAAGGCCAACCGATATAGAGAATTAGAATCTTTAATTGCCGCAGGTAAGTTTGTCATTACCCAAGATAGAAGGTGTCCTATTTGTTATAAATTAAGATTGGAGAAAACAGCTAAAAAAGCAAAGGAATTGGGTTTTAATTATTTTACTACTACTCTTTTGATTTCTCCCTATCAAAAACTTGCAAAAATCAGAAAAATAGGAGAGAATTTAAGCAGGAAATATGGGGTGGAATTTTATTTTGAGGATTTTAGGCCCGGCTTCCTTAAAAGCAAAGAACTCTCCCGCTCCTATAATCTTTATTCTCAAAGATATTGTGGTTGTATTTTTAGTAAGCTTAAGAAATAGTTTTGTATGTATTGGCTTTTAATTTTATATTTTATATTTTTGATTGTTTTTGCTTTAACTTCTTGGTTTATTATTAAAACCAGGATCTTGAATTTTAGATACCCCAAAGATGCTTGTGGTCAAGCAGTTTTAATTTATATTATAAGTTGTATAGCAATTGTGATGATCTCCTATATTTTTATAGCTACTTGCAATTGGAGCAAGATGGATTTTTCTGCTTGGCTTCCCCAAGAAACATCCCCAATACCAGTGGAGGTCAAATGAATCAGTTTTGCCCTGAAGATTTAAGCGAATCTACGAGAGAACAAGTATGTCTTTTTATTAGAAAATCCTGGTTTGTAATTTTGCCAACTTTTATTTTGGTGGCTCTTTTAGTTTTAGCTTTTTGGATGATAATATTTTTACTTATTTATTTTGTTCCTGTTATTTTTCAGACCTCTTTAAAAAATTTTATAGTTATCTTTGGCAGTATTTACTTTTTAATTTTGGCTTTTTATCTTTTAGTTTCCTGGGTTAATTATTATTTTGATATTGGAATTGTAACTTCCAAAAGATTAATGGATATTGATCAGAGAAGTATTTTTCATCGGACAATTTCTGAGCTTCCCCTAGTGAGGATTCAAGATGTAAAGGTTGATGTAAAAGGTTTTTGGGCTTCTTATCTTCATTTTGGTGATGTTTTTATTGAAACCGCCGGTGAGGCTCCTAATTTCCAGTTTAATTATGTACCCCATCCGTATAGGGTGGCTGATCAGATTTTAAAGCTTTATAGTGAAGCCAAAAAGAAAGAAGCTGGAGATTTGGGACAGGTTGCTTCTAGTAGTGAGTAATGATTATGAGATATAAAATATTAGAACACCCAGCAGATTTAAAGTTAGAAGTTAAAGCTCCTAAAATAGAAGAGCTTTTTTTAAACTTAGCTTGGGGTATTTGTGAGGTGATGGTTCCCAAACTTAACCAATTTCCTGCTTCTGGCAAAAGGATAATTAAAGCCCAAGGAAAGGATAAAGAGTCTTTATTGGTAAATTTTCTCAACGAAATTATTTATCTTTCAGATGCTGAAAGAGAAATCTATAGAAATTTTAAAATTAAAAGATTTCAGCCGAATAAATTCCTTGAAGTTGTAGCTGAAGTTGTGAAACCAAAAAGGAAAGAGGTGGAAATTAAAGCAGCCACCTACCATGATTTAGAAATTTTGAAAAAAAATAATCATTGGCAGGCAGTTGTTGTCTTTGATATATAATAGGCCCGAATAACTGTCTAAAAGAATTGATAAGAAAATTCGATTTTGATATATTGCTAATTGCGGCTACAATTAAATTATAATTAGTATGATTACAAAAAAGGATCTAAAGAGAATTAAAAATTATGTTTGGGAGATTCCTAAAAGTTTTAGAAAAGATATGCGGGTCCCTGCCCGCCTTTATGCTTCAAGTAAAATTTTAGAATCAGTTTTTGAGGATAAGTCCCTAACCCAGCTTATAAATACTGCCACCCTCCCTGGTATTGTAGATTATGCCTTGGCGATGCCTGATATTCATGAAGGCTATGGTTTTCCCATAGGAGGTGTGGTAGCAACAAGGCTGCCAGAGGGGGTTATTTCTCCTGGAGGAGTGGGTTATGATATCAATTGCGGCACCCGCCTCTTGCTTTCTCAAATTAAATTTGGCGAGATTAGGCCTCACTTAGATACTCTTTTAGATGTTTTATTTCAAGAAATTCCTTCCGGCCTTGGCATTGAAGGGAAAATCAAATTGTCTTCCAAGGATCTAGATGAGGTTTTAAAGCATGGGGCCAGGTGGGCGGTGGAAGCTGGCTTTGGTACTGAGGAAGATTTAGAGAAATGTGAAGAAGGAGGAGCAATCAAGGAGGCGGATCCAACTAAAGTTTCCGAAAGAGCCAAGAAGAGAGGAGGGGGTGCTTTGGGCACTTTGGGTTCTGGCAATCATTTTTTAGAAGTTCAAAGGATTGAGGAAATTTTTAATCAAGAAATTGCTAAGAATTGGGGATTGTTTTTGGGGCAAATTACCTTCCAAATTCATTCAGGTTCGCGGGGTTTAGGACATCAAGTATGCTCTGATTACATTAATCTTTTGCGTCAGAGCATTGCTAAATATCAAATTAATATCTCCGACCCTGAACTTATCTGCACCCCTTTTAATTCTTCTGAAGGGGAGAGTTATTTTCAAGCTATGTCAGCAGCCGCAAATTTTGCTTGGGCTAATAGGCAATGTTTATCTCATCTTATTAGAGAAGCAGTAAAAAAAGCTCTGGGTGGTAAATTTAATAGAGAACTTAAAATTCTATATGATGTAGCTCACAATATAGCTAAAGTAGAGGAGTATACCCTGAAAAGCGGACAGGAAGTAAGAGTTAAAGGGCCCCAAAAACCAAAAATCGAAACTCAAAACTCAAAATTAGTAAAAGTTTGTGTCCATCGCAAAGGTGCCACAAGAGCTTTTCCAGGGCAGCCAGTGCTCATTCCAGGAAGTATGGGCACTGCTTCTTATATTTTGGTAGGCACAGGCAAAGCCATGGAGGAAACTTTTGGCTCCACTTGTCATGGAGCCGGAAGAGTAATGAGTCGGAGAAGAGCTAAAAGACAAATTTGGGGAGAGGAGCTTCAAAAAGAGCTACTTAAAAGAGGCATCATTACTAAAACCAAATCAATCTCTGGCTTGGCTGAGGAAGCTCCCCAGGCTTATAAAGATATTGAGGAGGTGGTCAGGGTAGTTGATGCTGTTGGAATTGCCACGAAGGTAGCTAAGTTAAAACCCTTAGGGGTAATTAAGGGATAGATGTTGAACTTTTTAGGTTTTTGGCCGGAAATAGATATTAAGATTAAAATCTAAACTATAACCTTCTCCTTTTTCAGCTAAAGTCCAAAAGTTAATTTTATTGAAGCGGGGAGCTTCTTTAAGTTTTTTTAGATAACTTAAAATTGCCGATAGCTTGCCTTGAATTTCTGCTTCTAAATTTATTTGGTATACCTCTCCCACTTTTACTGCTTGACTAATAGTAGGATTTCCTTCAGGCTCAACAATTTTGATTGTTGTAAGAGAGCAATTACTATCCCAAGCCAAATCTTCTAAGAATTTTATAAAATCAGATAACTTTTTATCTTCTGGTAAGAGGATTTTATTTTGATTGAGAGCACCTTCAAGACCTTCTCTTTCTCGTCTTAAGACTTCAATTTTTTCCTTCTTTAATTCTTCTTGGCTAAGAATATCTTTGGCCTCGTTTAATTGTTTGTAAGTTTTCAGGACTTCTTTACTGTAGGGCCTAATAAGGAAATAAGTTGCTCCCAAAATAATTAAGACTGAGAGAATCAAGTATAGATTTTTATTAGAGATGGATTTCATTTTTTCTCCAAATTGAAACTTAGACTGAAATCAGCTTTAGATTGGGGAATTTCAGGTTTAGTTAGAGTTGATGATTGAAAATTAACATCTTCAAAATAGGATGAGGCCTCAAGGTTGTCTTTGAACTGAACTATTTCTCCTCTGGAATTGGCAGTACCAGTTAAGGAAAACTTTTGATTTTCATCAACGGCCATGTTGGTTATTTTAATAGAACTCATCTTTCGATTAATAACCTCACTTAAAATGGAATACCAATCAATTCTTTCTTTTTCTAGATCTTTGATAATCCTATCTCTGGTTCGAAACTCGGAAATTTCTTTCTCTAAAAGAAGCCCCTCTTTGTTTTCTTGCTGAATTAGAGTAATTCTTTTTTGGTAGGTTTGAAGATCAGTTTTAAGTTTTTGGTTCAAGATAAAGACAATACCAGATAATATTCCAAGTAGGAAAACAACCCCCACTGCTAATTGTAAAGTTAATTTATTAATTTTAGCAGTTTTGAGTTTCTTTTTCTGGATTGGTGGTAGAAGATTAGTTTGATAGATCATTTAACCTCTTTCAAAGCTAAACCAATGGCAGTGGTATAATTTAAAACTTCCTTCTTGGGAATAATTTGGCTGGTCGGGGTGAAATTAACCAGAGGATTGGCTAATTTGGTTGTTATTTTTAAGGTTTTTGAAAAGTAACTTTTAATACCGGCAAGATTAGCTCCCTCACCACAAAGAAGAATTTGGCTAATTTTTGTTTTTTGCTCTTTTTGATAAAAATTAATTGATTTTAAGGCTTCATTGGCAATATTGGCTAACACTTCTTGACTTACCAACTGAATTGCTTTCTTTTGGTCTTTGGGGGGCGATTTTTTGATATTCTCAGCTTCTTTCAAGGAGAGATTTAGCTTTTGGGATAGGAGTTTAGTGATAGTTTCACTTCCCGAAAGAAGACTGGCGGTGAGGCCAATTACCTCCTGGTCATAGATTATTAAACCTGTAGTTTGAGCTCCAATATCTACAATAAGGGTAGGTTTATTTTGGAGTTCTTGGTGGAGAGCTCTTACATTAGCCACAGGCTCGATTTCTAAAGCCACCAACTCCAAGCCAGCTAAATTAATCACTTCCAGATAACTATCGGCTAATCTTTTGGGGCAAGCCACAATAAATACTGACATTTGGGGGTCTTCTTTTTCTGAAGGTAAAACCTGCCAGTCAAGATAAATTTCATTTTTAGGCAGAGGGATAAATTGAGAGGCTTGCCAACTGATAGCTTTTTCTGCTTCTTTGGGGGGCATTTTAGGGAGTCTAATTAGCTTATTAAAAGTAAGGGACTCTGGTAATCCTGCAATGACATTTCTTTCTTTGATTGGTTTGGGATAAGCTTTAGCAATAGCTCTTTGGATAATTTCCGCCAAATATTGTTTGTTAACCAACTCCTTTTCTATAAAGGAATTTTTTTCCAAGGGGATCTTGTTAAATCCTTTAAGTTGGGCTAATTGACCCTTTTGGACTAATTTGATGACTTTAATGGAAGAGAATCCAATATCCAGTCCAAATGCCTTTTGAGTCATTTTTACTCCTTAGTCTGATTTTATCAAATTAAGAGTTCTCTGTAAATCAATAAAAAATTTCCCAACTCCCTCTTTTAATTATCCAGCTTCCTCCAGGACCAGTGGAAAAATAAGCAGAAGCAAGGCCCTCATCATAATTAAGTTCAGCGTTTGCATTCAAAATAAGTTGTTTGGCTACAATAGCGACCACATCCCCATTACTATTAATTTGGAGAGTTCCTTCCAAAGCATAATAGACCCCACCACTACTATTGGAATTTATCTCTATAGCTGGGGATGATGAGGAGGTGGTGACAAGCAAGATATATCCTTTTGGATCAGCTGAGGTAGGATGAATTATTGCATTACTATTTATTCTAATGGTTCCATCCACAATGAGCACAGTTCCATTAGACCTAAAATCTTCATCCAGGTAGAGATGACTATTGGAGTTCATCTCGAAATTTCCTGTAACATGGATAGGGCCAGTGAGAGTTAGACTAGAATTGGTTAAAGTTAAGTTCCCTTCAATTTTTTTAGGTCCCAAGGGTAGTGATTGGCTATTAAGTTCTAAGTCTCCAAGGTAGGGATCATTATTAACATTAGCTTGGGCTTTCCAATAATCATAGTTGATGGTAGGTAGGGGATCAATAGGCGGCAGGTTAGAGGGGTCCTGGTTTGGATAGCGATCTCCCTCAACTTCTGGCGGATCACTGATTGTACCAGTAGCATAAGCATCTCCAAAAATTTTATAATTCCCCTCACCACTTATATTGCCAAAAGCATAAACATCGCCATAAATTTCATGGTTAGTATCACCAAAAATGTTGCCGTTGGCCCGGGCTTCACCCCTAATTTCAGAATTAGCATCACCAGTAATACTACCATTTGAAGAAACATTACCATTAATTCTGGAATTGCTATTCAGCCTAAGCCCTCCTTCCCCAACTTGGACTGCATACCTAAAGCTAATTCCTTCACCCTGAGGATTAGGAGTCACCCTAACTCTAATTTTCTTTTGGGCTAAGTAGGGGGGAATATTGGGAATTTGGGCGGTAGATTCGATAATTTTTTCTGAGCCTATATCCTGAATACTGATGCTGAATTTCCCTTCTCCCAAAGGAGTGTTTTCCTCTCCACTATAATGGGGAATATGATTTAAGGACCAGACAGCCTTGTCTATTCCTCCTTCGGCAATATTTAAAGCTTGGGCAGAGAGATGAGCTTTTTGCATATATCTTAAGGTAATAATTGCCAAAGAAACCAAAGCAATTCCAGTAACAAGAAGGATATAAAGTAGAGTTATGGTGCTTATTAAAACCACTCCTTTTTGTTTCTTCATTGCCAATTCCTTAATTTAGCTTGAGAAGTTAGATTGAGTTTTACCTCTATATTGGCTACAGCTTTTTTAAGCTCCAGATCTACTCTTATTCCTTGGACCTCTGGCCAAGAGGAGGGTGGGTTTTTTGGTTGATAGGTAAAAGATGAGTTTTCAAAATCTACATCTTCGGCAATGGTGTGATTTTGTTCTCTTGGTCTTTGGCTTTGAGGATCTATAATTGTATTTTTTACAACTCTTTTAGAGTTCTCAATAGTATAGATAATATAGTCGAAATATAAGATCTCTTCCCCCTCATATTTTATATTCCCCTCGTCATCTAAGGCGGGCACTTTTAGAATAAGTACCTTTTCTGAGGCCTTATATTGAGTGTCTCCATCAATCACTTGCTCTTTTACCTCCCAAGCTGACCTGACATCTGATATTATTTCATCTAAAGCTATTTTTCCTTGCCTTTGGAGCTGAGCATTTATTTGCTGTCTTTGGACACTTCTAACATTATTGACATAGATTTGACCAATAATTAAAGTTAGGATACTCAAAATAGACATAGCCACCAGAAGCTCAACCAGGGTTAGTCCCTTTTGTTTAAATTTAATCATTAAGACCTCTTTCAGCCATTAAAGTAGTCAGGGTAGCAGTTTGGGGATTTTTTTTAGGACCCTTCCAAGTTAAGGTTATAATTACCTCCTTGATATCATCTTCTGGATTCTGGTAATTATTAATCTGAACTAGGAGTTGGCCCTCATCAAGCTCTGGTATACTAATAGGCTCTAGGGTAGTATTGGTATTAAGCGGGCTTTGGAGATTAGCTATTTCTGCATAAGACATTCTTCTAAGTTCCTCAATTTTGTTTTGGCAGATTTTTGTGGCTTTTAGTTTTTCTTTAGATAATCGGCCCAATACGGTTACATTTAAAAATAAAACCAGGGCAATCATTGAAATTATAACTACAATTATTGTGGCTACCAAAACCTCAATTAAAGTAAATCCTTGATTTTTAGCTTTAGGCTTGGTCACGACTTTATTCCTCAGTAACTCGCCAAACCTCTTCCATGGTAGTGATCCCTTCAAGCACTTTTAGAACCCCATCAGTTTTTAGGGGTATCATCCCTTGCTCAAGAGCTAATTTATGGATTTGGCTTTTAGTTATTCCTTGGCTAATTTTGGGTTCTATATCTTCGGTAATATCAATGACTTCAAAAATACCAATTCTCCCCCTATAACCTGTTTGGCTACACTGCTTACAACCTTGACCTCTCCACAAAGTTATAGGATCCTTTATTTTAATTAACTTTTTAGCTTTTTGAGGAAGTTTGGCAATCTCTTGTTGAATTTCCTTAACTACTACTGGGGGAGGAGAGTAGTTTTCCTTACAGTCTTCACAAACCCTCCTTACCAGCCTTTGGGCAATAATAGTAGTCAGAGAGGAAGCCACTAAAAATGGCTCTACTTTCATATCAATAAGTCGGGGAATAGCTCCAGCGGCATTGTTGGTATGGAGAGTGGAGAGAACAATATGTCCGGTCAAAGCTGCATGAACAGCCATCTCTGCTGTTTCCAAGTCTCTAATTTCTCCCACCATAATAACATCAGGGTCTTGTCTGAGGATTGATCTTAAGCCATTGGCAAAGGTGAAGCCAATACTAGGTCTGATTTGAGATTGATTAATACCCTCAATTTTATATTCAATAGGGTCTTCTAAGGTAACAATATTAACGCCGGGATTATTTAGTTTTTGGAGAAGAGCATAGAGGGTAGTAGTTTTGCCCGAACCAGTGGGTCCGCAGGATAAAATCATACCGTGGGGTTTTTTAATAGCTTGGGAGACTACTTTATACCCCTTGCCCAAAAGACCTAATTTTTCAAGGCTCTTCAAGCCGGCTGTTTTTTCCAGGAGACGGAGCACTACCTTTTCCCCACTGGCGGTAGGGAGGGTGGAGACTCGGAAATCAATTTTTCTATTCATAATAATAGTGTGAAAGCGTCCGTCTTGAGGCAGTCTTGTTTCATCAATTTTAAGATTAGCTAAAATTTTTATCCTGGAGACAAGAGCCGGATGAATGGCTTTGGGTAAGGAGATGGTTGGCTGAAGCACTCCATCAATTCGATAACGAATTACGGTTTTGTCTTCTTGGGGTTCGATGTGAATATCTGAGGCTTCAGAGGTAGCGGCATATTTGATGATAATAGCTACCATTTTAGAGATTGGAGCTTCTTGGATAATTTTACTTAAATCAGAGGCAGTTTCCACTGTCTCTTCTACCACTTCATCAACATTTAAATCTACAGCAATTTCTTTTAAGGTTTTGGTGACCTCCATTTTTAGGGTGCCATATTGTTCTAAAGCATATTGAATAGAAGCGGCCGAAGCCACATATAAGTCAACTTGATAGGAAAATTTTTCCTTTATAAACTCTAAAGCCTCCATCGCCTGGAGGTTTTGGGGGCTCTCAATAGCTACCTGGAGCTTACCATCTTTTTCATCAAAAGCAATAATGTGGTAGGTTCGGGCTACTTGTTCTGGAATTTTATATAAGATATCAGAAGATAAAGTCTTATTTTGGAGGTTTATATAAGGAAGGTTAAAAGTATAAGCATAAGCTCTTACCAAATCTTCTGAAGAGACCAGATTCATATCTCTTAGAACTTGATTTAGGGTTTGATTTTTTTTCTGGGCTTCAATTCTGACTAAATCTAACTCTTTTGGAGAAATCAAATTTAGGGCTACCAGAGCCTCTTCTAAAGTTGGTTTTTTCTTGGGGATAATTTGGGCCATAAAGGCACCTTTTAAAATTTAGGACTAATCTAGATTAAGATTAGTCCATTATATCATAAAATTTGCTTTTTGTCAATAGATATTAAAATGGAGCGAAGGGATCAGAGCGACCCCCAGCATTTAACCGGGGGTTAATTGGATAATTGCCATGGGTAGGATAGGTCTTGATTTCTTCTATGGCTTGGGTGTCAAAGGTAGTCTCTAATTTTTGGAAATTAGGTGACAATTTAGGAATAGCTAAATATTCGTAGTAAATCCAGCCTCCGATTCCCAGAAGGATTATGGCTAAGATCAAGATAATGGTTGATTGATTTTTCATAAAAACCTATTTTTGCCAATAGACTTTTAGATTTAAGGTGATATCTAAGATATTACTTGCTTCTTGGGTACCCACTCTCCGGGCTTTAAGGGAAGTGATATCAATTATTCGTCTATTTTTTTCCATCGCCTCTAAGGCTTTTTTTAAGGAGGTGAAAGTTCCATAGAATTGACACTGGAGATTAATGGTTTGATACGATTCTTCAGAACTGGTTAATTGATTGGTTTCGGTAGTGCGGGCAGTGCTGGTTGGTTGGAAATTTTTCAAGTAAAGACCCGAGGAAGAGCTAATATTGGAGATCTGAGAGAGTAATTCCTTTAATTGCTCCTTTTGAGGGAGGGCAATATCCACTTCTTTAACCTTATCTTTAATTTTACTATATTCTCCTTCAAGCACTTTAAGGTCAGCTAATTTTTGCTCTTCAAATCGCACCTCTTCCAGCTTAACCTTGACCTCCTCAGCCAGGCGAACATTTTCCAAAAAGAGGGGTTTGATAAACAAAGCCATCGTAGCAATGATGAGGGAAAGCGATCCTATAATTGAAAGAATTAAATAATTATATTTTCCTTTTTCTACTTCCATATTATCCTTTTAGAATCTCGGGGTTAAAAATTAATTCCAAGTCAAACTCGTAGACGGTTTTGTTGGCCGAGGTTTTGGCAGAGGAGCTTTTAATATTTACAGAGGGGAAGAGTTTAACAGTTTGGCCTTCGGAATCAAGCCTCACCTCTCCTTTTTCATCCAAAATAGGTGCTTCTTGAAGACGAGCTAGGAAAAAGCTTACTTCTTGATAATTTTTTGCTTCTCCTGAAAGTTTTAGGGTTCCTTCTTCTTTAGCTTCTAGCTGGGTGAGACGAATACTTGAAGGAGTAGTATTAGCTAAAGCCCTAATAAGGGAGGAAAAATGGACTTGTTTTTCTTTAAGGATTTTAAAGTTTTTAATTTGGGCTTGGAGAGTGGTGGCTTTTTCTTCTAAATCTCCAAAGGCAGTTTGTTTGTTTTTAAGCTCTTGAATCTTCCGGGTGGAATCTTTAATTTGTTTTTCTCGCCACAATTTATGTCCATATAAGGTTCCACTTAAAAATCCCACTACCGCCACCGTAATAATTAAAATTACCGAAGCTATTGTTTTCAGCCTTTCGCTTTTAACCTCTCTGGTCTTTTTGATTAGAAGATTAATATCTATCATAGTTCCTTATTCTTAGCTTAATAGTGATTATTGAAAAAGTCAAATCAATCTATCTCATCGCCAAGCCAACCGCTACTGCAAACATAGGGCCAATTTCTTCCAACTTGGGAGTTAAAATAGGAGGATAATCTATTTCTTTCCAGGGATTTCCTATCTCTACGGGCAGGGAGAGGGCTTCTTGAAGATCCTCTTGCAGTCCCCTGATATTGGCGCTTCCCCCAGCTAAAATCACTTTGGAGATATCAGAGTTTTTTCTGCTTCCATAAAAATCTAAACTTTTGTTGATCTCCTGGACTAAGCCAGAAGTGATAATATTGAGAATTTTTTCTAATCTGGGGTCAAATTTTTGGGGGCGGAGGCCAGATTCTCTTTTAATGCTTTCTGCTTTTTCTTTATCAATTTTGAGAATTTTGGCAATAGCTTTGGTAAAGATATCTCCTCCAATAGGTATGTTTCTGGTGAGCCTTATAATCCCTCCATCAATAATGCTAATTTCAGTAAAAAGCTTTCCAATATCCAAAATAATCAGACAAGAGCTGTCATTGCCCACCAAAGATCTCACCAGGGCCAAAGGTTCAATTTCTAAAGCTTGGGGATTGAGCCCTGCTGAGGTTATAAAATTGGTATATTTTTCAACCAAAGTTAGAGGAGCAGCAATGATTAAAACTTCAGTTTTATCCTCTTTTCTTTCCAGAATTTTAAAATCCAAGCTTACTTCTTCTAAGGGCGAGGGGACATAAGCTTTAGCCTCCCAGCGAATAGCCTCAGCTACTTCCTTATCTGTCATTTTGGGCAAGTCAATTATGGTCGTAAAAACAGCTGAGCCAGGGAGAGCGGCCACAACATTCTTGGTGGTGACTTTGGCTTTTTTAGTGATTTCTTTGATACCTTCGGTAATTTCTGCCTGGGCTTTTGGAGAATCAGACTGAGTGATATTGGAAGGTAAAGATAGGGAGCCATAGGTGACCAGTACTGCTTTTCCTGTAAGCTTTGGTTTTAATTGGACCACTTTAATAGCACCAGAACCAATATCCAGACCAAAGATATCTTTTTGGGAAGTAAATAGAGGCATTTTAATTTAGATTATTGTGGGCAATTAGAGTCAACCAGTTAAGGGGTTATTTCTCTCCAGAAGTAGTACCAAAAGGGTTTTATTTCTACAGGTGGAGGAGTGCAGGCGTTTCTGCAAGCATCTGGATTATCGTATCCCTCATTAGGATCGGTAGTAGGAAATTGTTCACAATCCCAGGTCTCTAGGTTGCACTCATACCTTATATGGGTAGGTGAGGTAGGTGCTGTGATAGTAAACGTCCGAGAAGGTGTCCAGTCACCCAATAGTCCATGCTCGTCTATTGCCTGTACTTGCCATTCATAGGTACCAGCAGCAAGACCACTGAGAGTATCGCTGGCTGTACCCCCAGAAGAGTCCCAAGCATGCCAACCATAGCTAAGGTGCTCATTATTGAGAGGAGCATCATAGTGGGGAATAGTCCAAGTATTCTCTATATTATTATCTACTTTCCTATACTGTACTCTAATTTTTACTTGATCTCCATCTGGATCAGTACCCCTGCCAGTTAGAGTAACCGGGCTGCCCTCAGCGAAAGAAGCTTTATCTGCAGGAGAAACATGATAAGCAGTAGGCTTGCTATTGATGGTAAACCTCCGAGAAGTTGTCCAGCCGCTGTAATTATATTGTTTATCTACAGCTTGGACTTGCCATTCATAGGTACCAGAAGAAAGGTCATCTAAGGTAACAGAAATTTCAGTACCCCCTGGCTTCCAATTGTGTCTATAATTTCTATTATTGCATTGAAAACAGGTTTGAGTTTCGGGGTCACAGGAAAGAGGGTTTGGCGCCCAGCCCCAGGGATTGGTTTGGGAAGGACAAGCTTTAAAAGTAGTCCAATCGCGACCTTTTATCTTCTTATATCGAAAACGTATCATTACCTTACTTAAATCCGCATCCGTGGCTTTACCTTTTAAAGTAACAGAACTAGTACCAGCCACAAAAGTAGTATTATTTGCAGGAGAAACCTGATAAGGAACAGGATATACTTGTTCCAGGGTAAAGGAATATGTATATAACCTATCATTTTGAAGGCCATCTTTTGAAATTGTCACTTGACCTGTTTCACCAGAATCAACCTTATTGTCCCCATCTTTATCATAATAATAGCCCTCGGGTACATGGATAATAATTTTTAAAGGATTGCAAGCACAGCCAAAGCCAAAACCCATACCTCCACCCTTTAGAGTACTATTTACACCATTGCCAAAATAAAGAGTGCCGGCAGGATTGTCGTAGGTGTATTCATAGGTGTATTTCTCTCCTGTTTTAAGTCCCCTAATAGCCCGATAATATTGATCAGGGCTGTAATTTAAGTTGATAAAAGGACCAGCATAATTAGCAGTAGAATCACTATGACATCGTCGGGTTAGCTTGCTACCTGTATAGGTCTCATTACTATGACTCTCTAAATCAACACGAACGTTATTTAACTTATTGTCCTTATGGTCTTCGATTATTATTTTAACTCCTGCAAAATTAGCTCCTGCATAAGCTAATTGGGAAGAGAGAAAAAATAACCCCAAAAAAGTCAAAATAAAAAAGAATATTTTTTTCATACCAGGTCTCCTTGAAAATTATTATATATATATAACAATTTCTTTTTTCTCTTTCATTTCTTGAATTTT
>FWWM01007180.1_pt1 | contig 22621 bp, 17 predicted proteins | sample 2228351 | NCBI WGS metagenome assembly FWWM01 (sample SAMEA103939774, study PRJEB20133) | metagenome
GGGTGAATAATAAATAAAAAGCCCATTCTGATTTTGAAGCTTCAGCGATTCTCCACAAGAAAGGGGTTTCCTGGTTCTCGCTATATACCCAGGAGATACACCAGTAGAAGCTAATAACAGCGAATGCAACGACTGCAGCAAAACGAAACTTTCGTGGCAAAATAAACAGTGATATTGGCAGCAGAAAATAATACTGCTCCTCCAACGACAGTGACCAAATATGCAGTAAAGGCTTGCCTTCTGCTGAACTATCAAAATAGCCAGTTTGTGTTGGCAGCACCATATTTGCGGTAAAGGTTAATGCACCTTGAAGTTGACTTAAATAGTCCGTCCATTGCTGATTTGTTAAAACGAACAGACCTATTAAACTTGTAAAGACTAAAGTGCTGTATAGTGCCGGCAACAGTCTCTTTGCACGTCTTAAATAAAATTCAGAAAAACTAAAATTGTTGTTATCGAGCCCCTTTAAAATAATACTTGTGATCAGGAATCCAGAAATAACAAAAAAAATGTCAACGCCAAGATAGCCCTGACTCAATATATTCAGATTGCTGTGATAAATAACAACAACGAGTACAGCTAATCCTCTTAAAAACTGAATATCCCTTCTCAATGTTTCTTCCTTTATAGCTTAGATTTTATTGGCGTTTAATTTTTTACATATGTAGTTGGATTAGTTAGCCCGTTCATATTTATTAAGGAGTTGATACAGGCGTTCGGCGCCTTTTTCACGGGAATATTCCTCTATCTCTTTTTCTGTGATTGTTGGGGTTTTTGGCAACATTAATAAACTAACCAATTGATGATAAATCTGCTCACTTTGGTCTAAATCCGCACGAATGGCACCGCCGGTAACTGCCATTAACTGCCATGTGTCGCTTTCTTCCGGTGACAACACCAAAACAGCTTTGCGCGCTCTGATATATTCGTACGCCTTTGCGGGTGTTTGGTAATTGCAGTCATCTGCCTGCAGTAATAACAAGGCGTTAGCATCCAGCATTTCTGCTGCCGCACTGCGATAGTCAATAGCTGGCGCCAGTTCGACGATATCCGCTATATTCCGCTTTGCTATTTGCTGAGCATACAGCTCATCATGGCCTGTGGCCCGAAGCACCACAACCAGTGTTGCCGCTAAGTTCGGCTGTTGTTGCTTTAGCATTGAGATCGCATCAAACAATGCAGTTGGATCACGCTCCTGCGGGTAAATAGTGCCGCTGTGCAGTAATTTAAATTTGCCATCGTTTCTGCTTGGCCAGGCAGGCAGGTTAGTGAAAATTTGTTCATCATAACCATTGGGAATATGGTGCCAAAAATCATCGGCAACAGCAGGATACCGCTTTTTATAAAGCTCAATTGCACCAGGGCTGGTTAAAATTGCGGCGCTGGCATGGTGAATGATTTTTTGTTCAATCCAGGCAAAAATACGTTTCCTGAGCGGATCTGCCGGATAACCGTCTTGTAGCATGGGGTCGCGTAAGTCGGCAATCCAGGGGCTACCGGTCAAGCGATGCACAAAATAACCAATGATGTGTGCGGTGGCTATTGGATAAGTGCTAATGATGACGGAATCTTTATTTTTACGCAGTAATTTATAACCCTGCAGAACTGCCGAAGGCAACCAGCTTATCCAGCGGTCCGGTTGTGCCATCCAGCCGAAGTAGCGCCCCTTGATAGTGAGATGACGTGCCGTATCTAAAGCAAAGCAACGCAATACATTGATTCCGGCAGGCGGTTGTTGTTGCATATTCACACTGCTGTAGGCTTTTGGGTCGACCGTTAAAACTGTGACTTGCAGCTGTTGCTGAGCCAGATAGCGACTAAATACCAAACTTCTGTGCACACCACTGCTCATTTGGATGGGAGGGTAATGAAACGCAACATATAAAACTGATTTAGCCATGAGTATTGATTCTATTTTTTAAATAATTATTGATAACCACAACCAAAGCAAAAAATGCATAACTCAGGTCAAAATAAGCAAGGCTCACATTCAGGCCGGTAATACCATAACCAATAATACCGATGTTCAGTGCTGAACATAATTTAACAAGCCATAATTCTCCAAGCTTTCTTGCTTTACCAATATTTCGCCAGTTGTCAAAAAACGATTTGGTAAGAATAAGCAGGAATAACAATAGCCCGGTAAAACCATGATCTCCCAGTACCTGAAAGTAGATATTGTGTGCCGCCTTAGGCGTCAGCTCTGGCGGGATAGGTGGGGTTTCTATTGGACCGAAAAGTGGTGTAAAAGGCGCATAATAACCCCACAACACGGGGTCTGTTACTGCTCTGTAGCCGCCTCCGGTCAATGGATCATTGGTTGCAATCAGCGCAGATATTTTCCATGCCCATAGTCTGCCAATAAATGAACTGTCTTCGGTACTGGCGGTGCTCACGGTTGATTGCCGTTCACGCCAGGATTCGGGCGTAAACTGATAAGCAACAGGCGCAGCCAAGACCACCACAAGCGCCAGTAAAATTTTATAGCGGCTGCCCAACCAGGCGGCAAAACCAATAATACATAAACCAACAAACCCGCCCCGCGAATAAGTACCAACGACAGCTACTACGTTGAGTGCTGCCAATGCCAGTAGTCCAAGCTTAATTTTTTTATGGTCGGTCACATAAATAAGGAAAAATATCAAAGGTATACACATATTAATAGCGACCGCCAGGTCGTTGCGGTCAACCAGAATGCCTGCTTTACCAATAATTTGATGCCCACCGAATGAAAGCAGGAACTTTGTACCTTCCATTGCAGCATAAGAGGAAACTGAAAGAATAAAGCACCACACGATGGCAATAATATTCGTCTTAGTGCGGATGATCAGCGTGATAAAAAAGAACAAGGCGGCGACTTTGACGTGGTCTATAAAATAACCAAATGTTTTAGTTGAATCGATAGTGTCGTTTGCAGAAGTTGAGATAAAACACTGCATTAAAAACAGCAATATTAAGACCCCGGTTCCGCCGATACTAAATTTTTTATCCTTAAAAGCAATTAAAGAAAGGTTACCAAAACAATAGTTAAATTCATGCGCAAGCTAGTGGAAAAACCAAAGGCCCACGCAGTTGGCGCCGTTAATGCAATCCAAACCCAGGCGCAAACGCCAACATAAGGGCGCTTAAAAGAGTGATAAATTACAAAAAAGAAAAATGCGACTACCAGTATATCGCGCATGATATTTAGTCTTCCTGACGGTTAGCCCAAAGAATTACCAGCATCATTGCTGCGATATCAAGTAACAGATATAGGCTATCTATCATCTGTTGATCCTCCTCAGTAGTGTTCTGAATATGAGGCTTTGGGCTTGTACAAATAGTGGGGCGCTATACATGCTCAGGTGACCTTACTAATAACATACCGGTACTTGCCCGACTTTTCTGGTGCTATTTCAGCAACATACTCAATATCTATATGTACGTCCTGGCCTAAACGCTGTTTAAATTGCTGCTGAATGACAGCTTCAGTTTCAGCTGGCAGCTTGTTGTTAGCAGTGACAATTTGCACCTGGCTATGCAGCAGGCTGTGCTGGGTAATTTTAAAACCGTCGATGGCCGGAATGTCGCGCAGAATATAAATCAGCGCCAGACCGTGCATCATGGTGCCATTGGCTGCCACCACAAAATCGGTCGAGCGGCCTTCAAGTTGTTCCAGCAAAGGCAGGCCACGGCCACAACTGCAACTATGGGTGGATAAAGCCGCAATATCGCCGGTGCGGTAGCGCACAAAAGGGAACTCGGAGGTGGCGAGGTGAGTGACCACAATTTCCCCCTGTACACCTTTTTCGACCGGTTTGCCTTCGCGGTCAACAATTTCTACCACTATGTCTTCCGCGCTGATATGCATGCCGCCTGCCGGGCATTGGTGGGCAATAAAACCGGCATCGCGGCCGCCGTAACCATTGGCAACGGGGGCATTAAATACCTGCTCAATCAGTTCACGCTGGTAGGGGTAAAGGCGTTCTGATGTAACAAACACAACCTGAATGCCAAGACCGGTTAAATCAATCTGATGTTTAACGGCGCTTTGTGCAATCAGGTGAAACACTGAAGGGTAACCAAACAGCATTGTTGGGCTGGTGTCTTGTATTTGTTTAATAAAATCAAGGAGCTTTGCTTCGGTTAAATCAAAGGCCGGAATAAGGGTGGAGCGAAATAGTTTATCGCGCCAGATTTTAATCTTGTCTTGTTTGGTGAGTTCAATAGGGGAGCCCCAGGCCACAATTTCTTTATCACCTATATCTACATTCCACCAGCGGGTGGCGCGCCATTTTGCCGCCACATCATGAGAAACACGCTCGTTCCCCAGCAAAAACACCAATGGCTGGCCGCTGGAGCCGCCGGTATTAAAGCGTTTCAGCGGGCCGGCATTGTCGGCTTTAAAGTGCTCAAAATGGTTGCGGATCACATCTTTGGTTAAAAATGGCAGTTTAGTTAAGTCAGCAGCAGTGCGGATGTCAGCCGGTGTTAACGAAAGTTTTTTAAACAGTTCGCGATAATAGGGCACATGCTGGTAAATGCTTTGAATAAACGCCTGTAGTCTTTGTGACTGAATGCTGGCAATGTCACTGCTGCTTTGCCACTGGCTTTGTTCCAGGCGCTTAAACTCTTTCACGGTGTGGTGTTTTTTTAACCATTCGTGAAGGGGAAACAATAGCCCGGCTACCAGCTTTGTATATAAAGAAGTGCTCATTGTGAACCTGCCTGATTGCGGGAGCTGATGGCTGTCTGGTATGTATGAAGCAGTGCCTGGCTGACACTTGACCAGGCAAAACGGGCAGTTTTTGCCAGGCCATTTTCTACCAGCTGTTGACGCAGCCTGTTGTTGGTTAAGACTTCGACGGCGTGTTTGCTAAAAAGTGTTGCATCACCGGGTGGCAATAGCACTGCATCCACACCGTCAGAGACTAAATCCGGAATACCACCGACATTACTGGTTAATACCGGTATGCCACAAGCCAGCGCTTCGATAACCGAATTAGGGCTGTTATCCACCAAACTGGTATTGAGCATTAAATCTGCACTGCGATACAGCTCAGCCATCTGGTCGGCATCGAGCCGGCCGAGAAAATGCACTGAATCGCTGATTTTTAATTCCTGGCAAAGAGCTTTAAGTGCATGTTCTTCCGGGCCAGAACCTGCCACCGATAATGTTGCCTGAGGTAAGCTGGTTTTGAGCAGGGCAAAAGCACGAACTGCGGTGGCAATGTCGTAAATAGCTTCAAGATTACGCGTCACAATAAGATGAGGTTTTGCCGGGATCACTCTGAGTTTGGCATTTAAATCAGCGGCCGGATAAAAGCGTTTTTGTTCCAGCACATTGGGTATCACAACTGCATCAGTGGCAAATTCAGCAAACACACGGCGTAAATAGGCCGAAGGCACCACTACAGCACTACAACGGCGCACCGAGGGGCCAACCACAGACCAGGCACCTTCGAAAAACTGTTTGGCATGGCCACCACGATAATTCATCACCATAGGTTTTTTGCGCCAATGGGCAATCCAGATAGCCGGAGCTGCAAATAGATGCCAGGACCAGCCGGAGTTGGCCATTAAATGGCAGACATCGTTATTGCCGATATTGCGGTATAAAGCCAACAGATAAGGAACAAGACGAAATACAGCTCTAAGCCCGGGTACTTTGCCGATAACAGCAGGTTGATAAGGCGCGTTCACCGCAACCATGTTCACAACTGCACCTTCCTGCTCCAGTAATAATTTCAGCTGGCGTGTTTGATTGGCCATACCGCCGGCAGGCGGAGGTATGGGGCCAATTAAACAAATGCGCAGGCCGGCGAGCTCATTTTGCATGGCAGAGTCTCTGATAGATGTTCAGATAAGGGTTACAGGATTGTTGCCAGTTCCGTACATTCTCTACAAAGTTGCGGCCATTTTGCCGAATTTGCGGCCATTGTTCCGTGGCATTTAACAGCTCTGCAGCCGCATTGCTTAACGCCGCCACATCGTCACTTTGAAATAACCAACCGGTTTTACCATGTTCAATCAATTCGTGATGACCACCGACATTGGACGCCAGCAGCACCTTGCCCTGAGCCATCGCCTCCAGCGGTTTTAATGGGGTGACCAGTTCAGTCAAACGCATGGATTTACGCGGATAAACCAGTAAATCGACCAGACTGTAATAACTGTTCACCACGCTGTGTGGCACCCGGCCAGGCATGATCACATGCTGCTCCAGCCCAAGCTCGCGGATCTGTTGCTCGAGCGCTTGTTGCTGTGGGCCACCACCGACCAGCAATAACACAGCGTCCGGCACCTGCTTTAAAATGGCCGGCATTGCCGCTACCAATAAATCCAGCCCTTCATAAGCATAAAAAGACCCGAGAAAACCCAGCACTTTTTTACCTTGCAGGCCAAGTTTTTCTGCCAGCTGCTGGTCTTTCTGGTTAATCAACTGAAACTGTTCGACATTAACTGCATTAGGGATAGGCGTAATTTTATCGGCTGCTATGCCGCGCGCGACCATATCTTTGCGTAAACCTTCACAAATGGTGGTAACAGCGTCTGCACCTTTGAGCACATAGGTTTCCATGGCTTTGGTCAGGCGATAGCGTAAGTCACCTTCTTTACAGGTGCCGTGATCAACTGCAGCATCTTCCCAAAAAGCCCGAACTTCATACACTACCGGAATACCGGCTGCTTTGCCGGCAAGCAGGGCCGCCATGCCATTCAGTGCAGGGGAGTGCGCATGGATCACATCAGGTTTTTCCAATGCAATGACTTCCAGCAAACGTTTTTTCATCGCCGGAATAAGCATGAGCTGATTCAGCACCGGGATTTTGCTGAAGAAGCCGGTTGGCACTTCGGTGCGGTAAAAAGTGAGTCCATCGACTGTTTCTGTTGCCTGTTGGCATGCACCTTGTTTGGGGCTGGTGACATGACAGGTCTGAAAACCCATATTGGCTTGTTGCTGCAAAATAGCGCGTGAGCGGAAGGTGTAGCCACTGTGCAGCGGAATTGAATGGTCGAATAAGTGCAGAATTTTCATAGAGATATGCCTTATTCCAACCTTAAAAAGCCATCAAACATCATCAGGGTCCAGAGTGATGCGCTGTTGTCTTTTAAACCGCTGATATGATCTTTTACTAAACGTTTTAACTGGGCAGGGTCAAAAATGCCACAGCTGAGCATACGCTCTGACAGCACGCAGTCTTGTAACTTTTGTTGCAGCGGACCACGGAACCAGTCGGCTAATGGTACTGAAAAGCCCATTTTTTTGCGGTACAACACATCATGCGGCAGATGAGGTTCCATCAGTTTTTTCAGACTGAATTTACCAACACCATTTTGCATGTTGGCTCTGGATTCCAGCTTAAAGGCCCATTCGATAAACTTATGATCTAAAAAGGGCACCCTTACTTCCAGCGAATGCGCCATTGAAGCACGGTCGACTTTGGTTAAGATATCGCCCACTAAATAAGTTTTTAAATCAAGGTATTGCACCGTTTTTAACGGGTCTAACGCTTGAGTGTTTTTCTGATAACGGCGGAATACTTGCAGCGAATTGTACACATTGAGCTTTTGTTTAAAGTCAGCGGAAAACAGCTTTTCACGCTCGTCAGCGCGCAAAATAGAGATAGAGTTGTGATACCCCTCAACCGAGTCCATCGCCATCGACTGAAAAGTGGTTTTGGCACGCAGAAATTTCGGCGCCCAATCAAGTTTTGGGTACAACTTGCCAAGTGGGGTAAAAATGGCTTTACGCAGGCCAAGTGGCAACAGGTTGCGCACTTTATCTTCATGTAAATGCATATTGTAACGACGGTAACCGGCAAAAACTTCGTCACCACCATCACCGGAAAGTGCAACTGTTACTTTTTTGCGCGCCATCTGGCAAACCCGGTAAGTTGGCATCGCCGAGCTGTCGGCATAAGGCTCGTCATAGAGCGACGGCAGCATATCAATCAGCTCAAAATCGTTTTGACTGACCACCTGCACACTGTGATTGGTGTGGTAACGGTCGGCCACCATCCGGGCAAATTCGGTTTCGTTAAAAGTGGGCACGTCAAAACCAATGGCACAGGTGTTCACCGGCTCGCTTTGTAACTGCGACATCATGGCAACAACGGCAGATGAGTCGACTCCGCCGGATAAAAAGGCGCCAAGCGGCACATCTGCCACCATCCGGATGCCAACGGCTTCTTTAAACCGGGTTACCAGTTCGTTTTGGGCTTCTGTTGAGGTGACATCCTGTGTCCACTCTGTCGGAATATCCCAATATTGCTCCGGCTCTGGCAGGCTGGTCATGCCAGGGGTTAACAACATGCGGTAACCTGGTTCAAGCTTAAAACAATGCTGATAAATGGTATAAGGTTCAGGCACATAACCAAAAGTGAAATAGTCTTCAATGGCGGTATGGCGCAGTGTGCGGTCAAATTTCGGATGCTGCTTTAATACTTTTAACTCAGAGCCAAAAATAAACTCATTGCCTGGCAATAAACTGTAAAACATCGGTTTTACGCCGAGCCGGTCACGGGCCAAAAACAGGCTTTGGGTTTTTGCATCCCAAATACCAATAGCAAACATGCCGCGTAAATGGTGTACACAATCCACACCCCATTCACGCCAGGCATGCAGAATAGTTTCGGTGTCGCCCTGGCTGATAAACTGATAACCCTTGGCTTGCAGCTCAGTACGCAGCTCTTTAAAGTTATAAATTTCACCGTTAAATACCACACAAACACTGTTGTCCGGAGTGCGCATTGGCTGTGGGCTGCCATCAAGGTCGATAATAGATAAACGGCGGTGCGCCAGGCCAACACCGGGCGCAAAAAAATAATCGCCGGCGTCCGGACCCCGATGCAACTGGCTGTCGTTCATCTGCCTTAAGGTGTCGGCATCGGGTTGTTGTTGGCTAGTCGGAAAATAAATGCCAGCGATTCCACACATGTTAAATAAGATCCTTGTTACTGACTGACTGATAAAGCTGATGGTAGCGTTGCACCATGCTATCGAGACTAAAGTTGTTTTGGCAGTGTTTTTTCACCAAAACACTGTCTTCGGGATACCGTTCAGGCTGTTTTATATAAAGTGCCATACAATCGGCAAGTTGTTCCACATTGTTACTTTCGAACAAATGACTGCTGTGATGTTCAGGCAACAATAATTCCGGATTGCCGCCAACTCTGGAGGCGATAACCGGCAAGCCGCTGGCCATAGCTTCAAGAATGGTATTGGAGATGCCTTCGGCTAAAGAAGGCAACACAAACACCTGCATTTGACTGAGCATCAAGGGAACATTATTGCTGTTGCCTGCAAAAATCACCGCATGCTGCAGCTTGGCAGCAATGGCTCTTTGTTCAAGACTCTGTCGAAGTGCGCCGTCGCCAACCAGCAATAAACCTAACTCTGCGGCTCTATCCGGGTAACGTTGGCAAAGCAGAATAAAAGCTTCGAGTAATAATTGTTGGTTTTTCACTGCAGCCATGCGGCCGACAGTGCCAAATACAAATTGCGACTTTTCAAAGTGCCAGGGCAGTGTCTGTGCATTGTTTAGATCAGGGTTTTGCTCAAGGTTGTTTTTATCAAATTTGTTTTTATCAAAGCGGCTCAGGTCAACGCCATTACAAATACGGTGTACTTGCTTCTGCGAAACACCAATCACAGCCGTTAAATAATGCTCTGCTTCGGATGACAGGGCGACAAACTGGTGCACAAAACCTTTTAACAACCGACGCAACTTCTGATAACGCCGGTTGGTGCCACCGAGATCGCTGACGTCCCAGCCATGTTCACCATGCACCCGTAACGGAATACGCAACAGCGCGGCGATAAGCTGGCCTTCCATGGTACTAAGGTTACGACTGTGAAAAACATCAGGTTTTAACTGCCGTAGCAGTTTGGCTAAACGCCAGAACAGCGCGAGATCAGTGCCATCCTGTTTGGCAATATCAAAAATGGCGACGTTGGGGCTGCGGATGCGGGCGAAAAAAGCCGGATCATAACCTTTCTGGCAAATAATGCTGTGGCGGTATAAACCCTGAGGTAAATGATTGATGAGATTGACCACACCATTTTCCAGGCCACCGGTATGAAAGCCCCACACATAATGCACTATATGCAATGGCTGCAGGCTGTTGTTCGCGGCGCCAGGCTGCCAAGACAGCAGAGCATTATCCGCCATGGGCTGTTTCCCACTGCTGTAACCTTTGCACCGCCTGGTGCAGATTTTGATCATCCAGGCTTAGTTCTGCATTCACCGACACCGCATTAAACTGGCCGGCAGCAGAGCTACCACTCAGTAACGCAACAGTTTGTGCCAGTTTTACCCGCCAGCTGCTGACCGTTGTCTGGTCGCCGACCTGATACCAATAAAGCAGGGTACGGCTATTGCCACCCAGACTTTTCAGCGTGATCACTTCAGCCTCTAAGCCGTTATGTTGCCATGGACGCCGGGCTGTAATGGTCCAGTGTTTATCTTTAAACAGTTTGTTGCTCCAGCTCACCAGTTCACCCTGTTGCTGGCGATGAGCATACTCTGCGCGGAAAAACTCAAAGCCGTCAGCGGTTTTTAATAAACTCTGTTTTTGGCTGGCGACAAAGTCAATACCCCAGTCTGAATCGGCTGCAGACACTGCATCAGCTGCAATTAATGCTGCAGCGGGCGTGGCAGGTACTGTTGCCAATGGCAGACTCTGGCGCCACAACATAAAACCGGCAAAAAGTGCGGCCAGATAGCAAAACTGCAACAGCGTAAAACCCTGGGCAATAGCACTGGTTTGTGGTGACTGTGTCTGATGCAAAATTGGGTTGTCAGTGGCGGGCACTGCTGTGGTTTGCCCGCTGCTCTCTGTTGGGAAATCGCTGAATTTACCGCCGAGCCAAAACATGATCAGCAGCACCAGACCAAACACCAGCCAGCCGTAGACATAATGGTCATCACCAAAGCCATAGGCCATATTGGTTTGTTCAGCGATGTAGATCAGCAAAAAGGCACGCAGACCATTGGCCAGCACGGAAAATAATATCAGCGCCACTAAAAATAACAGTTGCCGCCAGAAGCTCTGATAGGTGAGATGGGCATACAGAGTGCCAATGGCCAGCGAGGTAATTAAAAAGCGCAGACCTGAGCAGGCGACTGCCACTTCAAAGTGGCCAACCGGGGTGGTCAGGTATAAACCTTCGCGAAACACCGGAATTGCCGCAAGATGTAAAAACCACACCGATAAATCGGCAGTGATATTCTGCAATAAGGGGTGTAATTCTTCGCCGAAGGGAAGCATAAAAATCAGATAAAAAACGGCAAACTGGTGATGTTTAGCCAGGTTCAAGCCCATCCAGCCAACCAAAATCAATTGCAGGCAAACAATGGCTGCAAGCTGGGCCAGAGCCCCGGTATCTGATGCAAATCCGATCAGCCACAAAAACAGCAGGGGGAGCAGCAAAATAAGCGGACGCCAGTCGGCTTTGGGAAGTTCAGAGCTGCCCGCCTGACCACGGTGCAATAACCACAAAACAATCAGCGGAATAAAATAGGCGTGGCTATAGGTATCAGAACCCTGCCAGACAGATTCCAGCTGCACGAGGGTTGGCCAGAACAGCAAAACCCACAGCATCAGCGCAGCTGCAAGCAAACCCCATGATGTCTTGCTGATGGCAGATAGCTTCATGCTTCAGTAACCAGCTGTTGCAATGGTGCCAATGTGGCTTGCCAGGTAAAGTTTTCGATAACCCATTGCCTTGCCCCTATGTCATCAACCGGATTTTGTAATAAATCCATACAGTAAGCGATAAAGGTTTCTGCACTGTCTGTCTGACGCAGCCAGGGCGATTGTGGTGCGTTAATACCTTCCATCGCCATGTCTGTCGCAACAACGGCTTTATTCAGCGACATGGCTTCAAGCACTTTGTTTTGAATACCACGGGCGATGCGAAGCGGAGCCACCACAAATAATGCATGCTGGATATAAGGACGGACATCTTTGACCCGTCCTGTTACAACAATATTGTGTTTTAGTGCTAAGGCTTTTACTTCTGCAGTAGGATTACCGCCGGCAATAATAAAATGCAAGTCCGGCTGTGTTGCAACTAACGCCGGCCAGACTTCATCGGCAAACCAGCGCACCGCGTCCACGTTCGCCCAATAGTCCATAGCGCCGGTAAATACCAGGTAGCGTCTGTTTAACGGAACTTCGGTGGCTGTGACTGTAGCTGCCTGTTCAGGTGCAAAAAAATCAACATCAACACCATTGAGCAGATGGGTAATTTTCTCACTGCAAGCGGACGGCATCAGAGAGCGGAATAACGCCGCTTCATCCGGGGATACAAACACGCTGTGGTTAAAGCGTTCACAGTATTTTTGTTCGGCCTGCTGCAGTTTGTGATGTTCACGCTGATACACCCATTTCATCAGTCCCTGATGTGATTGGGCATACTGTCGCCATTTATCCGAATCCACATCCACAAAATCGATCACCCGATGTAAATGACTATATTTTGCTTGATCAACGTATTGCGCCATTGCAGATGAGAAAATAAATACCTTTGTTATTTGATGTTTTTTAATAGTTTCATCAACCCAAAGTTGCATTCTGGCATCAAAATAATAGGGTTCGGTAATTGACTTGCCGGTTAAAAATGACGTTAAACCTTTCAGCTTTGCCAGCGTTTTATGTTGTGGCAGGCACTTATATTCTGAACACCAGCTGGTGAGTCTGTCCTGATATTGCCAGTCGTATTCGTCATCGACAAAACAACCCAGATACACCTCAAAGTATTCCGCCAGAGCCTTGAGCACATTAAAAGAACGGATCTTATCGCCTTTATTCGGCGGATAAGGAATGCGGTGGCACAGATAAAGGATCTTCGGTTTTGCCATTTTTTACCCCAGATAATGCGCAAGTTTGGGGCCCAGCCAGCGGCTCACGGCCAGCGGCAGCTTTTGCCACATCTTAATAAACAGCTGGTATTTCGGGTTGTTTGGGCTGAGGTTGGAAAGTTCGGTCGCATTAATCAGCTTAAACTGATAATGCAATAACTGATGTTGCATGCCCCAATGTTTTTTATAACTATATGCGCCGGAGTCCAGTTTACTGCGGCCAAAATCATAAAAAGTACAGTTTTTATCTTTTTTAGCGTGACACATCAGTTGGTAATACATCAGGTCATTACTTTTCAGCTCTCGCGCCGAAGGTTTACCGCCACCGTAGTAGGGCAGCACCTGATTTTTATAATAAAAATTAAACACCGATGACACAGCTTCGTGGCCGTTTCTGATGGTCAGAATTTCAGTTTGGGTAGGGAATACCTGCTGTAGTGCGTCTATCAGCTGCTTACTGAACACAGGCGTACCGAGATTGCGCAGGCTTTCGGAATAAATAGCGTAAAAGTCCTGATTATCGCTGTCGAGGTGCCAGCTCATCTCTGTTTGCAGGGCTTTGCGGATCAGTGCCCGCTGATTCTTTTTAATACCGGCCAGAATGGCCGCATCATCTTCTGCCAGCTCACAGCCGAAAGTGGCGTGCTGGCTTCGGGTTAACCAGTCGTTGTCCTGGGGATCGCGGTAGCGCAGTTCAACATGATCAACACCTAGCTCACGGCCAATTTCAACGGCCTTTTGTTCCAGTGCACGTCGTACTTCAGGCGCGCCAACAGCGCCGCCATAAACACAGAAGGGGGTTGAAACCAGGGCATTGCCAAAAAGTTTACTTTTTACCCAGGCCAGCGGCAGCACACCAACAATTTCATCATGCTCGGTGGCATATAAATAGTAGGTTGGGTGGCCCATACTTTGCTGCAACACCAGTTGCCAGCCACAAAGATGAAAAAAAGTACCGTCCTGGTGTTGGTCAACAAAGGCATCCCATGCACTGCGCTTTGGATCATCCAGGGCTAAAGTGTTGATCTGATACATCTAAATCCTTTAGTTGTGTTTTTTATTGATTTATTTCAGCGCTTTAGTGTTTCCTGATACACCTGACCCAGACTGCCCCATTGAAAGTCTGTCAGCAGGCGATCCAGTTTATGTTCCATTTTGTCCAGATTGACATAATGGCGGAACCTGGATTTGCGACCAGCGCCAGTGACCCTGGGCTGTGCAGGGTCTATTTCCCAGGGGTGGAAATAGAACATATAAGGCATTTCGTCGTTATGTAAAAACTTACTGATAAGCTTCTTGCTGAGCCAATAAGGCATTAAGCGGAAATATCCACCACCGGCAATAGGTAACTGCCGACCATACATGGTCAGGGTTGGCATCGGGATTTCCCAAATGCCTTCCGGACGCAGATAAGGCTGTTGTGGCCAGTCCGGCACCCCGTATAAATCGTGTTTGACCGGATAAGTGCTGGAACTGTATAAATGGCCGGCCTGCTTAAGAATGTCAAAAGCCCATTCACTTTGTTTATTAATCGAAAAACTGGGTGCACGATAACCAATCACCGCTTCACCGGTCAGTTGTTCCAGAATGTCTTTAGCTTTGACTATATCAGCGGTAAATTCGGCCTGGCTTTGCTGATGCACCCGGGTATGGGCATAACCATGACTTGCCACTTCATGACCACGGCGTTTAACTTCTTTGACCAGTTCCGGAAAACGTTCTGCGACCCAGCCAAGGAAAAAGAAGGTGGCCTTGGCACCATTACGGTCAAACTGATCCAGCAGTTGGCGGGTGTTGCGATCAACCCTTGGCTGCATGCCATGCCAGTCGGCAGGTTTGATATTGTTTTCAAAAGCGGCAACATGGAAATAGTCTTCTACGTCCACCGTTAAGGCGTTTAATTTTGGCAACAATGTCATCGATTTAACGCCCTTTGCCAAAAAGTACAATCTCGACGGTACGGATCAGAATAACCAGATCAAGCAGCAGGGTACGGTGTTTGATGTAATACAAATCAAACTTGAGTTTTTCCTGCGCATCTTCAGTGGTAGAGCCATAAGGATACTTCAGCTGCGCCCAGCCTGTTAAGCCTGGCTTTACGTTGTGGCGCTGGTTGTAATAAGGAATTTCTTTGACCAGTTTTTCCACAAACTCTGGACGTTCCGGTCTTGGGCCAACAAACCCCATATCACCCACAATAATGTTAAACAGCTGTGGCAGCTCATCGATGCGGTATTTGCGGATAAAACCACCAATTTTGGTGACACGGTCGTCATTCACTGTGGCCCATTTAGCGCCATTTTTTTCCGCGTCGGCTCTCATACTGCGAAATTTAAGAATATGAAACGGCTTGCCATCGATGCCAATACGGATTTGTTTATATAACACAGGGGTGCCGGTGCGACGGCCATCATCAAGGTAAATGGCAAGGGCTGTGATCAGCATCAGCGGCCAAACAACCAGTAATACACAAATTGCCAGCAGGGCGTTTAAGCGGTGGTCCAGACTGGTTTTAAAACGATGATTCATTTCAAAACCATTGGAGTAAATGACCCAGCTGGGATAAATCAGGTTGACAGCAATCTGACCGGTTTCCAGCTCAATAAAGTCGAGGATCTCGATAACATCTATGCCTCTGGTTTTACATTTGAATAAATGTTCTACAGGTAACATATTGCGTCTTTCATCACAGGCGATGACTAATTGTTCAATTTCATGCTCACAGGCATATTCGTATAAATCATTTTTGTAATCAAAATGTATCGTTCTTGCTTCCGGGATGTGACCAGGCTGGTCGCCATCAATGAATACAAAACCATGTACTTCAAAGTTTCTTTTATCGACGTTACGACGCATACGTCGTTCAATAATTGAAGCCCGTTCACCTGAACCTAATATCATTACTTTACGGCGGCTGATTTTGGTAATGTCATGATACTGGAACAACATGCGAAAAGAGGTGAGGGTAACCATTGACAATAAAGAAGCTGTCAGGCTGTAAGTCAGGCCTAAGTGCAAAGAAGGCACAATGCTGAAAATTACTACTTCCAGCAAAATACCAGCAAGAATCAAAGTGATAACAACGCGTTTAAAAACACCGCCTGTGTCTTCACGCAGTTTTTGATCATAAAGGCCAACAGAAAGCGCACACAACATCACACTGCCGGTGAAAAGGACAGCGTTAATGGCAGCCAGTTCCTGGTCAACCGGCTGAAAAAAAGAGTAGATGTACGAGGCGAGCAGGCTGGAAACGAGTAATAACAACATTTCCCCGAGTAAAAACAACTTATCAGCCAGCGTATTTTTTCCGAAACGAACAGCCTTATTCATTCACACTTCTTCCTGAGTCTGAAACAACAATTTCAGTTTTAAAATTTGTCCACTTGACTAAGTGAATTTGCTGGAGAAGTATACGCTTGTGTGAATAAAACTGAAATTAATTTTTTATGTCTGCAGCCACATCGTTGTAAAATTCGGTTATATTACAAACGCATTAGCAATAAGGACGCAATATATGAATGCAAAGTTAGTTTTGGCTCAAATCTTCGCCATCGGCGCGATGCTGGTGCTGCAGGGGTGTAGCAGTAATCAGTTAGCACCTGCCACAGTTCACAATTCTATGACCACTGCGGTCACCGACTACAAATACCTGATTGGCCCCAATGACACTGTTAACATCTTCGTCTGGCGCAACCCGGAGTTGTCGGGCTCTTTTATCGTGCGCCCGGATGGTCAAATCACCACATCTTTAGTTGAAGACATAGCTGTTGCCGGTAAAACGCCAACCCAGCTGGCGCGCGAAATGGAAACCATCTTATCTAAGTTTATCCGCGACCCTGTAGTGACAGTATCAGTAAATGGTTTTGTCGGGCCGTACAGCGAGCAGGTTCGTGTGATTGGTGCAGCTGCTCAGCCTCAGGCTTATCCTTACCGCCAATATATGACGTTGCTTGATTTAATGATCGCCTCAGGCGGTTTAACTGAGTTTGCCAGTGGTAACAGTGCCAAACTGGTTCGTACCGTGAATGGTAAACAGGTCAGTTATGAAGTGAAACTCGACGATTTGATCCGCGAAGGTGATATTTCCGCCAACGTAGATATGTTGCCTGGTGACATCGTAATTATTCCGGAAGCCTGGTTCTGATAGTAGTCGCTGGAGTAGTTCGATGAAGGAATTAAACCTTGCAATAGAGATGTTGCTTATCTATTTACAGGGAGTTTGGTTAAGGCGCCGCTATATTGTGATCACCGCCTGGGTGATTTGTCCAATTGGCTGGTTGGTGGTGTTTAATATGCCACCTACTTATGAAGCTAACACCAAGTTATATGTAGAAACCCGCTCTATTCTGGACCCTGCGCTGCAGGGCCTGACTATCAGAACCAATCCGGATGAAGAAATTCAACTGATGGCCAGAACCTTGTTAAGCCGGCCAAATCTGGAAAAAATTGCCATGGCAACAGATTTGGATGTGACAGTTTCTGACCGCCAATCCTATGAAAATCTGATTGATGGACTGCAGAAGAACATTAAGTTGTCATCTGCCGGCCGGGAAAACATTTACGTGATTTCTTATGCCAATGCGTCACCCCAACTGGCAAAACGGCTGGTGCAGGAAACATTAAATATTTTTGTTGAGAGCAGGGTGGGTAACGCCGCTGCTGATAACAAAAAGACCGCAGAGTTTCTTGACAGCCAGATTAAAGAATATGAAAGCCGGCTGGAAGCTGCTGAAGCCAGGTTATCAGAGTTTAAGAAAAACGAGCTGTTAACAGGTCCTACTGCTGATACCGGCTTTTACGCCCGTATTGAAGCGGAAAAACAACGGCTGGAAGAAGCGCAATTGCAAATGCGTGAGCTTGAAGGTCAGCTCGCTTCGGCACGCCGTCAGCTTGAAGGTGAAGATCCGGTGATGTTTGACTACAGCACGGGGGCACCGGCCGGATTCAGTTCACAATATGATGAGCGGATCCGCGCATTGCAAAACCAGATGGATGCTCTGCTGATTCGCTACACAGAAGCACACCCTGATGTGGTTGAAACAAAAAAACTGATCGAAACTTTGCAGGAACTTCGTAACGCTGATATCGCACAGTTGGAGCAAGCAGCGGCAACGTCGCCCGGTTCCAGCAGCAGTCTGAGTCAGAATCAGGTGTATCAGGAATTGAAGCTGAATGTAGCGCGTCTGGAAAATGAAATGGCATCCGTCAGCGTACGGGTGCGCAATTATTCGGAAAAACTGGCGCAGCTTGAATCCCAGCGCAACACAATCCCAGACATTGAAGCGAAATTCACTGGCTTAAACCGTGATTATGAAATTACCAAAGCCAAATATGAAGAGTTGTTAAGCAGACGCGAAGCGATTGATTTATCTCAAAAAGCCGATGAATCACAGCAGGACGTACAGTTTAAAATTATTGAACCACCTCATGTGCCGATGAAGCCGTCCGGACCACCGCGGGTACTGTTTTATACTCTGGTGTTATTGGGGGGTATTGCGGCCGGCGTCTTTATGGCCTTTGCCCGCAGTCAATTGCAACCTGTGGTGACCAGTGCCTTACAGCTGAAGACTATTTCCGATTTCCCGGTATTTGGTCTGGTGTCACATACACAAAAAGCTGCTTTGTTGCGGCAGAATAAAAAACATTTGGTGTATTTCCTTGGTTTAAGCGGCATGTTGTTGTTCAGCTATTGTCTGTTGATAACCAATGAAATGGTATTTGGTTTTACCGCCAAACAATTATTGGGACGGTTGTTATGAGCACAATAGAAAAAGCTCTGGATAAACTGGGGGCGATGAACCCGGCAACAGCCGAACCTGTGGCTGAAAAGGCTACATCAGTTGATAATGCCGCGCCTGTAAGCGCGTCACATGAGACTGCATCAGCGGCGACTGCATCGGAAGTGACACCGTCTGTTGCTGCAAGCTCACAATCAGAGACTGCACAGTCGGTGGCCACTGTGGCTGATAGTGGCGCTCAGGCTGATAGTGCCACAGCGCCAAAACTGATGTTGAATATCGACCTTGCCAGCCTCAGCGAGCGCAATTTTGTGTCCATGGCCACAGAGCGCCGGCTCATTTACGAAGAATTCCGGGTGATTAAACGAAAGCTTATCAATAACGCTTTTGGCAGTTTAAGCAAAACCTTACATCATCCGAATCTGATACTGGTGACCAGCAGCAGGCCGGGTGAAGGGAAAACTTTTACCTCAGTGAATCTGGCGCTCAGTATTGCACTGGAGCAGGATAAAACCGTGCTGCTGGTGGATGCCGATGTGCTGCGCCCGAATGTGGCGCGTACGCTGGAGATTTCAACCCAGCTTGGTTTAACCGACTATCTGAGTTCAAATGATGTTGATGTCTCTGACATTATGTACAGTACCAATGTTGAGCGTCTGAAGATTATTACCGCAGGTAAACCCCATCATTTATCTACTGAACTGTTGGCCAGTGACAAGATGATGGAACTGGTGCAGGAGTTTGCATCCCGTTATCCGGATCGGATCGTGATTTTTGATGCACCGCCTCTGCTTGGTGTCAACGAAACTTGTGTAATGGCTGGTATGTGTGGTCAGGCCGTTGTGGTGCTGGAAGAAAACAAAACCAAACTGAATGAGCTGGATAAAGCATTGAGTTTATTGCCAAAAGAGCTGGCGGTTGGTTTTGTGATCAACAAGGCATATTACAGTCGTGATAAAGGATATGGCTACGGTTATGGATATTATGCGGAATAACAAAGTGCGTTCGGTCAGGATAGGTGGGGTATTGTCCCTGCCTTTACTGATTTTGAGCACACCAGCGTTCAGTGCTGTGGATGTGATCCCGAGCCTGACACTGGAAACACATGCATACCGGCTTAAAGCTGCAGACAACGGCACTGACCGGGGCCTGGCACAAACTCTGGCCCCCGGTGTGAGCCTGACTTACGATAATTCCTGGTTGCAATCAGCATTTAATGTTGAACAAAAAGCGGTTATTTATCGGGATGAACAACGGAAGAACGAAAGTTATACCGACTTTCGTCTGACCAACAGAGCCAGCTTACTGAGCGATCAATTGTCTTTGCGTTTAGGGGCAGGCCAGTCTTATCGTGCTGCAACGTCCAATGTATCGCGTTATGTAGACGAAATTACCGCCGGTGGCGATATGGCCAAAGTGCAGACCAGAGACTTTGGTGCTGGTTACAGGTTTGACCCTTATATCTGGCTGAACGGTTTTGTTGATGTGAATGCCAGCAAAGCCAGTACTGACAGAAGTGTTTCCGTGCTGTTTGATGATGACCCTTTTGCTGACACCGGCATCGATAACGAAATCCTCAGTGGCAGTGCTGAAATTAAGTCGCGTAGCCGTGCCAGTAAGTTTTTTTATGGTTTTCGGGCTAATGGTCTGAAAACCAGCCGTGAACTGGGTGAAGATCTTTACAACAGACGCGGCAATGGGGTCATTGGGGTGCCGTTCTTCTGGCGTGTTGCCATGATAGCGCAGGGCAGTTTTGAGAGTAACAGTGGTCTTGTGTCAACCAACCCGCAGTTTGCCAATTACCGTAGCTTCCAGAGTGTCGGTGGCGGCTTTGAGTGGAATATCTCTGATAGATCCTGGTGGAATGTCACGTACAACAAAATAAATAACTTTCTCGGTGAAAGTGAGTACCTTGGGACTCAGTTTAATTTTCAGCCATCAAGGCGAACAAAGTTAAGCGGCAGTCTGGATCGAAGGTTTTTTGGCCGAAGTGCTGAGCTTTCAGGCAGTTATAGCTTAAAACGCTTAACGATGGCGGTGCAGGTTTCCGATACTGTGAACTCGTTACTGGCATTAAATGCTGCTGACGCTGAGTTTGGTTTGTTTGTATGTCCGCCAGGGGTAACGCCCGGTTTAGCCAGTTGTTTTCAGCCACCCACTGCACAATACCGGCCTCAACCTGGTGAACGTTATTATAATATCCAGCTGCCTGGTGAAGACTTAAACGACGCTTTGGTTGTCAGACGTGCTGTGAATTACAACCTGGGGTATGCTTTCAGCCGGTTAAAGTTGCAGCTACAACTGGGTGAACGTCGGGATATTTATCTGGAGCAGGATGCTGAACTACAGGATAGAACGGCTTCATTGAATGCAAATTGGCAATTATCCAAACGCAACAGCCTGACAGCCACCTCGTCTTATTCAAAACTTAAATTTGATGGTGATGATGGCCTTGGTAATAGGTTTGGTAACAGACAAGGCACACAAGCCAGCAACTCACTGAGTTTTAACCGCAAGATTAATCCTCAGCTAACAGCTGGATTGACAGCGCGCCACACAGAAATTGATTACCAGGGACGAGAACTGGATTATCAGGAAAACAGATTGTCTTTTGATATTAAATTCAATTTCTGACACAGCAGACAATAGCAAAAAGGCAGCCTTAGCTGCCTTTTTGTTTTTTTTCTGATCGGCTTAGTTGTTGTCTTTATCCCGTTTTTTCATCACTTGCTGATGCTGCTGGTTCAGTAATATATCCAGTTCTTTGGCCATCTTAATTTTATGCTCCAGTGAACTATCGAGCAGACCCGACAATTCACTCAGCATGGCATGATAAGGGTTTTGCGGCTGCGAAGCCGTGTTTGTTGTACTGTTCATTGGCGTAGCCACAGCTGTTGTTGTGGGAAGTACTTGCTGTGGCGCCTGCTGCGCAACTTCACCACGGATCTCCTGAATAACATCCTGTACATCCTGTACTGTCAGTATGTTTTTGTCTTCTAAAAAACCAAAGAGTAAAACTCTGTCCATCAGATTATTGATTTTGCGTGGAATACCCTGGCTAAACTGATGAATAAGCGCATAACAAGCCGTATCGAGCAGCGGGCGACTTACGCCCGCCTGAGCAATACGATATTCAATATAGGCCTGGCAGTCTTCGGGCGTTAACGCCGATAAATTGGATGAAGCAATAATCCGTTGCCTGAACTGTTCCATCTGGGGCGACTGAATAATGGCGTTCAGCTCATTTTGCCCAAGTAAAAAACTTTGCAGCAAAGGTTTACCTGCCAGCTGAAAATTGGACAACATGCGAAGCTCTTCCACCGATTCCAGTGGCAGGTTCTGCGCTTCATCCACGATCAACAAAGCTCTTTTATTCTGCTGGTGTAATTGGCTTAAGTAGTTAGAAATGGCTTCAAGGTAAGCTGCTTTATTATTGTCTTTGACGCTCAGCTGAAATACTGAAGCTATCATGCGCAGCAAGTCGTCCGGGCTGAGCTTAGAGCTGACAATTTGTCTGGCAATAATACGCTTATGATCCAATTTGCCGAGCAGCTGATTGGCTATAGTGGTTTTTCCAGTCCCCACATCGCCGGTGATCACAATAAAACCTTCACCCTGGCTTAAGCCGTATTGCAGGTAGGCGAGGGCACGTTTATGCAACTTGCTGGCAAAAAACCATTGCGGATTTGGCGTGAGTTGAAATGGCCGGTCGTTAAATCCGTAATAAGCTTCGTACATCAGTGACTATCCCTAAGGTTGCGGCAACTTAACAAACTGTGCAGCAAATTTACACAGTGAAAAACAGCTGAATCATATCACAGCGGGGGCAAAAATCCGGCAAATTTGTCGATGACAACAATGGTTGATTTGTGCAGAAAAATGCACCGATGCTACTGTTTTTGCGCGCATTTTCGCCGTCATGTTTAAAAAATGCCCGAACAGATTCAGCTTTGGAAAAAAGTATTGACACATATAGGTATGCCTCATAGAATGCGCCTCGTCTTGTGAAGCAACGCAGTTAAGCGATTAAATGTGTGCT
>FWWM01007185.1_pt1 | contig 22610 bp, 18 predicted proteins | sample 2228351 | NCBI WGS metagenome assembly FWWM01 (sample SAMEA103939774, study PRJEB20133) | metagenome
CCAGCAAGGGACACCTCATTGTGCCCAGCGCCTCGCTGGTGCCGGTGGGCGATCCCACGCTGCTGCTGACCAATGCCGGCATGAATCAGTTCAAAAATATCTTTTTGGGGCTGGAGGAACCGCGCAGCCGCCGTGTGGCCGATGTCCAAAAGTGTATGCGCGTCTCCGGTCACCTGAACGACCTGGAAGCGGTCGGCCCCTCCCCTTACCACCACACCTTTTTCGAGATGCTGGGCAACTGGTCATTTGGCGATTATTACAAAAAAGAGGCCATTGGCTGGGCTTGGGAGCTGGTGACAGAGTGGTGGGGCATGGAGAAGGACCGCCTGTGGGCCACCGTCTTTGCCGATGACGAGGGGAACCTGCCGTCCGACGAGGAGGCGTATGGCTACTGGTTGAGTGAAACCGACGTCCGCCGTGACCACGTCCTCTATTTCGGGCGCAAGGACAATTTTTGGTCTATGGGACCCACCGGCCCCTGTGGCCCGTGCAGCGAGATCCACTATGATCGCGGGCCGGAGTATTGTGACAAGAAGGATGTGCCGGGCCATGTCTGCCAGGTGAACGGTGACTGCGCCCGTTTCCTCGAAATTTGGAACCTGGTGTTTATCCAGTACGACCGCGATGCGGAAGGTGTGTTGCACGATCTGCCGGCCAAGCATATTGACACCGGCCTGGGCCTGGAGCGGGTGACGACCTTGTCTCAGGGTGTGGTGGCCAACTATGATAACGATCTGTTCACCCCCATCCTCTGCCGCGTTCAGGAGCTTTTAGGCCACAGCGACGCGGAGAGGCAGCAGCAGGTTGTGCCCTACCGGGTCATAGCCGATCATGGACGAGCGATCACCTTCCTGGTGGGCGACGGGGTTATCCCCGGCAATGAGGGCCGCAACTATGTCTTGCGCATGATCCTGCGCCGGGCGGCCCGTTTTGGGCGCAAGATCGGCTTTGCCGGCCCCTTCCTGGGCGAAGTGGCACAGGTGGTCATTGATCATTATGGTGACCACTACAGAGAGCTGCGGCAGCGGCGCGAGTTCATCCTGAACGTCATCCGCCAGGAAGAGGAACGTTTCCAACGCACGCTGGATGTGGGCCTGGCGCTGCTCGACCAGGTGATGGACGACCTGCGCGGCCAGGGCGAGACGGTTATCCCCGGGGCCGATGCCTTTCGCCTGTACGATACGTATGGCTTCCCGTTGGACCTGACCCGCGACGTCGCTGCTGAACGGGGGTTCACCGTGGACGAGCAGGGCTTTGCGGCGGCGCTGGAAGAGCAGCGGGCGCGGGGTCGGGCTGCCCAGCAGTTCTTGCTGCCCGATAGCCAGGAGATCGGCCTTTACCTCCGCTTGTTGGAGGACCTGAAGGCGCAGGGCCGGCTTGGCCCCGATGGTGTCGAGCATCCCTACGACGAGACCGTTGATCTGGAGACCATTGTCCTGGCGCTGGTGCGAAATGGCGAGCTGGTGGACCGCGTCAAAGAAGGGGACGAAGTGGAGGTGGTGCTGGCGGCCACGCCGTTCTATGTCGAGAGCGGCGGTCAGGTCTCCGATACCGGCATTCTGGCCCGCTACGTTGGCGAGGAAGAGACGCCCCGTTGGGAGATCGAAGTGGTGGATATGGCTCAGCCGGTGCCGGGCCTGATCGTACACAAAGGAAAGGTGCTGGGGGGCCAGCCCCGGGTAGAAGACCCGGTATGGGCTCTGGTAGATGCTGCCCGGCGGATGGACATCGCTCGCAATCACACCGCCACCCATCTGTTGCATAGCGAGCTGCGGTACATCCTGGGCGAACATGTCCAGCAGGCCGGTTCACTGGTGGCCCCCGATCGCCTGCGCTTTGACTTTACCCACGGAGCCATGCTCACCCAAGAACAACTGGATGCCGTGGAGCAATCGGTCAACGACGCCATCCTGGCCAACTATCCTCTGGATGTGGAGCATACCACCTATCACCAGGCGGTTTCTGCCGGCGCAATGGCCCTCTTTGGCGAGAAATATGGCGAGCAGGTGCGAGTGATCAAGATCGGCTGGCCGGATGAACCGTTCAGCCAGGAACTGTGCGGCGGCACCCACGTCCAACAGACGGGTGACATTGGCCTGTTTCACATTATCTCCGAGACGAGCGTGGGGGCCGGGGTACGGCGGATCGAGGCGGTGACCGGGCGGGCTGCCCAGCAGTTGGTTCAGAAGCGGCTTGCCGTACTCGATGCGGCGGCTGTCCACCTGGGTTCCCCGCCCGAAGAGGTGGACCGGGCGGTGCTCCGGCTGTTGGCTCAGCTCCACGAGCAGCAGAAAACTATCGCCGACCTGCGCCGCGAGCTGGCCCGGCTGGAAGTGGAGGCTTTGCTCCACAAGGTCCAACAGGTGGCCGGGGCCCAGGTCCTCGCGGCTCGCACGCAGGCCGCCGATGTGGATACCCTGCGGGAGATGACCGACTGGCTTCGCAATCGGCTGGGCTCGGTGATAGTTGTCCTGGGGACGGTTATCAACGACAGGCCCAGCTTTGTGGCGGCTGTTACGCCTGACCTGGTGGAACGGGGGATAAAGGCCGGTGACGTGATCAAACAGGTGGCCCGCGTCGTCGGTGGCGGGGGAGGGGGACGGCCCACATTGGCCGAAGCAGGCGGTCGCGATCCCGGCCGACTGGACGAGGCGCTGGCCCTGGTGCCCAAGGTGGTCCGTGAGGCTCTGGAAAGCAAGCATGGCTGAGGCCGGGTAGATCTTGGGCCCTTGGGGGCAGGAAGCGTGTGGCAGCGGAAAACTGCTGAGCGACGTCGGCAGGGTCGTGCAGCACCGGTGTCTGTGAGTGTCGTTGACCCTGGCACTACGGCCCTTCGGCTGTTGATCGTCGAGGTCGGAGAGGGGCAGGCGACCGTCTGGGGGTGGAGTGAGCGGCCGTCCTGGGGCAGAGCAGAGCCGGACCCGGCGGCCTGGGTGGCCGCCTGCCAGGAATCGCTAAGCCAGGCCGAAGAGATGGCCCAGGAGCGTGCCGGACGCTGGTTGCTGCCGGATCAGATGCTGGTGGGGCTGCCGGCATCACAGCTCAAAGGGCAGGCCTGGTCGGTCGGCCAGCGCCGTTCCCGGCCCGAACGGCCCATCGAAGAGGAAGAGCTGAGGGCTCTGTTGGGGCGGGCGCTGCGCTTGGCCGTCAATCGCCTCTCCGATCCCGCCGACCCAGACTGGCTGCCGGTAGATGCCTCTATCGTGGCGCTGACGGTTGATCGGCGGGTGGTGACCGACCCGGTGGGTTTCCGCGGGGAGGAGATCGGGGCAACGGTCTTTGCCGCCCTGGCCCAGGTTGAGACGATCCAGGCCTGGGGCGCGGTGGCCAGGGAGCTAGAGTTTTCGTCGCTGGTTCTGACGGCAGCACCGCTGGCCCTGGCCGCCGGGTTGTCGGAACCGCAGGGGGTGCTGCTGGATGTGGGCGGCGCAACCACGGATGTCACCTGGTGGCGCTCTGGGCGGCCTGTGGCGCTGGCTTCGTTGCCGATGGGGGGCGAGGCGATCACCAGGGCGCTGATCCAGAAGTGGCGGCTGCCGCTCAACCAGGCCGAGCGTCTAAAGTGGGCGTATGCCGGCCGGCGTCTGGCCGATGATGCCCGCGCTCAGGTCTTGGAGGCGATCTCACCGGTGCTGCGGGCCTGGCTGGAAGGGGTCGAGACGAACCTGGCGCAGCTTGCCCAGGACCAGGATGAGTTGTTACCCCATCGGCTTTACCTGCTGGGCGGAGGCAGCGCCCTGCCGGAGACTGTGGACGCGGCCCGGGCGTTGGCCTGGAGCCGGCACCTACACTTTGTCCGCTATCCACAGGTGGATCGGCTGCAGCCAACCGATGTGCCGGGTGTCGTCAATCGTACCGACCTGGGGCGGAAGGCCGGTGACAGTTCGGCCCTGGCACTGGCAGCCTGGGCAGCGCACCAGAACCGGCCCCTTGGCCGGCCGGCGCGCATCTTGAGTGAGCTTTCGCGATCAATATAGGTTGTTTATGCAACAGGTAATCTATCTCGAAATTGAAGACGAATGGCCGGCCATCCGTGAGTTGCTGGAGGGGGCGCAGGCCAAACGGGTGTTGCTGGTGGTGCCCAAAGGCAACCAGACCTTCCACGATCCGATCAACTTGCGGGTGCTGCGCCGGTATGCAACCAATCTGGCCCTGGACGTGGGGTTGGTCACCCGCGATAGTCGCACGCGGCGCCTGGCCCAAGAGGAAGGGGTGGCCGTGTTGTCGTCGCTGCGAAAGGGCCGCCGGGGACGGTGGCGGAGCGGCGCGCCGCGCTGGTCCTCGGCACGGCGAGCAGCAGCCGTTCGGGTGGAGGGGTTACGCTCAGGGCGGGGTGATGTTGGCTATGGCGACACGGCCATTGTGTGGGTTGGCCGCATCCTGGGCGTGTTGCTCTTTCTTCTGTTCCTGGCCCTGATCGTCGGCTTGGCAGCCGTGGCGGTGCCTGAAGCGCAGGTGACGTTGGTGCCCTATCGGCAGGTGGTGGAAGCGACTCTTGAGATACGCGCCGATCCAGAGGTAGAAAAACCCAGCCTGGCCAACCTGGCTATCCCCGCCCGGGTGATCGAAGCTCAGGTGGAGCAGACGGGCGAGATCGCCACGGTGAACAAAAAGGATGCCCCTGATACGCCGGCTACCGGCTCGGTCGTCTTTATCAATCAGACGATGACGCCGTTGCAAATCTTGCCGGGGACCATCGTCCGTACCTCGACCGGGACGACAGTTCGCTTTCGCACCGTCACCACGGCGACCCTGCCGGCAAACATTGGGGCTACGGCTGAGGCCAACATCGAGGCGCTGGAACCGGGGCCGGTGGGGAATGTGGCGGCGGCCACCATCAACGTAGTCGAGACGGCGGCGCTGCGGGGCAAGGTGCGGGTCATCAACGAAAAGCCGACGCGAGGGGGTGGGGTGAAACAGGTCGGCGTGGTCACCCGGGCCGACATGGACCGCCTCAAGGCCCAGCTCTTGCAGCAGCTCCAGCAACGGGCTTATGTGGAGCTACAAACTCAGTTGGGCGACCAGGAATTCCTGCCTCCCGAATCCATGACCGTCGAAATCCTGTCGGAGGTGTACGATCAGTTTCTTGAGGCCGAGGCAGACCTGTTGCATCTTCAGATGCGCATCCTGGCCCGTGGCACGGCAGTGGATCAGGCCAATGTCAACCTACTGACCTATGAGGCGCTCAAGAAAAAGATTCCGAGCACCTATGCCCTGCGCTCGGACGAGATTACCTTCAGTCTGGACCCCCAGGTGCAGATAGATGGCCGGCGCGTGATCGTAAGGGCGTCGGCATCGGCGCCGCTTGTGGCCGACCTGGACCGTGGCGCGGTCCGCTCTGCCGTGGCCGGATTGACGGCCGAGGAGGCCGTGCAGGTTTTGACCGAGTCGTTTTCCCTGGGGGCCACACCGGCTGTGCAGATCAAGCCAGATTGGATCAAGCGGTGGAAATGGCTGGACCGCGTCCCGTTTTTGCCCTTTCGCATTCAGGTGATAGTTTTGGAATGAATGGCCGAGGGCGACTGGCCGGTGTCCGATCCCCAACCAGGTTGTTGGCCCTGGATGTGGGGGAACGGCGGATTGGCGTGGCCGTGTCGGATGAGAGTGGTTTGCTGGCGACTCCTCTGACCGTTATCCGTCGGGCGTCAAAGGCGGAGGATTTCAGCCGGATCGCGGCCCTGGTGCGAGAGCAGGCGGTTGGAGGGCTGGTGGTCGGGCATCCGCTGAATGACGACGGCAGCGCCGGTCCCCAGGCGCGGCGCATCGAACGCTATGCCGCTGCGCTGGCTGATGCCTTGCGGGCTGAAGGACTGGACCTGCCCCTGACGTTTTGGGACGAGAGTCTATCTACACAGCGGGCGCAGGAGGCGATGATCGCCGCCGGGCAAAGGGCGCGAAAGCGGCAAAGACGGCTTGACGCCGTAGCGGCAGCGGTCATTCTGCAAGATTATCTCGACGAACAGCGGTCACGTTCGGAAGAGGAGGGATTTTCTTGAATTCTTTGCTCTTGTGGGTCAAGGTTGTGGTGTTGACCTGGGCCGGTGCGTTGTTGCTGGTCCTCCTGGCCGAGGTCCGCTGGCTGCAGCGCCTGATCCCCGATTGGCTGCGTACCTTGTCTCGACTGGTGGTGTTGGTTGGCGCGGTCGGGGCAGTGACGTTGACGGCCCTGTTGGGGGTGCGGCTGACCATCAGCTCGTTGCAAGCCCAGGCCCAGACCGGGACCGGCCCGACGTTGGACCTGTCTTTCGAGTCGGCAGATGCCTTTTTCCTGAGCCTGTACCTGAGCTTGCACCAGGCCGAGCTGAACCGGCCGGCGGGGGACGATCCCACCCCGGTGAGTTTTGTGGTGCAGCCGGGCGAGACGGCGGCCGGGGTGGCGGCGCGCTTGGAAGAGGAGGGCCTGGTCGTCAACGGCGAGGTCTTTCGCCGCTTTATGACCTATCACGGCCTGGATCGAAGCCTGGAAGCGGGCACCTATACCCTGCGGGCCAACATGACCATGCACGAAATTGCCGAGGCGTTGCAACATGCCAGTGCGAACGCGGTTACGGTGACCATCCCTGAAGGCTGGCGGGCGGAGCAGGTGGCCTGGCTGCTGGAGCAGCAGGGGCTTGTGCGCAGCGACGATTTTATGGCCCTGGTGCGCAGCGGTCAGTACGACTATCCCTGGCTGGCCGACCGGCCGGCCGGGGCTTCGCTGGAAGGGTTCCTGTTCCCCGACACCTATCAACTGCCCACCGAGGTCAGCCCCGCCGCGGTTATCGAGCTGATGCTGGCCAACTTTGATGTGCGGGCTGCCCCTGAGATCAAAAGCCGCCTGGCCGGGAAGACGATCTTTGACCTGAAGCTGGGAGCCTATCGGCCGCTGACGGTCTATGACGTGGTTACCCTGGCCTCCATCGTCGAGCGCGAAGCCGTGGTGCCGGAGGAGCGGCCTGTTATCGCCAGTGTGTACTTTAACCGCCTGAACCCGGCCTATGTAGAAGAGACGGCGCTGCGCCTCAGCGCCGACCCAACGGTGCAGTATGCCAAGGGCTTTGACCCGAACACAGGCAACTGGTGGAACCCGATGCTCCCCGGCGAAGGCCTGACGCTCGATTCGCCCTACAACACGTTCAAGGTCCAGGGGCTGCCGCCCGGCCCGATCTGCAGCCCCGGCCTGGCTTCTATCCTGGCCGTCCTGAATCCGGCAGACACGACCTATCTGTATTTCCACGCCATCGGCGACGGATCGCATGTGTTCGCCTCGACGCTGGAAGAGCATCTGCAAAACCAGGAAAAGTACAAGCCGTGAAAGGTCAAACGTCAAGCCTTTGTCTGGCTGCATGTTGCCTACTGCTTGCAGCTTGCGCTTTTCCGGGCAGTGTCAAGCCCACGGTCAAGATCGGCCTGTCGGCGCCCTTTGAGGGGCGGTACCGGGACCTGGGCTATGAGGTGCTCCATGCGGTTCGGCTGGCGGTGCGGCAGCGGAATGAGGCCGGAGGGGTAGGGGGGGGCTACCTGGTGGAACTGGTGGCGCTCAACGACTTTAACGAACCGGCAGAGGCGGTCTGGCAGGCCCGTGAGATGGCCGCCGACGCCGGCGTGTTGGGGGTAATAGGGGGCGGATCGGCAGAAGTGGCGCGGGTAGTCGCCACCGAGTATGAGCGGTTGGGGTTGGCCTTCCTGGCCCCCGACACCGATTGGACGCAGATCGCCTCGCAGCCGCAAGAGGCCGTTGATCCCGACCTGGTTGCCGGCTACATGGCGCTCTCGGGTGGCGCTCCGCCGGGCCAGGCCGCCTGGTGGGCCTATGCTGCTGCCCAACGCCTGCTGGATGCCCTTGACGCCGTCGCCCGCGCCGAAGGTCATCCTACCCGTGCGGCTGTCCGGTCGGCCCTGATGGCCGGCCATTGACGGCTGAGTCTCGGTTGCTGAGGGGGCCTATGCGTGTCTTGATGTTCTCCTGGGAATACCCGCCATACGTGGTCGGCGGGTTGGGCAAGCATGTAGCCGAGCTCCTCCCCCCCCTGGCCGCTTTGCCGGGGATGGACCTTCACCTGGTTGCGCCGCGCTGGGGGGGTGGTGCGCCGCTGGAGCGGGTGGGGCGGGCCACCGTTCATCGGGTAGAGCCGCCTGTTACTGAGGGGGATTTCTACACCACTGCCTGGCAGACCAACCTGCGCCTGGAGGAGTATGCCCGCCACCTGTGGCAAGAAACCGGCCCGTTCGACCTGATCCATGTCCACGACTGGCTGGTGGCCTTTGTCGGGGTGGCTATCAAGCACGGCTACAAAGTCCCGCTGTTGAGCACTATCCACGCTACAGAGCGAGGTCGGGGCCGGGGGACCTTGGGCAGTGACCAGGCCCGGGCCATCCACCACGTCGAATGGTGGCTGACCTACGAGTCGTGGCGGGTCATCGCCTGCAGCGGCTACATGCGCGACGAGATCGCCGACTATTTTGGCTGCCCCCGCGACAAGATTGATGTTATCCCCAACGGCGTGGATACCGCCCGCTTTGACCGGCTGGAGGGCCAGGACCTGGCCCATTTTCGCCACACGTATGCTTTGCCCTTTGAACAGATTGTATTCAATGTGGGGCGGGTGGTCTTGGAGAAGGGGGTCCAGGTGTTGGTCAGGGCCATGCCGCTGGTCCTGGCTCAACAACCCTCTGCCAAGCTTGTCGTCGCCGGAAAAGGGCCGGAGCTGGACTCGTTGCGATCTCTGGCCTGGGGCCTGGGCGTGGGGGAGAAGGTGCTGTTCACCGGCTTTATCTCCGACGATGACCGCGACCGCCTGTTCAAGATCGCCGATTGCGCCGTCTTTCCCAGCCTATACGAGCCGTTTGGCATCGTCGCGCTAGAGGCAATGGCCGCCCAATGCCCGGTGGTGGTCAGCGAGGTGGGGGGGCTCAAGGATGTGGTGAAGCATGGCGAGACCGGCATCACCGTCTATCCCGACGACCCTGCCTCGCTGGCATGGGGGATTGTCCACACGCTGCAACACCCGGAATGGGCCGCGATGAGGGTGGCCAATGCCTATCGCGTGGCCCGCGAGGAGTACAACTGGGGGCGTATCGCTCGGCTGACGGAGGGGGTCTACCGTCAGGTGATCGCCGAGCGGATGGTTACCCCCTGGTGAGTGTCAGGCGTCAAACGTCAAACGTCAAACGTCAGGCGTCAAACGTCAAACGTCAAACGTCAAACGTCAGGCGTCAAACGTCAAACGTCAAACGTCAGGCGTCAAACGTCAAACGTCAAACGTCAAACGTCAGGCGTCAAACGTCAAGCGTGAGGCGTCAGTTTCTTACGTTTCGCGTTGACCGGTAACGATCTGGTGGATGAGGGGCGGCGGCTCGACCGGCTCATCGCTCCATTCATAGGCAGCCAGCAGGCGCTGTTGGGCGTCGAATAGCCGGGCTTCGTCGTTGGCGTGAATGGTGAGCAGGGGCTGGCCCTTTGTCACCAGGTCGCCGATTTTGGCGTGGAGCACAACCCCCACGGCGTGGTCAATCCGGTCCCCCTTTTTGGCCCGCCCGCCACCCAACAGCATCGTTGTCAGGCCGACTTCACGGGCATCCAGGGCGGCCACATAGCCGGAGCAGGGGGCTTTTACGTTTTCGACATGCCGTGCGCTCGGCAGCCGTGTTGGATCGTCCACGTAGGTCAGATCGCCCCCCTGGGCGGCGATCCATTCTCGGAACTTGGCCAACGCTTGCCCGCCGTCGAGCAGCCGCTCCAGGCGGGCCCTGGCTTCTGCGGCATGCTGTGCCTGGCCGGCCAGGAGCAGCATCTGGCTGGCCAGGATCAGGCAATGTTGCCGGAAATCGGCCGGTCCCTGCCCGTGGAGGGTGTCCAGTGCTTCCCGCAATTCGAGGGCGTTGCCCACCGCCCGGCCCAGGGGTTGGCTCATGTCCGAGATCACAGCCCGCACCAGCCGGCCCAGGTCCTGCCCAATGTCTACCATCAGCGAGGCAAGGGCCAATGCCTCCTCTTCTGTCTTCATAAAGGCCCCTTGCCCAACCTTGACATCCAGTACGATGCCGTTGGCTCCGGCGGCGATCTTTTTGCTCATGATCGAGCTGGCGATCAGGGGCAGGCTGTCTACGGTGGCCGTCACATCGCGCAGGGCGTACAGCTTGCCGTCGGCAGGCACCATCTCTGCCGATTGGCCGACTACGACCAACCCTACCGCCTTGAGTTGGGCGCGGAAACGGTCGGTTGTCAGCTCGGCCTGGAAGCCGGGGATTGACTCCAGCTTGTCAAGGGTGCCGCCGGTGAAGCCCAGGCCCCGGCCCGACATCTTGCCCACGGCCAGGCCGGCAGCAGCTACCAGTGGGGCGACGACCAGGGTCGTTTTGTCGCCCACACCGCCTGTCGAGTGCTTGTCTACCACAAAAGGGGCTATGTCTTGCAGGTCTAGCTGAACCCCAGATCGAACCATGGCCTTGGTCAGGTCAATGGTCTCCTGGCGGTCCATGCCGCGCAGGACGACCGCCATCAGCCAGGCGGCAACCTGATAGTCAGGGATGGTACCCTGGGTGAACCCCTGGACAAGGAAATCAATCTCTTCGGCGCTCAGGGCCATGCCATCCCGCTTGCGGGCGATAATATCTACCAATCGCATTTCACCCTCCTGTTTGCAGTATAGCACAAGATGGGGGATTGGAAAAATCAGGTAGTATGGTATAATATGGATTGAGGGAGGTTTCGTCTGGGAAGGAAGCAATCGGGATCGAGGAGGCCAGAGGGGGGTATGAAGGGCAAGATTCTGATCGTAGACGACGAGGAGGACCTGGTTATTGCCCTGCGCCAGGCATTGTTGCTCGAGTTTCCCGATAGCCAGGTGGATGTGGCCTTGTCGGGTGAGGAGGGACTCAGCCAGCTAGCAAGGAGTGCTTATGACCTGCTGATTGCCGACCTGCGCATGCCTGGGTTTAACGGCCTGGAGCTGATCAAGGGGGTGCGCTACCTGGAGCCCCAGGTGCCGATCATCCTCATGACGGCCTACGGTTCCGAGTCGCTCTGGAACGAGGTGGCCCAGTTGGGGGTGCGCTATTGCTTCGACAAGCCGTTTGACATAAGAGATATGTTGCTGGCCATTTGTGATCTCTTGGGCCAGGGGGCAGATAGTGGCTGATCTGGCGGTCATTGGCGGGGGCCTGGCGGGCAGCGAGGCGGCGTGGCAGGCGGCCAGGTATGGCCTGCAGGTGACGATCTATGAGATGCGGCCGGTGCGGATGACGCCGGCGCACGTCTCCGACCGACTGGCCGAGCTGGTGTGTTCCAACTCTCTGGGTTCCAACCTTGCCGACCGGGCACCTGGCCTGCTCAAGGAGGAGCTGCGTCGCCTGGGATCGCTGATTATGACTTGTGCCGATGCCACGGCTGTGCCGGCTGGCGGAGCTTTGGCTGTGGACCGGGAAGCCTTTGCCCAAATGGTAACCGATCGGGTGACCGCTCACCCGGCCATTACTCTGTGCCGCCAGGAAGTGACGGCCATCCCTGAGGGCCGGCCGGTGGTGATCGCCACCGGGCCGCTCACTTCCCCGGCTCTGGCCGAGCAGATCGCGGCGCTGACCGGTTCTGAGCACCTCTATTTTTACGACGCCATGGCCCCCATCGTCACTGCCGAGTCGGTAGATATGTCGGTTGCCTTTCGGGCCAGCCGCTATGAACGGGGCGAGGAGGAAGAGGGGGACTATTTGAACTGCCCCCTGACCCGGGCCGAATATGAGCGGTTTGTCCGGGAATTGGTGAGTGCCGAGACGATCCCGTTGCGCGACTTTGAACGGGAAGACCCCCGTTTTTTTGAAGCCTGCCTGCCGGTGGAGGTGTTGGCCCGGCGTGGACTTCAGGCTCTGGCCTTTGGTCCTCTCAAGCCGGTGGGGCTGATCGATCCGCGAACCGGCGAGCGGCCCTACGCCGTGGTCCAATTGCGGCGGGACAACCAGGCGGGCACTCTTTACAACCTGGTAGGCTTCCAGACCAACCTGAAGTGGGGGGAGCAAGATCGGGTCTTTCGCCTCATTCCTGGGCTGGAGCACGCCGAATTCGTGCGCTATGGCCAGATGCACCGCAATACCTTCCTCAACTCGCCAATGCTGCTGCGCCCGACGATGCAGTTCCGAGGGCGGGATGACCTCTTTTTTGCCGGGCAGATCACCGGCACGGAGGGTTATGTTGGATCGGTCGCCAGCGGCCTGGTGGCCGGACTGAACGCCGCCCGGCTGGTGGTTGGGCACCCCCTCCTTCTCTTTCCCTCGACAACGATGATCGGGGCGTTGTGTGGCTATGTTGCCGCTTCTGCCTCTGCCCCCTTTCAACCGATGAAAGCCAACTTTGGCCTGCTGCCCCCTCTGGTTCCGCCGGTACGCAACAAGCGGGCACGCTATGTGGCCTACGTTCGCCGCGCACTGGTGGACCTGGAGCGGTTCATGGCCGAAACCGCACTTTCCACTCTTCCGCTGCCTCTTGACAGGTCGGCCGAAGTATGTTATAATTTTTGTAACGAAAATTAAAATAAAGGAGGTGCGGAATGAAAATAGAGGTTGGTATGCAGGCCCCTGATTTTGAGCTAAAAAGCCATCAGGATGACACAATCCGGCTGAGTGAGTATCGGGGCAGGCATCACGTGCTGATCGCCTTTTTCCCTCTGGCCTGGACCCCGGTCTGAACGAACCAGCTCCCTTCGTACGAGGTTGATCTGCCCAAGTTCGAAGGGTATAATACCCAGGTTCTGGGTATCAGCGTTGATCACATTCCCTGTCTGAAGGCCTGGGCTGAGAGCCTGGGCGGCATCCATTATCCGCTGTTGAGCGATTTCTGGCCGCATGGCGCTGTGGCTCAAAAATATGGTGTCTTGCGCGAGGAAGGGTACTCTGAGCGGGCGCTGTTTGTGGTGGATAAGGAGGGGATTGTCCGCTATGTGGATATTCACGACATCGGCGATCAACCCGACAATGAGCAGGTCTTTCAGGTCCTTCGCCAATTGGAGCCAGATGCGGTCATACCGGCTGAGCAGGTTACGGCCGAGCCGGTCTCTACACCGTCGGCGGTACACCGGGCAAAACCCCAGTCGGTGATCCTCTACTGTCGGCCGGGCTGCATAGACTGCCGGTTGGCCCGCCGCTTTTTGGAGAGCAAGGGGGTGCCCTATACCGAGGTTAACGTCTTGACCTCGCCGGAGGCCGAAGCCCGTGTCCGACGGTGGACCGGCGGCCCGCTCATTACACCGGTTTTTGACATAGACGGCACGATCGTCGTTGATTTCAAGCAGTCGGAGTTGAGGGCTGTGTTGGGCTTGGAGCCGGGCGAATAAAATTGGCGCATAACCGGCCCCTGAGCGGGCAGGTGGTCCGAAGCATAACGACTCTGGGCAGGTTCCCAGAGTCGTTTGTTTATCATGCTTTTGGCGCATCTGCTTGGAGTTTGGACAACGGACCCGGCCACTTTGTCCAAACCCCAATCGCCCCGCCTTGCAAGATTTGGCAATTGCGAGTATAATTTATGTGCTGTTCGGGGAGTTGACAAAACGAAAAAATGTGGTACAATAATACTACATGTTGTGGATCATTTTGCATAGGGCACTAGGAATAGGGACATGATTGCAGTGTCTATTATCAAGCGGCGCTGGTGCTGGTTGTTGGTGCTATTGCCGGCCCTGTTGTTGCTCGGTTGTATGGGGGATGAAAAGGGGGGGCAGACGGTTGAACCGGGGCAGACGGCGGTGGTGATCGTCTCCACAGTCGAACCGTCGCGGCAGGTGTCCACAGCACTGCCAACTGAGGTTCCGCCGACGGCCACGACGACGCCCACTCCCACCCCGCCGGCGCCGCTGGCTGCGGTGGTGAACGGTCAGTACATCTTTTTGGCCGATTACGAGCGGCAGGTAGCCCAGTTGGAACAGGCTATGCTGGCGCAGGGGATCGATCCAGACACGGAAGAGGGGCAGGCTCAACTGGCAGAGAAGCGACGGGAGGTGCTCGAAAGTCTGATAGACTATGTGCTGATCGAGCAGGGGGCTGTTACCCTGGGGGTGGCGCTCAGCGATGAAGAGCTAGAAGCGCAGATGGCAGCAGACATCGCTGCCGGTGGAGGGGAGGAAGCCTTTGAGCAGTGGCTCCAGGCGACCGGGCAAACGCGGGAGGAGTACAAGGAGAGTTTGCGGCAGGCTATGCTTGCCCAGCGGGTGTTAGAGGCCGTCACGGCCAATATCCCTGATAAAGTCGAGCAGGTCCACGCCCGGCACATCGTGTTAGGCAGCGAGGAGGAAAGCCGGCAGGTTCTGGAAATGCTACACACGGGAGCCGACTTTGTGGTTCTGGCCCGCGAACGTTCGCTGGACCTGGCGACCAGGGACAATGGCGGCGACTTGGGCTGGTTCCCTCGCGGTCTGGTGGATCCGGATCTGGAGAATGCAGCTTTTGCTTTGCAGCCTGGCGAAATCAGCGATCCGATCCTGCTGAGCGATGGGTATCATATCCTCCAGGTGGTGGAACGGGAGGCCTGGCGCCCCCTGTCGCCCGAGATGCAAATGGATCTCAAGCTGTCCGTTTTCGACCGGTGGCTGGCAGGGCAACGGGATGCGGCAACGATTGAGCGCATGGTGAAAGAGTAGACAAACCGGATATTCTTTGGTATACTACATGGGTACCGGAGGGTGAATGCGCTCGCGTCGAAACAAAATTATTGTGCTTCTGCTGGCCGGCATCGTTTTGTTGTTGATCGTGGCCGTGGTCTCGGCAGTGCTGTATGTGGTGCTGAGGCCCAAGCCGACGATCGTGTCGGGTTGGCAAGACCCTGTCGCTGCCGTTGCTACCGATAGAATTGTTCCAGAAGTGGCGTTGTATCCCCTGGCGGGGGCGTTGGAACTGGATGCGATTGACCGGGCCATTGACGTCGGTGAGCTGGAGACGGCATACGCGCTCCTGGTCTATGGTCTAGACCTTTCGGATGCGCAACGCATCGGCCGGCTGATCCTGTTGGGCGGGCGGTTGGCCGAGGTAAAGCAGGTGGAGCGGGCGGCGCTCTGTTACCAACAGATTTATGACCTGGCGGTTCTCAGCCCCAGCCTGAACGACGCGGCCCGGGCCGACGCCCTGCTGGCAGCGGGAAAGGGATGGGCGTCCCTTGAGCAGGTGCCCCAGGCGCTTGGGGCCTATGATCAGGTGTTTGCCATCGCCATCCATAGCCCATATCTGCAAAGGGCTGTCCGTCGCGATCTGCTCAGCACGTTGGAGATGGCCTACCGTGGCCTGGGGAGTGGGGAGAAGGCACAGGTTTGTCGCCAGCAGATCGAAGATCTGGACCAGGGAGGCTTCTGGCCGGTGAGGGCGCCGGAGGAGTGGCCTGAGCCGTCACCGGAGGGAGAACCGGTTTCGTCTGCCGAGGTGGGGGCCGTGGAGGAGAGCCGCCGGCAGGCGGCCTATGCCCTGCGGGAGGCCGCAGAAGGTGGCCGGCAGCCGCCGCCCGAGCTGGTGGACAGCCTGGCCCAGGCCCTGTTGGCCGAGGATGAGGCCAAATCGGCTTTCTACACCCAGGAGTTGGAGGGTACCACGCAGCCGGCCCGGCGGATCAACGTGCATTGGCAGCGGATCCGCTGGCTGACACTCAAAGCCCAGGTGGCCAGCCGGGGGTTGGGCCTGTCTGTTGTGCCGGCGTGGGAGGCCGACGTGCCCGGCATCCGATCGGCCTTGAGCAAGGCATATGAGGACCTGCTATTCGACTATGAGGACCTGGTGACAGCACTGCCCGATGTTTCTCTCATCGGCCCAAGCCGCTATCAGGTGCGCTGTCGCATCACCTTGGCCGGTCGGTTAGGGCAATATCCCAATTTCGGGGCCCAGCAGATGGCAGACAAGGTGCGGGATGCGGCGACCGCCCTGATGGCTGCGGCTACGGTAGATCGGCTGTATGTGGATGCGGTGGTGGAGGATGGGAGTTTGCGTTTTTTCCTCAACCCCGCCACCGCCTATGGGCTGCCGGCCCCGTCACCCTGAATAGGTGCGACATGACAAAGGAGTAGTTCCATGCTGGATCGATTTGATGACAGAACTCTCGAAATCGCGACAGTCGTAGTGGTCGTCATGATCGCTCTGGTCATCCTGGCCTATGCGGTTATCTACTTTAACCCGTGGGTGGGCTTTAATCCGCTAAAGCCCCCTACCCCCACCCTTGAGGCCCGGCTAACGCCCCTTCTCGAACCCACCTGGACGCCGACGGCGACGCCGACCGCTACCGACACACCCACCGCCACGCCCACCTGGACGCCAACGCCAACGCCGACAGACACTCCCACGCCCACTGCTACGCCAACCTGGACCCCCTCCCCTTCGCCCACGCCGACGGCCACCAACACACCCAAGCCTCCCCCGCCACCCCGCCCCACCGCCACGCCCACCCCCTGGCCGTATGACTATACCATCGCCGAGGCCGGCCCTGATTGCAACAAAACATGGATATGGGGCTATGTGGTTGGGGCCGATGGGTTAGGGGAACCCAATGTCCAGATGCGGGTAGGCAACGACCAGGGGTGGCGTGCCGACACCTGGACCGACGTAAACGGGTATTACCAGTTCGATTTTGCCACAGGCCCCCAGGCAGGCATGTGGTTTGTGCGGGTCTTCAAGGGAGGACAACCCAGGTCTTTTCAGTTCTGGTTCAAATCCAGCGCCGGTTGTGATGGCCCATACAGTTTACAGCAGTTCCACATAGATTGGCGGCATCGGTAAGGAGCATTTCGACTTCTGGTCTCTAGGGCCTGGGTACTATTGACCGGAATGGTGAATAATGGTACAATCCTAAGGGACTGCCTGCAGGCTTTCCGTTTAGGAATGCTGCCCGGAGACAGGCAGAGTTGCAGCCGAAAAGGCGATCACGTAGGGGGAACGATGAACAGGTCCACTTTTCCGAGTCAGAAGGTTGGTGTGGCCGGGATAATTGTGCTCCTGGCTCTGATAATGGTCGGTCCGGTTGGCGCCCTTTCCCTCTTTCAGGTCACGCCGGAGCCTACCCCACGCTTTACCCCAACACCCGCACCCTACTTGGAACTGAACCCGGTGCAGGGCATTGCCGGTAACCCTACACCGGTGACCGCCAGGGGGGGCTCTTGGGCAGCCGGCCACACCGTCCGCCTCTATTGGGATGATACGACCGTGTTTCTCGGCCAGAGCCAGATTCGGGGGGACGGCACATTTGAGATCGGTTTTACGACGCCGACCGACCCGATCCATGCCACGGTAGGAGTGCACACGGTTCTGGCCATCGCTACCAACGGCGATCAGGCCCAGGCCGGCTTTGAGCTGATTGCAGCTACCCCCACACCCACCAATACGCCGATTACACCCACCCCTACTGTTCCGACATCAACCCCAACGCCCATTACCCCTACACCCACCCGCACCCCAACCCTTACTCCCTCGCCCACTGCCACACTCCGGCCCATTACGCCGATGGTGACCATCACCCCTATCCCCCCCACGCGGCGGCCAACTTCGGTTGCCACCGTGGCCACCAGGGCTCCGACGGCTACTCGGACGAACACGCCGGTGCCGGGGACCCCCACTTCGACCTTTACGCCGTCGGTCACACCGACCATCACCAACACCCCAGGGCCGGGCACCCCTTCGGTTACGCCGCAACCCACAGCCACGCCTGTCCAGGAGGCCCCTGAAACGGGATCGGGCTGGGGGACCATTTTCCTGTGGGGGTTTGTTCTGGCCGGGTTGCTGGTGGTCTTTCGCCTGTTGCGGGTGCGGAGCGTGCAAAGCTAGGGACCGATTGGCCGGAGTAAAGCCACGGGAGAAGGCGTGTGGGCCTTCTCCGATCTTTTTCCGGCTTTTTTGCCTGGGAAGGTTGCAGCGAGTAAAGGCCATGGGAGGTAAGAAATGCAGACCAAAAGCTTGCTGGTCCTCAGTTTGGCGCTGGCCGGGATTTGGATATTCGCCATCTCGGCATCGGGCACAGGGGCGCTGGATAGCGCCCTGACCGACCCTCGCCCAACTCCGACCGCAGCCGCGTTGCCGCCGGATTACTCCCTTTCTTCTCCGGCTCAACCGGAGGCGCTGCCCGACTTGGTGGTGACGAACATTCAGCTCGCACCGGCCAACCCCTATGTGGACCAAGAAACCAAGATCTATGTGACCATCAAGAACGTTGGCAACGCCGACGTCCAACCGGGAAACAACTTTTTCCTCGATTTCTACGTGAACCCGCCGACCGATGACCTGCGGGGCCTGCGCGGCGATTTTTACTGGCCGGTACAGGGCTATACCATGAAAATGGGGCAAAGCGCTGTATTTGAGGCTGTGTACGTTTTCACCGACAGCGTTTCCTACAACTTGTGGGCCCAGGTGGATACCCCCACGCCGCCATTGCGCCCCCTCGGCGATGTGGTGGAATCGAACGAAGACAACAACATCCTGGGACCGAAATATGTAACAGTCCGCACCCATTATGCCTGGGTGCAAAAAGACCATGTGGACTTTTTCAGCAACATGGCTTCAACCCTGGATGTGGTGCCGGTCATGGGCACCGTGGGCATTATCACCAACACCCCTGGGTTGGAGATCATGGGCGACAGCGCCCTGGCCTTGGGCATCTTTGAGGAACCTCCAACTACGAGGACGTGGGGGCTGGCGACTATCCCCCCTGCCGACATGGCGGACTATAACATGATTAACCCCGACACTCAACTCAATGAAACTGTCAAGAATGACCAGCGATACCCATTCATTCATGCCCAGGGCAAACTGGTGGTGGCGGTTTGGGAAGATGGGCAAAATGCGCCCATCTATGGTAAAGACATCTTTATGCGCTGGTCAGATGATGAGGGGGAAACCTGGCAGGATCCGATCCAGGTCAATGAGACCTTTGGAAACCACGATCGCAACGATCAGAAAAGCCCGGCGGTGGCAGTAGCGCCTGATGACACCATTGTTGTGGCCTGGCAGGACCATCGCGATGCCAGCTTTGACATCTATGTTCAGATCTTTACCTATACGGGCACCACCATCTATCCATGCCATGCCAATGGAGACTGCTCCTCGCCGTGTGACCTGGCGGCAGAAGCGTGTAACTTTCGGGTGGATACTGATGCCAATAACCGGGATCAGATCTTGCCTGACATCGCGGTGGATCCGGACAATATCTTTTACATCGTCTGGCAAGATCGGCGCAACAACAACGACGACATCTTTGCCGTGCGCTCCTATACTTCGACAACAGAGTGCCCATCGGATCGAAAGGGGCTGGGTTTTGTCCCCCACTTGCCGGTGGATCAGACCGCTTCGCCTGAGCAGATCTATCTGTGTTGGGGGGACGACACGAGAATTCACGATGACCCGGCCATGACCAAGCAGTCATCGCCTGCTGTCACCGCTATATCAGGACTCAAGGTCACCGGTCTTGAGTATATTGTCGTTCCGCCGTCGGGGCCTGGTGAACCCCCCCAGCTAGTCGTCACATGGGTCTATTCAGAACCGGTCACCTACGTGGCGGTCACCTGGGAAGATTGGCGGGAGGGAGATGCAGACATCTATCTGACCTATTCAGAAGATGCTGGGGAGACCTTTGTCTTGGACGAGCGATTGAACAACGACAAACCGACCAATTCGACCAACGGCATCGCTCAGCTCGCACCGGCAGTAGCGGTCAATCAATGGATGAAATGGATCTATCCTGTCCTGCCTACCCCTTATGGTGATGCCCAGGGGAAGGCTCAGGTACCGGTAACGACGATGCATGTGGTTTGGCAAGACTTTCGGCATAGTACAGATGCATTGCTGAGCAACAATCCGGATATCTACTACACCGCTTTCACCATCGAACCGGATGAGAACTTTCCCTGGCCGCTGGTTTGGACGGTGGAGACCGAGCAGCTCCAGGTCAACAAGAATGACTCGCGTCCCTGGCAGACCGGTCCGGTGTGGCAGGGGGATCCAGATGTGGCGGCCACTGCCAGCGGGTTGACCTTGGCCGATTCGGAAGGATACAACGTCTATATTGTTTGGGCCGATGGACGCAACTATGGTGGCGAGCTGACAAACACGGACATCTATTTCCACCTTTTCAGCACTGTGGGCCAGCCCACCGAGTTTGTAGGCGGGAACAACATTGTCGTGAACAACAATGCCCGTCTACATAACTTTAGCAGTGCTGCTTACACAACTTATCGTAAAGACCTGCCTCCCCATGCTCAACAGCGGAACCCTTCCATTGCTGCAACGCTGATCGCCGATTGGCCGACCATCTTTGGCGGCTATGTCTACGTGGCCTGGGATGATGACCGGATCGCTAATCCGTTCCAGGATCGCAACATCTACTTTACCCGGTCGAATATGCTGTTTGGCGGCCATAACCGGGTTTATACGGCTCCATCTGGAGCTCCTCCCAACACGCCGGGTCAGGGGGTACGGTATGGTTCAGGGGCGTTTGTTTCTGAAATCTTTGACAGCGGGTCGCCGGATACGATCTGGTATGTCATTAATTGGCATGCCGTAACCGATAGCGGCACCTATATCACCCTGCAAACGCGGGTGGGCAACACTCGCCAGCAGGTGTTGAACAGCGACTGGTACCCCAAGCGTTTTCCTTACCCAGATGATGCTATCAGCAAAGGATCCCCGTTGCAAGGGTACGATGCGCCTGGACAGCATATTGAAGATGCGAGTGGAAACTATTTTCCCAAGGCCCAGTTCATCCAATATCGGGTCAATTTCTGGGCGCGCAACACATCCACTGTGACCGATACGACTGTCTTGAAAACACCCTTTCTGTACGATGTAATCCTGCACTACGAGCGTCCGCCGGTTGTGTATTTGCCGGCCATTTACAAGAATGTGCCCTGATCGGAGGTGTGTATGTTGAAATTGGCCATCACCGGCAAAGGCGGCGTGGGCAAAACGACCCTGGCCGCCCTGCTGGCCCATGTGTTTGCCGGGCGCGGCCACAAGGTTCTGGCCATTGACGCCGACCCGGCCACCGGCCTGGCGGTTGCCTGTGGCGTGCCGCCGGAACAGGTGGCCAGGATCACCCCGGTGGCCGATATGGAGGACCTGATCTATGAGCGGACCGGGGCGCGTAAGGGGGAAACCGGCGGCTTTTTCAAGCTGAACCCCCGTGTAGACGACATTCCCGACCGGTTCGCTGTGGATGTGGGGGGCATTCGCATTCTGACTATGGGCACGGTCAAGGCTGGCGGCACGGGGTGCCTTTGCCCGGAGAACGCACTGTTGCGCTCTCTGGTCACCCACCTGCTATTGCGCCGCGATGAGGTGTTGATCATGGATATGGAGGCCGGGGTGGAGCACCTGGGGCGGGGCACAGCCGGCGCTGTGGACGCCTTTATCGTCGTCGTTGAGCCGGGCCGCCGCAGCCTGCAGACGGCCCATACCATCCGTTCGCTGGCCCAGGACCTCGGCATCCAGCGCATCTATGCCGTGGGCAACAAGGTGGCCTCGGAAGCGGACAGGACCTTTATCGCCGAGCATCTGCCCGAATTCCATTTGCTGGGTTTTCTGCCCAGCGACCCACAGGCCATCGAGGCAGACCGGCAGGGCCAGGCGGTGTTTGCCGTCGCCCCGCAGCTTGTGGCCGAGGCCCAGGCCATAGTTGACCGTTTGACAGCTTTGTGAGATAATGGGGGTGAAGGGAGGGTGAGGCATGACCGATCGGCAGCGGGTGTCGTTAGGTGTCCCCGGCCTGGATGAGATGCTGGAAGGCGGGTTGCTTCCCGGCTCGATCGTGTTGATCCAGGGGGCGCCGGGCACGGGCAAGACAACGTTGGGTATGCAGTTCCTCCACCACGGCGTGACGGCGGCCGATGAGGCCGGTTTGCTGGTCACGTTCGAGCAGTTTCCCCACACCCTATACCGCGACGCTTTGACCCACGGCTGGAATTTGCGCGAGCTGGAGCAGGCGGGAAAGTTGCGGATTGTGTTCACCTCTCCCCAGGTGTTCCTTTCCAGCCTGCAATCTCCCATCAGCCCTATCAGCTCTGCCCTCCACGACATGGATGTAAGGCGGATAGTCATTGACAGCGTCACCCATTTTCAGACCCTCACTACCGATCCGGTTGATCTCCGGGCGGTCTACAACCATCTGATTAACGGCCTGCGCCGCGAAGGGATTACCTCTTTGCTGCTTAGCGAAGACAGTGGTCCTGACTTTGTGCGGACCGATCGGGGTCGCCTGGCTTTTGTGGTGGATTCGGTTATTTTGCTGCGCTATGTGGAGATAGATAGTGTGATGCAGCGGGCCGTGGCTGTGCTCAAAACGAGGGGCAGCAGCCACGATAATTCCATCCGCCGTTTTGAGATCAGGCGGGGTGGGTTGGCTGTGTACGAGGCCTTTACAGGCCGTGAGGGGTTGCTCAGTGGCATCTCGCGGCGTGCAGCGGTGTGAAGCTATTGCTGCGCACCGGGGTTGGATCAAAAGCTCCGCCTGGCAACCAGGCGGAGCTTTTTGCTTATGGTCCTGTTGGGCAGAGTGCCTCTCCGCCCGCTCAACTGTTCAGTACCTGGTCAATGGGATAGGCGTGCATCACGCGGGTGGTCTGGCGAAAGTTCATCTTTTTCCAAAAGTCGGCGTCGCCGGGCACGATGACCGAAATTCTGCCTGACTTCCGCTC
>FWWM01007186.1_pt1 | contig 22608 bp, 15 predicted proteins | sample 2228351 | NCBI WGS metagenome assembly FWWM01 (sample SAMEA103939774, study PRJEB20133) | metagenome
AGGGCGTGGTCGAGATGCCGTTTGTAGTGGCGGGCTGGGCGCTCGACCGGGGGGCGGCGTGGGGGCCGGGCATTGACGCGGTGCACGTTTGGGCGTATCCGGTCGCGGGTGGGGCGCCGCGGTTCCTGGGGGCGGCGGCGCTCGGGGGCGCGCGGCCGGATGTGGCCGAGGCCTACGGCGCGCAGTTTGCGGCGGCGGGCTGGGGGTTGCGCGTGACGACGCTCCCGCCGGGCCCCTACGACCTGGCGGTCTTCCCGCGGAGCACAGTGACGGGCCAGTTTGCCCCGGCCCAGGTCGTGCGGGTCGTCGTACAATAGGCGCCGGCGTGCCTGGGCCCCGTCACCTCACGATCCTCGCCTGGTTGGCGGCGACTTCGGTCGGTTTTTTCCTCGCAACCGGGTCCGGCCGCCTGTTCCGCACTTCAACCGCCACCTTCCAGGACCCGCGGGGGCGCACCGAAGTGTGCGTCCTGATAGCGGATCCGACGAACAAGTTCACGCGTGTCCCGCCTCCGCCGGCCTTCGCGTGGCCGAGCTTGCGTCCGTTCGGCGCGGCAGCGGCGGCGATCACGGTCACCTACGTCGGCTTTCCGCCCGCCGCGCAGGCGGCCTTCCAGTACGCGGTCGAGATCTGGCAGTCGCAAATCACCTCCCCGGTGCCCATCTTTGTGAGAGCCGAGTACGTGAGTCTCGACCCCGGGGTGCTCGGTACGGCCGGGCCAACGTACTACCTCCGGGACTTCGCCGGAGGGATGCCCGGGACGTGGTATCACTCGGCGCTCGCCGACAAGCTCGCGGCAACCGACCTGAACCCTGGCTTCACCGACATCACGGCGCGGTTCAACAGCGACTTCACCTGGTACTTCGGGACGGATGGTTTCACGCCGGCGGGACAGTACGACTTCGTGTCGGTGGTCCTGCACGAACTCGGACACGGCCTCGGGTTCACCGGATCCGCAACGGTCTCGAGCGGACTGGGAGGCTGGGGACTTTCAGGCGATCCGGTCATCTACGATCGCTTCGTCGTCAACGGCGCCGGTACCCAGGTGATCGACACCGCGGTCTTCCCGAACCCGTCGAGCGCCCTGGCCGCGGAACTCACCTCGAACAACTTGTACTGGGGCGGCGCGAACGCGGTGGCGGCGGCGGGTGGGGTGCCTCCGAAGCTGTACGCGCCGACCACCTGGAGGCCAGGGTCGAGCTATTCCCACCTCGACGAAGCGACCTACCCGGCCGGGAGCCCGAACTCGCTCATGACGTACGCGCTCGGCGCGGCCGAGGCGATTCATGACCCTGGCCCGATCACTCGCGGGATGTTCGCCGACGAGGGATGGACGACAGTGGCGTGCGCCTACAACGTGTCGCCCACGAGCGTGTCGGTCGGGAGCTCAGGGGGCACCGGAAGTGTCGCGGTCTCCACTCAGCCTGGTTGCACGTGGACCGCGACGAGCGGCGTGAGCTGGATGACGATCACGGCCGGGGCGAGTGGGACAGGAAGCGGAACCGTCACTTACAGCGTGGCGGCGAATACGGGACGGCCGAGGACCGGTACGTTGACGGTCGCCGGCCAGGTCGTGACCGTGAGCCAGGCGAGCCCGTTGCCCACGCTGTCAGCGAGTCCGACTACGCTGCGATTCGGCGCGGTGAACAGCGGCGGGACGCTGACGGCACGCACCGAAGCACAAGAGGTTACCCTCGCGCAGTCGGGCTCTGGCGTCGTGACCTGGAGCGCGGAGCCCGACGTGCCATGGATTCAGGTCAGCGGTGGAACAGGGACGGGAAGCGGGCGGTTCACCGTGGACGTGACGAACACCGGCGGCGCGCTGCCACCCTCCGGCATCGTGACGGGCACAGTGCGGGTGACGGCCAACGGGGCGCAGGCGGACCTCACCGTGACGGTCATCCTCACGGTCTATGCCCCCGGCACCACGAGTCCGCCGTTCGGATGGATGGACACTCCGCTCGAAGGCGCGTCCGGCGTGACGGGCTCGCTCCCGGTCACGGGGTGGGCTCTCGACGATGTGGGCGTGACGCGAGTCCGCATCTGGCGAGATGCGGTGCCGCCTGAGCCGGCGGGCGCGCAGATCTTCATCGGCGACGCCGTGTTCGTCGCGGGCGCCCGGCCAGACGTCGCCGCCGCGTACCCGGGGTATCCCCGAGCCCATCGCGGCGGATGGGGGTATCTGCTGCTGACCAACATGCTCCCGAACCTGGGCAACGGCACGTTCACGCTGCGTGCCTACGCGGAAGACGCCGAAGGGCGGGTCGTCCCGCTCGGCAGCCGAACCGTCACGTGCACGAACGCGACGGCGACCGAGCCCTTCGGCACCATCGACACGCCCGCGCAGGGGGCAAGCGTGTCGGGCAGCACGTATGTGAACTTCGGCTGGGTCCTCACGCCGCGGCCGAAGGTGATCCCCCCGGACGGCTCGACGATTCTGGTGTGGATCGACGGCAGGCCTGTGGGGTCGGTCACGTACAACAACTACCGGTCGGACATCGCCACGCTGTTTCCGGGGTACGCGAACTCCGGCGGGGCGGTGGGCTATCGGTACCTCGACACCACGACCGTCACCAACGGGATGCACACGATCGAGTGGAGCGTGCGTGACGATAGCGGCGCGGCTGCGGGCATCGGGAGCCGGTACTTCACGGTGCTGAACACACCGGGGCTCAGCACGCCTGGCGTCGAGACGAGTGGGGACTCCGCTGACGCCGGGGTCAGCCGGAGCGAGGCGGCGGGTGTCGCGGCCATGACGGCCGGGGTCGCATCGGGGCCGCTCGTCCTGGCGCGCACGGGACACGACCTCGAAACGCCCGTGAGGGTCGTGCCACCAGACTTCCTGGGTCGGCGCTGGCTGAGGGTCAAAGAGCTGGACCGTGTCGAGCTCCACTTCGCCGCGCCCGGCGGCGAGGGCGCGATGTATCGAGGCGACGCAGGAGGAGGCGCAGGTCATCGCGCGCTGCCGGTCGGGTCGCACCTGTCGGAGACGGGTGTGTTCACGTGGCAGCTCGGCGCCGGCTTCGTGGGCACCTACGACCTGATGTTCGAACGGGTGGAACGGGGAACCCGTACGGCTGCAATTCCTATCCGCATCCTGGTGTCGCCCAAGCATCCCGACACCGGCCGGCTTCGTCTCGTCGTCGACGCGCCACAGCCGGGCAGCGTCTCGACGCCGTTCGTCCTCGGAGGATGGGCGTTCGATGGAGCGGCGCCGACGGGGACCGGCGTCGATGCGATTCACGTGTGGGCGTATCCGGAACCGGGCTCCGGACGCCCGCCGGTCTTCGTGGGGGCCGCCCCCTACGGCGGGATGCGGCCCGATGTGGGTGCCGTCTTCGGAGAACGGTTTACATCCTCGGGCTTCACCATGGTGGTCGACAGGCTCCCGCCGGGCGAGTACGACCTGGCCGTGTTCCCCTACAGAGCGGTGACACGGGACTTCGGGCCGGCACAGACGGTCCGCGTGCGCGTTCACTGACCCGGCCGGGGAACGCCAGCGGACGGCGCGACAGGTGCCGAGGACTGGCGTCGTTCCCACCGGTCATCCGCCCGGCGTTCTTTCGGGCGGATCGGCCAGATCTCGAGGCAGGGGGACGACCCAGATCGGCCCAGCCGGCCAGACCCGAGGGCGGTACGAACGATCTCTCCGCCACGCCGCCACCTCTTCGCGCCAGTCGGGCCAGCTCGGCTCGGCAAAGACGATGGTCCGATACGCGTGCAGCCCCAGATAGAGGGCGTGGGCGAGCAGCAGGCCGAGCAGCCAGCTTGCCCCTTTCCAGCGCCGCCACTCGAGACTCGCGAGCAACCCGAGCAGTAGGATCGTGTTCGGCACGAAAAAGTAGCGGTGCGCCCATCCCGGGACCACGAGCGAAGGCCGATCTTCGAGCGTGCCGAGCAAGGGCAGGACCACCAGGAGCGCATACGAGCCGAGGAGCGTGACCCGGTGGATGGGGCTGAGTCCACGCGCGATGAGCAGCCACAGGGCCACGACCGCGCTCAGCAATCCGAGGCGGAACACATCGAGAAAGAGCGGCGCGCCGAGTTGCGCGAGGAATCGAGCGGCGCGAAGGGCGCGCAGCGAATCGTTGGCGCGGTCGAGCCCGAACAGCGTCAGACCGACGCTCTGGTTCCACACGACGGCGGCCGCATCAATTGCAGAGAAGTCGGCGCTCCGCTCGGACAGGGTGCTCTCGGGGCGCGTGAGCAACAGGGCAACCTGTACCACGCACGCGGCCGACAGGATAGCGAGCTGAACGCGCCGTTCTCGGCTTCGCTCGACGAGGGTTCTCACCCCGAAGAGCGGCGTCAGGACACAGGAAACCGGCCCGGTGAGGCCTGCCAGCCCCAGCACCCCGCGGTGCAGCCAGAGGTGGGACCTGCGCGTCGGCTCGTCTTCGACCAGGATCAGGACGGTCGCGAGCGCCAGATAGAACTGGCTGTTGATCGTGTTCAACCAGGGCTCGGCACTGAGGGGAGCGAGCAGGATGATGGCCACGGCGACGAGCTTCCGTCCGGCCGACGGCCAGAGATCCGACCGGCCCCAGAGTACGAGAGTGGGCGGCAGCAACTGGACCACGAACGCCATGAGCGTCGTGACCATCGGCGCCGTCTCGAGGCGGACCAGGTTCGCCGCGATGGTCGTGGCCAGGTTGGGCCAGAGGGCCAGGTAGCCGTGGAGCGTGTAGGTGAGGCCGCGATACCACTGCGACGTGTGAGCGACGGCTGCGGCGTTGGCGAAGTAGAACGCCCCCTCCTCCGCCCAGAATCGAGGATGGGTGAAGAAGCCCGGATGGCGAAGGATCACCGCTGCGCCGAAGCCAGCGAGCACCAGCCAGCGCCAGTCGGGTGTTCTGCCCGTGAGGGGCATTCCACGTCTCATGGTCCTTATCTCTCGGCGACCATCCGATCTTCAGCCGCCGGGGCGGCCGACAGGCACGACGCGCGCGCGTCGCGTCGCCAGGAGTCTGGTCGCCTCGAAACCCTGCGCCAGGCGGAGGCGGAATGCCGTGTCGGACGCGTCCTGGATCGCGTAATGGGGTGTCGACGGCGGTCGAGCCAGGAAGCGGTTCGGGGCCACCGAGACGAACAGGGTGCCTTCGTCCTCGATTCGGACCGTGACCTCATCCTGCAAACTCCGCAACCCGTGGGACGAGACGCCGATGACGCGTGGGGCCTGGGCGCTCACGTCCGGGTGGCGCAGCCGAAGCGCCTGGTAGAAGCCGTTGCGGAGCACGTAGACGCCGCGGAAATTGTCGGGAAAGTTCAGCAAGAGGATCGCGCGTTGCGGGCCGAGCGCCGTCTCCCGCAGGCGATCGGCCAGCGAGTCGATCACGTGAGTGCAGACGGACCCGGCCTGAGCCCAGTTGCGCTCGGCGACGACGAGCGCCCACAGGTTGAGGGCCAGCAGGCACGCGACCGACAGACTCCTGGTCCCGCGCCTCTCCGGCAGGCCGTCGATGGCGAAGGCCACGAGCATCGCGGCGAAGGCACTGGGGAGGTAAACGAAGCGCTCGCTCTGGGTATCGACGAGCGAGATCTCGAGCGGGAGGACCGGAGCGAGCGAGGCGACGAGCGCGACCGCCACGGCCCAGACCTCGCGCCGGTGGAACAGGCGAGTCCGGAGGGCGAGAATCGCGGCCGCACCCGCCGCCACGACGTCGAGGCGCAGGCGGAAGAGGTCCGGGGTCCAGGGCGTCCCCGGCACGAGGCTGCGCACGGAGGAGACCCGCAGGTTGTTCGCGATACGGAACAGAGTCGGGCGGAAGTTGGGATACGTGCCGATCGGACTGTCGAACAGAACGTGGCGGGCGAGCAGATAAGCCGCGGTCACGGCGAAGAACCCCAGCAGCACGACCGAGCGCCGTCGCCAGGACGGAGAAGTTGGCGCGCGGCCGTTCGCGAGGATGGCCTCGATGGCGAGTGCCACGATCGGGATCACGACCGCGGATTCCTTGGAGAGCAGCGCCAGGGCCAGCGAGACATAGGCGACCACCAGTGGCCATCTGGCCTCGGCCACGCGGTATCGCAGATAAGACCACAACGCCGAGAGGCTGAAGAACGCGACGAGCAGGTCCGTCCGCCCGGAGACCCAGGAGACAGCTTCGGTGTGGGGAGCGGCTGCAAGGAAATAGAGTCCGGCCACGAGGGCGATCTCCCCACGCGACGAGCGGGCTCACGCCAACTGCCAGGCGACCGCTGCCGTGACCGCGGCCGTGGCCGCGTGCCACAGGAGGTTGGTCGCATGGTACCCCCAGGGGACGAGCCCCCAGAGCGCGTAGTCGACCTCGAACGATGCCGTCGCGACGGGTCGAAAGAAACTCCCCGTCAGATCGACGGGCCACCGCCACCAGGGGTGATCGTCGCGGCGAGCCGCGTCGCAGCCCCAGATAGAGGGCGTGGGCGAGCAGCAGGCCGAGCAGCCAGCTTGCCCCTTTCCAGCGCCGCCACTCGAGACTCGCGAGCTCGGCAAGTAGGCGAGGCAAGCGAGCATCCCGACTGCTGCCGCGATCGTCGGTCGGGCCCAGCGAGGCGGGAACATCGAAGCGCCGGCATTCTATCCCGGCGAGCGCTGAGGCTCAATCGCGGCGTCGTCTGGCGCCAGCGCCTGCGTTCCCCGGGGCGCTGCGCGAGGCGCGTGGCCGTCGTTGACGCCCGGCTCGGCCTCGGCCATACTGCGCCGCGGACACGGACCGCGTGGCATCCGGTCGGCACGCGGGAGCGTCAGGCACGATGGAGTCCGTCATGCGCGTGGGTCTCGACGGCCGAGCCCTCGAGTCGCCGGCCGCCGGAGTCCGCCGCTACACGCGCGAGCTGCTCGCGGGGATCAAGGGTCTGGGCTCCGGCATCGAGGTCGTCGTCTTTTCCACGTCCACGCGTCGCGGGTCGCGCTCGCCGACTCCCGGGAACGGTGAGCCGGGACGCTGGCGACGCGGGTCGAATCTGGTCTGGTGCCTCGCGGCCCTTCCGCTGGCTGTTCGGCGCGCCCCGGTCGATGTGTTCCACGCCCCGGCGTACACGGCGCCGCTCTGGGGCGTGCACCCTCTCGTGCTCACGATTCACGACGTCAGCTACGCGCGCCATCCGGAGTGGTATCCGTATCGGCGCGATGCGTGGCGGCGCGCGTTCTATCGGGCGTGTGCGCGTGCCGCGGATCTCGTCGTGACCGACTCGGAGTTTTCTCGGGCCGAGATCGCCGCCGCCTACGACATCGACCCGGCGCGCATCGCCGTGATCCCGCTGGGCGTGGGACCGCCCTTCGTCCCCGGCGAGGTGGATGGGCGCGCGCTGCCGCGGGGCGTTCGCGGGCCCTACGTGCTCCACGTAGGCGACCTGCACGCGCGCCGCAATCTGGTGACGGCGCTGCGCGCGGTGGTCTCGCTGCGCCAGCGGGTGGCCAGCCTCCGGTCGCTCCAGCTCGTGCTGGTCGGCGTCGACCGTGGCGAGGGCGGCCGGCTCGACGAGCTGGCGCGCCGCCTGGGTCATCCTGAAGCCCTGCGGTTTGCCGGCGTCCCGGGAGACGAGACGCTCGTGGACCTTTACCGTCGCGCCGCGGCCCTGGTGTACCCGTCCCGATACGAGGGCTTCGGTCTCCCCGTGCTCGAAGCGATGGCCTGCGGCACACCCGTGGTCGCCGCGCGGGCCGGTGCGCTGCCGGAGGTGGTCGGGCCGGCAGCGCCGCTCGTGGACCCGGACGATGTAGAGGGATTCGCCCGGGCGCTGGAGCCGGTGCTGATCGATCCGGAGGCGCGGAGGGAGGCGCAGCGGCGCGGGCTCGAGCGCGCCGCGCAGTTTTCGTGGCGTCGGACGGCGGAGCTCACGGTGGCGGCCTATCGGCGGTGCGCCGATGAAGCTAGTGCTCGGACGACCCGAGCGCGCGGTCCTGTCTGCTGACCGGATACGACAGATGGCCGTAGGACACAGCTCGGGCCTCCCGCGGATCGGGCGAAACGCGCGACGTCAGAGTTCGAGTCGGCACCCAGGTCACCTCTGGCGATGTTGGCCATGACCTCCATCATCATCGTCAACTACAACGGCGCCAGATGGCTGCCGCGGTGCCTGGCCGCGGTGTCGGCGCAGGACGGGGTGGACAGCCCGGAGATCATCCTGGTCGACAACGCCTCGAGCGACGGGTCGGTGGCGCTCGTGCGCGGACAGTTCCCGCAGGTGCGCGTGGTTGCGCTCGAGGACAATGTGGGATTCGCCGCGGCGAACAACCGCGGGGTGCGCGCGGCGCACGGCGAGTGTCTGGCGTTTCTCAACAACGACACCGAGCCCGGCCGAAACTGGCTCGCGGCGCTCAGGCGCGGCCTCGAGCAGCACCCCTGGGCCGCCATGGCGGCCTCGCGCATCGTCTTGATGGACGACCCGGAACGGCTCGACAGCGCGGGCGACGGTCTGACCCGGGCGGGGGGTGCGTTCAAGCACGGCCATGGGCAACCGGTCAGCGCGGCACTCGAGCCGCGCGAGGTCTTCGGCGTGTGCGGTGCGGCGTGTCTGGTTAGGCGCGAGGTCTTCGAGGCGGTCGGGGGGTTCGACGAGGGGTTTTTCCTCGTGCACGAAGACGTGGATTTTTCTTACCGCGCGCAACTGCTCGGGTACCGCTGCGTATACGTGCCCGACGCCGTCGTCAAGCACGCTTTCAGCCCGACGCTGGGGCGCGTGAGCGCGGCGGCGGTCTTCTACGGGCAGCGCAACCTGGAATGGGTCTACTGGAAGAACACGCCGTGGCCACTGCTCCTGCGCTCGCTGCCGGCCCACGTGGTCTACGACGCGGCGGCAGGACTGTACTTCGCGCGCATCGGGATGCTCGGCCCGTTTCTGCGCGGCAAGTGGGCGGCGCTCCAAGGCGCCCGCGCGTTGTGGCGCAAACGACGGGAGGTGCAGCGCCGCCGACGGACAGCGTCGCGGCGGGTGTGGCGGCTAATGGACCGGCACTGGCTGGGCCTCAAGCTGCGAGAGAAACGGTTCGACTTGCAAGCCGCCGAGGTGAAGTAAACAGGTAAATTAGGGTCCCCCACTCCATCGTCCGAGCGCCGAGGGGTGCTACCTCACCCTGAGTCGTCTTCCACCAGCTCGCGCACCAGACGGGCGATCGCGAGGCACGCGGTCAAGCCCGGAGAGTCGATGCCGGCCGCGTGCACGAGCGCGGGGAGGCGGCGATCGCGCCGGACGAGAAAATCAGCAAACGTCTCATCAGGCGGATGGAGTTTCGCGCGGAGACCGCTGCCAGCCAGCCGCAGATCCTCGAGTGCGACCTCCGGGAGCAGCTTGCGGGTCGGCTCGAGAAACGCCTCGACGGGCAAGCGATCGCCCTCGAGGTCGGTCTTGTCCTCCTGATACCGCGCCGTCGGGCCGACGAGGACGGACCTCCACGTGGTCTTCGTGAGGTGCACGCCCAGGCCGTGGCCGGAGGGCAAGGGCACCGGGTACACGAGGCCGTTCACGAGGTGGGCTCGCTTCGGAACGAGTTCCGCATACTCGCCCCGACAGGGGTAGATGGTAAACGCCTCGCCACCGAGCGCCGTCGACACATCGTCCGCATACAATCCGGCGGCGTTCACGGCGGTCCCGGCGTGAATCTCCTCGTGCGGCGTCCGGACCACGATGCCGCCGTCATTTGGGACGCCGCCGATGAACGGCGTGCGATAGAGCAGCGCGACGTCGCGATCCTTGCAGAGCGCTTCGAGCGCCCGCAGAAGGGCTTCGGGGTCGACGATCCCGGTATCCGGCGACCAGAGGGCTGCGCGAGCCCGGACGTAGGGTTCGCGCGCGCGCACGAAGGCCTCGTCCACGACCTGCAGGCGGACGCCATTGGCGCGCCCGCGAGCGAGGAGCTCGTCGAGGATGGAAACTTCGGATTCGTCGGCCGCGACGATGAGCTTGCCGCACCGCGCGTGGGGCACGCCGTGGCGGACGCAGAAGTCGTAGAGACGTTCGCGGCCCTCGACGCACAGGCGGGCCTTGAGGGACCCGGGTGGATAGTAGAGGCCAGCGTGGATGACGCCGCTGTTGTGCGTGCTCGTGTCCTGGCCCGGACGGGCGTGGCGCTCGAGCACGGCGACGGTGCGGCCGGTCGCCGCGATCTCTGCGGCCGCGGCGAGCCCCACGACGCCGGCGCCAACGACGAGGACGTCGATGTGTTCCATGGGAGGGGCGCGGCCCAGTGACGGCCGGTCTAAAGACCGGCCGCTACGTACCTTATCGCGGACGACCATTACCCGCAAGACGTAGCGGCCGACCTTCACGTCACACGCACGACGTAGCGGCCACCTTCGCGCGCACGACGTAGCGGCCGACCTTCAGGGTAGCGGCCGACCTTGAGGTCGGCCGTCCCCCGTCTCGCGTCCCCCCGTCCGCTGCCCCCACGCGTCATCGAATCGACAAGCTGTCGGCCGCGAGCAACGCGCGCCATCGAGCCCTGGCGGGTCTTCGGTGGTATAGTAGGGTGCCTTTCGTTCGGAGGCGAGAATGAATCGCGACGGCGCTCGCCAAGATGCTGAACTGATCGCGAGGCTCCGCGCGCGCCAGGCTCGGGTTGGGGTCATCGGCCTCGGCTACGTCGGCCTGCCGCTCCTCGTGGAGTTCGCCCGCGGCGGCTATACCGCGATCGGGTTCGACGTCGACGACGAGCGCGTGGCGCGGGTCAACCGGGGAGAGTCTTACATCCCCGACGTGCCGTCGGAGGTCCTCCAGCCGCTCGTCCAGGCCGGGCGCCTCCGCGCGACCACGGACTTCGGCGCGCTGGCCGGCGTGGACACGGTCGACATCTGCGTTCCCACGCCGCTCCGGAAGACGAAGGACCCTGACCTTTCCTACGTCGTGGCCGCCGTCGAACAGATCGCCAAGGTCCTGCGCCGGGGGCAACTGGTCGTCCTCGAGTCGACGACGTATCCGGGGACGACCGAGGAAGTGGTGCTGCCCATTCTGGAGCGCGGAGGCCTGAAGGCGGGCGAGGACTTCTACCTCGCCTTCTCGCCCGAGCGGGTCGATCCGGGCAACGCGGACTGGCCGACCCACCGCATTCCCAAGGTCGTCGGCGGCATCGACGCGCGGTCGACCGCCGTGGCCGCGGCGCTGTACGAGGGCATCATCGCCGAGGTAGTGTCCGTGTCGTCCACGCGGGTGGCCGAGATGGTGAAGCTGCTCGAGAACACGTTCCGCGCGGTCAACATCGGCCTGGTGAACGAGCTGGCGCTCATGTGCCACAAGCTGGGCCTCGACGTCTGGGAGGTCATCGAGGCCGCCAAGACCAAGCCGTTCGGCTTCATGCCGTTCTATCCAGGGCCTGGCCTCGGTGGCCACTGCATCCCCATCGATCCGTACTATCTGAGCTGGAAGGCGAAGATGAACGGGTTCGAGAGCCGGTTCATCGAGCTCGCCGGGCACGTGAACGCGAACATGCCGCGGTTCGTCGTCGAGCGCGTGGCGGAGGCCCTGAACGACGTGGGCAAGCCCGTGCGGGGGTCGCACGTGCACCTCTACGGGGTGGCCTACAAGCCCGACGTCAACGACACGCGGGAATCGCCGGCCGTCGACATCGCGCTCTTGCTCCGCCAGCGGGGCGCTGTCCTGTCGTACAGCGATCCGTACGTCTCGGTGGTGGATCAGTCGGGCTTGCGCCTCGAGGCGATCGAGGAGCACGAGGCCCTCGCCCGCGGGTTCGACTGCGCGGTCATCACGACCCATCATCGCGCCTTCGACTACGCCGCGCTGGTCGCCCGCGCGCCGCTCATCGTGGACACGCGCAACGCGCTCAAAGGATATCGCGGAGCACATATTGTGAGGTTGTGAGGCGTGCCAGTTCCGTCCTCGAGCTCGGCCTGACCTACGCTATTGCGACCGCCGGCGTGGCGAAGGGGGGTCGGGGTTCGAAGCTGGTGGCTGGACAGGATTGAAATGCAAAAACGGGCACTCATCACCGGGATCACGGGTCAGGACGGGTCGTATCTGGCCGAGCTGCTGCTCGAGAAAGGCTACGCGGTCTACGGCGTCGTCAGACGCCTGAGCGCGCCGAACGTGTGGCGCATCGAGCACCTGCTCGACCGGATCGAGCTCCGGCCGGCGGATCTGCTGGACCAGCTCTCGCTCATCCGGCTGCTCCAGGACGTGCGACCGCACGAGCTCTACAACCTGGCGGCCATGTCGTTCGTGCCGGCGTCGTGGGATCAGCCGATGCTCACGGGCGAGTTCAATGCGCAGGGGGTGACGCGCATCCTCGAGGCGGTCCGGACGGTCGACCCGACGATCAAGGTGTACCAGGCCTCGTCCAGCGAGATGTTCGGGAAGGTGCGCGAGGTACCGCAGAACGAGCTGACGCCGTTCTATCCGCGGAGCCCGTACGGCGTCTCGAAGGTCTTCGGCCACTACATCACGGTGAACTACCGCGAGAGCTACGGGCTGTTTGCGTGCTCCGGCATTCTCTTCAACCACGAGTCGCCGCGCCGCGGTCTGGAATTCGTGACGCGCAAGGTGAGCGACGGTGTCGCGCGCATCAAGCTCGGGCTGGCCGATTCGCTCGCGCTCGGCAATTTGGACGCGCACCGCGACTGGGGCTACGCGGGGGACTACGTGCGGGCGATGTGGCTGATGCTGCAGCAGCCACAACCGGACGATTACGTCGTGGCGACGGGCGTGAGCCACTCGGTGCGTGACGTCGTGGAGGTGGCCTTCGGCCACGTGGGGCTCGACTGGCGCAAGTACGTGAGGCAAGACCCGAAGCTCATCCGGCCGGCGGAGGTGGACCACCTGGTCGGCGACGCGTCGAAGGCGCGGCGCATCCTCGGGTGGGCACCGACGGTGGATTTCGAGCACCTCATTCGCATGATGGTGGACGCCGACCTCCAGCGTCTCGGGGCCGGACGCGCCGCGCCCGTGCGCGCGGTCACGGGATGACGGTGCTCGTCACCGGAGCGGCTGGGCAGCTCGGGGCGGCCATCGTGAGTCGGCTCCGGGCGAGGGCGGACGTCGTGGCGTGTGGACGCGACGAGCTGGACGTGACCGACCAGGCGACGGTGCGTCGCGTCGTGGCGGACATCCGGCCCGCGGTCATCGTCAATTGCGCAGCCTACACCCGGGTCGACCAGGCGGAGCGCGAGCCGGTCGCGGCCTTCGCCGTGAACGCCCTTGGCGTGCGGGCACTCGCCCGGGTGGCGCGCGAAACCGAGGCGGTGCTCGTGCACTACAGCACGGATTTCGTGTTCGATGGTCGGGCGAATCGGCCGTATCGGGAAGAAGCTACGCCGAATCCGCAGAGCGCCTACGCTGCCTCGAAGCTGCTCGGCGAGTGGTTCGCTGCCGACGTGCCGCGCCACTACGTGCTTCGGGTGGAAAGCTTGTTCGGCGGACCGCGACGCAAGAGCAGCGTGGACAAGATCATCGACGGGCTGCGCGCTGCTGAGCCGGTGCGGGTGTTCGTCGATCGCACGCTCTCGCCGAGTTATGTGGACGACGTCGTCAGTGCGACCGAAGCCCTTCTGACTCGTCAGGCCGAACCCGGGCTCTACCACTGCGTCAATAGCGGCGCCTGCACCTGGTACGAGCTGGCGGAAGAGGCCGCCCGGTTGCTCGGCGTGCAGCCCACCCTCGTGCCGATTCGGGCGGCGGAAATGCGATGGCCAGCCGCTCGTCCGCTGTACTGCGCGCTGTCGAACGCGAAGCTCGCGAGCGCTGGGGTGACGATGCCGTCGTGGCAGAACGCCCTCGCCCGGCACATTGCGCGCGTGCGGGCGGACGTGCGCGCGTAAGGATCGAGTGGCGGCCGACCTTGAGGTCGGCCGGTCGGCCGGGTGAGCAATGGCACCAGATCGTCAGGAACTCGCCTCAGTCACGCTGATCGTGTTCGACTTCGACGGCGTGTTCACGGACAATCGCGTGCTCGTGGCCGAGAATGGCGCCGAAGCGGTCTTCTGCTCGCGCGCGGACGGCCTGGGGATCCAGCTCCTGCAGCGGGCGGGCGTGGCGGGGCTGGTGCTCTCGACCGAGACGAACCCGGTCGTCGAGGCGCGGTGTCGCAAACTGGGCCTCGAGTGCGTGCAGGGACGGTGGAACAAGGTGGAGGTTCTCGAGCGCATCCTGGCCGATCGCGGGCTCGCGCCGGCCGACGTGGCCTACGTCGGCAACGACGTCAACGACCTCGCGTGCTTGGCCCGCGTCGGTGTGCCCATCGCGGTCGCCGACGCGCACCCGAGCGTCCGGGCCGTCGCCAAGCTGGTGACGACGCGGAAGGGTGGTGAGGGCGCGGTGCGCGAGGTGTGCGAATGGGTGCTCGCGGCGCGCGGGGTGGACGTCGCGCGCGCGTTCGCGGAGGCGGGTGGTCGGTGACGGTCGAGGGATCCGGCCGGTCTAAAGACCGGCCGCTACGTTACCGCGACGTCTGGCTGTAGCGGCCGACTTTCAGGTCGGCCGGGACCGCGAACGCCGATCGCGGCGTAATCGAGATACGTGAACAGCAACTGGTTCAGCTTGCGCGTGTTCTCGTTGACGACCTCGACGAGGGCGGCTAGCGCTGCGCGACCTTCGCCCTCGCCGCTCGCCCGCGGTACCGCCGCGGGCTGCAGCTTCGACGCATCCGGAAACGGCGCCCGGTAGCGGACGGCCGTCCGCTGGAACCCGCTCGCCACGAGCAAATACACGAGCGTGTCGGGATGAAGGGGACGGACGTGCGTCAGATCGCGAAGGTAGCTCTCGAAGAACGCATACCAGCAGGCGGGGTTGATCGTCTCGAGCACGATCTTCGATCCCGGCCGGAGCTTGTGGTAGGCGGTTTCGAGGAATCGGATCAGGTAGGTGGGCTCGAGATGCTCGACGACCTGGGCTGCGAACAGGCCGCCCAGCGCGCCGTCGGGCAACGACTCGAGATAGCCGAGGGCATCCGCCTCGGCGACCTCGAGGCCGCGCGCGCGGCAGACTTCCACCATCTCATGGTTGAGGTCCACCCCGCGGGCCACGATGCCGTGCTCCCGTAAGAGATCGAGGAACTCGCCGCGCCCACACCCGACGTCCAGCACGTCGGAGGCGCCCTCAAAATCAGGCACGTACTCGGCGAGCCTGGCCCGGATGTCCTCGCGGGTGCCTCGGAACTTGTCCTCGAAGCCGACATACTTGTAGGCGTCGAGCGTCGAGGCGGGCCCGGAGCCTGGGCGGGGGCAGTCGACCTGAAGGCGGCCGACCTGAAGGTCGGCCGCTACACCAGGGGGAGAAGCTGCACCAGGGGGAGCAGCTACACCCGGAGGAGGAGCTACACCAGGGGGAGCGGGCGGCGCGACGGCCGGCGCGGCGGCCATCAGGCGCTCGAGCTCGCGCTTGAGCGTCGCGGAGGCCTGGTGCAGCACGGCGAGCGAAGACCGCACCTCGTCCACACGCGCCGCGTACCGCCGCTCGCGCGCGACCATCGACTCCCACCGCTTCTGCAGCTCGTCCGCCACCGCGTCGAGACCGGTCGTCAGGGCGAACTGCAACCGACCGCCCACATCGCGGTCCTTGGTGTCGACATACCCGGTGATCTCCTGCGCCCACTGGACGAGCCGCGACTCGAAGGTCAAGAGCGCCCCGAGCTGCGCCGCGACGAGCGCGATGAGCGTGTCGATGGCCTTCTTCGTCTCGCGCGCCGTCGTCACGTTGCGATTGATGTGATCGACGAGCGCGCTGTTGAACCGCTGCTGCTGCTCGAACAGCGGCCCGACCAGTCGCCACACGAATCGTCGAACGCGACCGCGCCAGCCGCCGCCCAAGGCCAGACCGCCCGCCGGCACGATCGCCCAGAGCTCGTTGAGCGGCGTGATCTGGTACTCGTCGAAGGCCGGCGGCGGATGAGGAATCTCCGGGAGCGCGCGCAGAATGCTGCGGTCGAGCTCGGTCAGGGCGTCGTTGTAACGACGGTCGTACTCGTCGCGCTCGCGCTTCAGGCGCTCGAGGTCGTCGGACGTCAGGGTCGGCCTGGACATCGCTCGGAGTCGACGCCGCCGCGTCGAAAACAGGCGCCCCTGAGCGTAGCACGCCACTCAGGCATCGAGGAAGTCTACCCCGACACCGATTTTCGCTAGCAACGCCCTGGCGTGCGACGTTCCATCCTCGACGAGATGCGTGGGCCAGCCGGTGCGCGTCTCGCCCGGCCCGGTGCCGGAGCGCTGCCGCGCGAGGTCGATCACCCGGCGGTAGTCTTCGACCATGTGGGCGAGCGTGTGGTGCTCGAGATACCAGGCGCGCGCCGCCGCGCCGAGACGCGCGCGCAGCGTGGCGTCGCGCGCCAGCCGGTCGACCGCGAGCGCGAGCGAGTGGTCCTCGTCCAGGATGTCGACGGCAATACAGACGGGAGCCAGCGGGTCAAGGGCGTCGTGGGATGGCCGGTCTGGCGACGGCCGGTCTAAAGACCGGCCGCTACCGCGACGGGGGAGGGGTGTCGCCGCGGGCAAGACCGACCAGTCGCGCGGGTCGAGCGCCGGAATGTCCACCGTGTGAGCGAGGTCGGTCGCGATCGTGGGCTTGCCGGCGGCGAGACAACGCAGCCACGACGCGGAGGTTTCCCGGGCGGTGGGCCACCGGAGGCAGAAACAGACGTCGGCTGCCAGGAGCAATCCAGGCAGCTCGTCCTCGCTGACGTATCCGGTCACCGTCACCGTACCGCCCGCGCCGAACCGGGCGATGTCGACCCGCACGTCGTAGTGCGCGGCGAGATCGCCCACGAGCAGCAGGTGCACGCGGGCGCCGCGCGCCGCGAGCCCGGCGATGGCACGAACGGCCGGGGCAAGGCGCTTCTCCGGCGTGAGCCGACCGAACGCGGCGAAGACAACGGTGTCCGGAGCGAGACCATACCGCGCCCGGACGACCATCCGCGCGTCGGCCGCCCGGTGTCCGTCGCACGGGCTTGCGGGTACCGGTCGAGTACCCGGGGAGCTTGCCGCGAGCGGGTCCGCCACGCCCATTCGGATGATCTCGACCGGCGCGCCGGGAAACGTCTCCGCGAGCTCGTGCGCCAGCCAGGGGCTGTGCACGGCGACCACGCGCGCCGCTGCCACCGGCACGCGCAACATGGGGTAGAAGTACTGCAGCGCCCCGAGCAGACCGAGTCGGCCGACATCCGCCACGCCGGCGACGGCGCGGGGGTGAGCGAACTCGAACTCGGCCGCGTACTCCTGCCACCGTCGCCGTTCGAGCAGGGCGCGCGCGCGGGCGTGATGCAGCACGCCGTCGTGCAACACGACGAGGCCCGGGTAGCGAACGAGATACGGCCACAGGTAGTCGTGGCAGGCCTCGTTGCCCACTTGGTACACGACCAGGTCATAGGGATCGCGCGCGTGGCGCCAGACGAACGCGTGGGCGTCGAGCACGCGCACCTGCGCGACGGCTTCGGGGGTGTCGTCGCCAATCGGCGCGGGCGGCTCCGAGGGGCGCGACTGAGCAAGCCAGACGGGAGAAGCGCCGGGTGGCGCCGCGGGGATCCGCTCGGCGAAGACGTCGATCGCGTAGCCGCGCGCCAGCAGCGGCAGCAGCTCGGCGTTGTAGGCAGCGATCCCCGACCGGAGCGGCGGCAACGGCGCGAACCAGGCGAGGCGGGTGGGCCGGGTGGCGAGGGGCATGGGCCGACCGCCTACCGCGCGCACAGCACCAGTTCGTTGACGGACCAGAACCACGGCTGGGCGTGGCCCGTCTGGCGCAGGCGCAACCCGCTCAGCGAGATCGGGGGCAGCGGGATCTCGATCGGCGCGCGTGCCGGCTCGCGCAACAAACCGAGCAGCATGAGTGGAAGCGTCCGGCCGCGATAGAGCGTGACAGGAGCGTGCGGCCCACCGCTCCCGGCCTCGCCCTCAGGGCGACCCTCTACGACCAGCTCGCGCGGGTAGTCCCCTCCGCTCGCGTCGGCCATCTCCAGGCGCACGAGCGCCAGCGGTTGCGGTCGCTCGAAGGCAATGTCGATCCACTCGTCGCCGACCTGCGGCCGCCCGCTCAGCCACCGCGTGTTGATGTCGCCGTCGAGCATGCGGTCGATGCGGCTGGGCGCGTCGGACACGCTCACCGTGAATTCGCGACGCTCGAGACGGCGGGCGCACGCGAACGCCCCGGCGGGCCACGGCGCCTTCCAATCCGCGAGGCGAAACACGACGACGCGTCCGAAGGTGACGACCTCCAGGACCTGTGAGGCGTCACGGCCGGGGTCCCTGCCCGCCGCGCCAGGCTCCGGCCCCGCGAGGGCGCGAAAGGCTTCGTACAGCGCCATCGCGTACTGCGGATCGTCGTAGTCGGAGAGGTGCAGCAGGACATAGCGCACGCCCACCGCGCGCAACGCCTCCACCACCGCCGGGATCTCCCTGATCGACAGGGCCGGACTCTCGTACAGGTAGCGACGGAGCGGTGAATCGTACCCGCTGAAGCCATTCACGATCGGCTTGCCGTGGACGAGCGTGGCGTACTGATAGCGCAACTCGCGCTCGAGCAGCCAGCCCCGGTCCCAATCCCCCAGCGGGAGTTCGATCACGCCGCCAGCGGGCGCCTCTCGCAACCACGCATAGGCGCGCCGCGCCTGACCGCTGGGGCTCGCCGGGAACGGCGCCACGCGCACCTGCCCGTACCCCTCGCCCATGATCGCCAGCGCAAGAAGAACCGTCGCCGTCGCGGCGCCGCGCGGGGGAAGCCGCGCGAGGAGGCGTCCGACGCCCATGGCGGCCAGCGCGACGAGCGCCAGGTAGACCATCACGGCCGCGCGCGCCGGGACGCGCAGGCCGTCGAGCCCGGGCAGCGACCGGAGCAACCAGTCGTACGGTCCGCTCGCCAGGAGCGGACGACCCCACGCGCGCGGTTCGGGGCCGAGCGACAGCAGAAAGCCCGTCACGGCCATCACCGCGTAGAGCGACGCCAGGCGCCGCGGGTCGTTTCGGGTCGCGTCTCGCCGTCGCAGTAACACCAGTCCGGCCAGCACCGGGATGGTCACGCCAGGGAACAGTTCTCGCTCGCCCGGCGCCCGAGGCAGCCACGCCCCCCACCAGTGCAACTTGGCCGTCGTCTGCAGGTAGGATGCGACATCGGCGCTGTACATCACGATCTCGTCGCGCGCCCGGCGCAGCCCGTACTCCCGGCGCACGGCGTCGTAGGCGAACGCCGCTGGCGCGAGAAGAACCGCGATGACGACCGCGACCGCGACGAGATGGCCCATGGCGCGCACCCGGTGTTCGCACCGCCTGAGTTCGAACAGCAGGACGATAGCCACGGCGAGCGCCAGGAAAAACAAGAAATAGCCGTTCGACAGGCCCTGGAGGAGGAAGGCCAGGGCGAAGACGGCCAGCCACCGGGGGCGCGTCGTGCCGCTCGCGAAGTAGCGATGCAGGCTCCACAACGCAATCGGCATCCAGCCCCACACGAGAACCTGCAGGTGAGCGACGTGCACGGTCCGGTACGGATGGAACGCGAAGGCGAGCGCCGCCAGCCAGGCGGCATCCCGTCGGCCCGTTAACCAGCGGCCCAGAATGTACATGCCGGCGCCAGCCAGCACGTAGGATCCGAGGAATGCAGCGTTGTAGGCGAGCACCGGGTTGTGCGAGAGCCACTGCACGGGGGCCGTGAGAACCGCGATGCCGGTCAGGTGCTCGGAGAAGGCGAGGGTATGGCGATAGGGGTAGAGGATCGGCGCGTCCCAGACCCCTTGAAGGCCGTAAGGCAGGCGGCTCGTGACCCAGGCGAGCGTCCAGGTGTTCAGCAGCGGATCCCCCAGATCCCCGGGCAGGCCACGGGTGAGGAGCCGCGCCAGCGGGTAGGTCATGAACAGCGTGAGGGCGAGGAGACCTCCGACCACGGCACTCGCTTCTTTCCACCACGCCGCTGGTCGCAGGGTGGAGGTCGGCGACGAAGGTGCTCCTCCGAGCTGGATCATGAGCGCTCTGGGTTACCGCCGCCCGTCGGACACTGCCTCAGGGATTTTGTACACCGTCAGGGTCGGTCCCGGATGCTCCTTCGTCTCCCTGAACGCGGCGAGCCGCACGAGTCGCCGGAAGAGTCGCTGGTACTCGGCGTATTCCTGTGGGAAGCGTTCCGGGGTCGCGAAAATGGCGCCGTGCACCTCGGACGAGGCCACGAGAAACTCGTAGCCTTCGTCTCGATACGCGTCGAGCGTCTTCTGGATCAGCCTGCGCACGTGCGTGACGCGATAGCGGCCCGGCGGTAGCCACAGCGCTTGTCCCTCGATCACGACCGCGGCGCCAGCCGGGAGCTCTTCGAGCAGCCACGCGTGGGCCAGCGACTGGGTCGTGGCCTTCGAGATCCGGCGGTCGAACCCGACCGATGCGAGTGTCGGAGGAACGAGCGCAGCAGCGACGAGTCCGGCTGCGACGCTGCGATGCACCCATCGAGCCATCGCCACTCGCTGCCACCACCGGAGGCTCGAGATGATGGCGGTGGCCATGAGGATGCACGCCACCGGGTACAGGGGCATCAGGTAGCGCCCGAAGACGCGGCCTCGTCCCGCGATGAGCTGGAAGCAGAGCAGCGCGAAGACCAGCAGCAGCCACCAGCGGGCCCGGTGTGGCCCCCGCACACCAGCCACGAAAGCCACGGCCAGCCCCGCGAAGAGGAGCACAAGTCCGGGCCAACCCAGACTGAGACGCAGGTGGATCAGGTAGGAGAGCCACCTCGGCTTACCTGCCGTGCCCGATGGCGGGTAGTGCGAGGCGAGGTACGCGAAGCCGTTCAGGAAACCGGGGAGGTCGAGCCACGTATAGGGTGCCGCCAGAAGAAACGTTGCGACGCAGGCGCCGGCGGCCACCATCGCCGCGCGCACCCGGTCGCGGGCCGGGTACTCCTCGGCGCCGATGGCCGCGACCGCGGGAAACGTCACCGCCAGGACGCCGGGATACTTGCTCGCAGCCGCGAGGCCGGCCGCGACACCCGCCCAGACGAACTGGCGGACGCTCGGTCGCTCACGCGCCCTGAGCGCCAGCAGCAAGCTCAGCGTGGTGAACAAGGTCAGGGGGATGTCCGTCAGGACGTAGTGCGACTCCCGCACGTGCTGAGGGACCACCGCCATGAGGGCCACCGCGAGCAGGGCCTCGGCGACGCCCCAGCGGAGGCCAATGCGGTAGACGACCCAGAGGGTGGCGGTTCCCAGGGCCGCACTCCCTGCGCGCCCCCACAGATAGAAATCCGCCGCGCTCACCGCGTCGAGCGACGTCCACTTGCCCGAAAGCGCGCCGGCGAGAAAGCGCATGCAGGCGACGACGAGCTGAAGGTGCAGGTAGAAGCCTGGGTAGTCGAAAAAGTGCGGGTTCAGCTCGCCCGTTTTCATCATGCGGACGACGCGCTCCATGATCTGGGGCTCGTCGGCCGCGACGGCGTAAGGGATGTCGTGGCCGAGGGCCCAGAAGCGCAGGAGGCCCCCGGCGGCCAGCGCGCAGGCCAGCCCAGCCAGCACAGGGAATGCCTCCGACCATTCGCCCCGTGTTCGCGTGACCATCCGCGTCGCGAAACGTGCCGTGCTCCGGCCTTTTATACACCACACCGGCGCTGTGTTCGCCGCTCGCTCCGCGCCTGGGGGAGGCACGCCGTAGCGGCCGGTCTTTAGACCGGCCGGCAGCCACTCTCCTCGCGATACCGCGCCGCGAAAGCCCCGAGCGTGACCCCGCGGACGCCGTCCCGCGCAAGGCGATCGAAGAGACTGTCCAGCCGTTCGTACAACCGTTCGACGTCGGCCGGCGTTGGATTGTGCGGCGACGCACCCGGCATCAGCTCGGACGAATGGAACATCATCTGGATCACCGGCAGGCGCAGTCGGCGCGCGGTCCGGTAGACTGCCTCGAGTCTCGCGACGCTCATGTCGGCGAAGGGGCGGAACCACTGCGGAGCGATCTGGAACACCCGGTTGAGGGCGCGCACGAGTCTCGCCTTTCGGTGCCGGCGGTAGAGCGTCCGCAGGAGCGCCGAGCGCCGCATGAGCGCGTTCGTGTGGACGATCGTCACGGGCACCTCGAGCAGGTCGGAGGCGCCCGGGCGAGACGGGTCGCTCCACGCCATGAAATACGGGCACACGGGCGCCCGCGTGTAGTCCTGCCCGCGCTCGCGCGCGCCCGGGTCGCGCCAGTCGACGAGCGGTGTCACCGAGGCGTCGACCTGGTAGCCTTCGTCGAGCAGCGGCGCGATGTGCGCGGCTGAGAAGCCCCAGCGGCCCGCACGGTAGCTTCGAGGCGGTGCCCCGAGCTTGGCGGCGAGCGCCTCGGTCAGCGTGCGGAGCTTGCGCACGAACAGGGCCGGCGGGAGCTCCGACGGATAGGGGCTCGACCGCCCGGGCGCGTCCCACTGTGGGTCGAACGGCGGCGTCGTCCATGGATGGAGGTGCGCACCGATTTCGGCTGTGCCCTGGCGTCGGTAGGGCGCGAGGATCTCGTCGAACGCTGGACTCGAGATGACCTCGAACGTGCACAGGTACGTCGGGGGGAACCCGTAGTGGTCGCAAAGGGCCTGGAAGCGAGGGATGGCGCGCAGGTTCTCCGTCGTGACCGCGGACGCGCCGGTCCACTGGTTGTCGGGCTCCGTGTCGATCGTGATGACGAAGTCCATGGGGTTCGGTCGGCCGGTCTGAAGACCGGCCGCTACGTACTGTTGGAAACCGCCGTCGTGCCGGCCGGTCTA
>FWWM01007191.1_pt1 | contig 22604 bp, 26 predicted proteins | sample 2228351 | NCBI WGS metagenome assembly FWWM01 (sample SAMEA103939774, study PRJEB20133) | metagenome
CCCCCGCCCGCACGGCGTCGCCCCGGCCGACGAGCGCGTCGAGGGCCGCCCGGGCGTCCCGGGCCGTCCACCCGAAGGCCGCGGCGAGCTCGCCCGGGCGGGCCCGGACCATGGTGTCGAGGAACCGGGCGGCGGCGCGGAGGCGGGCCCGCTCGGGGTCCCGCCGCCGGGGGATCCGGAACGCGCGGGCGGTGAGCTCGAGGACGGCCGAGGGCCAGCCGGCGCCCTCGTCCTCCACCCCGAAGTGGCTGACCACGAGCCGCCGGCCCAGCTCGGTGAGGGCGGCCTCGAACCGCTCGCCGCCCCGCCTCCCCGGGGCGTCCAGCGCCTCCCGGAGCGCCGAGGTCGGCTGGGGCCCGCTCCGGAGGAGGATCCGGGCGATCCGCCGGGCCTCGGGCGAGAGGGGCTCCTCGTCGAAGTCGTCGGGCCGCCCGCTCCTCGGGTAGAGGTCCGCGAGCAGCGCAGGGGAGAGGAACGACGGCCGTCCCCGCAGGAACCGGCCGTACCAGGCCAGGCCGCGGCGGGGGAGCTCGTCCTTCCACCCCCAGACCCGTTCGGCGTCGGGCCCCCACTCCTTCCCGAGCGAGTGGATCGGCCGGTCGCTCGCGGCGTCCCAGAGCGAGGGGAGCTCCACCCCGGCCTTGGGGAACAGGAGCGCGAACCCCACGTCCTCGACGAACGCGGCGGCCCGGGCCAGGCTCCCGACCCGCCGCCCCGTCCGCCACCAGCGCCGGGCCCGCGCCGCCTCGAGGTCGTCCACCGCGGCCGGAGCCTACCTCGGGGCGCGGGACCACCTCCCCCCCGGCCGCCGCGCCCGCCGGGGCGATGCCGGTCGAGGATCGGCCGGAGCGCTCACCGCCCGTCAGCCGTCCTGCGCGGCCGGGCCTCGCGCGCGAGCACGTCCCGGAGGGCCTGGTGGGCGGCGATCGCGGCGGGGAAGCCGGCGAACGGGACGGTGTGGATCACGAGCTCCTCGAGCTCCTCGGGGGTGAGCCCGGCCCGGAGCGCGGCGGCGAGGTGGGCGCGGAGCTGCGCCTCCCGCCCCAGGGCCGCGAGCATCGCGACCGCCGCGAGTTCGCGGTCCCGGAGGGAGAGCCCCGGCCGCTCGTACACCTCGCCGTAGGCGAACGAGATCGCGTACCGCCCGAGGTCGCCCCAGGACTCCACCACCCTCCGCTGGGCCCGCCCGTGCACCTGAGCGATCCGCTCCAGCCCGCGTTCGTAGCGCTCGTCCATGCGTCGCCTCCCCCCGTCGCGCGAGACCCTCGGCCTGCGCCGACCACGGGGCCCCCCGTGGCGGGCGCTCGCGGTGAGCGTAGAGGGCCGGCGGGGCGGTCGACGCCAGCCCCATGGGCGATGATGGGGGCGTGGAGAGCCTGCGGGGGAAGCTGCTGGTCGCGGGCCCGGGCCTCGAGGACCCGAACTTCCGGAGGACGGTGGTGCTCGTCGGCGCCCACGACGGGGAGGGGGCGCTCGGGGTCGTCCTCAACCGCCCCACCGACCTCCCGGTGGCCGACGTCGCCCCGCCGCTCGCCGCCCTGGCCGGCGAGGGGGCGCGGGTGTACGTCGGCGGGCCGGTCCGGCCCACCGAGCTGGTGCTGCTCGCCGAGCTCGACGAGCCGGCCCGGCCCGACGTCCCGGTCCTCGAGGGCATCGGGTTCCTGACGGGCGAGGTGGACCTCGACGTGGCGCGCTCGGTCCGCAGGGCGAGGATCTTCGCCGGCTACGCGGGCTGGGGCCCGGGCCAGCTCGAGGCCGAGCTGGAGGGCGCTTCGTGGATCGTGGAGCGGGCCTGGCCGGAGGACATCTTCGCCGACCGGGCCGAGGCGCTCTGGAGCGCGGTGCTCCGGCGGAAGGGCGGCCGGTACGTGCTGCTCTCGACGATGCCCCCGGACCCCACGATGAACTGACCGGCGGCCTCCGTCCACAGGGTTTCCACAGGCCCTCCAGGGGCGTCCGCCCAGGTCGCGAGGGGAGTGACAAGGAACCTCCCGGGCCGACCTGTGGGTTCGCATTCCACAGGCGTTCTCAACTTCCGGCCGGGCCCTCCGCGCCGTAGGGTGGCGCGCCGACGGCGAGCCTGAGGGAGGGCGGGGACCGATGATCCCGAACCTGGCGTGGCAGGAGCACGCCCGCTGCCGCGACCTCGACGTCGAGCTGTTCTTCCCCGAGAAGGGACGGGCGGCGCGGTCCGCGAAGCGGGTGTGCATGGAGTGTCCGGTCCGGGTGGAGTGCCTGGAGTACGCGCTCCGGCGGCGGGAGCCCGAGGGCGTGTGGGGAGGGCTCACCCCCACCGAGCGGCGGCGCCTGGCGCGGGAGCGCCGCAAGGTGCCGGCCTGAAGGAACGGGCGCCCCGCTTCCGATACCGTTCGTGGGGACGATGGCGATCGGAGAGGCCTTCGGAGGCGTGCTCGCCGCGGCCCGGGCCGGCGCCGAGTGGGCCTGGACCATGCTGTACGAGGACCTGGCGCCCTCGGTCCTGGGGTACCTGCGGGTCCGCGGTGCGGCCGAGCCCGAGGACCTGACCGGGGAGGTCTTCCTCCAGGTGGTGCGCGATCTCCACCGGTTCCGGGGCGACGAGCGGTCGTTCCGGGCCTGGGTCCTCACCATCGCCCACCACCGGCTCCTGGACGAGCGGCGGGCCAGGGCCCGCCGGCCCGTGGAGCCGCTGGACCCGGCGGCGGCCGAGGTCCCCGACCCCGCCGCCTGGACCGAGGAGCGGGCGCTCTCGTCGGTGGAGGCCGAGCGGGTCGCACGGCTCATCGCCCGGCTCTCGCCGGACCAGCAGGACGTGCTGCTGCTCCGGACGCTCGGCGGCATGACGATCGAGGAGGTGGCGAGGGCGGTCGGGAAGCGGCCGGGGGCCGTCAAGCAGCTCCAGCGGCGGGCGATCGCCGCGCTCCGGCGGGAGCTCCAGCGGGAGGGCGTAACCCTGTGACGGGCCCGGGCGCTTACGAGGACGAGATGATGGTCCGTCCGCTGCGCGACGTGAGCGACGAGGAGCTCGACCGGCTCCTGGATGGCGGGGAGCCCCGCCCGGAGCTGGCCGACGTGGCGGCGTTCGTCCGTGGGCTCCCGGCGGCCCTCGCGGAGGCCCCGGGGGAGGCGATCGCACGGCGCCACCTCGCGGCGATCGTCGACGCGGCGGCGCGGACCCCGACCCCGGACCCCGCGGGGGAGGCACCTGCGGAGCGGGGTCGTCCCCGGAGCGCCAGGAGGTGGATCCCCGTGTCCCGCAGCCGTTCCCTCCGCGTCCTCGTGGCCGGCCTCGCCGGCGCCGTCGTCCTCTCGCTCCTCACCACCGGGCTCGCGGTGGCGGGCGTCGTCGAGCTGCCCGAGGCGGCCCGGCAGGCCCTGGAGGCGGCGGGCATCACCCTGCCCGCCCGCGGGGCCCAGGTCGACGACGTCCCCTCGCCGGACCAGCTCCCCGAGGAGGCCGACGAGACCGCGGTCGCCGTCCTCGGCGCGATCGCGCAGAACCTCCCCGGTCTCCGGGACGGCTCGATCTCCGGGTGCGAGTTCGGCGCCGCGGTGGCAGCCGCCGCCGGCGGGGGTGACGGCGACACGTCCCACTGCCCCGACGGAGAGGGGACCGGGGCCGCCCAGGCCGGGTCCGCGGGCGCAGCTGACGATGGGGTTCCGGGCGGCGGGAGGTCCGTGGCGGAGCAGGCGAGGACCGCCGCCCAGGAGGGCCGGGCCAGGGGCGAGGAGGCCTCGGCGGCCGGCAGGCGCGTGGCCGAGGAGGCCTCGGGGGCGCCCGCTGACGTGCCCGGGGCGCCCGCTGACGTACCCGGGGCGCCCGCTCAGTGAGGGGGGCGGGGGTCCCGGGGCTCCCCCTCCCCGGCCGCTTCCGAGAGCGGCGGCCCGTGGTGCTCGCGGTCGGCCCGGGCGGGATCCTCGGGCCGGGCGAGCGCCCGCCGGAGGCCCGTGAGGACCATGAACACGCTCAGGCCGAGGAGCGGGAGGGCCCAGAACCAGGCGGGGGAGAGGTCGGCCGCCGAGCGGGTCCCCGGCAGGAACGACGCCCCGACCACGACGAAGAGCGCCCCGAGCACGAACGACAGAGGGTCGAGGGGGTGGCGCCTCATCCGCAGCCCCTCGGGATGCCCTCCTCGGCGGGCCCGCGCCGGTCCCGGGGCGGCGGCGGGGGTCGCCACACCCAGACCGAGCCGAACCCCGTGCGGAGGTCCAGCAGGAGCGTGGGGCCCTCGTGCGCGCCCCGTGCGGGCAGGACGTCGGCGGCTCGGAGCGAGAACCCCTCGCGGGTCCGCGGGCCGATCGAGATCCGCCCGTAGCCGACCTCGGCCTCGACCCGGACCTCCGCCTCGCGCGGCACGACCACGGAGACGTCGCCGAGCGCGGTGCGGACGGAGATCGGCACGGTCGCGTCCTCGCGGACCCGGCAGAGGTCGAGCCGGATCGACCCCACCGCCCGACGGTACGTCCCGCCCGCCTCCTCGGCCGTGCGGGCCACCAGGATCAGGTCGCCCACGCCCCCCTCGAGCGGCACCCGGACCAGGCTCGCGGCGAGGACCGCCGGGACGAGCAGGAGGCCGGGGAAGGCGAGCCACCGGGCCCTGCCGAAGAAGGCGCCGAGCACGAGCCCCGCCCCCACCACGAGGAGGGCGGCGGCCGGGTAGGCGACGAGCGGGAGGCGGGCCAGGCCGAGGTTCGCGAGCATCCCGGCGGAGGACACCGCGAACAGGGCCGTGCCCACGGTGAGCCATCCGAGCGATGGCCGCGCCGCGCCCGCCGCGGACCGGGGCCCGGCGGCTCGCCGCCGTCGCGCTCGTGGTGACCGGCCTGCTCCTCCTGCTCCGGGAGGCGGGCCTCTGGCTCGGCGACGGCGTGGTCTGGCCCGCGTCCCTGGCCGTCCTGGGCTCGGCGGTGCTCTGGACCCAGGGCGACGCGGTCGACCGGGAGCGGTGGGCGAGGGTCGTGGCCCGCCTGCCCCGCCACGCGGAGCGGGCGGTCTCGGGGGTCGGGGGAGGGCGCGCCGGGATCGGTGCGCTCCCGATCGTCGCGGGCCTCGCCACGTTCTTCGGTTCGAACCCGCCCCTCCGGCTGGTCTCGAACGCGCCGCTCGCCGTCGCGGCGACCGCCGTGGGGCTGGCCGTCGTCCTCGGCCCCTGGGCCTGGCGGCTGGTCCGCCAGCTGGCCGAGGAGCGCCGGGAGCGGATCCGCCAGGAGGAGCGGGCCGAGCTCGCCGCCCACCTCCACGACTCGGTGCTGCAGACCCTCGCCCTGATCCAGCGCGCCGATGACCCGCGGGTGATGCGCAGCCTGGCCCGCGTGCAGGAGCGCTCGCTCCGGGACTGGCTCCACGGGCGCGGGCGGGCCCCGGGGACGGACGCCGACCGCCTCTCGGAGGCCGTGGACCGGGCCGCGGCCGAGGTCGAGCGCGTGCACGGCATCCGCGTGGAGCTCGTGCTGGTGGGGGACGCCCGGCTCGACGAGGGCCTCCGGGCGCTGGTCGACGCGGTGCGGGAGGCCATGGTGAACGCCGCCAAGCACTCCGGGGCCCCGGGCGTGTCCGTCTACGTCGAGGTGGAGCCCGGGGAGGTCTCGGCCTACGTCCGGGACCAGGGCGTGGGGTTCGACCCCCGGGCCGTGGCCGCCGACCGGCGGGGGATCGTCGAGTCCATCGAGGGCCGGATGCGGCGGAACGGCGGTGCGGCGGTCGTGGTCTCGCGCCCCGGCCGCGGGACCGAGGTCCGGCTGCGGATGCCGAGGATCGGTCGGTGAGCGGCGGGCCGATCCGCGTGTTCGTGGTCGAGGACCACGTGCTGTTCGCCGCGGGGGTGAAGGGCGAGCTCGGCGACGGCTTCGCGATCGTCGGCCAGGCCGGGAGCGTCGCGGAGGCGCTCGAGGCGATCCCGGCGGCCGCCCCCGACGTCGTGCTCCTCGACGTCCAGCTCCCCGACGGGTCCGGGGCCGAGGTGGTGGAGGCCGTCGGCCGGCTCCGTCCCGACCTCCGGTTCCTCGCGCTCTCCGTCTCCGATGCGGCCGAGGACGTGATCCGCGTGATCCGGGCCGGGGCCCGGGGGTACGTCACGAAGTCGATCTCGCCGGCGGAGCTCGCGGACGCGATCCGCCGGGTCCACGGGGGCGACGCGGTCTTCTCGCCCCGCCTCGCGGGGTTCGTCCTGGATGCGTTCGCGGGCCGGACGCCGCCGCCCATCGATCCCGAGCTCGACCAGCTCACGTTCAGGGAGCGGGAGGTCCTCCGCTACATCGCCCGCGGGTACTCGTACAGGGAGATCGCGCGGGAGCTGTTCGTCTCGGTGAAGACCGTGGAGACCCACGTCTCCTCCGTGCTCCGCAAGCTCCAGCTCTCCAACCGCTACGAGCTCTCCCGCTGGGCCTCCGACCGCCGGCTGATCTGAGGCTCCGGGGGACCCCTCCCGGGGCCGCCGGCGGCGGGAAGCGTCAGGGGTCGCCTGCGGTTCGTACCCTGGAGGGGTCGCGTGGCCGCGGGGGCGGCGCGGGCCCAGGCCCGGGGGCGGATCGAGGGACCGGGGAGGGAGATGGCCGAGGCGCAGCGGGCGGCGGGACGGGACGGCGGGGGGCTCACGCACCGCGGGATCGTGGTCGTGATGGGCGGGCTGATGGCGGGGCTCCTCCTCGCCGCGCTCGACCAGACCATCGTGGCCACCGCCCTGCCGACCATCGTGGGCGAGCTGGGGGGCATCGAGCACCTCTCGTGGGTCGTCACCGCCTACCTCCTGACCTCGACGGCGGCGGTCCCGCTCTACGGGAAGGTGAGCGACCTCTACGGGCGGCGCGTCGTGTTCCAGGCCGCGATCGTCGTGTTCCTCGCGGGCTCGGTCCTCGCGGGCGCCGCCGGGAGCATGCTCCACCTCATCCTGGCCCGCGGGGTCCAGGGGGTCGGGGCGGGCGGCCTCGTGGCGATGACGATGACGATCGTGGGGGACGTGATCGCCCCCCGCGAGCGCGGGCGCTACCAGGGCTACATCGGCGCGGTCTGGGCCTTCGCGAGCGTGATGGGGCCCCTCGCCGGCGGGTTCTTCACCGACCACCTGAGCTGGCGCTGGGTGTTCTACGTGAACCTGCCCATCGGGCTCGTCGCGCTCGTCGTGACCTCGTCCGCGCTCCGGCTGCCGTTCGCGCGGCGCCCGCACCGGATCGACCTCGAGGGCGCGGCGCTGCTCGTGGCCGGCGCCACCTGCCTGCTCCTGGTCTCGGTGTGGGGCGGGCGGACCTTCCCCTGGGGGTCGCCCGAGACCCTGGGCCTGGCCGCTGGCGCCCTCGCGCTGCTCGCCGCGTTCGTGGCCTGGGAGCGGAGGGCCGCCGAGCCTATCCTCCCGCTCGCGCTGTTCCGGCAACGGGCGTTCGCGGTCGCCACCGCGGGGAGCTTCGTGATCGGCGCGGCGATGTTCGGGAGCATCGTGTTCCTCCCGCTCTCCCTCCAGACCGTGCAGGGCCAGACCGCGACCAACTCGGGGCTCCTGCTCGTGCCGATGATGCTCGGGATCGTGGGATCGTCGGTCACCTCGGGCAGGGTGATCTCCCGGACCGGCCGCTACCGCGCCTGGCCGATCGCGGGGATGGCGGTGGCCGCGGCGGGGACGTTCCTGCTGTCGCGGCTCGGCCCGGGGTCGGGCCGGCTCGACACCTCGGCCGCGATGCTCGTCCTCGGGGTGGGCATGGGGATGGTGATGCAGGTGCTCGTGCTCGCGGTGCAGAACGCCGTCGAGCACCGCCACCTCGGCACCGCCACCTCGGCCGTGAACTTCTCCCGGTCGATCGGCGGGACCCTCGGGGTGGCGCTCTACGGCGCGATCTTCGCGGCGGTGCTCCGGGCCCGCCTCCCGGCCGGCGCCGGGCTCGACCCGTCGCGCCTCGCCGACAGCCCCCAGGCCATCCGGGCCCTCCCCGAGGCCACCCGGGCCCTCGTGACCGGGGCCATCGCCGACGCCGTCCACGCCGTGTTCCTCGCGGCGCTCCCCATCGCGCTCCTCGGGCTCGCGGCGGTCCTCCTCCTCCCGGAGGTGCCGCTCCGGGAGACCGCGCACGTGGGCGCCGCACCGCTCGTCGAGGGGGGCGGGGAGGCGGGCTGAGCCGGCGTGGCGACGGGACCCCGCCGCTCGGCCCCCCGGGCGCTGGACCTACAGCCGGAGCGGTCGGACGGGGGACGCGATGGCCTCGGGGTGCTCGCGCCAGATCTCGGGCTGGACGTCGATGTAGAGCTCGATCTCGTTGCCGTCGGGGTCGAGGATGTACAGGCTGTGGGTGACCGTGTGGTCGGCGGTGCCCACGACCTGCACGCCCGCGTCCAGGAGGGTGCGGAGCGCCTCGCGGAGCTCGTCGTCGCTCTCCCCGATCTTGAGCCCGAAGTGGTAGAGGCCGACGCGCCGTCCCGGGGGAGGCCCGGGGGCGTCCTCGCCCACCTCGAGGAGGAGGAGCTCGTGGTGGGTCCGGCCCGAGGAGAACATCGCGCCGACCCCGCCGAACCGGCCCACCTCCCGCCACCCCAGCACGTCCCGGTAGAAGCGGACCGACCGCTCCAGGTCGCGCCCGTACAGGACGATGTGCCCGAGCTCCTTGACCTCCACGGCTGCCTCCTTCCCCGTCCCGTCCATGCAACCACGCCGGCCCTTTCGGGTCATCCCGCGCGGCGTGGGCTGCGGCGATGCTGGGCGGGTGCGCCGCCGCGGGGGGGGGGGGCTCAAGCGCCGCGCGCGGCCCGCGCCACCTCGGGCTCGCGGAAGCAGCCCGCCAGGTGGTCGTTCACCATCCCCACCGCCTGCATGAACGCGTAGCAGACCGTGGGCCCCACGAAGCGGAAGCCGCGCCGCTTGAGCTCGGCGCTCATCGCCCGGGACCGGGCGTCCTCGGCGGGGAGCTGGTCGAGGGAGCGGAACCGGTTGCGGACCGGACGCCCATCCACGAACGACCACAGGAACGCGTCGAGCGACCCGTGCGCGGCCCGGACCTCGAGGGCGGCGCGGGCGTTCGCCACGGCTGCCTCGACCTTGGCCCGGTTCCGCACGATCCCCGGGTCGGCCAGGAGCCTCCGGACGTCCCGCTCGGCGAAGGCCGCCACCGCCTCGGGGTCGAAGCCCACGAACGCCCGGCGGTACCCCGCCCGCTTGCGGAGGATCGTGATCCAGGACAGGCCGGCCTGGGCGCCCTCGAGCACGAGCATCTCGAACAGGTGCCGGTCGTCGTGGGAGGGGAGGCCCCACTCCTCGTCGTGGTAGGCGAGGAGCAGGGGGTCGCCCGACGCCCACGGGCACCGCCCCCGGCCGGCCCCGGTCACGGCCGCGCGGCCTCGAGCTCCCGGGCCAGGGTCTCGAGGTCGAGCCCCTCCGCCCGGGCGCGGAGGTCGAGGTAGACGAGGAGCGTCACGATCGCGGTGAAGGGGGTGGTGATGACCTGCCCGGCCGCCGCGAGCACCGCCCGCAGCAGCCAGCCCGACCCGCTCGCCGGCGCGGTGAGGATCCCCGTCACGATCCCGGCGAGCACGAACGCCGCCACGAACGTCCCGAGCACCCGCCACCCGCGCCCCCGCACGAGCGACCACGAGCGGGAGAGGGCCTCGCCGCCCCGGCGGCGCTCCACGACGAGCGCGGGGACCGCCACCGACAGGCGGACCAGGACGAAGACCCCGGGGACCACGAGCAGGATGAACCCGGCGAACGCCGCGAGCCCCACCAGGACCCCCACCCACAGGATCGACCACAGCCGGGCCATCCCGAACCGGTAGCTCTCCTCGACCGACGGCTCCCGGCCCACCACGGCCCCGGCGACCGCCCAGGCCAGGGCGCCGACGAGGACCTGGGTGATGAGGAGCGAGAAGATCCCGAGGATCCCGGAGGCGGCGAACGCCCGCCAGGCCCCGGCCGTCACCTCGACCTCCTCCCCCCGCACCCGGACCCCGCGCACCGCGAGGTCCGAGAGGAGGTACTGGAGGAGCGTGAGCGGGACGACGACCACCGCCACGATCCCGAGGAACGTCCGCCAGTGGGCGAGGTGCAGGTCGACCGACGCCCGCAGCAGCTCGCCGATCCTGCGCGGGGCGAGCGGGGGCGGCGGGGGCAGCCCGGCTCCGTTCCATGCCATCGGCGGGACCTCCTCTCCCGGTCGGGAGAAGCCTACGTCGGGCGGGCGGCCGGGCGCTGCAGGGCGGCCCCCTCGGCCGGGCCCTCCGCCGGCGGGGACAGCGGCTCGGCCGGGCCTCACGTATCCGGCCTCACGTATCCGGCCTCACGCGTCCGGGCCTCACCTGTCCCAACCGGGCGGGAGGGTCGGGACCGGCCAGCCGGGGTCCGGACGCCAGCGGGTCCACGACCCGTCGAACGGGGGCCTGCCGGCCTCCACCGCCCGGACCACGCGGGCGGCCTCGTCCCGGACCGCCTCGGCCTCGGCGGGGGAGAGGAGGCCGCGCCGGACCGCCTCCCCGAGCAGCTCCTCGTCGTGCAGGCGCCACGTCCGGTCCGGCGCGACGAGCACGTCGAGCAGGTGGTCGACGTAGTCGAAGCCCAGGGGCGTGGGCTCGAGCGGGCTCTGGAGGTTCACGTACCAGCAGAGGAACCGATCGGCGGGGTCGAAGCGGAGGAGCACCGCGTGGGCCACCCCCGGCCAGGCGAACGAGAGCACGCGCTCGGGCGCCCGGGCGTCGTGGGCGAGGGTCCAGCCGTCCTCGGGCAGCTCGAGGAGGGAGCCGTCGGGGCCGCGGGCGGCGGCGTAGCGGGTGCCGGCGGGGACGTGGAACATCCGGACCTCGGGCTCGTCCCGCACCACGACCGCGGGCCGGGCCGCCCACACGCGCCCCCGCCAGCGCTCCCTGAGCACCACGACGTCGCCCGGCCGCCAGCCGCCCACGGGGGCACGATACGGCGCCCCGCGCGGGCGTCGCCCCCCTCCCTTGACGGGCGTCGGCGCGAGGGGGTACGGTGAGCCTCGCCTTCGAACACGTGTTCGCCCAAGGGACGCGGGATGTCCAAGCGCTACGACGAGGAGGTCGAGGTCCGGGTCGAGCGGGACGCGGGGATGCCCGCCGCCTTCGTGTGGCGGGGACGCCGGTACGAGGTCGTGGACGTGATCGGGCGGTGGCGGATCGAGGGCCGCTGGTGGGCCGACGGCCGGGACCGGGAGTACTGGCGGGTGGAGGCGAAGGGGGGCGCGGTCTGGGACCTCTACCACGACCGGCTGGCCGACCGCTGGCACCTGGAGCGGCTGTGGGACTGAGGTCGCCGGCCCGTGGCGGCCCTCCGAGCCGGGGTCCTTCGCCTAGCGCCCGGCGGGCGGGGGCCGGTCGAGGCCCGCCGCGCTCCGCTCGGCCGCCCGCGCCTGGAGCTCCGCGGCGTAGCGGGCCGCCCGGCGGATCACGTCGAGGAGGATCGCCGGCGGCCCGCCCTTCACCACGTAGCAGTAGGCGCCGGCGTCCATCGCCGCGTCCGAGAGGGTCACCTCGTCGTAGGCGGTGAGGATCACGACCTGGGCGTAGGGGAGCAGCTCCCGGATCCGCCGGGTGGACTCGATCCCCGCGAGCACCGGCATCCGGTTGTCCATGACGACCACGTCCGGCCGCAGCCGGCAGGCGAGCTCCACGCCCGAGGCCCCGTCGCCGGCCTCGCCCACGACCTCGATCCCGTCCTCCTCGAGGAGCTCGCGGAGGCCCTGGCGGACGACCTCGTCGTCGTCGACGATCAGGATCCGGGGATGGGCGCCCGGCCACGGCGCCCGGGCCGCGACCGGCGCCGCCGCGGGCCCGGCCACGCCCTCCGTCGGGCCGCCCGGCTGCGCGGGGGGCGCGGCGGAGGGGGGCGGGCCGTCGACCGCCCAGCCGTCGGCCGCCCACGGGCTCAGGTCGACCAGGTCCAGCACCGCCGCCCCGTTCATCCGCTCCCTCCGTTCGGCAGGACCGCCTCCAGCGTCGTCCCGGCCCCCGGACGGGACGCGATCGTGAGCGAGCCGCCGGCCATCTCGACCCGCTCCCGCATGCTCGCGAGCCCGTAGTGGCCGGCGCGGACCAGCTCCGCGGTCTCCCGGGGCTCGAAGCCCACGCCGTCGTCCCGGACGACGAGGCGGGCCGTGCCGTCCTCGGAGTGCACCGAGACCCACACGTTCGACGCGGCCGCGTGCTTGATCGCGTTCGCGATCGCCTCCTGCGCCACCCGGTACAGGACGATCTCGACCTCCCTGGACGGCCGCGAGGCGAGGTCGGTCTCCACCCGGCAGCGCGGGCCGCCCGCCCCCTCGAGCGCCAGGGCGTGCTCCCGGAGGGCGGCGTCGAGCCCCCGCTCCTCGAGCACCGGCGGGCGCAGGGCCCGCATCACCTGGCGGATCGAGGCGATCTCATCGGCCAACCCCTGCTGGACGGCCCCCACGAGCTCCGCGGCGGCCGCGGACTCGCCCCGTCGCAGGCGCCCGGCCGCCCGCTCCAGCTTGAACGTGAGCGACGTGAGCCGCTGCAGCGGCCCGTCGTGGAGGTCGCTCGCCACGAGGAGCCGCTCCCGCTCGGCGGCCGCGATCGCCTGCTCGAGGAGCCGCCGGCGCTCGGCCGCGATCTCCTCGGCCGCCCGCCTCCCCAGGGCGAGGAGCTCGGAGCGGCGCCGGGCCGAGGCGAACAGCACGGACGCCAGGATCGCGGCGGCCCCCACCGCCACCAGCGACCCCAGGGCCACCCGGACCGCGTGCTCGCCGTCCCGGGCCGCCCGCTCGACCGTCGGCGCCGCGGCCTCGATCGTGGCCTCGAGGCGGCGGAACGCGGGCTCGGCCCGCTCCCGGTGGGCCGACTCGGCGCCCGGGATGTCGCCGTCCACGAGCAGCTCGTACACGTCCTCGAGGGCGGCGCGGTAGTCGAGGTAGGCGTCGCGGATGGGGGCGACCGCGGTCCCGGGGAGGTCGAGCCCGGAGAGCTCCTCGAGGTCGCGGGTCATCACGGCGCGGGCCATGTCGCTCGCGATCAGGGTTTCCACGGAGAGCTCGCCCTCGGCCACCGCCTGCCACTCGGCCGCGGAGTGGCGGTGGGCGTTGGCCAGGAGCTCCGCGAACAGGAGCTCCGCCCGGTGGCCGGCCCGCGCGCGGTCGTAGGTGGCCCACAGGGCGAACCCGGCCAGGACCAGGGCGGCGAGGGAGGCGAGGGAGGCGAGGGCCACCCCCCCGACCCGGATCCGGCGGCGTGCGGCCTCCGTGACGATGGTCACACGGTGGTCGTCGGACGGCCCGCCGGGGGGGTTGAGCCCCCGGCCCGCGCCGGCTCCGGGGCCCCGTCCGCCCGGGCTACGCGGCGCCGAACCAGCGCTCGCGGACCGGGAACAGGTAGCGCTCGGTCACGAAGTTGAGGATCCGCCGCGCCTCCCGGAACCGCTCGACGAGCTCGTGGAGGACCCGGGCCATCCCGGTCCGCGGCCCCTCGGTCCCCTCGGCGGCCATCCGGTACGACCGGCGGCCCAGCTCCTCGAGGAGCTCCACCGGCCCGCCGGCGGCCCGCTCCACCTCCTCGCCCTCGACCCCGAGCGCCCGCTCGATCCGGCCCAGTCGCACCGGGCCGAGGAGCCGGCCGCCCACGTGGTCCGGGAACACCCCGGTGAGGAAGAGCGAGAGGTCGCCCAGCCGCCGGTACAGGGCCAGGCGCTCCTCGGGCCGGGCCGCGAGGATCAGCTGGGCCAGGTGCCCGGGGTCGAGCTCGCTGAACCGCCGCCGGCTCCACCCGGTCGGGGTCCGCATCCACACGACCCCGCTCGCCACGCGGGTGTAGGAGGTGAGGAGGTCCGCGAGGAACAGCCGACGGAGCTCGTCCTCGGCGAACGCCCGCAGCTCGGCCACGTCGAACACCGGCACCCACCGCCGGGGGCCGATCCACTCGGCGACGTAGCGCTCCTCCCGGAGCTCCGCCGCGGCCCGCGCGAGGAGCACGGAGAACGCGAGGAACGGCGAGGCGAACAGCAGCGGATCGTCGCGCCCCGACCGGAACAGCCGCAGGAACACCTCGGGGCGCTCCAGGAGGCTGGGGATCCGCGCGGGGTCGGACCGGAGCTCGGCGGCCGCGGAGGCCGGGTCGCGCTCCCCCGCGGCCTCCGCGAGCAGGAGGAGGTCCTCCCGGGACAGCCGGTCCAGGTAGAGCGCGGCGCTCACGGCCACCTCCGCATCGATGATACCCGGGGCCCCTCCGTGGCCAGCTGCCCCCCGGGCCGCGCGGCGCCCGGGCCCGCGGCGGGTCGGCCGCCGGCGGCCGAGGATCCCTCACCGCCCCCCTGCGGCCTCCCTCCGCACGGCCGCGACGAGGTCCTCGACGGGGAACGACCGGGCGGCGGGCCCGATCACCCCCCAGCCCGTCGGCTCCCACCGGTAGGGGGGCCTTCCGGTCGTGGACCGCTCGAGGACGCAGGCCGGGTCCTTCCCGTCGAAGACCACCCGGAACGGACGGCCCCGGAACCGGAAGACCAGGTACCAGGACCCGAAGGCCCGGGGGGAGGAGCGGTGCTCGAGGACCTCGGCGGGCAGGGCGGCGACCGCCCCGGCCACCTCCCGCATGCGCTCCGGGTGGTCCTCCACCTCCAACCCGCATCCACCTCCGACCCGCACCGGAACCACGCCCTACGGGCGCCATCCATCCTCCGCCGCCCGCCTCCGGGCCGCAAGCTCGAGCAGGCGCGGACCCCGGTTGACCGATGTCGGAGCCGGGGGGTATCGTCGGCATGTAGGCGAACATACGTTCGGTACCCCAGGTTATCCGGATGTATCCGGAGTAACGTGCACATCTGGTTCCGGATGTATCCGGAGGTGAAGGGGATGGCGCTCTCCAGGCGGGTCGAGGTGCTGTTCGACGAGGGGGAGTACGAGGAGCTCCGGCGGGAGGCCGCGCGGCGCGGGGTCTCCGTCGGCGAGCTGCTCCGCGAGGCGGTGCGCCGGGCCTACCTCCGGCCCTCGGAGGAGGAGCGGCGGGCGGCGATCCAGCGGATCCTCTCCCGGGAGGTGGACATCGGCACCTGGGAGGAGGTGAAGCCGCTCATCGGGCGGTACGTCGAGAAGGAGCCTGACGCCGAGGGATGAAACTCCGCGACACGAACGTCTTCATCTACGCGCAGGGTGGGCCGCACCCCTACCGCGAGCCCTGCCGTGCGGTCCTCGCCCGCGCCCATGAGCGCCTCTCCCCGCGCGACGCGATCCACGCGGCCGTGGTCCTCACGAACGGCCTCGAGGGGATCGTCTCGGCCGACCGGGCCTTCGACGGGGTGCCCGGCCTGGTCCGGTTCGACCCCGCGGACCTCGCCCGGGAGGGAGGGTGAGCGGCCCCCGCCGGTGCCATGGCTCCCCCCTTCGTCCACCTCGAGGTCCGGTCCTTCTTCTCGCTGAAGGAGGGGGCGTGCTCGCCCGAGGACCTGGCCCGCCGGGCGCGGGAGCTCGGGATGCCGGCGGTGGCCCTCACCGACCGCGACGGGCTGTACGGCGCGGCGCGGTTCGTCGCGGCGTGCCGGCGGGAGGGCGTGCGCCCGATCCTCGGCGCGACCCTCACGGTCCGGGCCGAGCCGCCCCACGTCCCGGGCGAGGTCGTGCTGCTCGCGATCGACGAGGAGGGCTACGCGGGGCTCTGCCGGCTCATCACCGACGCCCACACGACGGTGGGGGAGCGGCGGGACCCGTGGGTCACGCCCGAGCAGGTCTGCGCCCACGCCCGCGGCCTCGCCTGCCTCCTCGGCCCGGCCTCCCCGCCCGGGCGCCTCGCGGCCTCGGGCCGCCCGGCTGCGGCCCGCCGCGCCGCGGAGCCCTTCCGCGAGGCGTTCGGGGAGCGCCTGTTGGTCGCGGTGCAGCACCGGATGGAGCCGGGCTCGGGGGCCGAGATCCGGGCGCTCCTCCGCCTGGCCGAGGCCCTCGGGGTCCGGGCGGTCGCGACGAACGGCGTCCGCTACCTCGTGCCGGGGGACGCGTTCCTCGCCGACGCGCTCGACTGCATGCGCGCGCTCGTCCCCCTGAACCCCTGGAACGTCCGGCGGGTGAACGCCGAGGGCTACCTGAAGCCGGCCGAGGCGATGCGGATGCTGTTCGCGGAGCGCCCGGACCTCTGCGACGCGACGCTCGAGCTCGCCGAGGCGTGCCGGTTCGACCTCGGCCTCCGCCGTCCCCGGTTCCCGACGTTCGAGGGCGGGGCCGGGCGCTCGGCGACCTCGGTCCTCGCCGAGCGGTGCTGGCGGGGGCTCGAGCGGCGGGGGATGCGGCCCACCCGCGAGGTCCGGGACCGGCTCGACCTCGAGCTCGGGACCATCCACCGCCTGGGCTACTCGGCCTACTTCCTCGCGGTCGCCGACATCGTCGCGGACATCCGGGCGATGGGGATCGCCTGCGCCTGCCGGGGCTCGGCGGCGGGCTCGCTCGTCTGCTACCTCACGGGGATCTCCGACGTCGACCCGCTCCGGCACGGGCTGCTCTTCGAGCGGTTCGTGAACCACCTCCGGGACGAGCTCCCCGACATCGACGTCGACGTGGAGTCGGCCAGGCGGGAGGACGTCTACGACATGATCCTCTCCCGCCACGGCGACGACCGGGCGGCCTGCGTCGCGATGGTCGAGACCTACCGGGCGCGCGCGGCGATCCGGGAGGTGGGGAAGGCGCTGGGGCTCCCCGAGGTCGAGGTCGACGCGGTGGCCAAGGCGTTCCCCAGGATCCGGGCCGGGGACATCGGGCGGGCGATCGAGCTCCTCCCCGAGCTCGCCGGCTCGAACCTCCGGGCGGCCGAGCTCGAGCTCCTGTTCCGGGTGGCCGAGCGGCTCGACGGGTTCCCCCGCCACCTCGCGCTCCACCCCTCGGGGATCGTGCTCTCCCGCGACGACCTGGTCCGGACCGTGCCGCTCGAGCGGTCGTTCCAGGGGCACCGGATGGTCCAGGCCGACAAGGACGACGTCGAGCTGCTCGGGTTCCTCAAGCTCGACGTGCTCGGGGTCCGGATGCTCTCGGCGATGCGCCACGCCCTCGACGAGGTCGCCCGCACCGAGGGCGTGAAGGTGGACCTGGACGAGGTGCCGCCGGACGACCCCGCGACGTTCGAGCTGATCCGGGCGAGCGACACCCTGGGCTGCTTCCAGATCGAGTCGCCGGGCCAGCGGGAGCTGCTCCAGAAGCTCCAGCCGGAGCGGTTCGAGGACCTGATCGTGGACATCTCGCTGTTCCGCCCGGGGCCCGTGAAGTCCGACATGGTGACCCCCTACCTCCGGCGGCGGGCGGGGATGGAGCCCCCGGCCTACGCCCACCCCGCGCTCCGCGAGGTCCTGGGGGAGACCTTCGGGGTGATCGTCTACCACGAGCAGGTGATGCGGACCCTCGCCGCGATCGGCGGCTACGATCTCGCCGAGGCCGACCGGATCCGCCGCCACCTCGACGACGGGGAGGAGGTGGGGGAGATCCGCCGGGACTTCCTCCGGCGGGCCCGCCGCCGGGGCCTGGACCCGGGGGCCGCCGAGCGGGTGTGGCGGGAGGTGGCCGCGTTCGCCTCGTTCGGGTTCTGCAAGGCCCACGCCGCGGCCTTCGCGGTCCCCACGTACCGCTCGGCCTGGCTCAAGGCGCACTTCCCGGCGCACTTCCTGGCCGGCGTGCTCACCCACGAGCCGGGGATGTACCCCCGGCGGCTGATCCTGGACGACGCCCGTCGACGGGGGATCCGGATCCTCCCCCTCGACGTGAACCGGAGCGAGCGGGAGTACGTGGTGGAGGTGCTCGAGGAGGCGGCCGACGGGGAGGCGGCGGCCGGCGGGCCGACCGGGGTCCCGTCCGTCGTGCCGGCCGCCGCGTCTCCAGCCACGCGCTACGGGATCCGCCTCGCCCTGGCCGACGTGGACGGGATCTCGGAGGCCGAGGTCCGGAGGATCCTCGGGGCCCGGGCCGAGCGCCCCTTCCGTGACGTGGACGACTTCCTCCGCCGGACCGGGGTCTCGCGCCCGGTCGCCGAGGCCCTCGCCCACGCCGGCGCGTTCGACGGGATCGGCGGGGGAGGGACCCGCCGCGACCGGCTGTACCGGGCGATGACGACGAGGCCGGAGCGCCCCGGGGACCAGCTCGAGCTGGACCTCGGGACGGCGGCCGGGGGGACGGTCCCGGGCGGCGGGGGCGTCGCCGGCGCCCCTCCGGGCCCGCCGCCCTTCTCCTTCCCCGACTACACCGACGCGGAGCGGGTGCGGTCCGAGCTCGAGGTCCTCGGGCTCGACGTGACGCGGCACCTCGTGTCGTTCTTCGAGCCGCTCCTGGAGGACCTCGGCGTGGTCCGGGCCCGCGACCTCCCGCGGCGCCGCGGGGGCGAGTGGGTGATGGTGGCCGGGGTGAAGGTGGCATCCCAGACCCCGGCGGTCCGGAGCGGGCAGCGGATCGTGTTCCTCTCGCTCGACGACGGCACCGGGGTCACCGAGGTCACGGTGTTCGAGCGGACGCTCGCGCGGGTGGCCCGTACCGTGTTCCACGCCTACGCGATGGCGGTGTGGGGACGGCTCCGGCGGACCGGGGTCCGGGGGGTCGGTATCATCGCCGAGGACGCCTGGGACCTCGCCGCCCTGCACCGGGCGCGCCGGGACGGCCGGCTCGCGCGGGCCCTGCGCGAGCGCGCCGCCCCCGGCCTCCCCCCGAGGAAGCTCTGGCACGCGAGCCCGGGGTCGGCGGGGTGGTGAGCCGGGGTCGTCGGGGCGGTGGGTCCGGGGCGGCGGTGGGAACGGCGGAGGGAGCGGTGGGCGAGGGCGAGCGGATCGGTCGTCTCCCGGACATCTCCCCCCTCGACCACACCCCGCCCGAGGGGCCGCCGGAGCCGCGCCTGCTCGCGAACCGCCCGTTCCTCTCCCTCGTGCTCGGCGAGGCGGTGGCGGCGCTCGCGTTCTGGGCCTACCTCCCGATCTCGTTCTCCGAGGCCGCCTTCCGCTTCGACGCGACCCCGCGGGAGATGTCGATCCTCCTGGCCTCGTTCTCGCTCCCGTTCGTGCTCTCCAACCCGGTCCAGGGGGCGCTCGTGGACCGGTGGAGCCCGAAGTGGATGAACCTCCTCGGCTACCTCGCGCTGGTCGGCGCGATCCCGCTCGCGATGGCGGCGACCTCGCTCCCGTGGCTCTACGCCTCGACGTTCATGGTGGGGCTCGCCGACGCCACGATCCAGCCGTCCCGCTCGGCCCTCACCGGGCTGCTCGTCCCCGCGGACCGCCTGGTGCAGGCGAACGGGGTGCTGTGGGCCGGGGTCCACCTGGCGCTCGTGGTCGGGCCGCTCGCCGGGGGCATCGTGCAGCGGGCCGCCTCGAACGACGCCGCGCTCGCCGCGGCCCTCGGGGTCGGCCTGCTCTCGCTCCCGTTCTTCCTTTCGATCCCCGACCGCCGCCCGGACGGGGAGCGGCCGCCGGCGCGCCTGCGCGACCTGGGGGAGGGGTTCCGGACCGCGGTGCGGGAGCCCGAGCTCCGCCTGCTCCTGGCCCTCGCCGCCTCGCTGTTCCTCGTGATCAACGCGTTCTGGGCGCTCGAGCCGATCTACGTCCGCCACGCGCTGCGGCGGGGCGGCGACGCGCTCTCGTTCCTGTGGGCGGCCCACGGCGCGGGGGCGTTCGCCGGGGCCGTCCTCGTGAGCAGGACGCGGGAGGCCTCCCGGCGGGAGCTGCTCGTCGTGGCCGGGGGCGTGCTCGCGGTGGGCGCGGGCCAGCTCGCGTACACCGGGACCGCCCGCTACGGGGCGGCGCTCGCGGGCTCCGTGCTCATGGGGCTCGGGCTCTCGTTCTACTTCGCGGCGGGGCTGGCGCTGATCCAGCGGGTCGCGGGCGACGCCCGCCGGGGTCGGGTGACGAGCGTGTTCGGCGTGCTCCAGGAGGGGACGGCGCTCGCCGCCACGCTCGGGATCGCGGCCCTGGGGCTCGCGGTCGGCCTGGTGGCGCCGGTCCTCGTCGTGGGGGGTGGGGTGCTGGTGGCGGCCGGGCTCCTCGGGGTGCGGGCGTTCCTCCGGCTGGCGAGACGGCGGGGGGTGGTGGGCCGTGCGGCCGCCTGAGCCGATCCTCCACGTCGACCTGGACGCCTTCTACGCCTCGGTCGAGGTCCGGAAGGATCCCGCGCTCGCCGGCCGGCCGGTCGTCGTGGGGGGCGGCGGCTCCCGGGGGGTCGTCATGGCCGCCTCCTACGAGGCCCGGGCGTTCGGGATCCGCTCGGCGATGCCGATGGTGCGGGCCCGCCGGCTCTGCCCCGAGGTCGTGGTGGTGCCGCCCGACTTCGAGGCCTACCGCGCCCACTCGAACCGGTTCCGGGAGGTCCTGCTCTCGTTCACCCCGCTCGTCGAGCCCATCGCCCTCGACGAGGCGTTCCTCGACGTGGGCGGCGCCACCCGCCTGTTCGGCCCGCCGGTCCGGGTCGCGGAGCGGCTGCGGGAGGAGGTCCGGCGGGAGGTCGGCGTGGCCTGCTCGGTGGGGGTGGCCCCGAACAAGCTCGTGGCCAAGCTCGCCTCGGGCCGGGCCAAGCCCGACGGGCTCCTCCACGTCCCGGCCGGGGAGGTGCGGGCCTTCCTCGACCCCCTCCCCGTGGACGCGCTCTGGGGGGTGGGGGAGCGGACCGGGGAGCTGCTCCGCCGCCTCGGGGTCCGGACCGTGGGGGACCTGGCCCGGACCCCGGCCGCGGTCCTGGCCCGGCTGGTCGGCGACGGGCCCGCCGCCCACCTCGCGGCGCTGGCCCGGGGCGAGGACGACCGCCCGGTCGTGCCCTACGAGCCGCCCAGGTCGGTCTCGCACGAGGAGACCTTCGACCACGACCTCGACGACGAGGAGGCGATGCTCCGCGAGCTCCTCGCGCTCTCGGGGAAGGTGGCGCGGCGGCTGCGCGAGGACGGGTACCGGGCGCGGACCGTGGTCCTCAAGGTCCGCCTGGCGAACTTCACGACCCTCACCCGGTCCCGGACCCTGCCGGCGCCGACCGACGTGGGGGGCGAGCTGTACCGGGTGGCCGCGGAGCTCTGCCGGGGGCTCCCGGGCGAGCGCCGGCGGGTGCGGCTCCTCGGCGTGCAGGCCACGGGCCTGGTCCCGGCGGGGGTCGAGCAGCTCGCGCTGCTCCGGGGGAGCCGGTGGGGCGAGGTGGAGCGGGCCGTGGACCGGATCGAGCGGCGCTTCGGGCGGGGCGCGGCGAGGCCCGCCGCCCTCCTCGACCGCGACCGCCGACGCTGAGGCTCCCCGCCCGGGCCGCGGCCCCATCCGGCCCGGGCCCCAGCCCCTCCCGGACGGGGGCGGCGGTCCTCGGGCCGACCCCTTCGCCCCCCTCGCGCACGGGGGATGCCTCCCTATAATCAGGGGAGAGCCGCGGAGACCCGGAGGCAGGACCGGATGCCCCTCTCGCCCGACGAGCAACGCATCCTCGAGGAGATCGAGCGCCGGCTCGCGGAGGAGGACCCTCGCCTGGTCGAGCAGGTCGGGAAGACCTCCCTCTACACGCACCTCGCCCGGCGCATCCGCCTGGCGTCGCTCGCGTTCCTCGCGGGCTTCGTGATGCTCCTGCTGTTCTCGATCCAGCTCTGGATCGCGGCGGTCGGCTTCGCGGTGATGCTCGCCTCGACCCTGCTCATCTACCGGTACCTCCGGCAGATGGGGCAGGACCAGGTGCGCGCGGTCCAGCAGGGCGGGCGCTTCTCGCTCGCCGCCTTCCTCGCGCGGCTCACGGGCCGCCGGGGCCCCGCGAACCAGGGCTGAGCGGAGCTGTCAGGGCGACGCGCCACGCCCATCGCGGGCGGCGGATCGGTCCCCCTCTGAAACCGCGGTCCGGGCATCGGCCGTGACCTGCTCGCTTGCCGGGCCCCGGGCGGCGCGGTACAACGGCGGCGCCTTCCCCGGGCGTGTCGGCGGCGGCGGTCGCGCTTCCCCCGGCCCCGGCCGTCCGTGCGACCAGCGAGCGAGAGGATCGGAGGCGCGCGTCCGATGGAGGGATTCACCGCTCACCAGGCGTGCAAGTTCACGGGGTGCACCCCGCGGCAGCTCCGCTACTGGGACCAGATCGGGCTCGTGAGGCCGTCGGTGCGGCAGACCGGGGGACGGCCGGGCGTGCCACGCCTGTACTCGTTCCGTGACCTCGTGGCCCTCCGCGTCGTCCGGTCCCTCCTCGACGGCGGGATGTCCCTGCAGCGGGTCCGCCGCGCCTGGGACTTCCTGAACCGCACCGCCGGGCTGGATCGGCACCTGTCCGAGGTGAAGCTCATCACCGACGGCGTGTCGATCTTCAAGATCGCCCGCCGGAACGGGGAGATCCTCGACGCGCTCCGCGAGGGGCAGCTCGCGTTCTTCGTCGCGATCGACGAGATCGCCTCGGGCGTGGAGGCCGACGTGGCCCAGTTCCGCGAGGACCGGGAGCGCTTCCTCCGGACCCTCCGCGAGGCCGCGGCCCACGCGCAGGCCGCGGCCAGGGAGGAGGCCCGCGGCGCCCGCGCCGGTGGGGGCGCCCGCCGGTAGCGGGCCTCCGAGGCCAGGCCGCACGGGCACCGCCGCCCGGACCCCGCCCGCCCCCCCGGGTCCTCGTCGCCCACCCGCCGGCCGGCCCGCGCCGCCCGCCGCTCGGGAGGAGCCCGACCCGGCTCACCACCCGGGCCGGGAGGCGCCCACGAGCCGCCGTAGGACCCCGGCCTGCCGCCGGAGCCGCCGGGTCGCGGGGCGGGCGGC
>FWWM01007192.1_pt1 | contig 22601 bp, 21 predicted proteins | sample 2228351 | NCBI WGS metagenome assembly FWWM01 (sample SAMEA103939774, study PRJEB20133) | metagenome
AACCGGCTTTCAACTTTTTATCAGGAGGTAAACATGCTTACGACATCGTCATCTTCTTTGTTCGAGCGCTTACAAGGCATCGTCACTTTCAAGGCACCTGTTTATCGGGAAGTGGCCCATGACGCGAACGCCCTGCAACCGGCGGTGATCATCGTCGTGGTGGTCACGCTGCTGATCGGCATCATCAACGGTTTGCTGGGAGGCGCGCTTGGCTTTCTGGGTGCCATCATCGTCGCCGTCATCGGTGCGCTGATCGGATGGCTGGTCGGGAGCTGGCTGACGGCCTTCGTCGCCACCCGGTTCTTCCAGGGTCGCACGAACACTACGGAGATGCTGCGCATCCTCGGTCACACGTATGTATTCCAGATTCCCGTCATCATTCCGCTGATCGGGGCCATCGTCGCGCTGGTGCTGGGCGTCGTCGCCACTGTGCTGGCCATTCGCGAGGCCGCCGGCCTGGATACGCAGAAAGCAATCCTGACGGCGATCATCGTCAACGTAATCATCTTTGTGATCTCTTTGATTCTCGGCGGTGCCATCTCCGGCATCTTCATCGCCGGCTCGTTGATGGGCGGCTGATCGCGAGCAACCTTCTCCCGGCGCCTGGAGCGCTCTGGCCCCGGGAGCCGGGAGCCGTTCTCCTCGACCGAACGGCGCACTAAATGAACTGGTGGCTCTCCGGCTGGAGCACGATTTCGTTCAGCACGCCGTTCGGCGGCGCCTGCAACGCATAGACGATCGCCCGGGCGGCGTCGTCCACGCTCAGCATCTTGTCGCGCTGGACCTTCATGTCGATCGAATCCCAGAACGGAGAGTTGACGCCGCCGAGGTAGAGCAGCGAAATGCCGATGCCGCTGCGTTGCCACTCGGTGGCCATCGCCTTGAGCGCGCCTACGGCTCCCCACTTGCTGGCGCTGTAGGCTGCGCTGCCGCGCATGACAAAGCGGCCCATCGTGCCGACCGGCGTGACGATCCGGCCGCCCCCGGTCTTCAACATGGCCGCGCCGACCGCCTGCGAAACGAGGATGACCCCCTTGGTGTTCACCGCGTAAGTCCGATCGATCTCTTCTTCGGTCAGTTGCTCGATCGGGCGGATGACGCCGACGCCGGCGCAGTTCACCAGCGCGTCAATGCGCTCGAAGGTGGCCAGCACCTCGCTGACCAGGTCGGCCACCTGATCTTTCTGCGTCACGTCGGTGGGGACGGCGATGGCTTGTGCGCCGAGCTGCCGGGCGGCGTCGGCTACTTCCATCAACGCATGGTAGTTGCGCGCAGCCAGGGCCAGTCGCGCCCCGCTGCTCGCCAACATCAACGCGGTCGCGCGGCCGATGCCGCCGCTCGCGCCAGTGATCACCACAACCTTATCTTTCATCATCATTCCAACCCACTCCCAAGGAGGATCCATGTTTGTTCACCCGGCCGACTGCCCGGCGTCGGCGAGGGATGCTGCGTTCGACGCTTGCGACTCCAGCCACCGCCTGGTCGCCTTGGCCCGCGAAGCGAACAAGCCGCGCATGACGATCTTGCCGAACAACGCATCGCCGATTTTGCCCAGCAGGCCGAGTGGGGGTTCGTATTCCAGCCGGTCAATCACCCGCGTGCGGTTTGCATCCACGGCTTCGAACGCGTGGGTGTGACGCCAGTGTCGGAAGGGACCCTCGCCGGCGATCTGCTCGTCGGTGAAGAAGTGCGGCGCTTCCTTCGCGCGTAGCTGGACGTTCCAGCGGCGGCGAATCGGGCCGATGGCCATCGTCATCAGAATTCGGCTGCCGGGTCGAAGCGGGCGATCCACGTGATGCACGTGCATCTTCACCGGGCCGGTCATCACTTTGGGCAGCGCGGTCGGGTCGTTGTGGAATGCCCACACTTTATCGAGCGGGGCATTCACGATGAAGGTGTATTCGAAGCGTCGCATGGGGAGAGCGTATTCCGGTGGCGCGTGCGTCAGCGATATTCGGCCCGGCCGAAGGTGCGCGCCAACAGTTTGCCGAAGGACATCTCCTTGACGAATCCGATGCCGTCGCGCAGCCTGATCGGCTCGATGCCGAACACCTCGGTCGTGGCATTGTTCGTCGCCACGTTGTCTACGCCGAGTTGCGCCAGCAGGCTGGGCGTCACCGGTGGTTTGGGCAGGATCGCGTCCATGAGGGCGACGGCAGGACGGAGCAGGAAGACCGGCATGTGGATCTTGATCCGTTTGACGCGCAACTCCGCCAGGATGGCGTCTATGATCCCCTCCAGGGTGATCACTTCGCTGCCGCAGATTTGCAGGCGACGGTTGACAACCTCGGGCCTGGACAGCGACCGCACCAGGCAAGTCGCCACATCCTGCACGGCGATCGGCTGGAACCTGGTCTGGCCATCGCCCGGGACGATCATGAACGGCGGGACGCGGGCCAGGCCGGCCAGGGTGTTGATGAACTCGTCACCGGCGCCGAAGATCACCGAGGCTTCCAGGATGGTATAGGGGATGCCGCTGGCCATGATGGCCTCGACGCCGCGGCCCTGCGTGTATGCCAGCGGATAAGGCCGCTTCGGATCGGCGCCCAGGCCGACCAGGTTGATGATGTGCTTCACCCCGGCTTTCTTCGCCGCCTCGACGACGTTGATCGTGCCCTGGGCATTGACCCGCTCCATTGTGACCTGGCCGCGATCGCGGTTGACAGCCGCCAGGTGGATCACCGTCTCGACGCCTTCCATGGCGCTGGCCAGCGAGGCGGGATCGGTGACATCGCCGATGACCGGCTCGGCGCCTAGGGCACGAACCTTGTCCGCGTGCCGAGGGTTGCGGATCAGGCCTTTTACATGGCGGCCTTCTCGCGACAATGCTTGCAATTGCCGGAGGGTGTGTCCGGCGACATACCCGTTTGCACCAGTGATCAGGATCATGTTCCGTTGGCTCCAGTGAATGCCTCTCAATAACCCGAAGCGGTAACTGCGCTCTGAGTAGGCCAGGACACGCCCGCTGTACTGTGGCGAACTTCGGCTGATGCGGCGCTCCAGGCACTCGATAGCCGCAGCCCGAACATCGTCGCTCCGGTAACCAAAGAACAGTTACCCAGACATGCTGAGATTTCAGTTAGTCGGACTTGATAAATTGCACAAAGTTTGTCCAATAAGGGCGGAGTGCGGCACGTTACAGGTGGCTGGATGGATGCATCGTCATGCAGCATCGTGCCGATCGAAGGCACTCTGCATCTCCTGGAAGTAGGGTTGAAGCAGATCCAGTTGTGGTGATGGCAGTATGGATTCTGCCGCTTCCGCCAGGGCCTGTGCGGCTCGTTGCAGCTGCGCGCTGGTGATGCCGCCGGGAGGCAACGCATCCCACAACCAGTTCGCCCGGTTCCTCAGCACCGTGGGTTCGCCGAAGCGCAGCGCCGAACCGACGATCTGCAACAAGTTCTCGTTGGCTTGCAAGAGCTGGTCGTGCGCCGGGTCATCCGCGATGTGATTTTGGACCAGGCGCGCGGCGATGGCGATGATTTCGGGGTGGAGACGCCGCAACACGGCCAGCGCGTCCAGGGTTTCGGCGTCGACCGGAATGTAGGACGGTTCCGGGATGATCTCAGAGGCTTTGTCGGCCAAAAGCTCGCCAATGCGGCGCGCCACGGTCTGGGCATCGTCGCCGACGTATATGCCCGGCACGCGCCGGCGCAGCTCGGGCAAGTTGTTGAACACACGGCCACCGAACGCGATGAGTGTATCAAGCTGCGTGGAGTGCGGCTGGAGCCCTTCGACGACCTCCAGCAGGTTTGCCGCGGCGATCAAACCACTCGCCGAAAGCAACAGCAGATCGGGCTGCTTCTTCAACAGCATCTCCTGGAAGCGTGCGGCGGCGATGTTCTGCCCCAGGTAGATCACCCCGTATCCCCTGCGGCGCAGGAAGAGCGAGATCATCAGGATGCCCAGCTCGTGATACTCGCCGGGCGCGCATCCGCTGACAATCCACTCTTCGCGGCTCACCGGCGGCGAGGCAGCCATCAACGCCGACAGCCTGCGGCGCATGATGTTGGTCGCAAAGTGCTCGACGCTGACGTTGATCTCGCCGACGTGCCACTTCTCGCCCAGCGTCGTCAGCGCCGGCTGGATCAGGTGCAGACATACATCTTCCACCGGGAAGAGTGAGAAGGCCTCCCCAAGCGCGTATTCGATGTGCTCTTCATCGAACTCGACTGCGCCGGCGATGATTTCATCGTGCAGGCGCTGGTACGAGGCCGGCGCGTCGGATTGGAGCGACCTGGCGGCCGATTCGCCCGCCCGCCCATCGGTGGACTGAGCCTCGAGCGAACGCAGCAAGTTCACGGCTTGGCTGATGCTCATGCCGTCTTCAATGTGCGATTTTAGCCAGCGGATGATGGCCACGTCACGGGCTGAATAGAGCCGGTATCCGCTGTCTGTGCGTGGCGGCGAAGGCACGCCGTAGCGCCGCTCCCAGGCGCGCAACGTTGCCGCGGCTACGCCGGTCTGGCGTGAGATGGCTTTGACGTTGTAAACGGGCTCGTCGCTGTAGTGCTCGAACATTCGGACAAGCCTTTAATGTAACCTTGTGTTCAATGTTTGTCAATGAATGTTCTTGTGCTTGCACAAAGCCACCCGATCCCGACCGCCGGCGGAGCGGTTGGTCGAGGCGAGACAGACAATCCCGCCAGTCTGTGGTTGTCTCCTTGCAGGGAGGCTGCTGGGTGAGCGAGGCGCTCTCAGCCGGTCATCACCGACACCACGCCGTTGCACACGCGCAGCACAGCGGCGTCGCGCACGAAATCCTGGTCGAAGCGGTTGATGTCCGTCGTGGTGACGATCGTCTGGTGAGCGCTTCCGATCCGACGCAGCAGGCACCGTCGGCGGTGAGGGTCGAGCTCGGCCAGGACTTCGTCCAAGAGCAACACCGGCTCCTCGCGGGTGCGTTCGCGCATCCATTCGACCTGCGCCAGCTTGAGCGCCAGCACGGCTGTGCGTTGCTGCCCGCGCGATCCGAAGTCTCCCAGGTCCATGCCATTGGCGACGAAGCGCATTTCGTCGCGATGAGGGCCGACCAACGTCATGCCGCGCGCGATTTCCTCTTGCCGGCGCGCGTCCAGCGCCCTGCGGAAGGCCAGGTGCAGATCACCTCGATCCACGCCAGCTGGAGGACGCGAATCGTCTATGCTCACCTGATAGGGAGTATCCAGTGTGCCTGGCCGGGCGGGGTCGAAGTTCGGCTGGTAGGTGATCTGCAGATACTCCAGGCCGTTGGACAGCTCACGGTGGATCGGGACGGCCAATCGCGATAGCTCGGCCACGGCCCGGCGCCGGCGGACTGCGATCTCCACCCCTGCTGGCACCAGCTGATCTTCCCAGATCGCCAGCTCGTCCGGGTCGAGTGTGCGCTCCTGAGCCTGCTTGAGCAGAGCATTGCGTTGGGTGAGTGCGCGTGCATATCGGTCGAGCGCACGGACGTAGTCCGCATCCACCTGAGAAAGGGCTGCGTCGAGGAACTCACGGCGTAATGCCGGTGCGCCGGGGACCAGTTCCACGTCACCCGGCAGAAAGAGCACCACGTTGAGCTGCCCGACCAGGTCTATGCCGCGTCGGGTGACGCGATCGATCCGGATCTCCTTACGCAGCCGGTTGGACTCGCCGCGCTGCAGCGCCATCTCGATCAGATGCAGACCATCGCTGCGCTCGACGTTGGCTTTCAGGATGGCGTAGGGAAAGGGGCCTTCTTCTTCGGCCCCCCAGCGGATGACCTGCCGGTCGGTGTGGGTGTGTGGCGAGTGCGCTGTGGCCAGGAAGTAGATCGCCTCGAGCAGCGACGTCTTGCCTTGCGCGTTATCGCCCTGCACGATCACCAGCCCGCGCGGTAGATCGAGTTCCAGCCGCGCGTATAACCGGAAGTTGGTGAGCGAAAGATGGCGAACGAACATTGCTCAGTTGCAAGCCAATGGTCTGGCGCACCCGGGCTCGGCGCTTCGGGGTCGCGCCGGGCGAACAGGCATGACCGAAACCTCCTACACGAACTCGACCCAGACGCGTCGCGGGCCACCTTTGAGCGGATGCTCGAGCGCGATGCTGCACGGCCGGTCGGTCGTCAACGTGGCCTGATTGACGCGCTCCTCGATCAAAACCGGATAGGTGCCCGGCGCGGGCAGCCACTGTCGCTCGTCCACGCACAAGGTACGGTCGCCGTCGTAGCTTCCCATCACGCGGAAAGGGCGTCCCAGGCACAGGTTCGCGTCGCTCACGTCACCGCGCGACAGCGCATCGCGGATGCGGGTGCTGGAGATGGCGCTCGCGCCCAGGCTCAGCTCCGGCAACACGTTTACATGAAAGCCGAGGGTCGCGCCCAGCTCGGCCAGATAAGCGGCGTTGCCCTGGCGCTTGTGCCCCAGCGCGAAATCCGGGCCGATCCACAGGCTGACCGGTGCGAGCGCGGCGACCATGTGCTGGACGAACTCGCGCGCCGTCATCTGCGCCATCTGCAACGTAAATTCGAGCGTGATCAGCACATCCACGCCCAGCGCTGCGATCTGTTCAGCTTTCTCCTCCGGCAGGGTGAGATACCTGGCCGCCGCCCTGCCCAACACCACGCGTGGGTGCGGGAAGAACGTGACCACGGCCGACCGGACGTTTCGCTGGCGCGCCTCATCCGTCATCGCGCGAATCAACTGCTGATGGCCGAGGTGCATGCCATCGAATGTACCGATTGCACAGGCGGACGGAACGGGATGGCTGACTTCATCGAACGCGTGGAGGAGCTGCATCGAAGACCTTTACCGGTTTGAGTTTCGTCCCATCCCAATGCCCGATGGCGATGAAAACGTGATGTGAATCATACACGCGCATCCATGCTTCTCCCCCGGCCGGCTGGGGGGCGTGTGCCTGGGCCAGAGTGATCGCCTGGCCCATCTTCAACCGCCGCGCTTCGTCCTCGCTCAGGTGCACATCTGGCCAATCAGCCACAGCGCAGTCCATCGGTCGCAACAGCGACTCGGCTCTGCCTTCGCGCACGGCGCTTTCCAGCGCCTCCAGGCTGATGGCGTCGTGCAGCGTGAAGCGTCCGGCCTGCGTGCGACGCAGGGCGGTCAGGTGGCCGCCACAGCCGAGCGCTTCGCCGATGTCGCGCGCCAGGGCGCGGACGTATGTGCCGGCAGAGCAACGGACGCGGATGCGTAGGGATGATGGGCGCTGGGAAGCCGGCGATGCGCCGACCAGCTGCGGCCCATCGTCGTCGAGCGCCAAATGGATCTCGTGCACGTGCACCGGCCTGGCTTCGAGCGCGACCCATTCGCCCTGGCGGGCGAGCGCATACGCCCGCTGACCGCCTTTCTGAATGGCGGAGAATTGAGGTGGCACCTGCGCGATCCGGCCGGTAAATTGTCGCTCGAGCTGGCGCAGGGTTTCATCGTTGATGAGCGGCGTGGGGCGCACTTCGATGACCTGCCCCTCGGCGTCGTCGGTGTTCGTTCGCACCCCCAGCGCGATCGTGCCCTCGTAGGCTTTGGTCTCACCGAGCAAATACTCGCTCAGCCGGGTAGCATGGCCGACACACAGCACCAGCACGCCGGTCGCCATCGGGTCGAGCGTGCCGGCGTGCCCGATGCGCTTCTCGCGCAGCAAGCGGCGTACGCGCGCCACCACGTCGTGCGACGAGAGCCCGCGAGGTTTGTCAATGATCAGCAAGCCGTCCAATGCCCACCGAGGCTACCAGATTCCGAGACCCGCGTATGCCAGGCGGTGTTCGCCGTCCCCGGCGAGGTCAATCATCCACCGTGCCCTCGCGCAAATCTCCCGGCAACGGAGCCGGACGCGCGCAGGTGCTCCCAAGCTCGACGTGCCTACCCTCGGCCGATGCGTCGTGGATGGCATGCATGATGTCGAGCACGTGATAGGCTAGTTCGCCGCTGGCGCGATGCGGGCGGCCGGATCGCATCGCATGAGCCATATCGGCCACGCCCAGGCCGCGCGATTGCTTGCCGTAGGGGTGGGTGAGCGTGACCTCGGTCCATTCCCGCGAAGCGTCGCCCGCCCTGGCGATGCGCACCGGCCCACCGAACGTGTTCGGATCCGGCACTTGCAGCGAGCCTTCCGTGCCGTAGATCTCGATGCAAGGCAGCGAATGCCGCCATACGTCGAAGCTGGTGACGATCGTTCCGATCGCGCCGCCCGCGAAATCGAGCACGCCGGCGACGTGCGTCGGCACGCGCACGGTGATCCTCTGGCCGTATTTCGGCTGGCTGGTGATGGTGCGCTCGGGGAAGGTGGCGCGCGCCGAGCCGGTGACACGCCGCACCGGGCCGATGAGCGCGACCAGCGCGGTGAGGTAGTACGGCCCCATGTCGAACATTGGGCCGCCACCGGGCTGATAGTAGAACTCCGGATCGGGATGCCAGTGCTCGTGGCCGTGGCACAACATGAATGCCGTCGCGGCGATCGGTTGGCCAATGGCCCCATCGTCAATCAGCTTGCGACAGGTCTGGATGCCGGCGCCCATGAACGTATCCGGCGCGCCGCCGACGCGCAGGCCCTTTTGCTTGGCCAGGGCAAGCATCCGTTGTGCCTCCTCCCGGCTGAGCGCGAGCGGCTTCTCGTTGTAGACGCTCTTGCCGGCTTCGAGCGCAGCAACGCCGATCTCGCCGTGCGCCTTTGGGATGGTTAGGTTGATGATGATCTGGATGTCTGGATGAGCGAGCAGCGCTTCGACGCTGAAGGCCTGCGTGTCGAACTCGCGCGCCCTCGCTTCGGCGCGCGCCATGGCGATGTCGGCGCAGCCGACGAGGTTGAGGATTTCAAAGGACCGGCACGCCTGGAAGTAGAGCGGACTGATATTCCCGCAGCCGATGATGCCGACGTTGACTTGAGTGGTCATGATGGGTGATGAAGTGTTCTCCTTGGAATATTTGCATGAGGATTATCGCTGAATCGCTTCAGCATCCTGCTGCAAGCGTGTGCGCGTCGAATGCGTCATCCGAGCTATGGATCGAGCGAGCTGGCTGGGCCGATATCCCTCGCCGGCGGCAGCACCGTCATCGCGGCAGCGGCGATCAGAATCAGCACGCTCACGCCAACCTCGGCGAGAATGCTCACGCGGAAGCGGCGCGTCGCTTCCTCCAGGCTGTCCGCGCTGGCCCGCCAGGCGTTCAGGCGCGGGCTGATGACGTACTGGTGAAACGCGCCAAAGCCGATCAGCACGCCAAACAGGGCGAGCTTGACCAACAGGGCGCGACCGTAGGCCGTGTTGACCAGCGCATCGAAGCTGCCGACGAACCCGGCGGCCTGCACGATGCCGGTCAGCGCGACGACCAGCACGCAGGCCGTGGCGATCGGCGAAAAGCGGCGGATGGCTTCGCCGAGCTCTTTGAACAGTCGGCCGGCCAGCGCGAGCGGCGCGACGAGCGTCAGCATCATGACCCCGCCCAGCCACATGGCAGCGCCGGAGAGGTGGATCCAATCGGCCAGGGTTGGCAGCAACCACTCTGGGCCTTCAGCGCTGCGGCTGAGCAGACTCTGCGTCAGCATGAGCGCAGCGCACGACAGCAAGGCCGGCGCAGATTCATGCCGGCGCCGGCGCAGCAGCACGGCCAGCGCGGATAGCAGCAACACACGCACGGCGAACATCGCCGCGGCTCGGCTGCGCAGAAGGTCCCCCGCGTCCATCGGTATCGCCTGTCGAATGAAAGCGCCGGCGAAAGCGACGGCGGCCAGGGCCAGACAAACCCACAGCACGTTGCGGCGCAGTGGATCGGACGCGGTGCGTAATGGCGCGGCTGCTCGTGTCGCCAGCGCAAGCGGGGCGAAGGCAAAGCCGCCGCCGATCGCGCACAAGGCAATCAGCGAAAGGGCGTGAAGCAGGATGTCGAACGCAAGCGGTAGAGGGGAGTGCATGGGCTACTTGAATGCGACGATGCCGAAAGCCTCCGGCCGCGGCGTGACCTGGCGGAAGCCGGCGCGCTTCAACCGCTCGGTGGCCCCCCGCGACACGCGGCGGCCCGTCGCGCTGTCCAGGTCGCCGATGTAGTGAAACAAACGGCCGCCGGGCCGCAGCACGCGGAAGAGTTCGGCATAGAAGTCGGCGGAATACAGGTCGCCGGCCAGCGCGAATGCCGGCGGGTCGTGGATGACGCGCGAGAAGTAAGCGTCGGGGAAGCGCTGCACTTCGTCGCAGCTATCGCCAATGATCTGCCTGATCCTGGGATCGTCGAACAGCGCTTGCGACCACGGGTTCGAGCGCGCCACGGCTTGCGCCGCCGGGTCGAGTTCGATGGTGATCACTTCGTCGGCGACCCTGGCCGCCTCGATGGCGGTGTAGCCCAGGCCGGTGCAGGTGTCGAGCACCCGCCCGCGTGTCAACGATGCCGCTTTGACCTTGGCCAGCGTGTCGTGATACGGATCGGTGTCCTTGATGCGATGCATGGGCAGGCCGGAGACCAGCATCGTCGGCGCAAGTCGCGTCGGATACAGGCTATAGGTGCGTCCAGTGTGCTCGGAGAAGACCTGGATCTTGGCCGCGGCGCCGTCGCGAATGAGGAAGCAGCCGTTCTCGGATTCGTTGATCGTCTCGATCACCCGCCAGGCGAGACGCTGGCCGTCGGGCAAGCTGACACCGGCGGCGTCGAGCGTCACCTCGCTGAGCGAGCGGTTTAAGTCGAGCGAGACGCGCACGGTGGGTTGCTGTGCCTGTCGCGCGCAGAGCAGGGGTTGAGTTTGGTAGTGCGACAGGACGATCGGTTCGGTTTGCATCGGCGTCGCGAGGCGTTATAACACACGCACACATGACTCACTCGCAAACCTTTCTCATCACCGGCGCGCTGGGTTGCATCGGCGCGTGGACGGTGCGAAACCTGGTTCGCTCGGGCGTGCGCACCATCGTGTTCGACTTGGGCAGCGACCTGCGCCGCCTCAAGCTCATCATGAGCGATGATGAGTTGTCGCGCGTGACGTTCATCAAAGGCGACATCACCGACTTCGTGCAAGTGGACAAGACGATGAATGAATACGACGTCACGCACGTGATCCATCTGGCCGGCCTGCAGGTGCCGTTCTGCCGGGCCGACCCGGTGCTCGGCGCAAAGGTCAATGTGGTCGGCACGGTGAACGTGTTCGAAGCAGCCCGGCGGCGCGAGGGCAGAACGCAGCGCGTGGTCTACGCCAGCAGCGCGGCGGTGTATGACGTGGACGACGCCAAGCCGGGCCAGCCGGTGCAGCATGACGCGGCCGGCCATCCTGCCACGCTCTACGGCGTGTACAAGCTGGCCAACGAGGGCACAGCGCGCGTGTATTGGAAGGAAAGCAAGCTGCCTTCGATCGGCCTGCGGCCCTACGTCGTGTTCGGGCCGGGGCGCGATCAGGGGTTAACCTCTGCGCCAACCAAAGCGATGTTCGCGGCAGCGATGGGCCGGTCGTATCACATCCCCTATGGTGGCCGCGCCGATTACGAATACGCCGACGACACGGCCAGGACGTTCATCGCGTGCGCGACCGTGCCGTTCGAGGGCGCCGAGGTGTATAACACGCCGGGCGTGGTGTTGAGCATGCGCGAGGTCGTGAGCGCCATCGAACAGGCTGCGCCCGGTGTGCGCGGTCGGATTACCTTCGACGACAAGCCGTTGCCCTTCCCGGAGGAGATGGATGGCACGCCGCTGGAGCGATTGCTCGCGCCGGTGGGCGGCGTGCCGCGCAAGCCGTTTGCCGAGGCAGTGGCCGAGACGATCGCCATCTTCGAGCAGGCGGTGGCCGACGGACGAATGGCGAGGGATGAGATGCTGGGGTGAAGGTGTAGCCGTCACTCATCTCCGGCAATTCTGCCAAGCGCTTTCGCCAGGCCACGTAAATCGGCGGTCGGCAGCTTGCTCAGGTGCATGGCGAACTCGAGATAGGGCGTCGCGGAGGGCTCGACGACGAACGCGCGCACCTCGTCGGGTAGTGCGTCGAAGCATGCGTGCTGTTCCAGGCGCAACTGCGACTCACCGATCGGCCCGATGCCGAGATCGAGGAGCTGATCCACGCTCAGGCCGTAATGCGTCATGGCGCGTTCGAGCAGCGTAATGGCCATCGGCCTGCGCCCGAGCTCATAGCCGTTCAACTGGCTGCTGGTCAGCCCCATCGCTTGTGCAGCGGCCTTCAGCGACTCGCCCCGCTCCATTCGTGCTTGCTTGAGCCTCGCGCCGACCACGCGCGAACGCAGCTGCATCAACGCCTGCAGGTTGTTCACCTGCACGTGCGGCAGGTGCTTGGCCTTCTCCTCGTAGATCAGCGCGTGAACCGGCACGTTCAGGTAATGCGCGAGCGCTTCGAGCTCGGTGAACGTAGGTTCACGCGTCCCATCTTCGTAGGCGGCGAGCCGTTTTGTGGAGATGCCGACGAACCGGGCGCAGTCCTTCAGCGAGCGGCCGGCAGCCTCGCGCGCGTTGCGAATCAAACGGCCGATCGTCAGGCGCCTCAGCGGAGCGGTGTCGAGCGATGATGAATCAGGCATAATCGGTATGGGATTGTAGCCCGCAGTCATGAAAATTGCCGTCAACGCATGGTTCCTCGATTCGTCACACGCTCAGACGACGGGCAGTGGGCAGTATGCAGCCAACTTGATAGCAGCGTTCAAAGACATTGCGCCGGATGTGCAGATCGAATGCGTGTCGCCGCGCCGGCGTGGTGACTGGGCCAAGCTGTACTTCGAGCAAGTCGAGTTCCCGAATGCTGCCAGGCGCATGAATGCCGACATCGCCTTCGTGCCGTACTGGGCGCCGCCCCTGCGCAGCGATGTGCCGGTGGTAGTGACGATCCATGACGTGATTCCCATTGCGCTGCCGGCCTACCGCGGCGGTCCATTGCAGCGCACCTACGCCGGCTTGGTGCGCGCCGCATCCGCTCATGCAGCAGCCATCCTGACCGATTCCGAGTTCAGTAAAGGGGACATCCTCAGGTATCTCGATGTGGATGCCGCGCAGGTGACGGTGGTGCCGCTGGCGGCCGAATCGCGCTTCACGCCCAACGTGCCGCCGGAGGAGATGGCGCGCGTCCGCGAGCGCTACGACCTGCCCGATCGCTATGTGCTGTATCTGAGCGGCTTCGACCCGCGCAAGAACATCGAGACGTTGATGCAGGTGTATGTGTGGTGTGGCGAGTCCATCGGCGAGGAATACCCGCTCATCATCAGCGGCGAGCCGTCCACAGTGGTAATCACCGAAGGTGGGGAGCGCCTCTCGCTGGCGCAGATGGCCAAACAGCTCGAGGTGGATGACGTGGTGCGGTTCATCGGCCGGGTGGCGGAGGAGGACAAGCCGGCGCTGTATGCGGGCGCGCGCTGCTTCCTCTTCCCCTCGACGTACGAGGGTTTTGGCCTGCCGCCGCTCGAGGCGATGGCCTGTGGCGTGCCCGTCGTCGGCAGTGATGCCGCCAGCATCGGCGAAGTCGTCGGCAATGCCGGCATATTGGTCGAGCCCAAGGATGCCCGGCGCATGGCTGGGGCGCTGATTGCGGCGTGCATCGAGGACGACCTGCACGATCGGCTGCGCCAGCGTGCGCTGTTGCGGGCCGCGCAGTTCACCTGGGAGCGCACGGCGACCGAGACGCTAGCCGTATTCAGGCGCGTATATGACGAAGTCCGAAGCAAGAAGTGAGGGATCGCAGCAGACCGAAGGCGTTCCTTCGATGGCCGGCTCGCGGGTCTCAGCTTTCGACGTCGCGCGTCATGTCGCGCTATTCATCGCCTTCGTCACCCTGTATACGCTGACGCTCAACGGCGACGTGCAGCCAGCCGACAGCGGCGAATTCCAAATCGCGGCCATCACACTCGGCGTCCCGCATCCACCCGGTTATCCCCTGTTCACTCTGCTTGGCTGGCTGTTTGCCCAGGTGCCAATCGGCTCGCCCTTTGCCCGCGTATCGTTCCTGTCGGTCGTCGCCGCCGCGGCAACGCTGGTGCTGGTGAGTTTGACGGTTGGGCAGGTGCTCGATAGGGGACGCCGGCCCACTTCCCGGCCTCTTGCGCTTCTCGTTGCCTCGTCCGGATTGCTGGCAGCGCTGGCTCTGGGAACCAGCACCACTTTTTGGGCGCAGGCGACCACGACGAACGTCCGCAGCCTGACGGCGTTCTTCACGGCGTTGATGCTCTATGCCTCGGCCCGCATTCATTCGGCCGGTCGAGCCTCGGCCTTGGTGCTGTTCGGCGTCGCCTTCGGCCTGGGCGTCGGGCATCACGTTTCGCTGATCTTCGTCGGCGTCGTGCTCGGCGCGCACGCGCTCTATGCGACCTGGAGGTCGCTGGATGGCACAGAAGAAAGGCGCCGACACTTCTGGCGCGTGGTCGCCAGCGCGTCCATCGCCTTCGCTGCCACACAACTGGTCTGGTTGTACCTGCCGATTCGCGATGCGGCAGGCGCGCGATTCGCGCCGGGTAACCTCACCACGCCGGATGGGCTGTTCTTCCACATCTTCGCCCGCGGCTTCGCCGGCGACATGCTGGCCTTCGCAACGCCTGAGTTTTTGTTCGATCGGCTGGCGCTGGTGCCGACGCTGCTGACCTTCCAGTTCAGCGTGCCGGTTCTGGCCGGCATGGCCATCGCGTTGGTTGCGCTGGTCTGGCAGCATCAGCCGCCCGGTTTGACCTGGCTGCTCGCGGGCGCCGTCCACCTGTTCATCACGGTCACGTACCGTGCGCCTCAAACGGTGGAATATGCCATGCCGTGTTGGGTGATCGCATGCGTCGCCCTCGGGTCTGGCCTGGGTGTGGTCGGCTGGCCTCCCGCGCCCGAATCTCGCACGCGTTCATCTTTCATCATGCGCCTATCGGCTCTCGTCCTGACTTGCGCGACGCTGGCGTTCGTCCTGCGCGATGCAGCGCAGCGCTGGCCGAGCTTCCTCTACCTGAGCCGCGACCGCAGCACGCGCGCGGCTGCAGAGGCCGTGCTGGACGCCGTCCGACCGGGCAGCGTCGTCCTCGCTCAATGGCATCAGGCTACCCCAATGTGGGCGCTGCAGGATGTCGAGGGTTTGCGGCGCGATGTGCGTGTCGAATACGTCTTTCCTCGCGGCGCGCAGCCCTACGCCGAGACGTTCGCCGAGCAAGCGAAGCTGTATGCTCGCGCACGAACCACCTACGTGACGTCGCTCTTCGCCGACGAGCTGGCGGCGAACGCCCTGCGCGCGATGCCGTTGCCCTGCGGTTTGGACGGATTGAATGGGCGTCCTGCCTGGCGCGTCGCCGATCGCTTCGATTCGCCGGCCGAAGGTGCTGGCAGCTTGTTCGATGGGCGGATCGCTGTGGTCGGTCAGGCGGAGCCGATTGGTCGGGCGACCTGTCCGAATGCAGGCAGCGCCGAGGTTGGACAGGCGGTCGCCGTGGACGTGGGATGGCATCTGCGCGCGGCGGCTCAGGCCGGTGACTCAATCACGGTGCGCATCCTGCGACCCGATGGCCGGCTGGCGGCGAACGCCGATGTGCGCCTGCCACCCGATGCACAAGCCGGCGACTATGAAGTTCGCCGTGTCATCCTGGGCATCCCACTTGACCTCGAGCCTGGCACGTATCCCGTCTACGTTGGGGCCTATCGTCCAGCCGGAGATGGCTTTGTGCAGTACCTCGACGAACGGGGAGTCGCCTTTGTCTCGTTCGCGCAGCTAGAAATCGCCCCTGCGTCGTTCCCGCCGGCCACGCAGCGACCGATCGGCGATGCCTGGGGGCAGGTCGCTCAGCAGCCGCAGCTCATCGGCGTGGATTACGACACGGGCGTGCCGGGTGGACTGCGCGTGTGGACACACTGGCGACTCGGTCGGTCGGCGGTGTCGGTAACGCTCGCCGACGCGGATGGCCGTCCACTCGCGCCGGCCCGACAGGTGCATGCGGCCACCACGTCCGACCAATCCACGACATCGCGCCGGCCCGCGCCATTCGCATCCTGCCGTTCGATCAGCGCCTGCCCGATTATCGCGAGGGCCAGCGCTACGTCCCCTTTGCCGATCAGATAGCGCTGATCGGATCGAGCGCGCACGGCGATGCATCGCTCAAGGTAGATTTGCACTGGCTGTCGCTGCGCCCGCTGGTGAACGATTACATCGTCTCGATGCGCATCGAGGGCAATGGTCTGTATCGGACGCACGATGGCGTGCCGGCACTGGGCGCCGTGCCCACGTTGAAGTGGATTCGCGATTCGCGCGTGACCGATCGCCATCCCTTCGAACTGGGGGAGTATCGTGGGCCATTGCGCGGCAGCGTCGTAATCTACGACAGCGTGAACCAGTTGCCGCTGCCACCGTTGGACGAGCGCTATCAGAACGGTATTACGATTCCTTTGCCCTGATGTCTCTGGCCTCTTTCGCGTGGCGCGCTCCATCGGCCCACGATCGTTGAGGCCGCCGTTGCGTTGGAAGACGAGAGATGATCGGTGGACGATCTCATGCAATACAGCTTTCAGTCCATCCTCCAGCCCGACGAACCTCTGAGCGTCTCGGAGCTGACGGCGCACATCAAAGATCTGCTCGAGGGTGACGATGTGCTTGCCGATGTCCGCGTCGCCGGCGAGGTCAGTAACCTGTCGCGCCCGGTGTCTGGCCATCTCTATTTCACCTTGAAGGACGCGGCGTCGCAGATCCGTTGCGTGATGTGGCGCAGCTACGCGACGCGGGTCGCCCGTTCGCTGCGGAACGGCGACGCCGTGATCGCCCGCGGCCGCATCGGCGTATACGAGCGCGACGGGACGTATCAGCTCTACGTCGAGTCGCTGAGTGCACGGGGCACCGGTGATCTCAGCGCTGAGCTGGAGCAGCTCAAACGCAGGCTGGAGGCGGAAGGCCTGTTCGACCCCGCGCGCAAGCGTCGGCTGCCGGCCTTCCCGCGCGTGTTGGGCATCGTCACTTCACCGACCGGCGCAGCACTTCAAGATGTCCTGAACGTGCTCCGCCGGCGCTATCCGATCATCGAAGTCGTCCTGGCGCCGACCGCGGTGCAGGGTGAAGAAGCGCCGGAGCAGATCGTGCGCGCCCTCCAGCAGCTCAATGACCTCGATGTGTGCGACGTGATTCTGGTCGCGCGTGGCGGCGGCAGCCTGGAGGAGTTGTGGGCGTTCAACGACGAGCGCGTGGTGCGCGCGATCGCTGCTTCGCGTGTGCCGGTCGTGAGCGGGGTGGGGCATGAGATTGACTTCACGCTGGCCGACTTCGCCGCCGATGTGCGCGCGCCCACGCCTTCGGCGGCTGCGGAGATCATCGCCCCGGACGCCAATGAGCTGCGCCTGCAGGTGGATGGGCTGGGCGTGGAGATGACCGGGCTGATGACGGCGCGCATCGCCGAGGCACGCGCCCGGTTGACGGCGCTGCAGCGGGCGTTGCGCCTGCTCAGCCCGACCAACCGGCTGGCGCAACAACGCGAGCGACTGAACGATCTGCGCGCCCGCCTTGCTGCGGCGCAGGTCCACTTCTTGTCGTTGATGCGGCTGCGGTACGAGGGCTTGCGTGCACGGCTGGAGAGCGTCGGGCCGGCTGCTACCCTCGCGCGTGGCTACGCTATCGTCCGTCGCGCCGACGGCGAGCTGGTGCGCTCGGCCGGCGACGTGCGCCCCGGCGACGCATTGCGGGTGACCGTAGCGGATGGCGAATTCGGCGCGCAGGTGCTGGACGAAGGCGCGGCTCAAAATGACGACCGGCGGACCAACGCATAAATCGCCGCTGTGGCGACGGCGACCAGCGGCGCCAACGGCAGCTCTGGCAGCTCTGGCGTCGCTTGTATGCTCAGCCCGGCCAGTTGGGTCATAGCCAGGAGCGCGGCCACGAATGCCGGCGATTCGGGCAGCGTCCAGGTGAATACGTCGCCCCACTGCCAGTAGAACCACATGAAGGCCATCAGATGGACGGTTGCGATCAGACCGAGCGCGCTCAGGACTGCGGCAATCGCCTCGAACACGTCTTCGAGGCCACCGGTCGTGAGCGCGATGGCCAGCCCGATCGCCCCCATCAGCGCGGCAGAAATGCGTTCCCACTCGCGGAGCGTCGTCGTCGGGTCGCCGTCCGGAAAGAGCGAGAGTGAGAAGCTGCCGCCGCGGACGATGAAGAAGAGCGTCAGCCAGGCGATGACGTAGAGGATTGCCCCAACCAAAGGCCGAACGAGGTCTGCGTTCAAGAGCAGGCCTGCGATGACCAACAGCAGCAGCCCGACGCCGAGGGTGAAGGGCAGGCGCGCGGCGCGCTCGCCGTTCAGCCTGTTTGCCGCCGACCTCGCGACCAACTGATCCAGCTCGGCCTTCCAGGTGACATAGCTTGATGTGTCATCGGTAGAGAGGCGATCTTCGTATCGGCGCAGCAGGTTGGATGCAAATCTGGGCTGGCCGATTACCACGCTCCACTGCTCATAGAAGGCGGTTAACTGCTGTGCCGACGCCATCGTCAGCAGGGGTGCCTTGATCAGCACCGGGAAGATCGGCCCGCCCTGGACATGGGTTGGAATGGGCGCGCCGGCCAGCGCGGCCAGCGTCGGCGCGATGGATGTCGCGGGGGCAATCGCCTCCGTGCCCGGAACAATGCCCGCGCCGGCCAGGACGAGCGGCGTGCGTGCAACCTCTGCTTCTCCACCACCATCGCGCCCGTTTTGCGTCAGGCCGCGATCGGACAGCACAACCAGCGTATCTGTGCCCAGATTCAACGTATTGCTGATGGTGCTGATTCGGAAGTCAGTCGCTGCAACGGCGGCACTGTACGATTCCGGGGCGCTGCGCACGATGTCCTCCAGCAGGCCGATCTCCACCAGTATGAACTGGACTGGCCTGGCCGGGTCGTCCAGGACTTCGAGCGCCAATTCGATAGCTTGTTGGTCGCGCTGGGCCGGTTCGAGGTCATCCACCAACTCGATGCGCTGTGGCGTGATGCCGAGCAGGTCACTGAGCTGATCCGATCCGATGAATGCGATAGCCTGGCCGTTGGCCTGGACGGCGCGCAGGATCGTGTCTGGATCGCCAGATGCGCGGGCACCGTTCGTGGTCACGCCATGTATGTCCGGCCACGCGCCCGACAGCCAATTGAACGTGGCCGGGAGGCGATAGGTCGGCGGCTTCGACTCGATGGTGACGTCGGCGCCCTGTGCCCGCAGCGCATTCAGCGCTGGCATCTGGCGCGATTCGGCCAGCCGCAGGCCACGCACCATCACCACGACGACGCGCTGAGAGAGTGGCGGGCGCGCCGCGCCGGTCGGTAAGTTTTCGAGGAATGGGCTGGGGTAGTTCGCGTACCCCAACCAGAGCTGCGTGCGCGTCTGTTCGGCGAGCGTCGCCAGCGCGCTGAGCGCGACGATCAGTGCGACGGCGATGAAGAAAGCACTTTCAACGACGCGGCGCATGTCAAGCGGGCAGGGAGCGTCTGGCTGACCGGAGGGGGGCTGCGCTACAATCCGCCGAGCGGTCGAGGTGTGAGTCGTGCGTAATCGTCATCCATCCGCCATTATCGGTCATTCGCGGCTGCGCTGAACCGCCGGATTCGTCGCCTACGTCGCCGATGCGTCTACGCCATGAATGACTTGATCTGGATAATCCAGCGACTGAACTGGCTGGCGATCATTGACATTGCGCTGGTTTCGCTGGTGTTCTTCGGGGTGCTGCTGCTCGTCCGGGCGACGCAGGCTGTGCCCCTGTTGCGCGGGCTCCTGGTCCTGGGCGTGATCAGCGTCCTGTTGGGCGGCGCTGCTCAGTTGCCCACCTTCAGCCTGATCATGCGCACAGCTCTGCCGGCGTTGCTCGTCGCCATTCCGGTGATCTTTCAACCCGAGCTACGGCGCGCGTTGGAGCGGTTGGGGCGCTTCAACGAAATGCTGGTTACTCCACGCAAGACCGAATTGGAGGTCATGGTGCGCAAGATCAGCGATGCCGCACAGCGCCTGGCAGCCCGTCGCCATGGCGCGCTCATCGTCATCGAGCGCGACACCGGCCTGCAGGACCTGATCGACACCGGCGTGCAACTGGACGCCGAGCTGACGCCGGAGATTCTGCTCACCATCTTCGATCCGCACACCCCGCTGCACGATGGCGGCGTCATCATCCGCCACGGGCGCATCGCGGCTGCAGGATGCGTATTGCCACTCGCGGCCTCGACGCCGGAGGATGCGCGCATCGGCCTGCGCCATCGCGCCGGCATCGGCGTGACCGAAGGCACGGACGCGATCGCCGTCATCGTGTCCGAAGAGCGCGGCTCGATCAGCATCGCCCACAATGGACGGCTCATGCGCCGCGTCGAACCCGATAACCTCGAAAGCGCGTTGATTGCGCTGGCGCAACCCGGCATCCAGAAAGCGGCCTCGATTCTGCCTGGCTTCCTGCGGGTCCGTGAGAGGCAGGAGACCCGGTAGGTGGCGCGATATGGCCCCGTCATTGCGCCTGTGACGGCGCGAATTGCGCCAGCAGCTCGCGGACGCGTCCCACCAGCTCGCCAAACACCGGCCAGCTCTCCATGGTCCATGTGCGTGGCCGCGGCAATGCGATTGGCACCGATCCGACTACATACCCCGGCCGCGGCGAACATACGACGACTTGATCTGCCAGGAAAACCGCCTCGGCGATGCTGTGGGTGACCATCACCGCCGTCGTCTGCGTGGTGCGCAGGATGCCCTCCACCGAGGCGGTGAGGTTCTCGCGCGTCATGGCGTCGAGCGCGCCGAACGGTTCGTCGAGCAGGAGCACAGGTGGATTCGTGATCAGGGCGCGAGCGAGCGCCACGCGTTGAGCCATGCCGCCGCTCAGTTCGCGTGGATAGGCTTGTTCGAAACCTGAAAGTCCGACGAGCTGGATGAGTTCGGTGATCAAGTGACGGGCGTTGGAGGTCGGTCGGGCGTTCGATCGCCCATGTCCTGCGTCACCGAGTTCCAGGGGCAGCCGGATGTTCTGCTCGACGGTGCGCCAGGGCAGCAGCGCGGCATCCTGAAACATCAGACCGATGCGCGACGAGGGCTGAGTGATCGGCTCGTCGTCCAGCCAGACCTTGCCGGCGCTCGGTCGGAGGAGGCCGGCAATGATGCGCAGCAGTGTGCTCTTGCCACACCCACTCGGGCCGACGATGGCGATGAATTGACCGCGCTGCACGTGCAGCGAGAAGTCACGCAGCGCCTCGACGCCGTTGTGATAGGTGTGGAAGATGTGTTCAGCGGTGAGCATGGAAGTGGTCGGTGCAGAACTCGTCTCCCCGACCCTCGCGTTCCCAGAGGGGGCCGGGCGCCGGGGAGACGATCCGCGCGCAACCTCACGGCACGAACGCGTTGGTAAAGAACTCGTTCACGTCCATCTTCTGCTTGATCTGACCCATCGCCAGGAGGGTGATCTGTGTGTTCTCCCAGGCCTGTGGCGAAGAGACGCCGAGCCGTTCACCGCGCATCATCTCGACGGTGGCCAACAGCACCTTCTTCTGAATCGGGTCGTCGGCCTTGAGCCCTTCGACGAATTTGGTCGAGATCTGCATGGCTGCATCGGGGTCGGCGATAGTGTCGGCGATGCCGCGTATCAGCGCGCGCGCCATACCCCGCACCAGCTCTGGGTTCTCCTGGATGGTCTTCTCGTTGGTGATCAAACCGTTCGCGACCATCTCGACCTGGTCGCTCACGCGGAAGACGTTGACGGGGAAGCCGTTCTCTTCCAGCACGATCGGCTCGTTGACGATGTAACCTACCGCCGCATCCACCTTGCCTTGTTGCACGGCGGCTGCTTGGGTGAACCCGATCTCCTGCAGGCGTATGTCGCGTTCGCTCAGTCCGTTGGCGTCGAGGAATGCGCGCCAACCCACATAGGTCGCGCCGAAGAAACCGGGCACGCCCACCGTTTTGCCCTTCAAATCCTCGGGCCGGGTAATCTCGCTCGTCTTCAGGCTGAAGATGGCGATGGGGAACTGGCGATACCACTGGACGAAGTACTTGACCGGCAATCCCTGCGCGCGAGCCAGCACAACCTGCTCGCCGCTGACTACGGCGAACGGCAGCTCGCCGGCTGCGACCAGCTTCACGCCATCCGTCTCGAACTTGTAGTCGAACTCTACTTCGATCCCTGCCTCGGCGAAATAGCCACGATCGGCCGCGACGTAGTAAGCGGCATATTGCACGTTGGGGATATACCCCATCGGCAACCTGATCTTCTGCAGGGACGAGCCTGCACCGTCGGCTCGGGGTGGGGGAGCCTGCACCGCGCAGGCACTCGAGGTCAGAAACGCCAAACCGATGAGTAGTACCTTCAATTTGCTCATATGCATGATCCCTCTCGAAAGAAACATGCGTCACGCCGCCCAGCGTTCGACGCGTAGCGCACGCTCGGCCAGGCGGATCGTGCCGTAGATACCCAGTGCGATGATGATGATGGTGATGACGCCGGCGATGACGAGCGAAGTGTCGTACAGGCCGTTGCCCAGGTTGATCATGAAGCCCAGGCCACGGTCGGCGCTCAGGAATTCACCGGTGATGGCACCGATCATCGAGAGTGTGCCGCCGACGCGCAAGCCGGCGAAGATGAAGGGCAGGGCAGCCGGCAGCTCCAGCTTGAAGAAGGCCTCGACGGGCGTTGCGCCGAGTGAACGGAAGAGGTCGCGCAACACCGGTGGCACGCTGCGCAGGCCGGCGATGACGTTGATGGCTATGGGAAAGAAAACGATCAGGGCACACACCAGAATCTTTGCCA
>FWWM01006945.1_pt1 | contig 22590 bp, 20 predicted proteins | sample 2228351 | NCBI WGS metagenome assembly FWWM01 (sample SAMEA103939774, study PRJEB20133) | metagenome
GCGCGGTGCCCACCCGGCCCGTCACGCGCACCCACTGGTCGGGCGGGAGCGCCGCCGCATCGCGCCAGGCGACAGGCAGGGCGAAGCCCTTCGCATCGGCGATGCAGCAGGCGACCACGAAGCGGGCGACGCGGAAGCGGTCGGGTGGGTCCTCGGCGGCACGGTAGACGAACCCGACGACATCGACGGGCAGGCCGGCGAGCTCCGCTGCACTGGCGTTCTCGAATTCGTAGGCCCACTGGTAGATGTTGCGGGTGGCCGGGTCGGCGACGCTGGCGGGCGCGGCGAACTGGCGGGCCGAAGTCCCGGCAAGGTCGAGGTTGGAGGAGCTAAGCGGCCGCGGCTGGAAGGCCGCACCCAGGAGGAGCGGGAGGGCGACGAGGGCAGCCCCCAGCGTCCCGGCGGCCGTGGGCAGGCCGCGGCGCTCCCCCCGGCGGAGGGCCCCGGGAAGTGCGGCGGCAGCAGCGAGCAGCAGCAGCACCGCGGTGACCCAGAGGACCGGGACGTACCACCCCTGGACGAAGTTGCGGGCCGACCCATCGGCGAGGCGCCACGCGAGGAGGAGGGCAAGGGCGGCGCCCCCGAGGCTCCGGGCCAGCCCCCTCACCATGCCCGCAGCTCCGCGATGAACGCGCCCGCAAAGCTAACCTGGGCGCAGACGATGATGAGCAGCAGCACGGCCGGCACGGAGAAGAGGCGCAGGTACATGGGCACGGCCTTCAGGTTCACCAGCGGCCCAAAGACGAGGAAGGCGAGCGCGGGACCGAAGCCGACGCCGCTGCCGAGGCCGGCCACGACGAAGGCATCGACGCTGGAGCAGATGGAGAGGAGGAAGGCGAGAAACATCATGGCGGCGATGGAGAGCGCCACACCGCCGGGCGAGAGCAGCGCCTGCTCATCGGCGAAGACCTGGATCGCCGCGGCAAGCGCAGCCCCGAGGACGAGGAACTGGAAGAGCTCGAAGAACTCCTCGAGGATGCGGGGCGCCCAGGTGCGCGGCCCGGACGGGCCGACAGCGGCGGCGACCGGTTCGCCGAGAGGCAGGGCCACCGCCCCGCGCAGGCGGGCCACCACCGCGGCGACCGCGACCGCGGCGAGCACCGTGAGCCCAAGACGGAGGGCGACGAGCTCGGCGTCGCGGAAGGCGAGCCAGGTGGTAACGATGACGATCGGGTTGATGACGGGCGCGGCAACGAGGAAGGCGAGGGCGAACTCCCGCCGGCCGGCCAGCGCGAGGCGGTGGGCCAGCGGCCGGTTGCCGCAATCGCACATCGGCAGGGCGAGCCCGGCGGCCGTGCCGGCAGCGACGCTCACCGCCGGGCTGCGGAAGGCTGCCGCCGCGAGGATCCGCTCCACGGCCGGCCCGCCCACGACGGAGATGATCACGCCGACCAGGAGGAACGGCACCGCCTCGAAGACGAGGGCGAGGAAGATGGCGGCAAAATCGCTCACGCCCACATGGTACGGGAGCCGTGCGCGGCAGCGCGCAGCATCGCACCCCGGGCTTTCCCCTATCATCCCCGCGGAGGTGCACCGATGGACGACCGGCGCAGTTTTTGGGCGTGGGGGCTGGAGCGGGAGGAACCGACCGATGCACAGCGCCAGCAGGCGGCGGCCCGCCTGGCAGAGCGGTTCGGGGTGGCGATCGAGGCGCCGCCGGTGCCGCGCATCGACCAGGTGCGGCTGCGGCCGCCGCGCATCGCGCCACCGCAGGCCCTGGCCGCCATCTGCACGACGGACACGCACGAGCGGGCCGCCCACCACTACGGCAAGAGCTTCCGCGACATGGTGCGGGCCTTCCGGTGCGAGTTCCCGAACCCGCCCGATGTCGTGGCCTTCCCGCGGGACGAGGCCGAGGTCGCGGCGGTGCTCGAATGGTGCGGCGAGGTCGGCGCGGCAGCCATCCCGTTCGGCGGGGGCTCCTCGGTCGTCGGTGGCGTCGAGCCGCCGGGCGGCGAGCAGCCGGTGGTGAGCATCGACCTGCGCCGGCTCGACCGGGTGCTCGAGGTGGATCCCGTGTCCCGGGCGGCGCGCATCCAGGCAGGGGTGCTCGGGCCGGCGCTCGAAGCACAGCTTCGGCCATACGGGCTGACGCTCCGCCACTTCCCGCAGAGCTTCGAGTGGTCGAGCCTGGGCGGCTGGATTGCGACGCGCTCCGGCGGGCACTACGCCACCAACCACACCCACATCGATGACTTTGTGGAGGCGGTGCGGATGCTGACCCCGCGCGGCCCGTGGGAATCGCGCCGGCTGCCCGGCTCCGGGGCAGGGCCCAGCCCGGACCGCTTCGTCATCGGCAGCGAGGGCGTGCTTGGCATCATCACCGAGGCGTGGATGCGGCTGCAGGCGCGGCCCCGCTTCCGCGCCTCGGCCGGCCTCCTCTTCCCCACGTGGGAGGCCGGGTACGAGGCGGCGCGGCGGGTGGTGCAGGCGAAGCTCTGGCCGGCGAACTGCCGCCTGCTCGATCCCGGCGAGGCGGCAGCGGCGGCCGGCGGCGATGGCGTGCATGCCCTCCTCATCCTCGGCTTCGAATCGGCCGAGGTGCCCCAGGGCCCGTTCCTGGCCGAGGCTGTGCGCATCGCCCGGGAGCACGGCGGCGAGCTCGATGCCGGCGGCATGCGCGTCAGCGATGGCAGCGACGAGGAGGTCGGCCGCCAGGGCGCGGTGGGCGCGTGGCGCAACGCCTTCATCCGGGCTCCGTACCAGCGGAACCTGACCATCGGCACCGGCGTGGTGGGCGACACCTTCGAGACCGCGATCACGTGGGACCGCTGGCCGGCGTTCGACCTGCTGGTGCGGGAGCGGGTGGGCACGGCGATCGCGCAGCTTGGCGGCGGCACGCTCACCTGCCGGTTCACGCACGTCTACCCGGATGGCCCGGCGCCGTACTACACCTTCCAGGTGCTGGGCCGCCCCGGCGGCGAGCTTGAGGCCTGGGCCGCGCTCAAGCAGGCCGCGAGCGATGCCGTCATCGCCGGGGGCGGAACCATCACCCACCACCACGCCGTGGGGCGCGACCACATGCCGTGGTACCGGCAGCAACGGCCGCCGCTCTTCGCCGAGGCGCTGCGGGCGGTGAAGGCGGCCCTCGACCCGCAGGGGCTGCTCAACCCGGGAATCCTGCTCGATTGAGGGCGGGCCGCACGGCGCTACACCTCTCCGCGCGAACCCCGTACCTTTCCGGGTGATGCCGCCCCTCGGCGCGACGCTGCTCGTGAACCCCGCCGCGCGCGGCGTGGCCCGCCGATTCGATGCGGTGCGGGCGTTGCGCTACCTGGCCGAGCGGGGCGTGGAAGCACGCCTCGCCGTGCCGGCCTCCCCGGCCGAGGCGACCGCCGCGGCGCGCGCCGCCGCCGAGCGGGGCGATGCCTTCTGCTTCGTGGTGGGCGGCGATGGCTCGCTGCGCGTCGCTGCCGAGGGCCTGGCGGGGAGCACGACCGCGCTGGCGGCCGTCCCGGCGGGCACCGTCAACATCTGGGCGCGGGAGGTGGGCATCCCCCAGGGCATCCGCGCCTCCTTCGATGTCCACCTCGGCGGGCAGACGGCCGCGGCCGACCTCGGGCGGGCGGGCGAGCGCGCCTTCCTGCTCATGGCGGGCATCGGCTGGGATGCGGCCATCGCCCAGCACGTGCGCCCGGGCCTGAAGCGCGTCACCGGCGACCTCGCCTACATGCTCGAAGCGGTGGTGCGTGCGCCGGGCCTGCGCACGCGCACGGCCCGCTGGCGAGCCGGCGATGCCTGGTTCGAGGAGCCGCTGGCGTGGATGGTGCTCGGCAACACCCGCCTGTACGGGGGCCGAATCGAGATCACCGCGGGGGCGTGCGTCGACGATGGGCTGCTCGACCTGGTGGCATTCTGCCCGCGCGGCCCCGGCGAGGCGGTGACGATGGCGGCGAAGGTCCTGCTCGGCCGGCGCGAGGGGCCCCACATCGCCCGGGCACGCGCAGCGGAGGTCGTCATCGAGACCCCCGGGCTGCCCGTGCAGCTCGACGGCGACCCTGTGGGCGAGACGCCGATGCGCTTCTGGGTGGAGCGCGGCGCCCTGCGGGTCAGCCTGCCGGCGGGACCGCTGCCGCCACTCTGGGGCACGCCGCAGGGAGCGGAGCGGGCGTGAGCGCGCGAAGGGACCGCTTCGGCTAGGCTACCGCCATGAGTATCCAGGTGAAGTGGTTCCCGACGCTGGTGAAGCGGACGCATTCGAAACAGGCTCAGACCGAGGTGGCGTGGCGCCCCGGGCTGACACCGCTGCAGATCTTCCTCGACGAGGGATTCTCGGAGGTCGACGCCGAGGCAGTGATGCCGATCATCAACGGCGCGCAGGGCAACCTCCGCACCGAGCTGCAGGACGGCGACCAGCTCGAATTCCTCGTCAGCATCCAGGGCGGTTAGCCCGGGCCAACCTCCGTCGGCGGCGGCGCCACGGGGAGGAGGATGCGGAAGGTGCTGCCGCGTCCGGGCTCGCTCTCGGCATCGAGCCAGCCACCGTGCCCGCGGACGATGCTGAGCGCCGTCGAGAGGCCGAGCCCGGTGCCCTTGCCCACGCTCTTCGTGGTGAAGAAGGGGTCGAAGATGCGGGGCAGCAGCTCCGGGGGCATGCCCGTGCCCGTATCGGTGACGGCGATCTCGTGGTACTGGCCGGGCAGGAGCCCGCGGCGCGCCCAGTGGGGCTCGGGGCCGATGCTGCGCCGGCTGTGGAGGATGGTGATGGTGCCCCCATCGGGCATGGCATCGCGGGCGTTGAGGAGGAGATTGAGGAGCACCTGCTGCAGGCTGCTGAACTCGCCCCGCACGGTATCGTCGCCCGGCTCGGAGTGGACGATGAGCGTAATGGCCGGGGTAAGCGTGCGCCGGACGAGGCTGACCGTCTCATCGACGAGGCGGCGGATGGAGACCGGCTCGCGGGTGGCGATGCCGGGCCGGCTGAAGGAGAGGAGCTTGCGCACGAGCTCGGCGCCCCGTTCGCCGGCCACGCTGGCGTCATCGAGGTAGGTCCGCAGCGGGCTCTCGGGTGGGAGCTCCGAGCGGACGAGGAAGAGGTTGCCGAGGATGGTGGTGAGGAGGTTGTTGAAATCGTGGGCGATGCCGCCAGCAAGCACGCCGAGGCTTTCGAGCTTCTGCGCCTGGAGGAGGGCGAGCTCGGCTTTGCGCCGGTCGGCCGCGTCCCGCGCCGAGCCGATGATCCGGTCGAGCTGGCCCGTCTCATCGAAGATCGGGGTGAGGTGGGTGACAACCTCGCGGCGGTAGCCGGGGCGCTCGATCACCGTCTCGTACTCGATGGGGCCACCGGCCGCCTCGGCCTGGCGATACCGCTCGAGGGCCCGCTCGGCGGCGCCGGGCGGCAGCACCTCCTCGACGCGCCGGCCGATGATCGCCTCGGGCGTGGTTTGCACCATCTCGGCCGCGCGGGGATTGGCGAGGATAAAGCGGTACCCGCCATCGGCCTCCTTCTTGGCGACCCAGATCGCGTCGCTGGTGCCCTCGACGACGGCGCGGTAGTTCGCCTCGGATTCGGCCAGGCGGCGCTCCTGTTCGAGCCGGCGGCTGAGGTCGCGCGACCAGCCGACGATCCGGCGGGACTCGGGGCCCGACGCCACGGGGGTGAGGGTGGTGAGGATGTGGAAGGGGCGGCCGTTCCATTCGCCGCGCATCTCGTACTCCACCGGGCGGCCGGAGGCGGCGGCCTGCCGGTACCGCTCGTCCCGCTCGCCGGCGAGCTCTGCCGAGAGGTAGCCAGCCTCGGCGAGTTCGCGGGAGGACTTGCCGAGGATATCGGCGGGGGCCACCCGGGCGCCGCGGCAGTAGGCCTGGTTCACGAAGACCATGCGCCAGTCGCCGGCGTCGTCGCGGTCGGCGATCCAGATGGGGTCGCGCACCGAGTCGACGACCACGCGGTAGAGCGCCTCGATCTTCCGCTGCTCGGTGACGTCGCGGATCCAGAGCTGGGCGGCCGGTTCGCCGGCGAAGATGGTGGGTGCGCCGACCGTCTCGACGCGGGCGATGGTGCCATCGCAGAGGATGAACTCCATCTCGGCGGGGCCGACGTCTTCGCCGGCGGCGAGGCGGCGCTGGCGTTCGCGCACGAGCTCGTGGAACGCGGGGTGGACAAACTCCAGCACGTGGCGGCCGAGGAGCTCCCCGGCGGAGCCGGCCCGCATGAGCGCCACTGCAGCCGGGTTGACGTAGAGGACCACGCCGTTGCGGTGGACGGCGACCGCCTCGGGCGTCTGCTCGATGAGGTGGCGGTAGCGCTCCTCGCTCGCCTGGAGGGCTGCCTCGGCGCGCACGCGGGCGGTGATATCGGTGACGGTGCCGATGTAGCCGACGCGGTTGCCGGCGGCGTCCTCGAAGGCGACAGCCTGGGCGAGCACCCACACCGGCTCGGGGCGCTCCGGGTGCACGAGGCGGTATTCGATGCGCAGCGGCCGGTCGGCATCGACGTGGCGGCGCGTCTCCTCGATGACGCGGGGGCGGTCCTCCGGGTGGATGGCATCGAGGTAGCCGTAGCCGAGGGCCTGCTCGGGCGCCTGGCCGGTGAGCTGGCTCCAGCGCTGGTTGATGCGCACGCAGCGGCCGAGGAGGTCGGTCTGGAAGATGCCGACCGGGAAGAGGTCGAGGGAGAAGAGGGCGTCGAGCCCGGGGTGCGCAGCGCCGGCGTCGGTCATGCTCGTGGGCGGCCCCTCACCGCCGCCCGATAGCGTAGCGGGTTTTGCTCGCCACGGGGGCTCGGGGTTTCCCCGTGATTTTTCCCTAGAAGCGGCTGGAAACCTCATCGCCGGCGGCACGGACGCAGTTGCGGCCGGCGCGCTTCGCCTCGTAGAGGGCGAGGTCGGCCTCCTTGATGAGCCACTCCGGGGTCATCAGGGCGTCGGCGCGGTAGGCGGAGACGCCGAAGGAGGCGGTGACGGGGATCTCGAAGCCGGCGGCCTCGATCGGGCGGCTGGCGATCGCCTCGCGCACCCGTTCGGCGCCCTGGGTGGCGCCTTCGAGCGTGGTGGAGGGGAGCACGACCACGAACTCTTCGCCACCGAAGCGGGCGAGGAGGTCGGCGTCGCGCAGGGCGGCGCGCATGCGCTGGGCGACGGCGCGGAGGACCTCGTCGCCGACGAGATGGCCGTAACGGTCGTTGAGCTGCTTGAAGTGGTCGAGGTCGACCAGGAAGAGGCTGAGGGGCGTGCCGTAGCGGGCGGCGAGGCGGAAGTGCTCTTCGAGGAACTCGTGGAAGTGGCGGCGGTTGGCAACGCCCGTCAGGACATCGGTGGAGGCCTGCTGGATGAGCTGCTCGCGCTCGGCCTGGAGGGCGGCGTTCTCCCGCTCGGATTCGATGGTGAGGCGGAGGAGCGCTTCGTTGGCCCGGGCGAGCACCTCCTCGGGCTCGAGGCAGCTCGCGGGGATGTCGAGCGTGGCGGCAAGGGTCGCGCCATCGGCGAGGGCGGCCGCGACCATCGCTTCGGCGGCGGCCGGGTCGATGCCGAGCCGCTGGCAGTCGGCGCGCAGGTCGGCCAGGCGACGGCCGGGTGCGTCGCCGAGGATGACATCGGCGCCGGCGCAGCCGGCGTGCACGCACAGCACAAGCTGGGCGGTCTCGAGCGGCGCCTCATCGGGTGCGCCAACGTGGCGGATGGCGTCGACGAGGGCAGGCGGCAGGTTCCAGCGCTCGGCGAGGGCCGCGCCGACGCGGGCGTGGTCGACGCCGAGGCGCTCAATCTCACGCGCGCGCAGGAGGGCGACGTCGCGGCCGGCTTCGCTGGCGATGGCCCGGTAGTCGCCGTTGAGGGCTGACTCGAGGGCGATGACGCCGAGGAGGTGGAAGAGGCCACCAAGGAACGCCTCATCGGCGAGGCGGGAGCCGGCCCGGGCGGCGACGGCGCGGGCAACGATGGCGGCGTAGAGGCTGCGCTGCCAGAGCCAGGTGTGGTCGATGCCGGCCTCGCGGGTGCGCAGGTCGCTCACGAGGGTGAAGCCCAGGGCGAGGGTCTTGACGGTGCGCAGGCCGAGGATGAGGACGGCATCGCGCACGCGGGAGATGGAGCGCGGCCGGCCGTAGAAGCCGCTGTTCGCCATGCGCAACACGCGGGCGGCAAGCGCCGGGTCGCGCTCGATCATGGCGCCGAGCTCATCGAGCGAGACATCCGGGCGCTGGACGAGGTCGATAACGCGCACGGCCACCGCGGGGATCGTCGGCAGGCGGTCGGATTGCATGATGCGTTCGAGCGGTGAGCTCGGCATGGTCGGTGCTCTCCCCGTTCCGGCGTGGCGGGGCGTGGCGGCCCCGCCGTGGTTGTCGGCACGATCCTCGCAGCGAAAGAGGGAGATCGTCTCGCGAATTCGGGGAATCCCCTAAGGGGAGCGGCCGGGCGACCGGCGCCCCGGGGCCCGGGCGGCCGTTGCGAGGCCGCGGCCGCCGGCGGCAGCCTGTGCACAACGACGCGGGAGGGTAGCCAGCCATGCCGACGATTGAACCGCCGCCGGGAGCGCTCACCGGCAGGCGCCGCCACCGGCGCATCGCCTACCGGTGCGAGCTGAACGAACCGCTCCAGCACACGGGCGCGCCGTACCTCATCGAGGGGCTCTACCGCGACCGCGAGGGGGCGCCCATCGGCCCGGTGTTCACGAACGAGGACCCGCCCGAGGCCTTCCTCGTGCTGCCGGACGAGGCGATCCCGCTGGTGCACGTGGAGGCGAACCTCGACGCCGACCCACGGGTGAGCGCCTACGAACAGGTGGTTGGCTTGCTCTTCGACCCGCAGGAGCGGGTGCCGGCCGGCGTGGCCGAGAGCGGTGAGCGCTGGGAGAACGGCGAGCTGGTGGTCTACACGTTCGAAAGCGACGACGAGGCACTGGACGCGCAGTACTGAATAGGCGCCGAGAAAGCGCTACCAGGCGGCGATGACGACGGCATCGGCGGGGTGCCGGTGGTCGCCCGTATCGACGAGCACGCGGCGGCCAGGCGTCAGTTCGGCAGGCGGCAACGCACGGCTGACGGCGACCGCCTCGAAGGGAGCCGTGCTGGAGCCATCGAGCCGCACGCTGGCCGTGTGCGATGGCGCATCGAAGGCGACGAGGGTGCCGCGCAGGGTGGCCATCAGCCGGCCTCCCCGAGGGCGAGGTGGGCCTCGTAGCTCCCGCCGGCCCGGTACACCGCCTCGATGCCGAGCACGCGGTAGTCGGCCGCGCCACCGGGCGTAAGCGGGTGCACCACTCGCACGGCATCGTAGAGCTGGAGCCCGGCGTGCAGGGGGATGACCGCCCGGGCGAGGGGTGCCTGCCCGCGAAGCCGCTCCAGCAGGCGGGCGGCGAAGGCCGCGGCGAGGGCGTCCGTTGTGGCGCCGGTTTCGCGGCGCACAGTCACGTTGGGCGGCCCGGCGAGGAGGGCAGCGCCGGCGAACGCTTCGGCGACGCGGCCCGGGCCCTGGATGCGCACCCACGCCGGTAGCGCCGCCGCGGCGGGCTGGAAGCTGAACAGCGGGTGGCCCCCGGCGCCGAGCGTGGCGGCAGGCGGCGCTCCAGGGGCGAGCCCGCAGATGGCGAAGGCAGATTCGGCCCGGAGCGCATCGGTGGTGGGCTCCAGCAGGCGGAGCGCCGCGGCAGCGAGTGGTTCGCCGGCCTGGATGGCGACATCGACCGTCTCGGTCGTCCACGCGCCGGAGGGTGGCAGGTCGCCTGCCGCGGCGATGGGCAGCCCGGCCCGCGCTGCCAGCCAGGCGATTGCTTCGCCGCGGGTAGTCCCCGGCGGCGTGCGCCAGGCAGCCGGGGCACGGGCAACGGCCAGCCGTTCCCACGGGCCATCGACGTCGAGGCGGAGCACACCGGCCCCCCGCTCGCGCCGCCGCACAACCCGCGCGACCGCACCGCGGAGCACCGCACCGTACTCCGGCGCTCCGCCGGGCCCGGAGGCATAGCCGAGGCTGAGCTCGATACCGGCGCCCTGCCGCGCGAGCGGGTCGGCCCCAAGGCTGCCATCGCGGTCATCGAGTTCGACAACGGCGCTGGAAAGGGCCGGGGCGAGCCGCCAGCGCGCGCGGCGGAGCCGGCCCCCGCATTCGAGCGTGCCGGCGAGCGGCGCCTCCCAGGCCGCGGCCACGGTGGCGGCAACGAGGCGCGTGCCATCGGCTGCGAGGGCGAGCCCGTACGGCGCGCCCTCGGCGAAGGGGAGCGGCTCGGACCAGGGCGCAAGGGTGCCGGTCACCCCCTGGCTGAGCATGGCCCGGGCGGCCGCCACCGGCCCGGCGTGCACGGCGCGGAAGGCGGCGACGGCGAGCCCGGCGTGGGTGATGGCCGGGCGCTCGAAGGTGACACCGCTGAGGGCATCGGCCCGGGCCACCACGGCCGGCCCGAACCAGGCGTTCACCGGCAGGGCGCCATCGCCCATCTGGTGGGCTGCGGCGAGGGCATCGCCGCTGCCGGGGGCGGTGCCGGTGAGCAGGAGGTGGAAATCACCGGCGGCGTGGACGGCGGCCACGCCGGTGAGGGTGGCCCAGGCACTGGCGAGCGTCCAGGTGGTGCCGCTGGCGGCCCAGGTGCCGCCAGTGCGCCGCAGGCGCTTCAGGACGGGCGTCGCGGCCAGCGTGTAGAAGGCGCAGAGGTTGCCATCGGCGCGGCCGGCGATGGCCACGCTTCCGAGCGCGACCGCTTCCGTCACGCGTGTGGCCGGCGCCGTCCAGCTCGCCCCGTCATCGAACGAGGAGAGGGTGCGCAGGGCGGTGCCATCGGCGAAGGCAGTGACCAGCTCCCCGGGGACGGCCGTGAGCGCCACCGGCGCGCCGGGGGGCAGCGTGGCGAGCACCGGCGACCAGGGGCCGGTGCCGCGCCGAGCGCGCAGGGCGCCGCCATCGTTGACAACCTGGACGGGCGTTCCGAGGGTACTCAAGGCGAGCGCGTGGGGCGCCTCCGTCCCGGGGAGCGCAGCGGGCGGGCCGAAGGCGAGAAGCGGCATCGCCTCCCGCCAGCGGGAGAGGACGAGGCGCAGGGCCGGCCGGCGCCGGGGCGCGGCCTGGTGGGCGAGCAGGGATGGCGAGAGGGTGCGCATGGCGCCACGGTGGGCGGCACGGGGCGGGAGCACCAAGGCCCGGGTGGCACCGCCGCCGATTGCCAGCCTCAGGCGCGGTGGGCCGCCGTGCCCGCGGCGGCGCGGGCCGCATCGAGCCCGGCGTCGCTCGAGGCCTTCGAGGGCAGGAGCAGGAGGTAGCCCGTGCCGAGGAGCCCGGCGAGGAGCGAGGCGGAGAGGATGCCGACCTTCGCCTCATCGAGGTGCGCCGGGTTGTCGAAGCTGAGGCCCGCGATGAAGAGCGCCACGGTGAACCCGATGCCGGCGATCATCCCGGCGCCCAGGATCTGGCGGAAGCTCGTGTTCGCCGGGAGCTGGGCCAGCCCGAGCCGCACGCAGAGCCAGCTCGTGAGGAAGATGCCGATCGGTTTGCCGAGGACCAGCCCGGCAGCGACCCCGAGCGTCACGGGGCTGGAGAACGCCTCGCGCAGCATCTCGCCGGAGACGGCGACCCCGGCGTTGGCGAGCGCGAAGATGGGGACGATGACGAACGCCGTCCACGGGGCAAGGCGGTGCTCGAGGCGGTCGAGCGGGCTCTCCATGCCAGCCGTGAGGTCCTCAATCTGGGCGAGCGCCTGCTGCATGCGGTCGTGGTCGCCATCGGCGCGGGCGAGGGTGTACTCCATGCGCAGCCGTTCGAGCGTGGCGTCGAAGTCCTCGTCGGTGTAGTACGGCCGCGAGGGGGTGAGCATCGCCAGGATGACGCCGGCGATGGTGGCGTGGATGCCGGACTTGAGCATCGCCGCCCAGAACAGCACCCCGAGGAAGGCGTACACACCGATGGCGCGCACGCCACCGCGGTTGAGGACGAGGATGAGGGCGAGCACTGCCACGGCCCAGCCGATCGCCTCCAGGGAGAGCGATTCGGTGTAGAAGACCGCGATGACGATGATGCCGCCCAGGTCATCGGCCACGGCAAGGGCGAGGAGGAAGACCTTGAGCGGGGCCGGCGCGCGCCGCCCCAGGAGGGTGAGGACGCCGACGGCGAAGGCGATATCCGTTGCCATGGGGATGCCCCAGCCGTGGGCCGTCTCGGTGCCGAGGTTGAAGGCTGTATAGATGAGGGCGGGCCCCAGCATGCCGCCCAGGGCCGCGGCCACGGGCAGGATGGCGCGCCGCGGGCTGGAGAGCTCGCCCGAGACCAGCTCGCGCTTGATTTCGAGCCCGACGACGAAGAAGAAGAGGACCATGAGGCCGTCGTTGACGGCGTGGCCGAGGTGCTGGTGGATCTCGAAGAGGTGAAGGTCGAGCGCCAGCTCCGTTTCCCAGAGCTCGTAGTAGCTGTGGTCCCACGGGGAGTTGACCCAGGCGAGCGCGACGAGCGCGCCGATGAGGAGGACGATGCCGCCCGAGGCCTCGATGGCGGCGAAGCGCTGCGCCGGGCGGACGAATCGCCGGACAACGAAACGGCGGCCATGGCCGCCGATGAGCGTATCGATAGCGCGCAGCACGTCGGGCGTAGGGTAGATCGCGAGCCGGTGCTGTCAAATGGGGCAGCGGGCGGCCCGGCTTCCGCGTGGTGGAAGCGGGCCGTACCATCGGCGGGCATGGGGCCGCGCATCCTCATCCTCTCCCGCGGGTACCTCGGCAGCCACATGTCGGCGCCGGGCATTCGCGCCACCGCCCAGGCGCGTGTCCTGGCCGAGCATGTGCCCGGCGCGCAGGTCACCCTCGCGGGGCCGAACGAGGACTACGAGCAGCCCGCCGATGGCGCCTACCGGGTGACCCGCTGGAGCGCCCGGAATCTCCTCCAGCTTGCGGCGGGGCACGACATCATCATCAGCTCGGTGCTCCCGCCTCACATCGCAGCCTTCTACCCCTGGAAGCGGTTCGTCGTCGACCTCTTCTCCCAGTACGCGATGGAGTGGATGGAGGCGGGGATGCAGCACTACGAGGGGCGCCAGCGCGATGCCTGGGCCGAGCGCACCCGGGCCGTCCTGGCAATGCAGCTCACCCTCGCCGACTTCATCCTCACCTGCAACGAGCGCCAGCGCGATAGCTACCTCGGCATGATGACGGCACTGGGCCTCATCTCGCCGCGCGTGTACGAGGCCGACCCCACCCTGCGGCGCTATATCGATTCGGCGCCCCACGGCATCCGCCCGGAACCACCGGTGCCCGGGCCGCGGGTGTTGCGCGGGGTGCGCCCGGGGTTCGGCGAGAACGACCGCATCATCCTGTGGAACGGCGGCATCATCCAGTGGTACGACCCGGCCACGCTCATCGAAGCGCTCCGCCTGCTCAACCGCGAGGACATCAAGCTCCTTTTTCTCGGCGCCGCCTACCCGGGCATCAAGGAGCTGGGGAAGGGCGTCCGGTTCCAGGATGCGAAGGCGATCGCCGCCCGCAACGGCCAGCTCAACCGCACCATCTTCTTCGAAGAGGGGTGGGTCTCGCACGAAGAGGCGAAGCAGTACGTGCTCGAGGCGGACATCTCTGTGTGCACCTACTTCGACAACATGGAGACGCGCTACAGCCACCGCACGCGCTTCGTCGACCTCATCTGGGGGGAGCTGCCGTTCATCTGCACGCGCGGCGATCTCCTCGCCGAGGAGGTGGCGCAGGAGGGCTGGGGGCTGGTAGTGCCGGAGGGCGATGCGCCCGCCCTGGCCCGCGCGATCGAGCGCCTGCTCGATGACCGGGAGTTCCACGCGCGCTGCCGCGCCAACCTGGCAGCAGCCCGGCCCCGGCTGCAGTGGAGCGAGACGCTGAAGCCGCTGGTGCGCTTCTGCAGCGAAACCGGCGAGCCGGTTGCGGCGAAGTGGGAGCGAGTCCCGGGCCTGGCCCAGCGGCTGGCTGCCTACACGGCCCGGAGGGCAGTATTCAACCACTTCGATCGCCGGCTGAAGCAGGCCTCCGAGCGGCGGGAGGCGGCGGAGAAGAAGGAGCGGCTGCGGCGGGAGCGACTGGCGCGCTTCGCCGGCGGGGGCGCACCGAAATGAACATCCTCGTCCTCTCGCGGGCGGTGGTCGGGCCGCACATGGCCTCGCCGGGCGTGCGGGCATACCAGCTCGCCGGGGCGCTGGCCCGCGCACTCCCGGGGGCGGCGGTCACCCTCGCCGTGCCCGGCGACCGCGGCGAGGTGGTGCCCCCGGAACCGACAGTGGCGGTGCGCCGCTTCCACTCCAACGCCGAAGCCACCTTCCTGGCCAGGCAGCACGAGGTCGTCGTCTCGCGCAACTTCCCGCCCCACTTCGTCCAGCTCATGGGCCGCCAGCGGCTCGCGCTCGATGCTTTCACCCCGCTCTATGTCGAATGGATGGAGCTCTCCCAGCGGGACATCCTGCCGAAGTGGCGGCGCACCTGGATGGCCTCCAACCGCTGGTACCTGAACATGCAGCTCACGCTCGCCGACTTCATCTTCTGCGCCGACGACCGCCAGCGTGACCTCTGGATCGGGATGATGATGGCGCTCGACCTGGTGCCGCCCGCGGTCTACGCCCGCGACCCCTCGCTGCGGCGGTACATCGATGTGGTGCCCTACGGCGTTCCCTCCCGGCCACTCCAGCCGAAGGGGCCGGCCCTGCGCGGCGTGGTCCCCGGCATCGACGCCAATGCCCGCATCCTGCTCTGGAACGGCGGCATCACCGAGTGGAACGACACCGAGACGCTCCTCCGGGCGATGGCGGCCCTGGCGCCACGCCGGCCGGAGGTGAAGCTCGTCTTCATGGGCATCAACCACCCGGACTTCGCGTTCGGGCCGAACGCGGGCGTCACCCGGCGCACGATCGCACTCGCTGAAGAGCTCGGCCTGCGCGACCGCACGGTCTTCTTCCGCGAGGGGTGGGTGCCGTACGAGGAGATCGACAGCTACCTGGCTGAGGCCGACGCCAGCGTCTGCCTCGGCTACGAGAACCTGGAGGCGCGCTTCGCCTTCCGCACGCGGTATGTCGACCTCTTCCGGGCGCGGGTGCCGCTCGTCTGCACGCGGGGCGACGTGCTGGCCGAGCGGGTGGAGCGGGAGCCGCTCGGGATCACCGTGCCCGAGCGGGATGCCGACGCGGTGGCCGCCGCCATCGAAAGGGTGCTGGATGATGCGCAGTTCGCCGCGCGCTGCCGGGAGAACCTGGGCCGGGTGGGCGCCGAGCTCTCCTGGGACGCGGCCGTGCGGCCGCTGGTGGAGTTCTGCGAGCGGGGCGATTCGGTCGCGCTGCCGGCCCGCCAGCGCCAGCTCCGGGCGCTCGGCCGCGGGGCGATGTACGTGGCGCTCAAGAAAGCCTGCAAGAGCCCTCCGCTCCACCTGTAGGGCTGCCTTCGCCGGCGAAGCACAGCGCGGGGAGTGCGGCTCGTGCACTCCCCGCGGCTGCAGTGTGCGGGTGGGCTACGGCGCGTGCGGGCCCGGCTCAGCCGGCGGCGAGGCGGAAGCGGCCGGCCGCCTCGGCGAGCGCCTTCGCGAACTCCCGCATCTGGGTGGCCGTGGCGGCAAGCTCCTCGGACTGGGCGGAGAGCTCCTCGGTGGAGGCCGAGACCTGCTCGGCGGAGGCGGACGTCTGCTCGGAGGTGACCGAGACCTGTGAGATGACCATGGCGACGCGCTCGGTGCCGTGCGCCATTTCGCTCGCGCCGGCGGCCGAATCGCGGCTCACCTGGGCGATCGCCTCGGTCGCCTCGACGATGCGGCTGGCGCCATGAGCGAGCTCCTGCACCTCGCCAGCCACCTCCTTCATCCGCTCCGCCGCGGACTGGACGGCGTGGATGATCGACTCGAGCGACTGCCCCGCGTGCTGCGTAATCTCCCGCCCGGCGCTGACATCGCGGACGCCCTCGGCCATGGCGGCGACCGCCTCCCGCGTGCCCTGCTGGACGCGGGCGATGAGGTCGGCGATCTCCCGGGTGCTGGCCTTGGAGCGCTCGGCGAGGCCGCGCACGTTCTCGGCGACGACGGCGAAACCGCGCCCCTGCTCGCCCGCGCGGGCCGCCTCGATGGCGGCGTTGAGGGCGAGGAGGTTGGTCTGGCTGGCGATCTCGTCGATGACCTTGACGATGTCGCCGATCTGCTGGCCGAGCTCGCCGAGCTCGCCGACGCGCTCGGAGGCCCGCCCCACGGCGTTCGCGATCGACTCCATGGCGGCCACGGCCTGGGCCACGGCCTGCTGGCCCTGGAGGGCGGCCTCGCGGCTCGCCTCGGCGGCCTCGGCCACCTGGAGCGAGACCTCGGAGGCGTGGCGGATCCGTTCGCCCATGGCCTCGGCCTCGCGCTGGCCGGCAGCGGCCGATTCGGCGCTCGACTGGGCGCTGGCGCTCAGCTGCTGCGAGCCCGCTGCGAGCTGCGTCACCTCGTGGGTGCTGTCCTGCGCGAGGGTGTTGAGCGTCACCGTGGAGGTGGTCACCTCGTTGATCGCCTGGGCGATCTGGCCGGTGGCCTGGGCCATCTGGGTGCTCGATTCCTCGAGCTGGGCCGAGGCGGCGAAGATCGCCTGGGCGTTCTCCTGCACGGTACCGACCAGGCTGCGCAGGTTGCGCACCATCTCGTCCAGGGCGCGCCCGAGCGCGTCCTGCGGCCCACGCGGCGTGACCGTGACGGCCAGGTTGCCCGCCGCCACCTCCTTCGCCACCCCTACCATCTCGCGCAGGTAGCCGGTCATCGCCGCGAACGACTTCGCCATGGCGCCGAGCTCGTCCTTCGACTGGATGTCGACGGAGACCTCGACGTCACCGAGGGCAATGCGGTCGGCGGCATCGGCGGCCTTGCGCGCCACGCCGGCGATGGAGCGCGCGAGCACCCACGCGCCGCCGACGCCGAGCAGCACCGCGACCACAGTGAGACCGATGAGGAGCATCTGGGCATCGGCCGCGGCAGCGTCCAGGCTGCGGGCGGTCTGCGCGGCCTGCTCAATGTTGTAGCGGGCGAGTGTATCGATGTTGTCCCTCAGCCGCTGGGCATCGGCCTCGATTTGCGACGCCGTGATGACGGCACCGACCTGGTCGCCCTTGGCGGCCTGGTCGAGCACGCTGGTGCGGCCGGCCACCACCCGCGCGGCCAGCTCTTCGACCACCGCGAAGAGGTCGGCTTCCTCCTGCGAGGCGATCGTCGGGCGATACGCCTCCAGCTCGCCCTGGAAACTCTGGAGGGACTCCCGTGCGGCGTCGACGGCCCGGGTGCGCTGGCCGCTCTCAGCGGCAAGCAGGGCCCTCTTCTCGTCTCGCGCGCTGGCATTCAAGTAGCCGATGGCCTGGGTGGAATGCTGCACACCGAGCGTGTTGATGCGGTACATCTCATCGGCCCGGGCGGCCGCCCGGTTGAGCTGGTAGATGCCCACGGCCGCGACGACGGCCATGAGCCCGAGAACGACGACGAATCCGCCCAGGATCTTGTGCACGAGGCGGAGGTTGGCGACTGCCTGCGGTACCCGCACGAAAGCCATAGAACGGTTGCCTCCCATCGCCGGCGCGTGTGCCGCGCCGTTCACGCTGTGTTCATCATCGTTTGCGCCACGCTGGCTGCCGCACGGGAGGATCACCTAGGGGATCGGCAGGTGGCCACTTAGGAACTGTCGAACTTCACCCGAAACGCTCGCGCCGCCTGGCCGCGGTAGACTGCGCGGCATGGACATCGAATACGCGCTCCTTGCGGATTACGCCGAGGTGGTGAACGGCAAGCTCTACCTGGTCGGCGGCGGCTGGGACCTGCGCACGGCGGGCGAGGCGCCAGCGAACGCGCGCTTTGCCGTGGCCCTCGGCGTGCGCATCGCGTGGGAGGAGACGAACATCCCGGTGGAGCTGACGGTGGCGCTGGAGGACGACGATGGCGCCGGGCTGCTCCGGGCCGATGGCCGACTCCAGGTGGGGCGGCCGCCGCACCTGCCAGCGGGTGCGAGCCAGCTGAGCCAGGCCGCGCTCATCCTGGGGGCTGACCTGCCGCGCTTCGGCGGCTACCGGGTGGTGGTCGCTGCCCGCCTGCCGAACGGGCCGGAACGGGTACGCACCCTGCCCTTCCGCCTGGTGCCGGCGGCATCCCCGCCCACCGCGTAGGCCCCGGCCCGGTGGGCAGCACATCCGGTGCGCGGGAGCGAGCCGGCGCGCTATTCGCTGACGCGGAAGCGCCAGCCCACCGCCTGCCTGGTGGCTGCGGAGGGATTGAGCGGGTCCTGCACGACGAGGGCGGCTTCGTGGGTGCCGGGCGTGAGCCCCTCGGGCGGGGCGTAGCAGACGCGGCCGTTCTTCGGATCCTCGCGGGTGGGGATGACCCAGGTGAGCCGGTCGGTGACCTCGACGCCATCGACGGCCATACGGAACCACTGGCCGTACTGGGGGGTGCCTTCGAAGCTCACCTCGGCGCAGATGCCGCGGGGGCTGGCCGGGTTGGTGGTGCGAGTCTCGACCTGGGTGACGGTGCTGGCGTGCTCGGGCCAGACCTTCAGGATGTTGCCGCCCAGGTCCGGGGGCGGGCCGAACTCGCCGTAATCGGGGGTGGGGGTCGGTGTCGGCACGGGGTCCGGGCCATCGCCGCAGGCCACCGCGGCGAGGGCGAGCACCGGCAGCACGAGCAGGGCGACGGCGGCTCGGCGGAAGCGACGCATCGCCCCGAGGGTACCAAGCCCACCGGCAGCGGGGAATGTGCCATCTGAACCTTGGCGTTCCCCCCGGGCCGACGCACCGTCGGGTGGACCCATTCCAACCAACGGAGGGAAAGCCTTATGGACGAGTTCGACCCCGGGGCAGGCGCCCTGCTGGAGCTGGAGGAGCTGCGCGCGCAGGTCGCGGAGCAGGCAGCGGCCCTAGACGCCGAGCGGGAGCGGGCGAGCGCCGCAATTGCCAGGCTGCGCGAGGCGTTCCTGGCGCTGGAACCGGCGCTTGAGCCAGCAATGCTCGCCGGGGAGACGGTCGAGGAGCTGGAAGCCAGCTTCGCGGCCGCCCGCGAGCTGCTGGCCCGCGTGCGCGAGGCGGTGCAGCGGGAGGCGGCGAAGGCGGTGCCGCCCGGCAACGGGCTGCGGCAGGGGACACCGCCGGCGCTCACCCCGCTCGAGAAGATCCGGGCGGGGCTCGCGCGGCGGTAGCTCAGCCGGCGTCGAGGCGGCGGAGGACGGCCATCACCACCGCATCGAGGGAGTCGAGCGCGGGGTCGGCGGCGATCGTCTCCTCCACGCGGCGGCGGGCTTCGGCGCGGGAGTAGCCGAGGCCGGCGATCGCCTCGATGGCGTCGGCCACCAGGCGGCGGTCATCGCTGGTGGGCGGCTCCACGGGGCGGTCGAGGCCGCCATCGTGGAGGGCGGCCTCGGCCACGACCCGGCCGCGCAGGGCGGCGATGATCTTGTCGGCCGAGCGCGCGCCGATGCCGGGCAGGCGGGCGAGGGTGGCCCGGTCCTCCTGCTCGATGGCGCGGGCGATGGTGGAGACGGAGACGTTCATCGCCCTCACTGCCTTGGCGGGGCCGATGCCCTCCACGCTCGTGAACTTGCGGAAGAAGTCGCGCTCGGCCCGGCGGAGGAAGCCGACGAGGACGGGCACCGGGTTGGTGGCGGTGGCGTGGTAGACGATGTGGAGGCCGATGGTGGGCCCCTCGCCGGCGGCGAGGTCGGCGTCGCCGGCGAGCTCGACCAGCTCGGGCCAGAGGACGGCGGGAACGAGCACCTCGAAGCGGATGCCGTGCACGTCGAGCTCGACGGCTGGCCCCTCCCGGTCCATGCGCGCGAGCCGCCCGGTGAGGTGCGTGATCACGGCGGCCAGTATGCCACGGGTGGCGCCGACCGGCCCCCGGTTCGACAATCGGGGCGTGCCCGAGCTGCCCGAGGTGGAGACCATCCGGCGCGACCTTGCGCCACTCGTCATCGGCCGCCGCATCGCCGGGGTGGAGGTGGATGCCGGGACGCTCCGCCTGCTCGCCGGCGCCCCGCTGGAGGCGGTGCGGGCGGCACTCGTGGGGCGCACCATCCGCTCGCTCGGGCGCCGCGGCAAGTACCTCCTCTTCGAACTCGACGATGGTCACTGGTTCGTGGCGCACCTGCGGATGACGGGACGGCTCGTGTGGCGCCCCACCGATGCCCCGCCGGAACCATTCGAGCGCGCACGCATCCGCTTTGAGGGGGGCCACGACCTGCGCTGGAGCGATGTGCGCAAATTCGGCACCTGGCAGATCTGCGCCGCGCCGGAGGAGGCCGTCGGCAGGCTCGGGCCCGAACCGATCGACACCGGGCTCTCGGCCGCTGCCTTCTGCCGCATCCTCGAGGGGCGGCGCGCGCCGGTGAAGGCCGTGCTGCTCGACCAGCGCAGGGTAGCCGGCCTGGGCAACATTTATGTCGATGAGGCGCTCTTCGCGGCGCGCATCCGGCCCGATACCCCGGCCGGCGAGCTCTCGCGTGCGGCCATGCTGCGGCTGTACCGCGCCTGCCGCGAGGTCCTCGAGCGGGGCATCGCGCACCGGGGCGCCAGCTTCAGCGACTACGTCGACGGCCAGGGGAACGCCGGCGCGCAGCACCTGTACGTGCAGGTGTTCCGCCGCACTGGCCGGCCGTGCTATGCCTGCGGCACGCCGATCGCGCGGGCCATCGTTGGTGGCCGGGCAACGCACTTCTGCCCGCGCTGCCAGCGGCCCGCGCGCCGCCCGCGGCGAACACGACCGGGAGGGGAGCACGGCGATGCTGGCTGACCCCGCAGATGTGGCACGCGCGCTCGGCCTGCCGCCGGGCACGGCGTTCGAGGTCGAACGGCTGGGCGAGGCGCCGGGCAGCCCGGAACGGTGGAGCGCCGCCGGGCGGGTCGCCATCGTCCGCCACCCCCCGGGCCCCGAGGCGGCGCAGAACCACGCCGCCGTCTTCGAGGCGCTCGCCGCTGCGGGGTTCGCCGCTCTGCCGCCGCTGCTCGGCTTCTCAGGCCTCGCCACCATCGAGGGCGAAGTGCCGGGGCTCACGGCGCTCCAGGTGGAGCCACCGCCCGGCGCTGCGGCCGCCGCCATCCAGGCGCTCGCCGGGCTCCACGCTCTGCCGGTGCGCGAAGGGCTCGATTGGGAGCGGGCGCCGCAGGAGCTACTGCCGGGGGCGCCGCCGCCGCTCTTCCGGCTCGGGTTCGCCGCCAGCGAACGCGACGCCGCGGCGCCCCACTTCGTGGCCGCCCAGACCGAGCTGCTCGACACGCCGTTCGGGCTGGCCCACCGCGCGGCCACCGCCGCGAACGTGCTCCTGGCCCCGGGCCGCGCCTGGCTCATCGACTTCCGCGCGGCGGGGTTCGGCCCCCAGCTCTTCGACGTGGCCGCCTTCCTGCTCACGGCGGGGATCGAACCGGCCGGGCGGCGGGCGCTGGCAATGGAGTACGCCCGCCTGCGCGGCCTCGACCCTGCCCGCACGGCCGATCTGGTGGACCTCGCCGGGATCGCCTGGGGCGTGGAGGAGCTGCTCGGCCTTCCCCGCCGCCAGGTGGAGGCGCTGGGCGACGACGCCGCCCTCGCCGCGCTGAACCTCGCGGCTGTGCGCATCGAGCGGGGCATCCGCGCGCCAGCGGGCGATTCACCGGTTGCGGCGGCCATCCGCCGGGCACTCTGGGGGTAGGCCCGGCTCCGGCGCGCGCGGCCGCGTGCCGATGATCCCGGTGTGTTCCGCAAGCTGCCGTGGGTGCTGCTCGCCCTCGCCTTCTTCTCGACGGCCCGCTGCTACACCGCCGACCTCGCCGCCGGGGTGGCGGCCGTGCCGTTCGTCGGGCCGATCCTCGTGCCCGGGCCGGGCGTGCCCGCGTACGTGGAGGCGATCGGCACCCCCGCGCCGGTGGAGGTCCCCGGCGATGACCCGGCTGCGTGGTTCCCGGCCGAGGGCGGCTGGCAGGCCATCGCGCCGGGAGCCTGGGCCGAGATGGCGCTCGCCGCGACGGCGGGCCGCACGCCGGCCGGCTGGGCCGAGCTCTGCGCTCGCATGACTGCCGCCGCCGGGTCCGAGCGCGCCGCTGCCCCGCTCCCCGGCGCGCTCGCCTGCAGCGATGACCCGACCGTGACAGCGCTCCAGCGGATCGCGCTCCAGCTGTTCGACCTGCGCGGGGCGCTCGGTCTCTGGATGGTCGGCGCGCCGAACGGGTCGATCGGCGCGATCCAGGCGCGCCAGGCCGAGCTGCGCCTGCTCTGCGCGACAGCACCGCCGGGCCGCGGCGACCCGGCTCCCGTGCAGCGCGCCTGCACCGAAGGGCTCGATGCCAGCTACCTCGCAGGCGATGGCACCGCGACGATGACGGCGGTGGAGGCGGCGTACTCGGCCATCGCCGCCGCCCTGGCGGCGCTCGACCCGACCACCGACGCGGAGCCGGCGACCTTCGCCGTGCCGGCACCGGGCCAGGGCCCGTAGAATGGGCGGCCGCCAGACATCGCAGCCCCGGAGGCCACCCGATGCCGACGCTCGAACGCCCGACCGTGACGCTCCACTACCGCGAGGCCGGGAGCGGGCCGCCGCTCCTCTTCCTGCATGGCTGGTGCGATAGCTCGGCCACGTGGACGCCGACGATTGAGCGGTTCGCGGGGCGCTACCGGTGCATCGCGCCCGATATGCGCGGGCACGGCGAATCGGGCCGGCCGTGGGACCACGCCTACTTCCCCGAGGCGCTGGCGAACGACGCCGTGGCAATCTGCGAGG